>OLNH01000033.1_pt1 | contig 121890 bp, 107 predicted proteins | sample 1643101 | NCBI WGS metagenome assembly OLNH01 (sample SAMEA3136758, study PRJEB25190) | human gut metagenome | biome: human gut; feature: human-associated habitat; material: faeces | place: Austria | collected 2013 | reverse complement strand
TGCCACTCTGATGAGTGGCTAATCAATTGATAGTACGCACTATGGTGCGTTTACTTATATGTAACTTACTCTGTAGTCGTCGGTTGTTATAGTATTCAATATAGTCTTGGATGCTTTGGATTAATTCTTCTTTTGATGTAAAGCGTTTCCCATAATACATTTCCCGTTTTAAAATTCCCCAAAATCCTTCCATTGGTCCATTGTCAATACAGTGTGCAACTCTGGACATACTTTGTTTCATATGATGTTTCTTCAGCCGACTATAAAATGCCTGACTGGTATATTGGAATCCGCGGTCTGAATTATACCGAATCAAACTGAACGGACGCAAGGAAGTATTAGGCATATGGATTGTGGGGAATGAAAGTGCAAAATACTGGCTCTGCGTTCTGAACGAAATTAAAAACCGTGGTGTGGAAGACATCATGATTGTATCTGTGGATGGACTTACTGGATTTGGAGATGCAATCAATGCAGTATTCCCTAAGGCAGAAATCCAGAGGTGTATCGTGCATCAGGTGCTATACCACCAAATTCGTGAATTATAAAGATTTAAAGCCCTTTGTAAAGGATTTAAAAGAGGTATATCAGGCAGCGACTGAAAAACTGGCCTTGACCTCATGCATAACCTCGTATGTGGTTTCTGTTCATCAGACCAGAGATTTGCCCGTGGGTTAGTATGTTCACCACATCCAGCTTCCTTCAAATTCCACCTCACAATGGACACCCTTGCCTTCAGCTATATCCTTCCCACTACCGGGCGGATTCGGGATTTGCACCCGTTGGAAACGTGCGCCGCTAGGTGCACTAGCAAAACCCAGACTGCAAGTTGACAGCCTGGGTATGTTATATAATTTACACTCTCGTCATAACGCTCCAAAAAAATCTCTAATAGCTGAAGGTGTTACTTCATAAAAATGCAACTCTTCTTCTATGCCACATACTGTTATCATATGATTCAACTTTTCCATCGAATAAAAATAATCTTGGCAATTTGTATCCATGACATCTAGCCGAGTAACATCACCCACTAGTCCACACCCTATTTTCTTTAATAGCGCTTCCTTACGTGTCCATAAAGTATAAAACGCTTCTCTCTTATCTGCTGCTTCCTTCAAATATGCTTTTTCTACCACTCCAAATGCAATATCTGCTATCTCCAAAGGTGGCTCTTTCATCTCTTCCACATCAATCCCTACCTGGGTTGAAGAAACCGCACAAACAACATACTCGCCAGAATGAGATAAACTAATTTCAACCGGGTTTGCTCCTGCCGCTACAACATAAGGTTTACCAGCATTTGTTTTACCTATCCCAATGTTTTCTGGTTTGCAATTTAACCTCTGTACCACCCCATATCGGCATAAAAGCTCCACATATAAGGACAATTCTTTATCACTATCCCGTCGCATATGAGCTATTTTCTTTTTTCGCTCTTCACTAATATATGGGAGCAGGCACTCTTCTGCCTGCCCCCAATCATGTTTTTTGTTTCTGTAATAATAAATATCCATCCTAATCAACCAGTACCGCGTTTTTTTCCTCTAAAAGTTCCTTCATTTCACGAATGGTGGATGTCATAAAGAGGTCTGTCAGCGTTATTTCTACATCAAAGTTTTCACGAAGCTGTGATAAGAGCTTCATGGCAATCAGAGAATTTCCTCCCATAGCAAAGAAATCAGAATCTAAATCAATCTCATCCATTTTCAGGTCCAAAAGTTCACAGAACTTCTCTTTTAAAATATTCTCCAACACATCGCTTTCGGTAGCTGAAATTCTAGGTGCAACTTCCTTCTTCCTACCAGCATATAACTTCGCAAGTGACTTTTTATCTACCTTTGCATTTATAGTTATCGGAATCTCATCAATTGCAACATATTTCTTCGGTACCATATAAGCAGGAAGCTTACTCATCAGATAGCCTCGGAGCTCATCTTCTACTTCCAAGCCATCACTTACATAAAACAATACAAGCTGATTATCCTGGGCTTTGATTGCGGCTACTCCTTTTACCTTCTCTACTGCTAATGCTTCAGATTCGATTGCAACCAGTTCAATTCTCTTTCCATTTATCTTAACCTGTTCATCATCACGTCCGTCAAAAAGAATTGTACCATCTTCTCTATAATGTCCTCGATCTCCAGTATTATAAATACGTTCTCCGGTTTCTTCCCAAATAATAAACTTATCCCCAGTACGTTCCTCATCCTCACAGTATCCGTTTGCCACACCAATTCCAGCACAATACAGGGTACCAGTTACACCAACCGGAAGCTGCTTTTTGTTTTCATTTAAGATATAATAACGATTATTTGCGATTGGTTTTCCATAAGGAATCACATCCTTGGATAAATCGTCTTCTACTATTTCATGCATAATGTTCCAAAGAGTAGTCTCTGTAGGTCCACCTACAGAAATCATTTTGACATCGCTATTTACAGCTCTTAATTTCAACAATACGCCTGGCTTAATATAATCGCCACCCAGCATGACCAATCGAAGGTTTTCTATGTATGATGCATCTTCTTTTGTAACAGCTTCCATCAACATTTCCTGAATCGCCGGAACCGAATTCCAAATAGTTACTTTATGCTGACGCATAAGCTTAATCCAGACTTCCGGATCCTTGGCAAATTTCTCCTGAGGTACAGTAACAGCCGCTCCACAAATCGCCATACCAAAAATGTCATACATGGACATATCATGCGATGGATTTGTGACACCAAAGGCATTGTCTGTCTTGATCACTTCAAATCTCTTATTGGTATATAACAGTGCATTTACCAGAGATTCCTGACGAATCATAACCGCCTTTGGACGTCCTGTGGTTCCAGATGTGTGAATGATTGCAACCAAATCCTCTAGTTTTACATTGGCATACTCTACCGCTGCCGTTTCTTTGCCCAGTAGCTTTTTATCCACCACAAGTGTTGTCACCTGTGACTCAGCAAAATCTGCCGCGGCATTCGTGTCCACCAGAAGATACTGACACTTAATCCATTGGAGTGCACTCTCCACAAGCTCTGCAGAATAATCATACTCTAATGGCGTATATACATATCCCATATACGCACATGTGAGTGCTGCCACCATCTGCTCTATGCCTTTCCCAATGTGTACTGCCACCTTATCACCCGGCATAATTCCCATTTCACCCAACTTTACAGCTAACGCATTTACCATCTTACGTATTTCACCGTAGGTATAATCTCTGGTATCTGTATGCAGATACACCTCCTTTGCATATTCCCGGAACGCTTTATCTAAGAGCATCGGCATCGTTTTGTCACTTAAATTCTCTTCGGTTGCATTTGCCTGATTTATAATTTCTTTATCTTTCTGTGGCAATGCGATGTCTACCCTGCTATTCCAGAATGCTTCACTGGCTGCTGCCTCATACAATACAGACTTCTGCATGGTTGCAAGACTTTCAAGTATTTCCGGATCAATAAGTCCCTTTAAGCTGTTATAGTTAAACTCAATTCTGTCACTGTAAACACAGGTATTTACATCAATCCAAATCTGTGATGTATGGTTTTCCTGATAGATGATTTTTAATACATTTTTATCAATTTCTATAAACTGCTCCTCAAATTCCTGTGCATCTGGAAGCATACCAAATACCAACGGCGCAAGCACTTCATTATAACCATTATTTTTACGATAAATTTCTCTTGTAATTTCCATGCCACTAAAGTTATTATGGTCCTTAAGCTCCATTATCTGCTGCTGTGTCTTAACAACCTTCTCACGGAAGGTATCATTGGGATCATCCTCCATGGTAAAGAGCAAGAAGGACGCACACTCACCTAAAACCTTAAAAATATCTTCACTGAAAGCCGGTCTGTAAAATTCCGGAATGTTCAGCAGAAATCTTCGTTTGTCATTCCATCTGGCTACCGATACCGCAAAGGATGTCATCAATACTGAAAATGCTGATACACCAAACTTCTGAGACATTTTTTCGATCTGTCTCCACTGCTCAATGGGGATACCACACTCTACTTGTATACCCTCTACTTCTCCCAGTTCTGTAATATCATTCTTAATTGGTAACACTCCCGCAGATGGAAGCGTCGGTATCTTATTTAACCAAAATTCCCTGTCCTGCTTATATTTGTCCGTCTTTTTCAGTTCCTCGCGATACATAATGTAATCTCTAAAGGTTGCCTTCAATGGTTCTATTTCCAGCTCCGGATCACGATATAAGGTTCCAAGCTCTGTATAGAACAACTGGAAGCTCCATCCGTCCATAATCTGTCCGTCCGCATAAATATGTAAAATTGACTTATCATCGGTCATCTGGGAGATTACGCATTTAAAAAGGGGTGCCTTGGTTAAATCCAGTCTTGTGGATACCATATCTTTACGCACCTTACGCAAATATTGCTCTCGTTCTTCTTCTCCTATATTGCGTAAATCCGTTACCGGAATCTCAAAATCCGGAAGTTCCTTTAATACATGCTGCATGCCATCCTCATCAATATAAGCTCTGAGCATGTCATGTCTTTCCATCAATCTGCCAATTACCTTAAATAGTCTGTCATGGTTATAATTACGGCACTCAATTTCCACATATCCGGCTGTAGGAATACTATTAAAGCCTTCCGTCTCATGTGCACCGATATAATAGGACTCCTGCAAATCACTCATTGGGAATGGATCAAATCTATGCTCCAAATCCGGCTTAAAGTCAATTACCTCCACCGGCTCATAACTTTGAAAAGCATCTTTTGCCCGCTCTGCATCAATGTGTGCTGCCATTTCCTGAATTGTGGAATACTTGTACATATTGGACAGTGATACCTCGATTCCACGACTCTTTAGCTTTGTCAATACGCTGATGGACTTCAAAGAATCTGCGCCTATGGTAAAGATGTTCACATCGGTACTCAGCTTGTCTAAATCCAAGGTCTCTTTAATTATCTCATGCAAAATCTGTTCTGTTTCTGTCTGTGGCAAAACAATTTCCTGATTCTCATTTTTATTTCCACAATATTCATAGGGTAACTGCTTATAATCCACCTTGGCATTGGCAGAAAGTGGAATTTCATACAAGGAATAAATACGCTCCGGCATCATATAGGACGGAAGCTCTTCCCGGAGTACCTTCATCAACTGGGCCTCTTCACAATATTCCTTATTATGCGCTGCATATGCCACCATTACATGCTGCTCAAATACTTCTGCTTCTTTGTCTGCTTTTGGGTAGGAGGCCGGATATGTAAATCCACAGTCCGCCATGGCAGTGCACCATTCTGTTGCACTTAAAAGCGGCACATTCTTTTCCAGTCGCTCATCATTGTAGCCTGAAAATCCTTCAATAAAGCCAATGGATACCTTATGGTAAATCTTATTTGTGGTTACCTCAAGAGCTACCAGCATACCCTCCTTAGTCAACATATATCTAAAGTTCTTTAAAGTTTCTTTGATTATCTTGGCATCATGAAGTACATTTGCTCCGATAATAATGTCAAAAGAAGCTGCCTCAAAGCCCTGAGACTGAGGTTTCTCATCAATATTAAAAAGTCCGTACTCCACAAAACCATATTCACTGAAGTTTTCCTTTGCACGGTCTGTGAAGAATGTGGATAAATCCGTAAACACATATTCCACATCATAGTTCTTTATCCGCTCTAAAATAGCGGCACTGGTGCCACCGGTTCCAGCTCCAAATTCTAAAATGCGTACCGGTCTGTCCTTATTCCAGCTCTTCACATACTGTTCTATGGCTTCTGCTGCAAGATTGTTCATATACTCTGCCACCGGATTATAACGATAGATGTTCTCTGCTCGCTGCATATCTCCATCCGGGAACAGAATGGTCAATGGATTCACATCCGCTCTCAGAATCTCCTCCACATTTTTATTACAAAGTGTCAGAAATTCAAAGGAGCCTCCCCAATATTCCACGCCACGCTTTGTCATGATTTCTTTATACATTGCATCTACATCAATTTCCTGAATCGGATTCTTGCAAATGTATACTCCGCTGCTTACTTTTTCAATATTTCCCAGGCCTTCTAAGGTCTCTGCCCACTGATAAATCAGCTTGTTATATTTCTCCACAATACAATTTTTTTCAAAAAGCTTATCCAGAGAATATATATGCTCCTTCTCGGTGAAGAAATTCAAGCGATAAAAAGCATTATTGATGACCGCTGTACTTACAGCCTCTAATGCCTCTGAAATTTCTTTATACTCATCGATTGTCAAATAATCCGGTGTTTCATCGCTGACAGCATCCACTGCCTGTTCCTGAACTGACGCAGTATTTTCTATCCACTTCAAGTCACAAGGGCTTCCATCCGTAGGAACATAATAAGCAAAAAGATGCTTTGAACCATTATCCTCTGTTGCCACCTGGGCTACTGCATTTAACACGGAATCCTGTCTTTTCAGGCAGTTCTCGATTTCTCCAAGCTCCACTCGATTACCGTTGATTTTCACCTGGGTATCTCTTCTTCCGCGGAAAATCATATAGCCCTCCGGTGAGAATACACCTCTGTCTCCTGTACGATAGATTTTTCCATACATCGGATGGTCGATAAAGGCTTCGGCTGTCTTTTCCGGATCATTCTGATATCCCACTGCCACTCCGGCACCGCCAATAAAGATATCTCCTTCCACACCAACAGGTACAGGCATACCGTTATAGCCCAACACATACATGGTCTGATTTGCCAGAGGATAGCCGTAAGGAATACTGCTCCAATCCTTTGCCACTTCATGAATAGGATAATAAATAGACCATATGGCAGCTTCCGTAGCTCCACCCAGACTTATAATCTGTGCATTTGGAAATTTCTTACGAATCATTTCCGGCAGGTCTGTAGGAATCCAGTCTCCGCTCAGCATAACAAGTCTAAGTCTCTCATTCACATAATCTTCATCTAGTTCCTGCACCAGAATTTTCATAAGAGCCGGTACGGTATTCCAAATGGAGACCTGAAAATGCTTTAGCTTATCAAGCATACCATAGATGTTTTCCTGCTTATCATGTAGAAGCAGAGATGCACCTGAAGTCAGTGCTCCAAACACATCATATACCGATAAATCAAATCCAAATGAGGAAATACCAATAATCTGATCTTCTTCGGTTACCTGAAATCTCTCATTTATGTCATTTACTGTATTCATAAGTGCTTCATTGGTAATGGCAACTCCTTTGGGGTTCCCTGTGGTTCCCGAGGTATAAATAACATACATCAAATCCTTTGCATCATTATCCTTACGGGGAATCGGTTCTTCGCTATAATCGTCTATCCGTTCCCTAGAATAGAATTCATCATCCAGTACCGTAACGCCATTACTTTTTTCCAGAATATAATTCTTTCTATTCTCCGGTAAACGGGTAGCAATTGGCACATAATATCCATTTGTTTTTAATACCGCCAGCATATGCACAATGGTTCGGTAATTACGCTCTCCTTCTATCAGATAACCCCTTTCCATACCATATGTTTCCACCAGATAATGTGCTTCCTGATTTGCCATAAAATCCAACTCTTCATAGCTTATTTCACTATTCTCGGTTAGTACCGCCGTATTATCCGGATTTTCTTCCGCCTGTCGTTCAAAAAGCTCCAACGCAGATGTATATTCCCAGTCTCTGGAAGTGTTGTTATATTTCTTTAGAAAAGCATTTGTTTCATCCTCTAACACAGTGGATGCTCCATCCAGAACCAAATCCAGATAATACTTCTGCATTTTCTCCAGACGTTCCTTAGTCCAATATTGCATCGGATAATCCCAATGAATCACCAGTGCCCCATTTTTTAATGTTATCTGATTATCCAAAAGAAGCTGTGGCGTCTGGCTTACCTGATATACCATATCACCAATTTCATTCCAGCCCTCTTTTGCCAAATCAAACATCATACTGGTAAAAACAAATGGGAATGCTGCTTTATCTTCCATCTGGTCCTTTAATGCAACCTCCCTGGCAAAGGACGTAATATTACAATTCAGATGCTTCTTATATTCTGCTATTTTATTTTGTGTTTTTTTCGCAGTTGTAATTAAATCCTCAGACTCTGTAAAATCAAAATCTACCGGAAGAATTTTGGTAAAATCACCAATGGTTTCATTGAAATTCTTACCATATCCATTATTACGATCGGATACTGTCATATTAATTGTTAATTTTTCATTATTTGTCCATGCAGAAACCATTCTGGCGTATGCTGTTAGTAAATAGATGGTAGGAAGTATCCTCTGCTTACGCAATTTCCTTTCTACGGCACTCCATTTTTCTGCCTCTATTACATTTTCTAAGGAATAGAAGTATGGAATATCCGGTGCATCCTTTTGTACTTTTTCAATAAATGGACCAGCGGTAAAATTCTGAATATTTTGCATCCAGAATTCCTTGTCTACTGCTTCCATTTTCTCTCTTTTCTGTTTCTCAAGCTCCATATAATCGGAAAAACACACTTCTATTGTGGGTTCCACAGCTTCTCCATTGTAATACTGCATAACTTGATGAATCAAAAGCTCGGTACTCATACCGTCTACAATCATCATATCAATATCTACTGCTAAAACACTGCTTTCCTCATCCTTGCGGAAGAACTTAAATCCAAACATTGGCCACTTATCCAATGGGATAATACGATTGGAGTTTTGTGCTCTGTAGCTTTCGATTTCCTTTGTTTTTTCCTCCTCTGTTAATTTGCTTAAATCTGTATATTCCACTTCATAATAGGGCACTTCTTCCATAATTACCTGCGTACCATCCTTACAGATATAAGCTCGCAGCATCTCCTGTCTTTGAATCACCTTGTTTAATGCTTCTTCAAATCTCTTTGGATTAAGCTTTGTATCAAATTCAGCATAAAAATGGGTAGCGATTCCTCCAAGATAAATGCTGCTGTTTCTTCCAAACATATATGCAAACTGAACGTCTGTCAGCGGTAACTTTTTTATATTTGACATATTATTATACCTCCATCATTTTACGGTCAATTGTCACCGCAACCTTGTCTAGCTCTTTTTCCAAATAAAAATGACTTCCCTCAAATTCCTCTATCGTAAAATCGCTGGTCGTATAATTTTTCCAATTATGAATGGCATCCTTATTTTCCAATGCAGTATCTTTATTTCCATACATTGCCACAATAGGAGTATTTAATTTTTGTGTAGCCTCATTTTTGTAATTTTCCTGAATATAAAAATCTTTACGGGCAATCGGTGCAAAATATTCAAACATAAAGGGATTATCCAGCAATTCCTGTGTTACATATCCCGCATCTTTTATCACATTAAGAAGATCTTCATCATCCAAGGAGCTAAGGGCTGGTGCACTATAATCATCCGGTGCGTAGCAGGAAGATACAAACATAATTTCCGGTTCAATGCCGTAGGCTTCCTTTGCATATTTTGCTGCTTCATATGCCACAATACTTCCACTGCAATGACCTAAAAACCCAAATTTTCTTTCTTTTAACATGGTAATATTTTCATCTACAAAGCTTTTTACAAGCTCCTGTATACTATCCAGCATTTTTTCTCTGATACGTTTCTCTCTCATTGGAAACTGCACTGGCAAAATAGCAATATTTTCAAATTTTGCTCCCCACTTTGCAAAATATGCAGCCGTTGCTCCCGCATGGGCAAAGCAATATAATGCCAAATCCTGTCCCTGATCTGTTTCATGGGCAATCCATTTTGTATTCATAAATAATATTTCTCCCTTCTAACTCTCTATCTGCATCTTCTGGCAAAAATAATCCACCACACGCTTCGGCTCATCTTTAAAATAAAAATGGTTCCCTTCAAACCATTCCATCTCCATATTCTGGGACGTAAACCGTTGCCATTCCTCAAATTCTTCCTGTGAAATATCGTCCTGTCTGCCACCCATCATGTAAAGATCCATAGCCAAATCTCTTACTGGAACATTTTTCCCTGCATAGTTTTCCAGAATCCGATAGTCATTTCTAATAATCGGTAGTATGTAACTCTTAAATTCTGGCATCTCGTACAATTCCTTTTCCATGCCACCTAATTGATAAATCCAGTTCCAAAATTCATCATCTGTATACTGTTCTGTCTTATGGTCTATCTCTATCTGTGGAATGGTATTTGCGGATAAAAACAATTTAGCTGGATTGTCTACCGTAGGATCCTGTTTTAATTTTTCTACCAATTCATAGGTTATCCAGCTTCCCATACTGTGGCCAAAAATAGCATAGCTTTCCACATAATTACGGTGCAGATAATCTGTAATCATCTTATAACAATCGTCCACCGCTTCTGCAAAATCTTTATAAGGAACCTCTGTCAGACGTGATGCATGTCCTGCCAGCTCCAGCGGAATCAGCCGGAGGTTTCTTTTTTCTGCCATCATTTTTAACTCTCCATACGCAGATGCCGCTCCACCTGCATATGGAATACAAAATATTACATTCATCTAAATTCCCTTATCCCTTCACAACACAGCGCACACCTTTCCATTACTAGACCCAAATGCGTAGTGTCAATTTCCTTAAACTCAATCTGTTTATCAAAATAATTCTGCCATCTCTGTGGATTCTGTGCCACACTTCCCTGAGACGCATGGATATAAAAAGCTTCTGTACTGTGTAATCTTCCTGATACCGGTACCTTTTCTGCTGCATCTACAATACTTCGGAAGAAATTATTAATCATAAGCATTTCCCGTACAGACATATTTTCCTGATTGTAAAGAACACCTGCTGTCTCTTCAAAAAAGGCTTTCTTTACCTGCTCTTCCAGGCACTTATCCTCCGAAATCTTTTCTACAACGCTTTCCCATAGTGCTTTTACAGAAGCATCCGTCTTTAACCCTTTCACATCCACTCCAGCTGCATATTCCTTAATAAATGCCAACTCTGCGGATACGTTATAGCTAACCTCTTCAAGCCTTCCCGGCTCCTGGGTATCGATGAACAGAATATGAATATCCTGATAACCACTGTTTTCTAAAATGCGGGCAATTTCAAAACAAATGGTTCCTCCCACACACCAACCTGCCAACTGAATGGGTTCTTCCTTCTTTGTACACTCCAAAATGGATGCCGCATATTCTCTGGCAAGCTCCTGTAAAGAGAGTTTTTCCGGCTCTAACGTTACCTCCTTCAAATAGTCAATGCCGTAGCAATTATAGCACTCCTGCATAACATCAACCATTTCCTGATAGCTGTCTGCACTGCCATTACCGCCATGTACAAAGATAAGCTTTGGCAACCCTTCCCGGATTTCTGACATCTCTCTCAACAGATTTCCGGATTTGCCGGTCATATAAAACTCTGCCAGCCTGCGAATTGTACTACTCTTTAAAATATCCGTAAGAAGCAGTGACTCCCATTCCATCTCTTTCTTTATGACAGAAAGTAATTCCATGGCTTTCAGTGAATCTCCACCATTTTCAAAGAAATCATCCTCTACTCCGGCAGCTTCTACATGTAAAACTGTTTTCCAAATATGAAGCAGCTTCTCCTCGATTTCATTTTCCGGAAGTGCCTTTTCTATATCACTTTCCGTTTTACATCTGTCAATTTTATCCAAAAGACCACGTCTGTCAATTTTATTATTGGGTGTCAATGGAATCTGCTCCATCACTTTCAGATAGGTAGGACGCATATAGCTTGTTAAATAAGAATCCCCGTATTCACGAAATTCTTCTTCACTGTGCTTATCCGGATTGGCTTCCACAAAAACTGCAATATGACGGCTTCCTTTCTCGCCTTCATAAATCAGTGCCACCGCCTGCGTCACATCCGGGTGCTTTAAATAGACATTTTCAATTTCTCCAAGCTCAATCCGATATCCGTGAATCTTGATTTGTCCATCCATTCTTCCGCAGATTTCAACATAGCCTTCATTTTTGAAGATTCCATAATCTCCTGTGCGGAAGATTCTTCCATATTCCGGATGTTCAAAAAACTTCTTGGCATTTAACTCCGGCATGTTTACATATCCTCTTGCCAGACACATACCACCTACGCAGATTTCGCCCTTTACTTCATTGGGAAGCTCTCTTCCTGAGGCATCCATAATATAAATCTGCTGATTTTTCAACGGATATCCGTAAGGAATGCTGTTCCATTCTTTTTTTACTTCACTAACCGGATAGTATATGTCAAATACTGAGGTTTCAGTGGGACCTCCCACACTCATAAAACTGGCTTTCGGCAGCAACTCTAAAATATCCCGTGCAAGCTGCTTTGGAATAAAATCTCCTCCCAGAAGAATATGGCGCAAGGAGCTGCCCTGTCCTTCTTTTCGTATTGTCATATACATTTGCATAAGGGACGGTACCGTCTGCCACACGGTAACACCATGGTTTTCCACCAGCTCTGCTATATGCTCAATTCCATGAACATCCGGCACCATAACTAATGTGCCGCCAACATCAAAGCAACCAAACATATCATAGACAGACATATCAAAACTCAATGCAGATAACCCAATAAATACATCTTCGTTACCAACGCCATATGCTTCATTAGCTGCAATCATTGTATTTGCAACGGTACGGTTAAAGATTTCTACGCCCTTGGGATTTCCCGTACTACCGGATGTATAGAGTACGTATGCCAAATCCGTTGGCTTCGGCAGATATTCTCTAACATTACTTTCCGCCTCCGGTACTCTCAAGTAATCAAATGGATATAAAATCCGTTCTATTTTACTGCTCTCACATATGTAATTCACACGTTCCTGTGGAAAATCAGGAAGCATCGGCACATAGCATCCACCCGCCTTTAAAATGCCCAAGAGATTTATAATGGCTCCAGGCTTGCGGTCTCCAAACAGACCTATCGGTTTTCTCGCTAATCCTTCTTTTTCCAGATATTCCGCAATATTATTTGAATATTGGTCAAGCATTGCATAGGTGAAGGTTTCATCTTCGTATATCAATGCCACTTTATCCTGATATTTTCTTACAGAATCCATAAAAAGCTCAATCAGCGTTGCTTCTCTAGGATGCTCTTCATTGGTATCGTTATAACTCAGACGCTGTTTCTTCTGTTCTTCTGACAGCATGAGTGGTGTAACCTTCTCTTTTCCTTCTGCAACCTCTTCTAAAATGCCGCAATAATCTGCAAAAATATGCTCCATCATCTCTGCTTCAAAAAGCTCTGATACGTAGTCCATCTGGATAACCAGATTGCCACCCTCGGACATAACCTGAAAGTCAATATATACCTGTGGTGTCTGTCCAATAGACCATTTTACTTCACCCAGACGATTTACATCATCCCAGATATCCTGCTCAAACAGCAGACTTGTAAATACAATGGGCATCAATGCCTTTGTGGTAGGATAACGAAACTTTTTCATCACATCCTTTGAGAAATGAATACCGTCATAAATTCTATATTCCAAGGCTTTACTCAGCGTCTGCTGTACTTTTTTACTTTCTCCCCACAAATCCTCCCCAGACATATTGAAGTCTAGAAGAATGGATGTTGTAAAATCTCCATATAGCTTTTCAATATCCGGATGGAACATTGGTCTATTAAATAAGGTAAGATTTACGGTAAAGGCATCCATTCCGCTATAAAACTGTAGTACATGTCCATAAGCACTCATCAGCAATGCCGAAATGGTCATGCTGTGCTTTGTGGATTGCTTCTTCATCACATCCAGCTCTTCTTTGGAGAAGATTCTTCTCTTTCTGATAAAATGACCGCGCTCTACGGTTTCCGGCTCGCATTTCAGTGGAAGCTGCGGTGCCTCCGGGAAATCTTCCAGCTTTGACATCCAATAGCTATATGCCTTTTCATAAGCTTCCCCTTCCTTCATTTCCTCAAAATCATGAATAAAATCGCGATAATGATAACGAAGGGGCTCCGGTTCATACTCCGGATGGAAATATCCGTATGCAAGGTCCTGCACCATCATATTCATACTAGCGGAATCCATCATAATCGTATCGTAGTTAATAAAGAGATATTTTTCCTCCTCATTCATTTTGAAACCACTAATCTCAAACAACGGGAAATGCTGAATATCAAAGAAAGCATGAGAAAGCTGATTTCTACGCTCCTGGATTTTCTCTTCCTTCATATCCTGGGAAAGACTGCTGATATCCTCGATTTTAATTTCATAATAGGGAACATCCTTTAATACCCGCTGTCTGCCATCCGGCAAAATTACGGTTCGGAGCATTTCCTGATGCTTCACAAGACGGTTTATCACCTCATTCATTCTTGCAATATCAGCCTTGGTCACAAACTCTATATAGTTATGTGTGGTAAATCCACCCAACTCATAAAAATCCTGTTTTCCGATAAAATAGGCCATCTGAAGAGAAGATAAACCGAAAGGTTCATACATTTTCTCTTCTGCCTTAATCTTCAACTCTTCTGCATATGCCGCAATTTGCCGGGTTACATGCACTACCTGTTCGGCAGTCATATATTCCGGTGCATAATCCAGCATGAAATGAATACTGCCTCTTATGCTCAATGCATTTATTTCTACAAGATAGGATGTCTTTTGCTTCTCAGACCGATTTCCCTTTAAGCCATTCACCACCACTTCAAAGGCTGTATTTCCCTGCTCGATGGAATCAAATTCACCTAAATAGTTAAAACAGATTTCCGGCCGGATCCCATAGATTCCTGCATTATGCTCTCCATATACTTTTTCCAGCATAAACTCTCCGGCAAGCTTCTGATTCCGCTTCTGCTGTTCTGCGATACTTTGCACCGCCTTTTCAATATCCGCTATACCTGCATCAAAAATCAACGGATAAATCGCCGTAAACCAACCAATTGTGTTAGACAAATCATAGCTGTTGTCTGCAAAGTTTCTGCCGTTATGTTCCACTTCTACTGCAAAGCGTTCTAGTCCCAGCTCAGCTCCAACGGCATTCATGCAAATCGCCATAAGTGCATCGGCCAAATTGGATGTACGCATTGCCCTTACATACGCTTCTAAGCCTTGCTTCATCTCCTTTTCCAATGTGAAAATACTGCTTTTTCTGTCACCGATTTTAATAGCTATCGGCTCTTTTGCAATGGTACATAGCCCAGCTACATCTTCCTGTTCCCATTCCACCAATTGCGGATGCTTCTGTCCCACTTTATCCAGCATTTCCTTTGCAACTCTTTGATAGGACACGGTCTTTGGAATCAGCATGCTGTCTTGTACCTTATCTTCGCTTTCCAGAAGCTCTATCATATCTCTAAGAAGAATTCGGAACGATACACCATCCATAACCAGATGATGTACTGCCACAAACAGATATTGTTCGTCCTTTGTATGCAAAAGCCCCAGATTCATTACGATACCATTTTCTAAATCCATGCCCTTTTGCAGTTGGTCAATCTTTTGGTCAAGCCAAGCCTTTTCATCTGCACTGCCATCGTATGATGCTTCTAAAAGCCCATAGGAAACGGCATCTACATCTCTGATTTCCTGCTTCCAGCTGCCATTTTCACGCATATAAATCATGCGAAGTGCATCATGGTGCCGGGTAATCCTTTGTAATACACGCTCCAAATGAGAAAAGAATATTTCCTTCTTTAATTTTAAAAGTACACTCTGGTTAAACTGATTGTAGTCCTCATAATTGTTATCAAAAAACATCTTCTGAATGGGAAGCAATGGCACCTCTCCGGTAACTGCTTCCTGGGATTCCAGTTCACCCACATAAACGTAATTCACAAACTTTTCGACTGTTGGATATTCAAACAATCGGCGTAATTCAGCCATCATGCCTTCTTTTTTCATCATTCCCACAATCTGCATGGCTTTGATGGAATCGCCGCCGGCTTCAAAAAAGTTATGACGTATTCCGATGTCCGGATTTCCTAATACCTGCTGCCATATGTTAAGTACCTTTTGCTGCAGCTCTGTTTCCGGCAGAATATATAATGTTTTCTGCTGTTCTTCTATATCCGGAAGGCTCTTTCGATCTAATTTTCCATTTGGCGTTAATGGTACCTGTGTAATGCGCATATAGCCGTTTGGTATCATATATGCTGGCAAATACTCTGCCATTTTCTCATTCAAGATATCCTTGCTTAATTCCTCATCCGACATATAATATGCCCATATGCGCCATTCGCCGGCAGAATTTTTTGAGATTTTCACAAAGCCTTGTGAAACACCGTCACAGTTTTGCAATACATTTTCTATTTCTCCGGCTTCGATACGAAATCCACGAATTTTAACCTGCTCATCCTCACGACCTACAAATACAATGGTTCCTTCTTTTGTGGTATACACCATATCACCAGTTTTATAGATAATTTCACCGGCCTTATACGGATTAGAAACAAATCTTTCCTTAGTCATATCCGTTCTGCCATAATAGCCCCGTGCAATTTCTCCTCCCATATAAAGCTCACCCATTACCCCAATTGGGCAAAGCTGCAGGTTTCTGTCTAATACATAGCAGGTATGATGTGCATCCGGCTTTCCAATGGGAATCTCATTCAGCTCTTCCCCGGTGGAATTTAGCGTATATTCCACACCAATACTTACAATTTCTGTTGGTCCATAACAATTTATAATTTTCGCCTCGGGGCAAGCCAACGCTGCTTTATAGAGATTCTTTGCAGATACCTTTTCTCCACCTACGCCTACAATTCGCATATTTTCAAAGCAGCTCGGCGACTCTTCTACTACAAGATTGAACAATTGCGTGGTTAAGAATGTTCGCGTAATTCCTTTTTCTCTGTAGTAACGAACCAGACTTTCGGCTGTTTCTCTATCCTTTTCTGTAGACATGCGTACCGCTCCACCTGTCAGTAAGGTGGTAAATATTTCATACACACTGGCATCAAACGCAAGGGTTGCCACCTGTGCCACAACATCCGTCTCGATGCCTGAAATCGGAGACTTAACATCTGCACCAAATGTATGCAGTGCCCCCGTCGTAACCTCCACGCCTTTTGGCTCTCCGGTAGAACCTGAGGTAAAAATCACATATGCCAAATCATTCGGCTTATAATCCGGCTTTTTAAATTCAAATGCTTCAGAACCCTTTATGCATGCTTCCTTGGATATGCAAGCAAACGCATCTCCATAAAGTTTTGGGTTATCCGTAATCACAATTTTTGCAGAGGTCAGGGCTAAAAATCGTTCTCTTCTCTTTTGAGGTAAGCTTTTTTCTATGGGCACATATGCCATTCGAGCCATCAGAATACCCATAATGCAAATGACGGAATCCATACTGCCTTCCGCATCAATGGCTATGATATCCCCTTCTTTTGCCCCCTGCTCCATAAGGACTTTTGCCACATTTTCTGACAAGCCCAGAAGTTCTTTGTAAGAGACGCTTCGTGCGTCATCCATAAGAGCACGATTCTTACCATATTTCTCTACCGCTTTATAAAATCCGTCCTGAAAGGCTTCCTTTTCAAATTCCTGGTATACCTCATTTACAGATTTTATCATTTCCATTTCCTGTTCTTTGGAAAGAAGCTTATATTCTTTTACCTTTTTCTGAGGATTTTGGATTAATTGTGCCACAAGATTTTCATACGCTTTTAACATTCCCTCTATGGTTTCCTTATCATATGCAGAAGGATTATATTCAAAATCCATGAACAGCTTATTAGTTGGCTGTGCCTTCACCGTCAAATCGTAATTTGTTCTGTCCATGAAGTTAGCGTTATCTAGCTCTAGCCCATTAAAAAAAACACCCTCTATCATATCTGCAAATTCCAAATTTTCAAACGCAAAAATATGATTAAAAAGTGCTTCCCTGCCTACACTTATTTCGCTTAGCTGTACGCTACTGTTAAATTCTGCTTGAAAAAGATCTACACCTAATTTTTTTATCTGCTCCGGCAATGGCGTTTCATCCTCCAACCGAAGTATCATCGGCATGGTATTTATGAACAATCCTACCATTTTCTCCACATCTGATATAGGAACACTTCGTCCGGATGTAACACTTCCCCAGATAGCTTCACTCTGTCCGCTATATTTACACACCAGCATTCCCCAGATTCCCTGAATCAATGCACCTACTGTAATATGTGTATCTGCGGCTATGCCCTTTAATCCTTCCATCTGTTTCTCATCCAATGTCAGCCGCATGACATCCCGGTGTCCGTCAGACATCCCATCTACAGTCTTGCGAGGAAACTGGTATGCATCCGGCACATCCTTCAGATAGTTTTCCCAATATGTTTTTGCTGTCTCATTATCTCTCTTCTCCAACCAGCTTAGATAATTGGAATATGGTACTTCTTCTACAATCCCGGCATTCCCCTTTAATGCCTTATCGTATATTTCAAATAATTCCTTTATCATTAAGGACATACACCAGCCGTCAATTGCAATATGATGACATCCCCAAAGCAATCTATATCTGTTCCCTCCAATATAGAACAGATGCATATCCATAATGTCTCCCCGTGCCAGATTACGCTTTCTGTTGCGACACTCTTCTGCTGTGGCATTTACCTTACACATCTGCTCCTCTTCTGATAAGGTACTTATATCACAATAGATCACTTCCTGTTTTCTATGTTCCGGTATACTCAACTGCGGAAGTTTTTCCTCTGTTTCCTCTGATAGAAAGTAATTCATACGAAGAGCCTCATGGCTGTCTACCAAAAGCTGTACGCTTTCGGTAAACACTGCCACATTTAACGTTCCCTTGATATCAAAGGATACCTGATTATAATATATATGTTCTCCCGTCAACATATCATGGAAAAACATTCCCTGCTGCATTGGAGACATGGAATATCTCCTGTTTTCATTCCTCATTTCCACTTTTCTACTCCCTCCAGCTATAATCTTGATCAATCTTTGCGGCGATATCAGCTATGGTCTGATATTCAAAGAAATCTGTTACTTCAATAAATGATAGTTGCTGATTTAATTTTGTAATAATCTGCATCCCCTTAATGGAATCTCCACCAATTTCAAAAAAATTGTCCGTAAGAGCAATATCTGATGTGTGAAATACCTCTGACCAAATATCCTTTACTCTTTTTTCCGTTTCACTCATAAACTCTCCCTCTATCTATCCTGATTTTTCAACATAACCGTCATTGATACTTTTTTAATCTTATATACCGAGCACAAACTGGATATCAAATAGCAGATAATGCCTGTTACAACGATAATGACAAATTCCTTGGTTCCCATAACAAAATCCAGAAATCCCGGGATTGTTGCGATACAAGCCGGCCAAATGGACACCATTAGCATGGTTTGAAGCGGTAGTGTAATCAAAATCAAAAGAATTACTACTATTGTATTTGCCCTGATATACATTCTGCTAATCTCCTTCTCTGTATATCCAAAAATCTTAAGCATGGAAATACCGGTTTCATTTTGCGACAAAATCATATTAATCAGTAAATACATCAAAATCAGATACACAATGACTGCCATCACAGGGAACATGATAATCATGCTCTGCATAACACTTTTCAAAATGACTCCATTCGCCACTAATGAATCCTTTGTCACTACCGATATCAGATATTCCTCCGGAATGTCCAACTCTGTATCGGAAAAATAATAATTGAAATAATCCACATGCTTTCGAAAAATATTATTCATTTCCGTCTGATTCATAAATACTGCCAAGCCCATGTTATAGGATGCAATGTCCACTACACTATAATTATCTCCAATTCCGGTAGCGGAATTTTCCAGCTCAATCACATCTCCCACACGGATACCAAATTTCTTTGCTGCTACATCTGAAACGATAATCTCACCAAAACCGGTAGCCTTTATTTCACTGAAATACTTGCTGTCCTCACACACGCCTACACCAGTCAGACTGTAGCTCTGCCCCAAGGCTTCGCTGTAATAATCAAAGCTTCCCACGGTCGCTGCTTCCATACCAGTCGCATCTACTTCATACTGTTCCGATACCATATACTGATACTGGCTGACTGCCTCTGTCTCCTGGGCTTCAATATAGGCATCAAAGGAAGAAGACATACCGATACCAAACATCATCAGCCATCCGCCCAGGAAGATTCCCACCAACAGCAGGAAATATGCTCCCAGACTCTGGGTAAATACTCTGAGTCTGAATCGAAAATCAAAGCCTAAGCCGTTAAATCTGCTATGATTCCTGCTACGCTTACTTCCAATATCCTTTCGGATAAGCTTCAACGGCTTTATGGAAAGCTTTCTGGCAATTGCAATCGTATTTATTACAATAATTAAAAGGATTGGTGCAAAAATTGCCACAAGCAATGTAGCTGTATCCAGATTCAGACTGCTCTTAGGAATACTATAATAGCTTTCCAGACTATTCACTGGAAGATGATAAAGTACCTTGCTTCCCAGCACACAGCCTATCAAACTGCCTGCCAATGTCACAATACACGGTGGCAGCATGTAGGAAAGAAGAATGTCTTTCTTCTTAACCCCTAACGCCAAGAGGGTTCCCAGCACAGAGCACTCCTGATTCATGGTCTGCTTTATGAAAATCATGTACAAAAATGCAATAATCACGAATACGACTCCCACAAACATCTTTGCCATTTCCATATTGCTTTCCATTTTTGATACAACAGCAGAAATCCTCTTATTACTAACGGTATCCGTATAATTTTCAATACCTGCCGCATTACTCATCTTGTCAAATGCTTCGTCCAGCTTTCCATAATTCTGTATGGGAGCTACGCATGCTACTATCGTTATAATCTCCCGCATCAAGTCTTTCTGCTCTGACTCGGTCAGTGCTTCATCCCGAAACAGAACTGCATAATTATAGCTGATATCCTTCTCATTAAACTTGGCAAATCCTTTTTCTGAGACCATTGCCACACCAAAGGTGCTACGGTCCGCTATCATTTGTGAAGAATCCTCCAGACTGATTGTGTAATCCGGAAATGCTCCAACACCGCTAATGATATACTCCTCATGATTCAGTATAATGGAATCCCCTACTGCAAGTTGCTGCTCTAATGCAAATATCTGATCCAAAAAGATCTCATTTGCCTCCTCCGGTAAGATGCCCTCTGCCACATAAGGTAAATTAACCTCTGTTCTTTCGCCAAATACTCTGACGGTAGCATCCTTTTCACTTACTAAATTGACATACAAATTGTCATAGACGCTTACATCCAGTTCTTCTATATCCTTGCGGATATTATCGTCCAATTCCCCATCCAGTGTAAAATAACCATCCTCCAGCTTATTTTCTGTCTGATAATTAACAAAAGCCGTTTCTGAGCTACTGGTTCCGCACAAAAAACCTATATACATTCCAACGGCAATAATCGTCATAACCATCAGTGCCAGGTATCTTATCCAGTTTTCCAATATTTCTCTAAATATTCTCTTATACATATCTTTTCCTACCATTCAATTTCATCTACAGAAAGAGGATTTTCTACTTCCATATTGCTTATAATTTCTCCGCCTCTTACTCTTATGATTCTGTCTGCCATTTTACCAATCGCCTCATTATGTGTAACGATCAGAACCGTTGTACCATATCTTTTTTTCACCCGCTCTATGAGTTTTAACGTATCCTTAGAGGTCTCATAGTCCAACGCACCTGTTGGTTCATCACATAAGAGAAGCTTTGGATTTTTCACAATAGCACGGGCAATGGCAGTTCTCTGCTGCTGTCCACCGGAAAGATGTCTTGGAAACTTGTTTTTATGCGAGGTCAGTCCTAAAAATTCAATCACCTCATGAATGTCCAAAGACTTATCACCAATTTTCCAGCAAAGCTCGATGTTTTCCTTTACCGTAAGATTGGGTATCAGGTTATACGACTGAAAAATGAAACCTAATGTATCTCGCCTATATCTTGCCACACTGCTTTTCTTCTCGTTGCTTACGGATTTTCCATCTACAATGATTTCGCCATCATCTGCCGTCTCTAATCCACCAACCAGATTAAGAACGGTAGATTTCCCTGAGCCGGAAGGTCCAAGAATAACCACAAGCTCCCCTTTTTCCACGCTAAAGTCAACACCATTTAGTACGCAAATCTGACTGTCACCATTTCCATAATACTTTTTTAAATTTTTTACTTCTAAAAACATTCTTGCACCTCAATTCTATTCTTCATTCTTGCTGCCCAGGAAAAATCCACATAAGGTCTGCAGCTTTTCTTCCTCTGTAATATCATCATCCACCATAGATGGAATCCCACTGCGGTTTGTTGCTTTTTCCATGGTAGAGCCATAGTTAAAATGAAAATGACCAGCCAGTTCTAATCCATTATCCGAATCCTCCAGCGTGCAGATGGGCATCATACAAAGATATTTAAAATTCCCAGCATCCTCATCTGCAGTTTCAAAAAGATAGGATTTTTCTCCTTCAATTACGGTCTCATCACTATCACTTTCAAACACACCCACTATGTGGTATTTTCTGGAAAAAACTTCTTTAGCCTCTGTATCATAGGCTGTAACCACGCCATCTTTAATTTCTAATTTCACAACGTCATCCGTAATAAAACACAGACTGTCAAATGTGGATTTTAGTTGCTCTTCCTGCAGCTCAAATGCATCTGCAATGTCGCCCCAGGCATCTTGCATCTTTTCATCATTACAATACTCTGCAAAAGAACGCCATGTGCCTTCCCATTCCTCCATATTTTTAATATCAGCTTCCACCTTACTGGTATCACCGATATCCCTTTCAACCTCTGTCTCTGTTGCTTCTGCCAACTCTGCCTGCTCCTGCTTGCCACAACCACACAAAGCTGCAAGTACAGATACACATGCAATGCACAACATCAAACGCTTTTTCTTCACTACGATATCTCCTTTCTGCTGTCCTTCTTTTTTTCTTCGATACAAAAGCATCCTGCTGGGAGCATTTCAAGCATATTTGCTATATCCTCAACCTCCATTACCTCAAATGCCCAGTACAAGCCACCCACAGGACTATGCTTTATCACCGCATCTACAACGGCTGCTGCCACAAGGCTACTTGCCTCTTCTTCTTTATCTACGGTAAAAGTAATGGTGTATTCCTTACGCTCCCCATCCTTTTTGCCCCGGCATTCCATAATAACAGAAGACCATTCCTTTTCACCATCATCCTCAGAAGCAATGTATTCCTCTGCCATCTTACGAATCTTTTCAATGGCATTCTCTCTTTCATTTGTAATAATCAACTGAAACGCATCCATAATCATACTCATCATCTTTTCATCTGAAACAGAATTCATCCAGTGAAGCTCCTTTACTTCACATTCCTTTGCTGCTTTTATCATCTCTTCACTGAGATAAGACTTCATATAAACAGGAGTATCCATTCCCGGAAATGTAGTCTGAGTATGATTCATATTATTTTCCTTTAAAATACGACCATTTCGATAATAGGAATCCCCATGACCAACTCCTGAAACAGCTCCAAGAATAATATCCGTAAACGCATTTACGGAAAAATGTTGCTTTCCGCCCTGATAGCAAACCACTTTATCCAGCTTATCAAAAAGGGTTTTGAATGCCCACTTCACAAGCATCCCCCCTAAACCGGGGACATAGCCTGCACCTGCTACACATACACTTTCTTCCGAAATCCGTCCAATACACTCTTCCTCCACAATAATAAAATCAGAAGCATCAATATACGGTTTCTTTTCTTTTTGAGCAACCAACGCCACCCGGTCCTTAATGCTTCCCGCCGGTCCTGCGCAATTTACAACTACATCAGATTTTCGGCAAAACTCTTTTATGCTTTCATTATCATAAAGATCTGCCTTCTGCCATGTAAAGTTTTTTAAATTTTTAAAATTTTCATTATTCTTTCTACATCCGCCAATAATTTCATATCGTTCCTGTAAAAGTTTACAAACCAGATAGCCTATGGTGCCACTGGCTCCAAGTATGCCTATTTTTTTCATATATTTTCTATAACTCCAATCTCCGATGTTCTGACTCTCTTTAAAGTTCTACCATATGTGTAAATATTCCATCTTTCTCTAAGAGTTCTTTTGGTGTACCGCATTCTGCCACCTTACCATCATTCATAACTGTTCTCATCCGATGTGCAATTACCATAACAGTCTTATTCTGAATCAGTTTTGACAAAGCTACCTGTATCTTCGTTTCATTTTCCACATCCAGCGATGCCGTTGCTTCATCCAGAAGAATGATGGGGGCATCCTTTAGCAGCGCGCGGGCAATGGAAATTCTTTGACGTCCACCACCAGAAAATGCTCGACCATTTTCTCCAATTATCGTTTCCCACTTGTCCGGAAGCTTTTCTACAAATTCATAACATCTGGCTACTCCGTATAAAATCCCTAATGGATATGCCAACTTCTCTGCTGTTTTGGGCATAGTTATAATTTCAAAAAAGGCACCCTGCCCGAACCAAATAAATGCATTGGTCGCTTGTTTTGGATTTTTTCCGTACTCCACCACAAACCCCAACTTTCTAAAATCTGTTACGGCATGATGTAATTCATTCACCTTAAACTGAATATGACTAAATTTCATTATTCCTCTCCTCTAAAGTGTTTGCGCATACTATGTTGAGTTAGATATAACTAACTCAACATAGTATACATTAACTCATTCCTAAGCTTATGTCAATTGCCATTTATCTTTTTTTGTTTTCGCTTTCTGTTTTCCTTCTATTACACACGATAATTTCAACATACAGAACGCTTTTCGTCCCTTCCTCCACTATTTCTTTACAACCTTCTATTGCTATCGTACTCACCATATCTTTTTGAGTTTCGCATCATGAAAAATAGAAATTTTTCGCAATGCAAGTAGAACCAGAGTGGATTTTCTTTCCCTCTGGTTCTACTTACGTAAGCACCTAATTTGGAGGTGTTCCCAAACATATTCCCAGAATCCCATTGCTAGATAGGATTCTGGAAAGCTAAACAACATTTTTCTTGAACTTCTATGCTCCATGGAGCCAGATGAGCAAGTTCTTCGTCCATCATATTTTCGTTCGGTCGATGTTCCAACCCGAACTCGTCTGCATGAGCTGTTCAAAAACCTGGTCACTGCCAGAAATAAAGTACATAAGCAGTCGCTTCCTTTCTAGTTTTGGGCGCAAAAAAGCGGCGTCCTGATCTCCCCAAAGGAGAAAAGCGAGCGCCTCTGTCTGCGGTGTCGTATTCGATTTTCGATATGTCACTATTTTGGCGGTGGGCTTCATGGGAAGCAGAAACGTGTCAAAGCTCAATTCGAAAGTAGTAAATCGGTAGTAAATTCAGTTCTTATATCCCATGAAATACCCGCATTTCCAGACTTTTTGGAGATAATCAGAGTTTTCCCTTTAAATAACTACAAAAAAGCTGGACTTCAACGCTTTTAGTCGTCAAAATCTCAGCTTCTTTCATGCAATATATTCCAAAGTTTAATTATTTTCCGGCACCTATCTAATCCAATAACTGCTTATACTTTTCTTGACACCGATCAATTTCTACCCAGGAGTTCTTTTTTAACTCTTCTATCTCCTGCATATGTACCTGACTAATCTCCAATATTTTTTCTCTTATTCCAGTTTTGATTTTTCTTCTATCAGTCACACAGCTTCTTCATGGCAAATTGCTTTTTCATTTTACAATTTCCTTTTCCTGGAAAGTTAATCTATTCAAATCTCTGATTTGTTTTTCCAACTCCTGGTTCTGTTCATTTATATCCCCCAAGTGCTTCTTGGCATCATCCAAACGGCATTTCCATGAATTCGTCGAGAAAATTTCTATCTTTTCAGACAGATATTTATCAATCAGATCAATATAATATTGAATCGGATTAATAAACAAATTTGGAGATTTAAAGCCAAATCGAACAATGAGCGCCGACAAAACATCTTCAGCCAAGAGTACTGGATGTTCGACTTTGTTTTCTCTGTTTTCAATCTTACTTCGCATATCCATTTTCTTCTCTGGCAAAACAAACACAACCTCTTTGTTCTCTTTAAGCCACTTCGGAAGCTTTTCATAATCTTTTCCTGAATAACAAAACCAGAACAATTTATAGGGAAGTGCCTCGTATTCCAAACACTCTCTCAATTTTACCATAATTACATCATCTTCCCAACCACTATATCCAATGACAATCGGTGATTTCCTCTTCAAAAATGTCTTAATCGTACCTGGGGTTGTTTTAAATTCTTGACCCTGTATAATTTCCGCATCCCGATTCTCCAAATTGCAGCAATCATAAAATTCATACATTCCATGGACGTGCATAATCTGTACCCTTTTCGAATTTGCATTCAACGCAATATTGTCCAACATATTATCAGCCGAAAACACATCATAATTTCCGAGTAAATTTAGACTTTTGAGCAGATGATTATCAAAATTGGGGGTAATTACCGTCGTCGCAATTGTCTTTGTATTCAAAATCTGCGCCAGCAAGAGATTACTCATGGAGATTTTGGAATCATTCATAATATTTTTTAAATACTGCTGCCTGTGCATTTTATTTTTGTACGCCTGTTCGAACCAATAAGAATAATATTTTGCGCTATTTTCTCCCAGGCTCTCCGCTACATCACATATCCTTTGCAGCTTTTCGCCATCTCCCTGACATAACCGTTCCACTTTCTTTTTACATTGGTCAATAATACCATTCGCAGTCAAAATTTCCGGTGTTGAAATTCCCGCCCCCACAATAAACAGATACGGGCATTCTTCTTCCATCTCCTGCTCTATTTCCACTGTTTCCCATATTAAATTAGTTGCATCTTGTAAACTAACTATTTTTCCCATCTGAATATTCCTTCTCTCTTCATACAGTCCCAAACTGTTCTATAAAAAATTGCCAATAACTCCATCTCTGCGCGAACGGTCAAGGTGCATAGCTAAAATTTATGCGTGAAGTTTGAGTACACTATATTTAAGATTTCATTATTTTCCGACACTTATCTGATCCAATAACTGTCTGTATTTTTCTTGATACCGGTCAATCTCTGCCTGGGACTTCTTTTTCAATTCTTCTATTTCCTGCATATGTACCTGGGTAATCTCCAATATTTTTTTCTCATGCTCCAGTTTCGACTTTTCTTCCACCAGCCGCACAGCTTCTTCGCGGCGAATGGCTTCTTCTTTTACAATTTCCTTTTCCTGAAGAATTTGTCTATTCAAATCACTGACTTGTCTTTCCAACTCCTGGTTCTGTTCATCTAATTGTTTCTTTTCTTCCAACACGCCCTGCGCCTGCTCTACCATCTCTTTCATGGCATCCATTTTCGCGCGCAGTTCTTTACAGGTTTCCTGTAAAGAATCGTTAAGCGAACTCTTATCACTTAATTTTTCCTCAAAATCCAATTTCTGAGCTCTTACTTGTTTATCCAGTTCCTCATTTTTCGTAAGAAGCTGCCCATAAAGCTCCTGTGTTGTCTCATTCTCCTGCTCTGCGTTTTTCTTTTCTTCGCTAAGCATTGCCATTCGCTGCTGAAGTTCCTGAATTACTTGATCTTTTGATACAAGAAGTGAATCATACTTAGCACCAATCGTTTTCTCCAAATGCTGTTTATTTTCCACTTGAACTAAAAAACTTTTCATAATCATATTCGTATATGACTCAATTTCTTCAATAATCTTTGCATCTTCTCCAAAAACACCTTTTGCTCTTTGAAGCTCATACGCCGCAATCATTTTTAAAAACGCATCTTTCTGTGAATAACCATCTCCCAATTCATCTGTAATATCTTTGATTTTTTGTTCCATGGCCTCAGTTACTCTATAAGACCTCGTTTTTAATTTTTCGTTATCCAACATTGGGTCTAATCCCAGCACCTCTTTCTCTAGTTTCTCCATATACATTATCCCCTTTTTTTACTTTTATAACATCATTATATCCCATTGACCTTGATTATGCAAGCAAATTTCTATTGAGTTATATATGTGTTTAACGTGTTTGTGTTATAACATATTATCATTACATATTTTTTAATTCTTTCGTATCTTAATTGTGTTATATCTATATAACGTGTTTGTGTTATAACATATTCCTATCTATTTCTTTACAAAATCATCTTGCCATATTTCACAAGGCTTGCTATACTAAGACATATTGATTCCGCATTCCTTTTGGAATTCTGGTATAGTAAAATTCCTGGAGACAGGTTTCCTTGTATTTTATACATCCCGAAAACCATTTTATCAAACCAGAAAGGAGTCATATATGTTCCAATATACACCATTTGAAAAAAGCCTGTGCGCAAATGCCAGGCTTTTTTCTATTACAAAAAAGAATGTCGATTTATTTTTATTGCTTCAAACAAACACCATCACTTACCGGCAACTTCACTTAACCAAACTCCACGGACTCACAGAAACTTCCGGAAGGCTCTCCTTAAAACGTCTGGAAGCCGAAGGTTTCATATACAGCAAGCAAGTCACTGCCAACAGTCAGATAAAATATTTTTACCTCAGTGCAAAAGGACGTGTTTTTTTAAAAAAGCTGCTCCCCTCTGAATATGCCCAATCTCTTCACATTAATTGGGAAAAGCGTCCCCCTGCAGGTATCCAGCAACTTTTTCACAGAATTCATGGAAACGATTTTTATTTTTCCTACATTTCCCTTCCCACAAGCCAACCTCGTCCATGGATTTTAGAGCCAAGGTTACCAGGAATTTCCGACAATCACAATGTCCCTCCTCGAAGTGACGGTTGCCTATATTGTGATTGTTTTACATACTACATCGAACAGGATAATGGTACACAATCAGAAAACATACTTCTCAATAAACTAAAAAACTATATCCAGGGAGGCTTTTTTAATTCAAATTCCAAAAACAGACTGGTGTTTTGCCTTGCCTTTCCACACCGTAAGAAATCAGCGCAAAAGCCTGCTTTTTCTATTTATAAATTACTCCTAAAATTCACAAAATTATGGGAATTACTAGAAAAAACACACAACATAGAATTGGATTACCCTCAATTCCTGCAGACCCTTTCAACATCACCACTCAAAGAAACCGTTACTTTAAAAGAATTTTCTGGATTTGAAAATATATATCGCCTGCACCCTGAAATCCAATCTGCAAAGGACGCTAACGCCCTCAAGAAAGCATATTTGCACGTTTCAGCTACCTCACAAGTATTAGACGAAGAATTAGACACCCTTTTTCAAAAGCGCCTCAAATCGCATTTTTCGAGTTTCTACGAAGATGTCGATCCACAAATGCTTTTAAGTGCCTTGGAAGGAATCCCTTTATACGTATGCGCAAATCATCAATTACCAAGCTACATTCCTTTGATTGCCGCCGAAGATACTTCTTTCCAAACAAAAATTTACGAACTTTTGTTTTACAACGGCTTAAACACTGATAATTGGCATTTCCATTCACCCATAAAATTTCACAACACTATTAATTTCACTTTCCGAATGGGACTGCAGCATAGTATTTACGGAACTCTTGCCATAGAATTTCCTTCTATTGACCTGAGTTCCCATATACGTATCCGTCACTTTTTTAAAAACAGCACAAAACATACACAGGTAATCTTACTGTTAATTGGAAAAAGAAAGGATATTACGAATTACTGTAATACTTTTTTAAGCAAATGCCTATATTCCGACACCATACACCTGCTGTTTGCAGATATTGATTCCATATACCAACCCACCCCTGCACCTATTTACCAGATTACTGAAGCAAAAATAACATCTCAAATTCTTTTAGAATGCGATGAATTCGATGAACAATTTCACATTATTAAGAAGGAGGAAAATATCTTATGACGCAATGTCATTTTAAAAAACTGCTAAAACAATTTAGCCACGACAAACATTCTGCTTGCAATAGTAAACACATTTTTAATATCTTATGTGCCATCTTCACACTCGGATCCATTATATATGGTATCCTTCTCCTTTTTAGTCTTTACCGTTTAGACTACACACTAGCTCCTCACGGAATATTATTCCGTACAGTTGCGCTCTTATTTCCTCCCCTTCTGTGGATTGCAGGCACTGGCACCTGTCACCTAGATTTCCACAGATACAAACTATGGTTTTTTATTCTTATTTCCGTTTTTGAAACCACGATCCTCACAGGCATTTTATTTCAATTATTGTCAGTACTTTTTCTTCCTCACATTATGGCAATAAAAACAGATGCTATTTTCACTAAACGAATGGTGCTTTTTCTGGCAAGGATCATAGTAGAACTCCCACTAGGAGTTTTTATATACCTTTCCTTAAAAAGAATCCTTCATTCTGTTCAAGATGAAAAGAGCAGAGATGTGCTACTCACCTTCAAAATCACTAATATTTTAGGCAAAAGAACCGACCGTAAAAACGTCTCCTACCCACTCTCTATCGCAAAAGATATGACAAACGGGAAAACCATTGTAATTTCCGAAAAGGATCGTTATCTGCACACTCTTGTAGATGGTACTAGTGGAACCGGGAAAACCTCCTCCACGCTTCTTCCAGCCATAAAAAACGATTTAGATGCCCGTTGCAAAGCAGAAGCCCTTCAACTCAAGGACTTACATCCCTTCGTAGAAAACGGGAAGTTTATCTATAATAGTAAAGATAATTTCTTTTCTATAAACAAATTCTCTCCTGCAGATGATTTAAATACTTCAGAGAAAGCAAAGCTTTCCGAAAAATTGGAGGATTTACGTCTTAAACACCAAGTCTGTGGAATTACCGTACTCGCCCCAGATGACTCTCTGTGCGATGATGTCGCCCGCCTCTGTGATGCAAGGAAAATTCCATACCATCGGATTGACGGAACAAGGGACGCAGATGGCAATATTAAATCAAATTGGACTGGTATGAACCCCTTCTATGTTTCTCCAGCACTCAGCAAGGACCAAAAGCATCAGGCAATCGTAAAAAAGGCGGTTGTTTTTAGTGACGTAATGCAGGTAATCACCGATTTAAAAGGAAAAGCAGACTCTTACTTCACCGGTCTCAATCGGCAAATGATTGCCAATCTATCAATCCTTGTTATGAACACTGTACCGGCTCTTTACCGGCGTCAGGCAACTCCTGCCGATTTGCAGGCACTAATCAATAATTTTGATTTATTACCCGAACATGTATCAAAGCTGGAAACGATAGATAGCAGTACGCAAAGATACACTTTTATAATCCAATACATAAAAGAAGATTTATTAGGAAAAGGAAGAACAAAAATGGAAGACCAAAGCAGAGGAACAAGAAATATCATTAACGAATTTCTTCTAATGCCTCATTCCAAAGAAATCTACTGTTCGCAAACTTCCATTGACTTTGACCGTGCCCTCATGAATAGCGAAGTCACATTATGCAATTACGATCTCGCAAGCGGAGATAGTAACGCTGTTGCATTTGGGCTTTTTTTCTTATTATCATTTAATAATGCTGTTTTATCTCGTCCCGGAACAGAAAACACACGGACGCCACATTTTTTCTATATTGATGAACTTCCGGTATTATTACATAGTTCTTTAGAAAAAAACTTTTCCTTGTTTCGGAAATTCCGCGTAGCGATGTTTTGTGCAATACAAACACTAGATCAATTTGAGAAAAACGAACTCACAAAATACCTAAAAGGTGTTGTTTTAGGTTCTGCACACATTTTCGTTTTCGGCAGATCTGCACTTTCGGATATGGAGATTTTTTCTGCCATGGCAGGTATAGAGGACAAAATAGAAGAACAGCACGCAACATCCGAGACCTCTCTATCCGGAGATTCACCAACCCTTTCCTATTCTTCTCGGGAAACGCCAATGCAAAAGAACAAAATAGAGGAAATTGATATCCGCCTACGTGATTTTCAAGAAATCACTTTGTTTACCACCCGAGACGGACGGCCGCTTCCTCCAATCCACGCAAAAGTCTCTTTTTTAAAAGACAACGATTGGAATCCAGAACCAGCACAAACCTCCGCTTTTATAGATAAGTTTTTATCCTCATATAAAACCGTTTCTTCCGACAATGAAACTTCCGCTTTCGCTGAAGACTTTTTTAAAAATCATAAAAACATACTATCCTCATATACCACAAAAGAAGAATCTGTTCCCCTCAAAAAAGGAGAACCTCATCCAAAGTCTTCCAAAGCAGCTGATAACTCATCCTCTGTTCTTCCTAATGGAAGCGAAACTATTGACGACTTATTCGAAAGAGAAAGGAACACTTTATGAACAACATAACAACTTATTTAGAGCACTTTCCTTCATCATTACATAACACTCCCTTTCACCTTCCAGAAAATTTTTCTATGTATTGCGAAAACCACAATAAGAACTGCACTCATGCAGAAATTGATCTCTTAAATGCGAAAGGGATTTTGGGTACTGTGGATTTTACAATCATGAAACTTTTAAAAGAATATTTTTTTCTTAATACATACAACATAAAATACGCCCTTGATCACATTCTTGATGAAAATTACAAAAAACCATCTTATAACAAAAATCTCAAGAAACTCACCAAAAGTGGCATTCTCCTAAGGCATTCTTTATGCGATTGCAATAAAACAACGACACAAGAACACCAAACCCCCGGAAGTCCTCTTCGCTTTTATTCCCTGTCTCCCGGAGCTCAATCCTATATGACAACACCGACAGATATATCTGCTAATCTTTTAGAACACTGGGAAGATTACAAAATTATGGAACTACTCTCCATCAATCAGCTTTTATTAAGAATAGAAAAACGCAACATTATTCAAAAACAGCATTATGTCCGTAAGATAATCGGACATCACAAATTCATGATTGACTGCCATTTAAAATATCATGTTGATACCCGCAACATTCCCTCTCCTATTTCGATTTTTTTGTTTTCATGTCGGACACACGAAGAAAGCAAAAAAGATTTCATCTTACGTATTTATTTGTTTTTACGCTGGATGGATCAGCACAAAATCGAATATCCTTCACATTTGATTTTAATTTTATGTGAAAGCATAACAGAACTTCCCCTCATTCACGGTTCTATCATGGCACTCCGAACACAATACAAATATCCGATTTATTACACCTTCGATACCGAGCTATTAAATGTTCCTGTATTTTCTTCACTGTATCAATGTGTATTATCCAGTAACACCGAAAGTTTTAACATAGAGCATATCCGTCTTATTATTTAGAAAGCATACCAGACCCTCATGGTGAGGGTCTGGTATGCTTTTGTCGTATTTGTCATTAAAACTTCTTTTTTGTCTCAACTATTCGCTTAATTATACTTCTTTGCCTTAACTGTAAGATACGAATATTTTTTTCATGTTATGATTTTTTCAAATATTTTTTATTTAACACAGAGCAAAACCAATGTTCATTTCATTTTGTTTTGCCATCCTTGTATATACAAACAATTGTTTCACAAGTTGAAACATTATCATTTGCAAATACACTTGTATTTGCTTGGCTTAAGCCTCGGAGGAATCATTATGGGTACATTTCAAAATGTTTCCAAAGCCGAACCATGTGCAATTTGCGGCAAACCGGATTGGTGTTCTGTATTTCTACCAGATACCGTAGCCTATCCCGGACAAAAACTATGTGTTTGTCGACGGATATCAGACCCTGAAATTTCAAGTCCCATCAACGGGAAAACTTATTATTTCATCAAGGAATTTAAAGATTCTTCTGCTCTGTATTCAGATGTGATAAAAGACAAAAATCTTTCTTATTCACCAAACCATTTTGTCCATATTTCGAATGCAGGCGCAGGATTCCCACACACGGAGCCCAATTATGGAATACCACCGTTAAAGAATTCCGAATTGGATCCTATTTATCGTTCATTCATGCAGCAATTAAAACTCAGCAAACAACATCAGAGAAAACTTCTTAGTGACGGGTGGAATAAAGACATGATTCTCTCCGGGAAAATCAAATCCTTACAACTTATCAAAAGGTACGATGAGTCAAAGGGATTTCCTACTGACCGTGAAGAACGTTTGAAAATTTGTAATGAACTGCTTAAAGAGCACCACTCACTCAAAGGGGTACCTGGTTTTTATCAGGATGACCTTGGCAGATGGACCTTTTCAGGAAAATCCGGAATGTTATTTCCACTCACGGATCGAAACGGCTATTTATATAGACTCCGGCTCCGCCTGGATCACCCTGACATGGATGAAAATGGAAAAGAAAAAAATAAGTACAAGAATTTTTCCTCGTACTTTCCCTCCAAAGAGAATGATCGTGTTATCAATGGATTTCTTAATGGATGCCGCGCCGGAAGTCAAATTGGATTTTATTATAATCCAAAACGTGACACTCCAAACTTCTGCATTATAACGGAAGGCGAAAAGAAGGCTATCGTAGCAAATTATATTTTGCACTGTATTGTTATCTCAATTCCGGGCGTGAATAATTTTTCAAAATTATCCGAAACAGATGAAGAAGGCATTACACTCTACGATTATCTACATTCGATTGGCTGCCAAAAAATTGCTACCGCTTTTGATGCTGATAAGTTAGTCAATAATTCCGTCCTACAATGTGAAAATCATCTGATAGATGCAATAAAAAAAGCAGGGTTTGAAACTTATATTTGCAAATGGAATTTCGGTTTTGGAAAAGGATTGGATGATATTCTTTTACTTGGCATTTTGCCCGAATATATCCAAATCTAAGTAAAAAGAGGATGGAATGTACCCATCCTCTCAAACCCTCACCATGAGGTTCTATTTTTCCTGATTTAAAATATCAATTTTTGCCTCTATACTTTCTTTCAATCCCATCAGCACTGAAATCACATCCGGAATTTCTTCTTTTTTAAAAAGCGCATCTTTATCCAACACTTCATGCAACTCTTTTGCAGTTTTTAAGACAACCTTCGTCCCATTTTTTCTACGCACTCTTGCACCACTATTGTCCGTTTCTTTTATGCCATCGATGTTTTCAATCTCCTGATCATTTTTCAATTTTTTAATCAGTGTTTTAATCCAAGTGGTAGGTCCGTTTTTTTTCCCTCCCCGTTCTCTTTCCAAGATTGCCTTTTCTAACATCTTTTGTTTTTCAACTGGCAAATTACTTGCTTCCGCAATATAGGACCAAGGATATTCCGGTTTGTCGACGATTTCCTGCAGTTCTGGAATCAAATTCAAAAGCCGACGGTATTTCTCTACATTTTTTACTGTCATTTCAAGATCTAAAGCTACCAACTCATTTAATGAAGTAATTTCATCCTCTCTTAGCAGCCCTTTTTCTCTTTTATAACTCAATTCTTCTTTGTGGGCTTGATATAACGTTTGTGCAAGATTAGCCATCTGCATAGGCTTTAATTCCGGTCTGTTATGTAAATTGGCTCCGGTCAGACGGAGTACTCGTTCAAACTCCGTTTCAGGTGTTTGCGTTACAAGAACCGGATACGTTGAGAACCCCGCTTTTTTTGCTGCATATCGCCTTCTATGTCCGGCTTCTATCATATACTTCCCATCCCCCACCGGATAAGCAAGAATCACCCCCTGAAAACCTCTGTTCTTCATAATCTCAGACAATTCTTCCACTTCATATTCTCCATACAAGCTAATATTTGACGGATCATCTACGAGTTGGTCATCTGTTACATGAATAATGCTTTCTTTCAAATCGTCTGGCAATTCATTCACATTCGTTCCGCTGATTTCCTCTGCATCAATTTCTCTATTCATTTCTGTAGTTGCACTTGCCACCCTTTGGAGTCTTGCTTTATGTTTAAATGACTGATTTTTCAAACTCTTTGCCACTTTTATTCTCCCCTTTGCTTTTTAATTCTTTTTTCTATTTCTTTCGCTAAATGACTATAATCCTCCGAAACATCACTTGACGGACAGCAAATACATACTGGAGACTGATTCAGTTCACTTATTTGTGTAGATCTATAATCATGCCTGATCAACGTGTCAAACATTTCTAATTCATCTTTCGTCCCATCTTCCTTACTCTCATTCCAGGTACTTGACTGATCGTTTTTATACATCTGTACATTAATATAAAACAATCCGAGCACACGCAGGTTTTTGTTCGCATACTCTTTTCTCGCCTCTTTACATTTATCAATCACGTCAAAATATCCATTAATACTTGATCCTTTTGCCAAATGCATCGGAACAATAATATAATCGCACGCCACCAAATACATCATAGTTACCAGATTATGTGCTGGTGGAAAATCAATAAATATGTAGTCATAAAACCCATCTAACAAATCCAGCTTTTTCCTTAATATGTCTATGCTGTTTTCATCAGGTCCATAATAATCCATATCCGAACTTCCTAATACAACATCTATCTTTAAACCTATCTTCTTAAATTTATTTTTCCACTTTCGTCTCGCACTATATTCTTTTGTCTGAATTACGTTAAAGATATTTAAATCCTCTTCCAGAGTTTCATATAATGTATCAACACCCTCCCGGATTTTCCCGGTATCCGGATTAAATATTGTATCATCTTCCTCGAAAAAAAATTGGGACAAATTCATTTGTGAATCTCCATCAATTAAAAGTACCCTTTTCCCTTCCAATGCCATTTGACAGGCAATATTGATAATCGAACTCGTTTTACCAACTCCACCTTTTCTGTTATAATCACCAATTACATACGCCACAACATAACCTCCTTTTATTTGCAAAAACCTCACGGTGAGGTTTTTGTTTTTAACCATATATCTTATCTTTGTTTTTATTATGGCATAGTATTTTTTATTTTTCAACTTTATTTTATAATAAAAATATAAATTTATAAGAAATTTATATTTTACGAAATAGTTTTTTTAATTGTCACTTACTGCAGAAAATAATTAAAATTGAACGTTATTGACGTTATGGCAAAACCATATCGCAAATCAGAACATACGTTCTTTTATGATTTTGACCCTCACGGTGAGGTTTTGCATTTTGAGTCAATACTTTTTATAATTTTCTTCTTTTTCCAATTTGACAAATAGCTTTTCAATTGCTATACTTATAAAAAACTTATTTCTTACGGATATTGTCATATGATTATATCGAAAGTCAAATCCCTAGAAATAGGTTTATAACTATTAGTTAGACATCTTCGGATGTCTTTTTTTATTTAAAAGGAGGAATCTATGAATGAATATCAGGAGTTCTGCGAGTTATTATTCATCGCAGGTATATTTGAAAAAGTGCCTTATCTAAATGCAAATTTAGATGAAGCACTTACTGATGAGTCTTATCTGCTAAAAGGTGAACGTATTTTTTCTCTGGCAAGAGAAAAAAAGCGTAAAGAGCAGCTTAAATCACAGAACCTCACCGTGAGGTTGTGCGATTTAAAATTCCCTTCATTAAATCATAACGAAGTGGAGGCTCATAAACAATTAAGCAATTCAATCAAAAAATTTATAAGGCAAGAATTTAAAAGGATTAATCGGAACGAGAAATATTCTTCTATTGAAGATATTTCTTTTTTTTATTTATTTTCAAATCTCATGCCAACAGAGAATCTTTCAATAAATAAACTCTGTACTCAAACAGAAATCGCACGAGTTGTTACAGGAAGTCAAAACATTCTTTGCTTCCATTTTTCAGAATCAGATTTTTATATACCTTGTATTCCACAAAAAAGATTTCGCAATACTGAATATTATTTTCGCAGCAATCCTTCTATTACTGCCTCTATTATTCATAGTGATCAAATCTTTTTATATCTTTTTCTTATACATTGGTGTAATTATTTAATCATAAGGAGTAGAAGAGAAGAGGAGTGTAACTTAGTTTTAAAACAATTGTTAATAAAAAACACCTCCGCGCTTCAAATGTATAACTGGTCAACTGAAGAAATGCCAGATTGGTTTGAACAATATCTCATTGATAGTGGCCTGGAAAAACGAAATGATATCTATTCACCTAAAGAACTTCTTTCTAAGACACTACGTAGTTTTAATCACAGTGAAGATATCATGAAATATCTAAATATCGTGGAACACATCTATACCTGTAAAGAATTTGATTTTTCTACCATTGTTTTTAAACAAAGCTATCCCTTAGTAAGTATGATTTATCCGTTAGATGCATTTATATTGGATACGTTAAAATATTATGTTTCTGCAATCCAGAATGAACGTCTTGAACAACATTACCGGAAACAAGTAGAAGGCAATGTTGCACGAGCCTATACAACAAAGCGGAATATTCCTCAACATATTCTTACAGAAATGAAAACTTCTGTATTTAATGACTACTTTGACTTTGTTGAATTCGATGCGGATATTGAGAAAAATTCAGTAAAAGATATAGCAGATGAATTTGTAAAACTTAATCATCGGTATTTTAATGATTTTAAATGTAAAGATACTACTTTTAGAATCAGAAAGCTTGGTCGTCACAAAGCCTATGGATTATATTACATGTACTTAAAAACCTTAGTTGTAGACTTACGGCACCCGGATTCTTTCGTTCATGAATACTTTCATGCTATTGATGATATTTTAGATGGTTTATCACAAAAATTTGCATTCTGCAAGATAGCGGACAGATATACGTACTTACTCTTAAAAACAATAAAAGAGTCTGAAAAAGACGGAACGAAAATTTTGTCAAAATCAGGAAAGTACTCTCTACAATACTACTTACAACGATGTGAAATATTTGCACGTTGCGGCGAAATATATCTTTTTCGTCTTCTTCATGTAGAAAGTTCTCTTCTAAAGCATCCTGACACACAGTCTTTTGCATATCCTGATGATGATGAATTGAATGCTTTAATCTATGATTATTATTCTTTAGTAACAAAGAATTTAGGAAATGATAAAAAGAAGGAGGAATAATTTCATGAAAAAAATTTATGCTTCTCAGATATCTGAGTATTTTACAGAATCTATTGAAGAAGATTTCTATTTAAAAACAATTAGTTTATGTCACACCAAAGAAACTGGAATGCCTTATTTATTTATGGAATTAGAAGATAAAAGCGGAAAAATAGAAGGACGTATTTGGGAAAATAATATAGACAATGATTATATTCATTTGAAAGGTAAAATTGTCAAAGTGAATGGCGAAATTTTGCTTAAAGATAAAGGCACAGCAGAGCTCATATGCTGGAAAATAGAACCTGTTACAGAATATGATATACACCAATTCATCAAAGGATTATCTCCTGAAGAAGAAAGGCACTACATAAGCACTTTACAAAAACAAATTGGTCTTGTTTCTCATTCTGGCTATCAGGAATTATTAAATCGCACATTTAATACCTTGGGAAGTAAATTTTATAAAGCACCTTTGAGCCTAAAATATAGCGGAAGTTATAATGGCGCATTGCTTGTTCAAACCGTTGCAGTAACCAGTATCGCATTACAAATTATGCGTTCGCAAAAAATATTTGGTTATACACCCAATATGAATATTGACTACCGGCAAGATCTACTAATTACCGGTTCCTTATTATGTAATATTGGAGTTGCAAATCTCTATACCCCCTTCCCTGATGCCCAAATGATTAGTGAAGCAATGTTAATTCCGCCTTCTGCACTAACCATGCAACAAATTTATGAAATATTACCTGGTACAACTAATTTTTTATCAGAAGAAGAAAAAAACCTTCTTATCCATATGATTCAAGTTGTTCATGAAGATACTCGTAAACGACCAATGTTCCGCGAAGCCTTAATCTTATCAATTGCATATGCTGCATATAACAAAATCGGAATGTTAGATTATCATTTGCAAGAAAATCAAAATGAATATGGTGCAATTTACGATACTTCATTAAAAAATTATTTATATATTGCAAAAGAACTGAATGAGGAGGATATTCAAGATGGAAACGTATAAATATATAAATCCTGATACAATTAAAAATATCCAAAATTATCTATCCATTCCTTCTCCTCCTGGTTTGATATTAGCTGGCATTGATGGTCTTGGAAAAAAAGAAGCTGCGTATGATATCATATCCATGATGTTACACTGCTCAAATGCTGAGCTCCTTTCCAACCCAGATTTCTATGAAACAAAAAGCGATGGAGCCTTAAAAGTAGAAGATATTGAAGCTCTTATAGAGTTCACCCAGCGCAGTAGTGTAGGTGATCGAAAAGTATGCCTGATTCACAATGCATCTTCTATTACCAATATTACACAAAATAAATTGTTGAAAATACTTGAAGATCGTTCGGAAAAAAATACGCTTATATTTATTACAAACAGAATGTCCATGCTGCCAACGATTCTCAGTCGGTGTTTTTTCATTCAATTTCGACCGGTTAATGATCATACCATGCGATTATGCCTGAAAGAACAGGCAATAGAGGAAAAGTACTGGGATTTTCTCCAGTATCTTTTGGTTAATGCTCCTTATCATCTTATTGAAAAAAAGAAGAGTTTATATGATTATATCAATATTTCTGAGGAATTATCACACATTTCAAAAAAAGAAGAATTTCTTGAAAAATTACATTTACTAATAGAAAAAGATCCCAACTCTTTTTTTGACATTCATAGTAATTCTCCTGAATGGGCAATTAGAACAATCCTATTCCCATTTTATCAGATGATATCCCATTTTTATTCATCTGATACGGAAATTGCAAATGCTCTGTCTAGCTTATATACAATACAAAATGCTTATCAAATATTGCAACTTGGACAATATCATTTAAAACTTGCTGTTACCAGCTATTCAAAAAATGATTTTTTTAACCTAATACGATTCATTATTCAATTATAAAATAACAGGAGGAATTTATGTTATATACTACCTATCGACCGCAAACTTTATCAGAAGTTGTAGGACAAACTGAAAATATCCTTACACTAAAAAAACAGATGACTCAAAATAAATTTGATTCGGCTTATTTGTTTGCCGGTCACCGTGGAACAGGTAAAACTTCTATTGCCCGGATTCTTGCACGATCCATCTGTTGTGAACACCCGACTGAAAATGGACCTTGCAATCACTGTAAAAGCTGTCGTTCCATGTTAAACAATACTGCTATAGATTTTGTGGAATTGGATGCTGCTTCTAATAACTCAGTCAATGATATAAAAGAACTGATTAATCAAACTATGTATATGCCAACAAATCTGAAAAAAAAGATATATATTATTGATGAAGTACATAATCTATCTGCAGCCGCATTTGATTCTCTCTTAAAAACATTAGAAGAGCCACCATCACACTGTATATTTATCTTATGTACAACAGAATTACACAAAATACCTGCCACTATTAAATCAAGATGTTCTATTTATCAATTTAAGACTCTCTCTCTTTCTTTAATACGTGAAAGGCTTGTTTACATTTTAGAGGAATTGCAAAAAGATTACGAAGAAGAGGCTCTTAATATCATTGCAAAGCAGGCAGATGGTTCTATGCGAGATGCACTTTCCATCATGGAAAAATTAGTTACTGCTTACGATATATTGTCTGCTGAAAATGTCAGACAGTCATTAAGTTTAATCGATGATGAATTATCTTTGCAAATTTTAAAATCACTTTTAAGCCATGATGGAAAAACAGCAACGAATCTTCTTCATAAATTATATGAGGAAGGAAAAAATTTAGCGCAATTCGTTGATAATATGCTGCAAAGCATTACAAATGGCATTGTATTATTTTCCTCTCAGGGAAAAGCTGATATAAACAATAGCGAGGATTATTGCCAAAAACTATATGATATTGTAAAACCATATACTGCAGAATTGTTATACTGGATGGTTGAACAATTTTCCATATTGCGGGAAAATATAAGAAATAGTTTGCATCCATATATGGATGTCTTATTATGCCTTATTAAAACTTGTAGTCCAGAAATATTTGAAGACAGCGAAAAAATGCTTTTGTTAAGAATTTCAAAACTTGAGAAGGAAGTAAATATGTTACAAGAGAAATATCAATCGCTTGTAACAGAAACAGATTCTTTTATGTTATCTTCAGACGCTTCTAATAAGCGAAATAATCCAAAAGAAACGATACCGATAGTTGAAAAAGAGGAAGAGACTAATGATTGGCAAAATGGGGAAGATGAAAATCCATTTGAGGAGGATGATTTTAAAGAAGAGTTAAATCCCAAAAATGAAGTGGACAATGGAACAGTAGAAGAGAGTGCTATGGATATTTCTGAAGAGGAAGATAATTTAGATGAAACACTCTTTGATTTATTTAGTGACTATGGGTAAATTTTTTCTAATGAAAGATGATATGAAGGGACAGCATTATGCGATATATAAAAAAGAAAAACAATATCTATATCTACAGGCGTTGTTTGATGATCATATGGCATTATATACGGCATTATTTTATTGCAATGAGAAAGAAACAGAACCATACTGTTTTAAAACAACCATGTATCCAATATATCAGATTGTAAAAAAATTCAAAGAGATTTATAATTTAGATTTTCTTACTATTATGTATGAGGTTTGAAAAATAGCAGCTTCTGTTAATTACGAAAGTAATAGCAAAAGCTGCTGTTTTTCTTTTTTTTAGAATAATTCTATGATATAATGTTTTCTATCATATATAAATTCTATTTGGTGCATATATACATATATAGGAAGAAGGGAAGAGAGTTCTTTTTTCTTCTATCATGATTATTATCATGATTATCATGCATAATTAATATATAATTATATACATAGTTATAAAACATAATTGATAAATCTAAGGCACCGAAATCCCCGTAAATACAATAAAAATAGATGTTTTGAAAAAACGGTTTTCTTCCATATGTGGATGAATCTTTTCTTTTATAGATGAAAAAATTCTTCTATGGATTATTATTTTCTTAAAAAGATGAAAATTTTTTAATGTGGATGATTTTTTTCTTCATACATAAAAGAAAAATCAAAGCAGTGATGATAAAATTCGGTGAGGGAAAGAAAAAGTTATATTGAAAGAAGATTTAGAAACAAATTTGAGCATTAGAAAAGCATAAATAGAAAAAAAGGGTACAAAAAAGAAACCCTTTATACATTAAGAGATAAAATATCTGCATTTGACTCTTCGTTTTTTAATATTGTTCGTATCAGGGCACCAATACTATTTAATTTTAAGTCTGCTTTGTAAGCATTATAAACGTAACTAATACATTTCTTTACAGCAGATAATGAATAGGTAGAAGCGAGTAGTGCAAGATCTGAATAATCATTATTCGTAAGATGGAAAGGAACATAAAACTTTTTGGTTTTTCCTTGTTGCTTGACGATACCTGCCTGCTTTAGGAAATCAATATCGTTTTGTTTCGCCTCCGTTTCTTTTAATGAAGATTTATTAAGACGTTGCATTGCAGCATCAAGGCTTTCAAAATAACTACGTAAAGATGTAGCATTTTCTGCATTATTCATTTCTAATGAGCGTTTACCATGGTAATCCGGATTCATCTGAAGAGTAACAGATTCTTCAGAGAAGATGACCTGGAATAGGTTTGAAACTGCTGATAATGCTTTGCGTATAATATTAGGTTTGCAATATCTTGGAAGATAAAGTCTTAAAGTAGAATAAGGGGTTTTCGCTACCAGCTTGTTTTCTGGATTACGGTTGGTATCAAGATCAAGAGCGGTTCTCAGGTAAATACGCAATTGGTTGAGATCATCCAGTTTTACGAGTTCATCGAGAAAAGCAAGATTAAAAGTAGCATATCCCCGACCGCCGTCCTTAGCGGTTAAAGCATATGTATGGTATTCTGCGAGGATTACATGAAAACGATTTTTTGTAAATCCATCTTTGCACAACATAATATAACCATATTCTTGTAATTTTATATTTGCATTATAAATAGACCGCACAGTACATCCAAGATATGTAGCAAGTTCTTTTGGAGAAAGACTTTTAATCAAACCATGCTCATCCGGATTACAGAAATGGTAAATTACAAAAAGTTTTAATGCAATTCCTTTTAATCGTTTAGCACTACCAAAACGGTTTTTTTCATTTATGTAACGGATATGTTCTTTATATACGGTTTTATAAACACATTGACTACAATGATTACACTGGAAAAGGGCATCATTTTGAGTTTCTTGAGGCAGATACTCTAAAAATTCAATATTTTTATAATTTGGACACGAAAAACAGCCAGAGGCAGCACGATCCAGCTCCTGGCTTTCGGTATAATATGTATTTGTATGATTTTTTTGTATTCCAATTGCTTTAATTAGCGGAGATTTTCCGATACGTGCATAATTTGATAATTTCAAGGGTATCACCTCTTTTCATAAGATAGAGACAAAATAGCTATATGTGTAGTAGACAGTACAAATACACATATATATGCCCAATACGGTAATAACACTTGAAATTATAGATTAAATGATATAAAATGGTGTTAAAGTATCGGCATTATTAATAATTTTATTCTATCTGTGATCGGTACTTAGTAGCTCAACTGGCAGGAAAAGCTACAGTTATAAACATCAAGCGAGGATTTTTTGGTTGAAGTGGAAGTTCAATCAAATTATCCTCATTTTTAATACTACAATATAAAAGATTATTTGTAAAATCGGAAAAGTAAGCAGTAAAAAGTGAATAAAATTAAAAAAAGCCCGAAAAATAAGCAAATTTGACGTGTAATAGTTCTGTTTAAAAAAGACGGTTTTTGTGAGAGTGTTTCAATAACCCTTATAAATAAAGGCTTTTTTGTACTAGAGATAAAAATAAAAAATTTTTCAAAAAATTTTCAGAAAAAATACGCAATAAAAAGCGAACAAAATTTAGGGATTTGTATAGATCAGAAAAGCAAGCAGTAAAAAGCGAACAAAATAAGTGAATTTATAAGTTGAGAGAAAAATTGTGCAGTAAAAAGTGAACAAAATCATTTTTCCATTAAGAGCAAGGAAAATTTTAAAATTTATGAGTGAAAAAAAGATACAGTAAAAAGCGAACAAAAGTGGTAACATCTGAAAAATAGCGCAGTTAAAAGCAAACAAAATAATTTTGACAAAAAAAGCAAGCAGTAAAAAGCGAATAAAATTGAATGAATGAAATAAAAATGCAGTAAAAAGCGAACAAAATAGTTGAATATCCTACTTTTATACTAGAGAGATAGCGACAAAATGGAAATTTCAATAAAAAAGATAGCGACAAAATGGATTAGAGAGGATATTAAAAAAAAGATAGCGACAAAATGAATTAAGAAGATACGTTAAAAAAAGATAGCGACAAAATAAACTGAAAGAAAATGATGTGGAAGTTCCTACAGAAAAGAGTCGGTATAGGAAAACAGACAATGATTTCATAAGACTTTTTTTGAAAAAGTGAGCAGTAAAAAGCGAACAAAATATAAGATAATAAGATGTGATATAGAAATTAAAATAAGCAGGGGCATCCCTGCTTATTCGATTTCAACGAAATCAGTATCAATAACAGACGAAGTAAGAAGTTGAGCAGAATGAAAATTGTATGCTACAATTTCTTTTTCTTCTAGTGGCATAAAATCTATGCGTATAGAGGAATCATTATTGATGAATTCAAAATCTTTTACTATAATATTTTCCGCTTTTAAAATATTGAGATGTGTAGTTAATTCTTTTACCAGCATAGCATTTCCCATTTTCAGGAGTTTCATATGTCCCCGAAAGTATTTTAGTGCAAAAATTTTGCTGAGAGCGTTATCTTTATATCCAGCAAGACGTTCTTGCTGAAGAATCATCATAATACTTCTGGTTTGGGCAGATTCTATTGTTTTATATGATGAGGAAAGGATATTGATGTACTTTTTCTGTACATAGGTACGTTTTAACTGCTCGGATGGTGTAAACAGAATCGTACCTTCTATAAAATCTACATGGATGTAGCTAATCAAACCAAGTGTGGTCGTTTTAATCAATTCCCCGGATTTATCTTTTAAGGTGATTGTATAGTTATAATTACTCAATTTTATTAGGCGTTGATTAATATCCTCATAGTGCTTTTTTCTTGGAACTTTGATATTGAAAATACGTCGTGTAAAATCTAATAGGTCACAGCCGACGAATTCATCATTGATATTTTCCCCATTGATTAAGTTGAAAAGCTGTGTCATAATTTCACGATCTTTCATATCAAGCTCTTTCTGGCGTAATTCGAGGTTCATATTTTTGAGAGCTTTTTTTGTTAGCTTTCCATTAGCATTATCTGGAAGCGAATGACCTGGTTTGTATTGTACTTCTATTTCACCCATACCATCTTCAGTATCTGTTTCAAACTCATAATTATTATGAAGAAGAATTTCATTTTGTAAAAGCTCGGGTTCAAATTCCATATAAGAACTCCGATAGTTAAAAATCGGATACGCTGTTAAATCAACAGGGTATTTGGTATTAAACCCCTCAAGGGAACCATCAAACATATTTTGGATGATTGTAAGTGAATCGAAGGTCAAGTCATCAATAAAAGCAGTTGCAATTATTTTAACTGATTTATCGGAGAGAAAAAAATAATTTGTTAAAGGAACAGAAGTATCACTTCGCCATTTCTCAATTTCTTCAAATTTGGATTGCATGATTTCTTCTATTCCGGGAGCATCCGGATTTGTATATCGTAGTGTATTATATGTAGCTTCTGCATATCTACGTAAACACTGTGGATTTTTTGGTGTCATTTTCCCTTTTATTTCATCTTGAATGCTTTTAATCCAATTACGCTTGCTTACTCGACGGCGTTCTCTGTAAGTTTTGACCGCCTGCTCCACATTTTCACGGGATAATGCGACATAAATGCAATATGTAATAATAGTATCTAATGCTGGTGAAGGAGTAGCTTCAGGAATAACACCTTTTAAATGATGTTCGTAAATATAACGTTCAGGTTGTCGATCTTTGATAAAACGTGTATAGTTTGTTTTTATTTCCTGAAAGATATTCGGCGAAATAAAAAGAGCCGCTTTTCTGTAAATATCCAAAAAATCAGTTGTATTTGTTGTTTCACTCATAGTTTGTCACCTCCTACACACAGTTATCTAATTTGTAATTATATACGATGAACGGTTGATTTGCAAATTCATTTTTTAGCAGTTGGGTGGTTTTCGTTTTCGTGTGAGACGAGTTAAACCGTAAAGGTGGAATGACTGTTTTTATGAGACAAACAGTTTTGGTGGCGGTATTGCATAGGAAAGAAAAAATCTGCTATGATAATGTGAAGGAGGAAATATTGTTATGGATGAACATATGTATCGAAAAAATATAGAAGTAGGAATGAAGGTTGAGATTGTTTTAAAAAAGGATCAAAAGACAGGGGTTTTGACAACAGGTACAGTGAAAAAGATACTGACGAAAAAAAATATACATACAAGGGGAATTAAGGTAATGCTTTCAGATGGAAAAGTTGGGAGAGTGAAGCATCTGTTTAATAGGGATTGCACAATAGAGTGAACAATGATAAACTAAGAGAAACCTGATTTATTTACAATTCCTGTCTTTGGGCAGTATAATAGAATGAATTCCTGGAAACAGGTTATGCATGACAACAGCACCTATTTTATGGTGCTTTTTTTATGTGGAAAATAATCAGGAACTATATAAAAGGAGGAAAACTTATTGAATGAACAAGTAAAAAAACAAAGCCGATTTTTTCAGACGCGTGAAAATGTGGCAAAGCTGGGAGCATACTATACAGATCCGGAACATTGTAGAATGATTGCAAAGATTTTGGATTTTCCGGAAGAAGATGTTTGCTGCCTGGAACCATCTATTGGAGATGCAAATGCAGTATGCATTGTAACAGAAAAGGAAAAACGCCAAAATATAAAGATATATGGTGTTGATCTAAATCAAAAAACAGCGGATACAACCGTTTTAAATCCGTATGTAGAAGAATGCCTGTGGGGTGATTTTTTAACAGATGTTATCATCAGCCACAAGGCATTTTCTTTTTGTTTTTCAAATCCGCCATATGGCGATTTGAACGAAACAAGACAAGAGATTTTGTTTCTGAACAAATTACTTTCTTATTTGACGATAGACGCAGTTCTTGTATATATCGTACCTTATCAAGTGGTTGCAAATCAAGAATTTCAACGTGTCTGGACTGCCGGGTTGACAGTAGAAAAAATCTTTCGGTTTCATGAAAAGGAATATGAAAAATGGAAGCAGGTAGTATTGATTGGAAGAAAAAAAGATAAAAAGGTTAAAAACCAGGACCAATCTAAAGAAGTGGCGTTTGAATTTCCTAAAGTAGAAGAGATTTCTTTGCTGCCAATGGATTATCAAGGAAACCGGATTAAGGTAAATCCGTCATTTGCAACTGGAATTACAACATTTACCACAAAGGAATTTCATTTTGAGCGAGCCTTAAATTATGTAAAGAAAAGTTCGCTCAGGAAGTTTGTAAAGGAAATAACGCAACAGGAGTTATATATGTCTGACAGGTTAAGCAGACCTCCTATTATGCCGAATGCAGGTCAAATGTATTTGATGGCTATTTCAGGAGCAGGTCAGGGTATTGTTGGTTCGGAAGAAACAAAAGATTTACACTTGCAGAGAGGTGTTGTAAAAAACGTAGAAGAAAGTGAAATTAGAGAAAGTGAACAAGGAGTAGTCGAAGCAGTACGAAAATATGCAAAAATCAGCTTTAGTATTGTGGAAGATAGTGGGGATATTCATTCTATTTAGCCGCATGGCAGAATGGAAGTAGGTAAAAGGAGGAAAAGAGATGCTAAAAGTAACGGCAGGTAGTGTATTTGCGCATTTGGAGTATGCAGTTATTGTGAATAAAGATTTATTGCTTTTATCCTGCTATGAAAGGAGTCAGATGGCAGTAAATGGAGTATGTGCGAATATTGGTTTGAGATCGGAACCAACTCGCATTATTGAAAATGGTGAAATAGTGGCATCTGTGCAAGGCGAATTTGAGTCAGACACTTACATAGCGCGAATACCGGCAGGAAGAGAAAATATTTACCAAGGGGTTTGTATATCAAAATCGGTAAATAAAGAATATCTCTTTATTCATAAGGAAAATCAGGAAGAGGAGATGTATGCATATTTTATGAATGCGTATGAATTACCACTATTGAGAGAATGGATTCCATATTTGGTAACATGTGCGCTGGACAGAAAACATTTGACGTATGCAAATGCAGACATTTACGGTAGTTTTGAATTGCAAGAAGAGACAGATATTATAGAGTGTAGAATGACAAATGATGATCTGATTGCTCTGGTAAAAGAAGGACTTAAAAGAAGAAAGATAAAGATTGCAGTACATCCGCAGAATGCTCTGGAGTTTTGCGATATGGATGACTATTTTGAAAAGTATGGGCATACGCTAGTCCGCAATTTAGAAACCCAATTATCTCCACTTAGTCAATTAAAAGAAAAAGTGGATGAGTTAGTTTTTATTTCTAAGCGTCCGTATCCGCAGCAAGCAGCAATTATCAATGGAGCATTGGAACGCCTTACATATGGGAACTATGTGTTTCTTGTGGAATCAATGGGGGCTGGAAAAACGCTTCAGGGAATGGGGATTGTTGATGGCTGGTTTGTTAAACAATATAGGAAGCAGCACCCTGGAATGTCAGTAAAGGATATCTATAGTGATGGTTCTCTTATAAAATATAGAACAATTATTATGTGTCCACCTCATCTGGTTGAAAAATGGGCGGAATCCATCCGAGAGGAAGTGCCATATGCAAAAGTAGAAATATTAAAGGAGCTGGCACAACTTGTAAAATTGAGAAAAAAGGGAAAGAAAGCTCAGGGAAAGGAATTTTATATCATCAGTAAGGATTCAGGAAAGTTGTCTTATTCTTATATACCAGTACCAAATCAGATAAAAAAGAAGACAGCAGGTATTCCTATATGTAGAAATTGTGAGAATGTGGTTTCAGGTGGAAGGGGAAGTATATGTCAATGCGGAGAAAGGAATAGGATAATCAAGAAAACGAGGGAACGATATCTTGGTCTCATTTGCCCAGAATGCGGAGAACTTCTTCTTCATGCGGAAGGAAATGTGTATGACGAGAACGGCTATTTGAAAATTCTTACGCCAGAAGATTTTGCTGTTCAAAATAGCGTGAACCATTTTTGTAGATGTTGTGGTGCGGTTTTATGGGCGCCTACGGTAAAACAGATGGATAACAGAATTTTTTTCCAGAAACCGAAAAAGAAAATTAAAAAATGGAAAAAAATCTCACATTTTTCGAACCGGGCAAAAAAAGCACGAAAATCTGTTTGGATTATGCGAGGAAGAGAAGAGGTATATAAAAAAGAAAATATGATTACAGATGAAGAAGTAGAAGAAATGGAGATTGTGGGACCGAGAAGATATTCCATGACACGTTATATCAAAAAATATCTCAAAGGATATTTTGATTTGGCAGTCTTTGATGAAGTGCAGGATTATAAAGCAGGAGGCAGTGCACAGGGATATGCAATGCACGATTTGATAAAAGCAAGCAAAAAACAAATGTGTTTGACAGGAACAATTGCTGCAGGATATGCGTCAGATCTGTTTTATGCACTTTATAGATTGGATCCGGCAAGAATGAAAGGAAAAGGCTATGAATATGGGAGTGCAGGTGAAAGGAAATTTGTCGAAAAGTATGGTTCGGTTGAAACTGTGTATGAAATACAGGAAAAGGGGCAGTATCATACAATGACCAGAGGGAAGGTCATAACACCTACGCGCTGTTTGCCTGGTATATCTCCATTGATATTTACAGATTTCTTATTGGACACTGCTTTGTTTCTTGACATATCTGATCTTAGTCGTTTTCTTCCCAATTTATATGAAAATGTGGAAATTATTCCGCTTGAAGATGAAATTCGGGAGGAATACCACCGGGTAAGGGATGTTATAAAAGAATATATGAAAGAAGAAGAAAAAGGAAGTCTTCTAATGGGAAGCTATCTTCAGTTTTCATTATCTTATACAGATATGCCTTATAAAAGAGAAGCGATACTTTCTCCAGCAAATGGAGATGAAGTCTCTCAGCCAGCAGATTTATCCTATTTGATTGAAAACGGGAGATTATTGTTAAAAGAACAGGCACTTGTAAATATAGTAAATAAGGAATTGGAGGAAAAGAGAAATTGTTTTATTTATTGTGAATTTACTGGTGATCGGGAAGAAGCAATATCATACAGATTAAAACAAATTTTGGAACAGGAGTGTACTTTGCGGGAAAGTGAAGTCACAGTTTTAGAAAGTGCAAATCCACCGGCATTGAAAAGAGAAGAGTGGATGCACCAAAAAGCTTCACAAGGTACAAAAGTATTTATTACAAATGCAAAATGTGTTTCTACAGGACTTGATTTTGCGTTTCGTTATCATGGAAAAGATTATAACTATCCAACGATTATTTTTTATCAAGTTGGATATGACATGATTAAAATCTGGCAGGCGAGCAGACGGCACTATCGATTGAATCAGAAAAAGGAGTGCCGGACTTTTTATCTTGTATCAGAATGTACAATTCAGATTGATGCAGTTCAGTTGGTTGCTACCAAAGAAGTTGCAACAAGTTCCATCCAAGGGCAATTTTCAGCAGAAGGATTGTCTACGATGGCAAAAGGAGTGGATGCACGTGTAATTTTAGCACAGTCTGTGGCAGAAAAAAGTGAACAGAAAGAGCATGGGCTGAAACAGATGATGGCAACCATAAGTGAAAGAAATAATCAGGGGAAAGGAGAGATAAACTATGAAAAAATGTTGATTTTTTCTGAACTGACAGGATTTGAAACCGTACCAGATTACAATGGGACAAGTGAATTCAGTCACATCAGCGATGACGAAATATTAGAATTGTTAAATTTTGGTACAGAAACAGTAGAAAGTCAGACCAATATATTTGAAACAACTTTACAGGAAAATGTTTCCGAAAGCAAGATATTACATATCGCATCTACGATTAAGAAGAATGAAGTAAGTCGTGAAGAAAAAGATTGGCTGGATTTTGAGGAATTATTAAATGTAGTAATGTATTAAGGAGGATAAGAACATGTATCAATTTAAGATGAATAGTAAAGATTTGGCAGAAGCAATGAAGAAAGCGTCCATAGCGCTTCCAGTGTCTAAGGGAAAAGGAGAAAATGAATGTATCCGGCTTGTAATCAATAAAAAAAGTAAAGATGCAGAGGATTACAGAGCAGTAATTCTAGCGTTCAATGGAAAAGTTCAGACGATAGGGGCGCTTAATATTGAAGAAGTAATCACGGAAACGGATATTCCGGAGATTAATGTAAATGGTCGGCAACTATTAGCATCTGCAAATGCATTTGCAGCTATGAATGCAGCCATAGAGTTAAAAATTGACAGTGAAGCAGTTGTAACAGGAGCTGGAAGCCGTGTTGCTTTAAAACTCGGGAAAAGTGTCATGGCACTAAAAGCATCAGAAACAGTTATGCAGGAAGTTGAAATAAGTGGTGAAGAGTTTACTCAGTTTATGAATTTTGGAATTAGTTGTTTTGGGACAGAAAAGGGAATGCATGGAATTCATTGTGTTGCGGTAAGAATTGATGCATCTGCAAATAGAATATTTGCTGTTAGCACGAATGGATATAGATGTGCGTATGCAGAAACAACTAATATAAAAATGTATAGTTTAAAGAAACCGCAGAATTCACAAGAAGATGAAGACACTTCAGCAGGAGCACCAGCGATTACTGCAATTGTGGAAGGAAAAATTTTGAAAAGTGCAATCCAAAATTTTCTTGGAAAGAAAAAAGTATATCTTGGGATTGACGACAAAATGTTACGCATTAGAAGTGGTACAGATGTAGTTATGATACTGCAACAAGAGGTTGATTATCCTCTTGAACCCATGCTGAAACTGATTGAAGGAAATAAAAGCCTGGGAAGATGGAAGGCACCGTATATCAAAGTACTTCAATCTTTATCAGTTTGTGAAATTGCAATGGACAGTATGTGGCTTGAAATTTGTAAAGAGGATGATAATCATATCCTATTTCGCGGAAAAGACGGGGTAACGAAAACATCTATTTTTTGTGCTATGGAAGGAGAGATTCAACGGGTGGTATTAGATGAGTCCCATTTAAAAAATGCTCTTTCTGTATTTTCAAAGGAACAAGATATAATAGTAGAGTCAGTAGGTGAAAGACGTCCATTTGTCATCCGACAAAAGGAAGATGACCCGAATATGATACTTGTATTTCCAATTGCAGATGATGAGGAAGAAGAATAGTATCTATTTATGTTCGAAAAATTAAAAAGTTAAAACAATGGGGCAATAGGGAGATAATTCCATAATTGCCCCTAGAACAGAACAAATGTTCGTTAACAAATATAGAACCTCACCGTGAGGTTCAAAATTCAAAAAATCAAATCTGTAAAAATTTCTGGCATATCGCCATACCTCCCCTTATATGTAAGATAGAAATAAATTTGTCTCAATCTAGTCGTTTTTGTAGCATATTTGATGAATTTGTCCGCATTTGAATAGTTATGAAACTATCTGTAATTTCAGTATCTTGCAGTTTTTTTTATTTTTCTATATTATTCAGTTAGGATAAACACTAGTGATTTATACAATATTTTTATAAGCGAAGGAGGCTATCAATGAAGGAACTTATGATAGCCGAACGACTTTCATCCATCAAACAGAATTTTGATGGTATCCTTCTTACATCATCAGGTACGGAATGGGATTTTATGACCCAAAGCCCCGGACAATCCGGAGTTTTCAGTTCTCTGATTTCGAAATTGCAGGATATTGGTGCATCAGGATATGAACTGATGCTTACACTTGGAATAATTGGACTTGTATTTTCCATTATTTTTACTGCGGTTTCCTTGTTGCTGACAAGCAACGCACAAAAGAAGGAAGAAAAGAAAAGCCATGCATTGGTCATCTGCTTAGCTGGTATTGTTATTTTTTCAGTGTTTAGCATTATTGGTTTTTTCAAGTCAATCGGCACAGGATTATAAGTGGAAAAATAGACAGGCTCTTCGGAGTCTGTTTTTTAGTTGGAGGTATTAGGTATGGCTAAATTAGGAGTGTTCCCTATTCCTGGAGAATTTAAAAGCGAAGATAGGTGGTTTCGATATTTCAATCGAAAACAAGCTACAGTTCTTGTGTTATGTGGAATTCTTGATTACAGAGTTATAATGTTTGCAAATTTAAAAGGAATGCTGGTGCCGGCTATTACTTTGATGCTGATGTTTACAATGACCATGATGGGGATTGTCATGGTGCGGCTGCCGGTAGATGTACTGTTCCTAAATGGAGGAGGAATCACAATAGACCAGCTTTTGTTCCGAATATTGTACCGCAAGATTCACAGGGAACTGTATACAAAGAATGAGGACGGAGGTGGAGATAGCCTTTGAGAAGAAAAAGAATGATATTGGTCTTGCTAATAGGGGTGCTTTTGCTTGCGTTAAGTGGCTGTGGAAATAAAGAAGAGGGGAATCCTTTTGATTTTAGTGGTATCGAGACAAAAGATTTAAATCCATGGAATTATATGGAAAATATGGAGCTGTCTATGAGTGAACCATTAAAAGACCTTGGGGCATCTTCTGCGCAACTTGGAATTACGGTAGGAATTATGGGAATTGTATTTTCTATCTTTTACATGGTATTGAAAATCTGTTTTACCAAAAATGCTGCTATCAAAGAAGAGATAAAACAGGAGGCAGTTCTGAAAGGAATGATTGCAATTATGTTGTTCAGCATTCCGTTTTGGCTAGGGCTATTTAAAATGACTGCAGAACTGTTGGTATAAGGAGGCGGCAAAATGCAGGTGATTACAGATTTAGTAAAAAATATCCAGTTAATAGCAGTTGCTATTGTGCTGCTCCTTCTTGCTTTTACAGGAATAGGCATATACCTGTTGCGAATTAAAAAGAAAGTTGTTGTAGAAAAGAACGTGGATTATTCTCAATTTCAACGAAAAGATATTATGGAATATGTTCCGATTTGCGATGTGACGGAAGATATGTTGGTATCAGATGGTGGGAAACGATTTATCGGGGCAATTAAATGTCAGGGATTTTCTTTTGGGGATGCGGAAGTTGAGGAGAAACTTCAGACAATACGAGGCTATATTACATTTTTCAATGTTCTGGATAATAATCCAATACAGTTCAGACAATCTGCCAGAAACGTAAACTTGGACAGTTTGATCCAGGATTATCAAGAACAGATGAGCCGTATTCAGGAAAAGAGATATCTGTTGAATTTGGATTATCTGGAATTAAAGGAAGAGTCTGAAAATCCAGAACTGATATTAGAAGATTATAACATTTATTACGAAAAACTGAAAGAAATACAAAGGGAATTACTTTCTCTTGGATATCAGATTGAACAGTTGAATGCACAGATACAATATATGGCGACGATATCAGGAGATAATGCAGAGGCAAAAAGAGAAGAAATCTATATCTTTGATTGGCAGTATAATGCGGTGGATTTTTCCTCACAGTCTTTGGAGGAACAGGAAGTATATCAACGTGCAGAGGCACAATTAAAAACAAAAGAAAATGCATATGTAGCAGCACTGAGGAATTGTGGGGTACATGCAAAGCGCATGAGCGGAGTAGAGCTTTTAGAGGAAATTCGACGGTATACACATCCGGTTTCAGCATCGAAATCAACAGTAGAGGATATCGTACAGATGGCATATGACAGTATTTGTGTCACGTCAGAATCACTAAAAGAATTAGAACGTGAGGCAAATCAAAAAATTATAGAGGAAATTGCTTCCGGAATGAAACCAGGAAAGGGAGTGAAAAAACCATGCGAGAAATAATTTTACAGCATAAAGAAAGCTTTCTTGTTGGAATAGGAGCTTTGCTCCTTATGTCATTGGTATTAGCGATAATCATAATCCTTAGGATGTATACCAAAAAGAATACTTCAGAAAAGAAACCAGAAGAGAAAAAAGAAAAGAAGAAGGAAAAAATATCGGAAGCCAGAAGAATTGTTTGTCCCGATGGAATTAATCCAAATCCATTGTCTTATACCGTTATACATGATGCCGGACATGATGTTTATGTGAGAAGTCTTACGATTGACAGCTTGCCTAAAAGAACAGTATTTGCGACTACTTTTCCCTCTCTTTTTAATTTTGACAGAGTAACAACATCTGTTTTTATAGAACCTTTGGGAGAAGGAAGAGCCAGTCATCTTTTGGATGGACGCATTGTAGAGATTGAAACCAATATGATTACTGCAGAAAAAAATGCAGATAGAAACCAATTAAGAAAATTAAATGCAAAGTTAAGAGATACGGAAAGCTGGGCGCAACGGATTGAAACGGGAGATAATAGTCTTTATCATGTATATTTTCTTTTTGTTCTCATGGCAGACAGTTTAGAACAGTTAAACAGAAGAACCGATGCGTTCCGGAATCTGGCAAAAGAGAAACGAATTACATTATCCTGTTGTTATTCCTTACAGGCAGAAAGTTATTTGACGGGAATGCCACTTATGTATCGCTATTCTGCATCAATAGGACCGGCAAAAACGGCAGGACTGAAACGACATACCATGGACAAACTTAGTCTTGCAAGTATATTCAACCATACACAAGATAGTTTTTTTCATGAACACGGAATTATCATAGGACGAAATATGAACACGGGAATGCCGGTAGCGTTTGATGTGTATGAGAAAAAACATAATGGCTATAACATGGTATTTGCCGGAATGACAGGAACAGGAAAATCTGCCTGTATGAAGATACTTGCGTCCCGCTATATCACTAAGAATGGATATCGGTTTGTGTGCATAGATTCACAGTCTAAGGGAAACCGGGGGGAGTACGCCATGCTTACAGACATTATGTGTGGGACGAATTTTGAGATTAAGAGTAATGCTGGAAATATCATGAATATTTTTGATCTTGATAAGGAAGAAGAATGGTCTGAATTGAATGGAAGCTATGAAGTACTTCGCTTACAGGATAAAATTGCAAATGCAAAATCAGATATGATGACGTTAATTCAGGGAAATAAAGAGCCGGCAGAATTTTCTCTTGTTACGCACATGGAAAGAATTGTGACAGATATTATTACAGAAATGTATGAAGAAAGAGGGATTTATGACAATGTAGTGGAATCGCTGTATGAGTCTGGAAAGGGGTTGCGAAATGGAGTAATAACAAGTGGAAAGATACGTAAAAAAATGCCAGTTCTTACCGATTTTTATAAAAAAGCTTTGGAAAAAAATAAAGGGAACCGGATTGCAGAACATAGGAAAGCATATCGGATTATTCTTGATAGCCTGAAAGACCGGGTAAAAGAGCTTTATTATTGCCCGGAATGTATTCAATTTTACTCGCGAGAAGAGTGGGAGGGTGGGACAAGAAATTGTTCTTGTGGAGCTGAGATTAAAAAAATAGTTGGAAGTAAGGCCTACTATGACGGACAAAGCACGGTCAAAATCAAAGAGAATGAACACTTTACCAATATTGATATTTCACAGCTTCCGGAAATGGAACGACCGATTGCAAGGCAGATAAGTTTAAGTTTTTTAAATGAACAGTTTATTAAGACAAATGCAACAAATCCACAGAAAACAGAATGTCTTGCCGTAATTGTAGACGAGGTACATGAGAATTTTGGTATGAAATCTGCAGTGGCAAGCCTGGATTATGTGGCACGTACCTCACGTAAGCGTTTAGTATCTCTTTGGACCGCAACGCAGGCATTGAAAGATTATGATTGCTGTAGAGAAACCGAAGCATTATTGAAACAGTCGGCGGCAAAGTTTGTATTTAAACAGTCCTATTCCGATCGTAAATGGGTACAGGAGGCATTGAATTTAACAAACGGACAGATTGACCGAGTATTAGAACTTGGTGGTGATCCGCAGGATAATTCAGAAAACCGAAAAGGCGAGGTGTGCATTGTAGACAATGGCAAAATATGTTTCTGTAAGATTGATTATTTAAAAACAGCGGAGGCAGTTTTTGTGGAAACCGATCCTCGCATTATTCAGGAAATGTATGCATAGGAGGTGCCATGAAAAGGAAAAGAAAGCATAGGCTAAGGCTGTTTTTGGTGATGTTATGCATAGTATTTGTAGCCGGAGGAAACTTGGTTGTGTATGCAACCGAAGATGAATTGACAAATGAAGTCGATGAAGCGAATGAGAACCGCTTTTCGGAAAAATCACCATGGCTGGATCATGCAGATGAGTCTATTTATTCGGAGGATATTGATGCAGGAGAGACGCCACAGCAGATTGAACCAAAAGATCCAGGGATTGTAGAAAAATATGCATCTGAATTGATTCGAAATGCAACCAGCAGTTTGATTTCACTATTAGAAGGAAAGATGGGTGCTGGCATTGACAGAATTATCTATGGGAGGGTTGGAAGTGGAAAACCAAACAGCGTCAATATTTATGCTTTTGAGTTAAGGAGTGGGAATCCATATGGAGTGACTGCAAGCGTATGTTATGCACTACTTCGTAGTATTGTATTTGTTTTACTTGGAATTTACTTTGTATCGATTTTGGCTAAAAGTGCATGGACAGGTCACACAGCCCAGAATAGGGAACAGATAAAATCGAATCTGTACATGATAGCAGTTAAATTTGTTTACCTTGCATTGATGCCGTATTTGCTTGATGTAGTGCTTTATATAAGAGATGTGGTTTTACATGGGTTAAAATCGGTTACAGGGGTGATGCTTGCCGATGGTGCAAAACTTTCTCTTTCTAATGCGTTTTTGCTAAATGCAGAATTTACTGGACGTTTTATAGATGCCATGATGTATTTGGGAACAGTGGGACTTACTTTATATTTTGCAATTATATATATTGCGATTGCCATAGATATGCTGGTATGTTTTATAGCTTTTCCCATTCTTTGTCTGATGCAGAGCCCTAAAAAAAATTTGATGGATAGCTGGATTATGACGGTGTTGTCCAATGTGCTTACGCCAGTATTAGATGCGGTACTTCTTCTGATTCCATTACTGACCAGTATGATGCTTGCTGATGTGATAGAAGGAATTGCTTTCATACAACTTATCATGTGTATGCTCATTATTCCTGCAAGAAATAGAATTAAAGCACTGTTAGGTGTACAGAGTAATGAAAGAGGCGGCTTTTTCAGTGCCATGGCACTTTTAGCACTGGGACGGACAATTGCAGGAAAGACAAAAGGGGCAATCAAACGTGGTGCAGACATTCGTTCTGATTTAGAAAAAAGCCGGGCACATAAAGAAATGGCAGATGCGGATGAAGAGGAAAGTGATTCAATTCTTGGAGGCTTTGGTCAGAATTCAACACTGAGGGGGACTGGTCAGGGAACGCTTGAAGAATTATCGTCTGGAGATGGAAATTCTTTAGAGGAACTGGATACATCAGCAATAGATGCCGGGGGACCAGAAGAACGGTCAGTGGAAGATTATGAGGATGGATATTCTGAGGAACCTTTTTATTCTGATCATAATATAGATTTAGAAAGATCTGAAAGTGTACCGGTACAAGAGGAAGGCTTTGGAGAAAATGAGACTATAGGGGAGTCTAGGGGAGAATTCCATCAAGAAATACCGGAAGTGGCAGGAACAGCGGAAGAAGGCATAGAAGAAAATGGAACATCAAATGAGAATATAGAAGCTGGAGTGCAGGAAGAAATGCCAGAAGAAATGGAAACTCAGGAGGACAATGTACCTGAGGATCTGAAAGAAACAGATGTTTCCGGTGATGTAAATGGAGAAACCTTAAGCCGTAATCAAATACTTCGAGATCTTGATAAGAGCATGGAACAGAAACAGCGAACGATTGATGCACTCAAAGTACAAAAAGCAGGCTTCCAAACAGAACAGAAGCGGGCAGAAAGTCAAATGTTAAATTATGAGCGTGGTTCAGAAGAATACAGGCAGTTAGAAAAACAACGGGCACAGATGGCACTGCGTGCTTCGGAAACAGAACAAAAGATTGCTGGCCAGATGCAGAATTTAAACCAGCTTCGGAATGAAGCAAAGGCGGTTAAAGGTAGTATGGCAGGTGCGACGCCAACACCATTTGATGATAAAAAGACGGAAATCCTTTGCAAGAGAGCAAACATTAATAATTTTGAACAGCCAGAATTTAGAAATGCACTATCCAATGCACAAATGGCAAAACTGTATCAAAAGAGAGCAGCAAAAAATTTAGCGAAAGGAACAGCGGCGACGGTGGGAACTTTTGCAGGAGGTGCAATGCTTGGAGGAGCAGCCATGTTTATGCAGCCGGGAACTGTTATGATGGGTGTTACAGCTGGAGCTTCAGCAGGGGCCGCAGTTGGAAGTGGCATCATATCTGCTGGCATTGCGGCATCCGATACTGCAAGATGGGCCGGAAAGAAAGCTCGATTTATAAGAGAAGTGGAACGCAGTGGAATTGGGACAGATATAAATTTTGTAGATGCTTATGCACAGACGCCCGTTTACTCAGGAGCTGCACAAACGATGGGACAACCAGCGGTAGAAAATACACCAAAACAAGGTGCTGTATCGCCGGTTTCTGTTAAAAATCAAAGGAGTTCACAAGGAGAGGACATCATAATTGTGCCGAAGCAAGTAGCGACCTTGCCAGAAATGGGTGTGGGAAATGTACAACAGATAGAAAATACAGTTCAAAAAATACAGGAAGAAATTGAACAAGATAGTATTCGTGCGCTGCAGAAAGTGTTCTCGCCTGCGGGTATGTTTAAAAGTAGTGTAGCTCTAACAGCGTTAGAGAGAGCCAATATAGAAGCAGAAAAATATTTTGCTACGTTACGGGAAACTGGGGCACCTGAACTTACAAGAAAACAGGAAATTGAAAAGAGAGTGGAGTTTCAAACCCGATGTATAACAGAACAAGTATTAGACAGTTTGTCTATTTCTCCAGATTATGAGAAAGGCACAGAAAATTATAAAAAGGCGGAGGAAATTATACATACAAAGGTACGCATGATCGTGGAAAAGAGAAACAAGGATTTATTTTAGGAGATACGCTAGATGAAGAAATGTAAGAAACTACAGCTATGCATATTGGTGCTACTGTTGTTGTTCCAATTATCAGCCTGTGAGTATGAAGAAACTGGTGGTTACGGCGAGTATGGGACTGCGAATGTATCACCTATGGTAGAGAGATGGCGGAATGATGTGGAAAGAATTGCTGCAAAAAATGGGGTCAGTGAATATGTGGAACTGCTTCTTGCTGTGATTGCACAGGAATCTGGTGGTAATGCAGAGCGTTATCCAGATATTATGCAGAGTTCTGAAAGTGCAGGAAATGCACCTAACACGATAGATGATCCTATTGAAAGTCTGGAACAAGGGATTCAGTATTTTGCTGGTTTGGTGGAGAGAGGAAAAGAGGCTGGTGTTGATATAGAAACCGTTTTGCAGTCTTATAATTTTGGTGGTGGTTACATTGGTTATATAAAGGATAATTACAATGGGAAACATTCCGAGTCTACAGCACGTGCATTTTCACAACTGATGGCTTCAAGGCTTGGATGGAATAGTTATGGAGATGTAAAGTATGTAGAGCATGTTTATTCTCATATGAATCGAAACCAGGGAGGCGGAACACATGGAAAGTATGAACAGATGTATGCAGTGATGCAGGAATATTTGGGGGTTCCTTATTTGTTTGGAGGGACATCAAAAGCAGGAATCGACTGTTCTGCTATGTCTCAAAAAATATATCAGGCTGCGGGTATTTCACTTCCAAGGACTGCGCAAGCACAGTATGATGCAGTAAAACATATCCCGGAAAGCCAGTTGCAGAAGGGAGATTTGGTGTTTTTTACTGGTACGTATAATGCTGGTACTTACATTACACATGTGGGGGTATATACCGGAGATAATCAGTTTTTTCATGCAGGTGGAAAAAAGTGCCAGTTTTCAGAATTGACAGGATATTATCGGACACATCTTGCAGGTTTTGGGCGTAACTAAAAGAAAGAAGGAGGGATTTTATGACAAAATTCAAATCAAAGTATATTTTTGTGCTAATATTTGTGATACTGATTCTGATAATTGGTGGAAATTTGATTTTTTCTGGGATTGGTCAGAAAAAAGAGGAAAAATCAGAGAAATCAAGAGAGAGCAGCGTAGAAGAGATGACACCTGACGAGGTAATTCACGCATTTGTAGAACTTATGTACACTTATGACACAAGTGAACGAATGTTTTATGAAGGCACAGAAGAATACATGACCCAGGCAGGATATGAGATGATTGTACCTTTTGTAGGAGAAGAGGATTCGGATGCTGAGCCGGAGATACGTATGGTGTCAAAGCTTCTGGAAGTTCATTGCTTTTATCAAAGAGCTACAGAGCCTGATCAAGAAGAAGCCATCGTAGAGGTGTGGAGTACTGTATCAGGAACCGGAAGTTATAGGATCAGAAATCTTTTACGGATAGAGTTAGTACAGCAGGAGGATGGATGGAAAATAAATTCCTGTACAGTCCTTGATACGCTGGAAGAATAAAAGGAGAATTCTATGCAGGAGCAAAAGATGGAAAAATTATATATCCTTTGTGGACTTGCAAATGATGCAGGTGATGAGATTAAAACAGCGCTTGTAGAAGCAGCAAAGGAACAGGGGTATGAGGCAGTATGCGTAAGCCGGTACCGGAAGGAAGGGATACGTCAGTATGTTGCAGAACATAGTGAATTTCGTATCTTGGTTTTGCAGGAAGCAATGCAGACAAATTATCCATATACTGCAGAAGAATTGGCGGAATTGATGGATGATTATCATTTGAATATTGTTATTTCCATAAAAAAATCGCACCGGGCAGATAGGTTCATGAAAGTATTGTATACAGCTGGAATTTTGAATGCTTTATATGAAGATGATGCGACAGCAAAAAATATTATGGCAAGAATACTCTATCCGAGGACACGTAAAGAGTGTAGACGGTATTATCAAATTACAACTGCGGTAGACGCCATGAAAACACTAGAAATTGTAGATGAAGAGAGGATGAAAGGATATTTGTCCTACATAGAGGAAGCAATGGAAGAAGCAGAGATCAAAAGGCGTTGCAGTTATATATTGCAATCTCTGCAACTGGTAGAAAAATTGTATTTTATTCAAAGGCTATCGCAAAGAGTACGGGAAATTATTCAGGACGATATAGAATATCAGGCTATTTTAAAACAACAGCAGAAAAAGAAAAGATATTTATTCAGAAGAAAGGAGAAGAAAGAGCAGGAAAAATCCGAAAAGATGCCTTCCATACAAGAACCAGTACAAGTGGAAATGAAAAAGCAAGCAGAACCTCAAATAGAGGAACTGATTGATGAGGATATTTCAGATTTGCTTGGGTTTGGAAATGACGACAAGGAACTTTTAAAGGATACCATAGAATTATTTCCAATTGCTACAGAAGAATTTTCACAAGAAGAAACGGAGAAAGAAATTCAGGAAAAGAAAAAAGGGGAATTTAAAGGGCAAGAACTTTTAAAAGAAAAAACAAATGGAATTTTTTTGAAAATGTTTGCTATAACGACATGCGCCTTTTTAATAGCGGTTGCGATTCTCTTTGGCTTTTTCCTGTATACAGAATCAAAAACAAAAGAATCTAGTACTCCGGAGATTTATCAACAGGGAAGTCCTGATGATAGCCAGCAAATGGAAAATTATGGTCAATCAAGGGAGATAGAGAAAGAAAGCAGCAAGGAGATAACGGATAAGGTTTTGAACGAAGAGGCAGGAGAGTCTCAGAAACAAAATGAAAAAGAGAGGATATCTGAAACAGAAGGGGAAGATAATATTTCACCCCAAGGGAGTTCAGAAGAAAAGAAGATGAATGAAGTTTCAAAAGTGCAAGAGATACCTGCGCAGGAGAATGTTACAGAGAATGTGCCTGTTTCCACTTCACAATCCCAAGCACAGACATCCAAGCCAAATGTCGATATCATAACTTCATCTCCGCCACAGCCAAATAAAATGGAAGAAAACGAAACCATTATCAATTATAACGGAAGTATTATTACGGGTAGCGAAGTTATTAAGATTGCGGCAGAGAAAGAAGCGGAAGGAAGACAAATTTATTTGATAACAAGGGATTATGGAGAAGGCAGTTTTCACGCATCTGAAGTGGAAGGGGTAGTTGACAAAAATTGTAGTTATCTGCTTCAGGATACGGGGAGCGGACAAATTCGCTTTATACAACAGTAAGTCCCTGACAAAAAGTAGAGAGGAGAATGCTAATGGCAGACACACCATCAGTTGAAAAGATACAAAAAGATTTAGAAGACTTAAAATGCCATATCAAAACATATAGTACAGGGGCATATCCAGCATTTTTCTTGCAGTTACACTCTGTACTGAAGATTCAGGATATCTTAGATATGGAGCTGGCTGATGTGTATTTTTGCGAAGAGGGACAGATTAAACTGTTGCCGGAGATTATTTACGCTGGGGAGAAGATTATCCTGGATCCAGAAGAGAGAATGGAATTAGCATGGTATGCAATGCAGAGGATTCCAGTACGCGATACACAGGAAGAAGTATTAAATGATTGGCTTTGTGTGAATAAACAGGGGAAACAGCTGCAGATGACAGCATACCGCAAGCTTCTTGAACGGGCTAGCGCAGAGCTGAGGTTTAAAGAAAACTACAATGTAGGTTATCTTCATGCATTATATGGATATCTTGCAATTGCCTTTGGGCGAAAGACAGTACATGAAGTGGCAAAAGAATATCATGTATCAAGATATTATCTGCTGAACCGGATTTTTAAGAAAATGGAAGTTCAGTTTTTAGATGATGTAATCTGCCAGGTAGCAAATATTAAGGAGAAAGAGCATGATGGAAAAAATATATGATGATTTGATTGAACTATATCACAATAGTGGAAAGGAATTTTTCCAGGAAATGGTTGCATTATTAAAACATCGGTTTCCATTAAGAGAACATACTGTGTTGATCCGGGGAGAAACTGGTGAATGGAAATTAGGCGCAAGTTCGCTTGCTGAGCTAGATGAGGCAGTATTTCTCTTGCGTATTGCAGAGACAGAGTTTATGGAAAAGGAAGGGAACTGTGTGAGATTTTCCAGAAATAGACCGGGAGTTTTGTCACACATCGCTATTCCCCTTTTCATAAAAGGGAAATATATTGCAGGCATCTGGATTATGGAAACGATTAAAAAAGGCGGTTCTTTAACAGATACATCTGTGGTAAAGACAGCAGCAATATTAGCTATCTTAATCCAGTCTGTTCAGAATGAAAAAATCTGTCTTTATAATCGTTATCTTGATGCAGATACGAATTTTCCCGGACGCAGATATTTCTGCTATATGCTGGAACGGCTTAAGAAGAAACAACATAAGGTTTTAATCGCAGCGATTAGAGAAAAAGACTATAGGCAAAAAGTGTGTTCGCAAGGAAGTATGGAAATCCTTAACGAAACGAATGAGTTGGCAGATATGTTTTCAGAAATGAATTTGGGAAATGTCTTCACCATTGCGGAAGACACCTTTGCTGTGATTTCGGTAGAATCACAGGCAGAACTTTTTGCTCATATAGAGCAACTCATATATGAAAGAGGATATGGAAAAACATTAAAAGGGATTATTCTGAATCCATTTGGATATGAGGATATTTTAAAAGAGCTGGAACAACGCTTCTGCTTATGTGCAGATGGAAATATTTTGTTACCGGATATAGAAAGAGGAAACCCTATGATGCGATTGTTTTCAGAAGAGCAAAGAGTCCCCGAACAAAATTCCCCGCAGATAAAAAGCGAACAGGAAGAAACTTCTAGTGGAGGTGAAGAATTGGATTTCCTTTCGATGCTGGAACAGAGGGAATATTTATGAGAAAGGAAATCCGATACTTACTTTTCATGTTTTGCATAATCCTAATTTTACTGCCTCAAACGGCGTATGCAAAGGAAAAAGATGCAGAGGAAAATGATATTTATGATTCGTTGCAGGAAAGCATACATAAGAATTGGGAAGATGGGTTTGCAGATCTTGAAGCTACAGATGAAATCGAAATAAAAGGACCATTGAGTGAACGTCTGTTAAGAGGCATTGCAAATGGTTTTTATAAACATTTAGTAGGAATAAAGGCGTGGTCACTTTTTATTGGGTTGATTTCTATCATGATAGGTATCTTCATTGCTGCAACAGCGAAGCTGAACAAAAAACTGAAAAGATTTGCCATATCTTTTTTTATAATTACGATTCCGGTATTATTATTTATTTTCGTATTTGGAATGACAAAATTAATTAGTATATTCAAATAAAAGGAGGAACTGAAATGAATACCTTACAAAATGCTGCAGATTTATTTTTACAGAAAGCAGGCAGCCGCCCGGCAGTTGCGGTATCATCCGGACAGATGAAAAAATATGAACAGGCATATAGAAGCGGAGAGTACATGATGCTGTCTTTTGCGAAAGCGGATTCTGTGACCGGAGATTTATCACTGATTGATGAAGATATTACGGTCATTATGCCGGCAGACCAAATTAGCGGAAAACCTTATGACCTGAAGTTTCGTGCACAGAAATTGGATGACATCTATTGTGTACGTATCATGAGCATTGATAATGCAAATCGGATTGTTTATGTCAGCCATCAGGAAGCCAGATTGGAAAAAAGACCAGAAATAGAGGCTGTATTGGAACGAAATATGAAAGAGAATACACCTGTTGCAGTAAAAGGGAAAGTCTTGAAAATCCAGACTAAGAATGTAAACGGAGAACAGGTAGATAGCGGGGTATGGTTAGATCTCTGTGGAGTAGGAATCCCAGGATTTGTTTATATTGGGAACTGGAAGAAGACATTTACGGAAAACCTTAGGGGTAAAGTTTTTTATGGGGATATTGTAGATGTACTTGTAACAGACCGAGTAGAACGGAAAAATGGAGTATATTATTTTGCGTGCTCCCGAAAAGAACTGGTGCAGGACCCCTGGGAAAGTCAGGAATTAAATGAAAAATATCATAGAGGGGATATTGTAAGAATCCGGTGCATCTCCAAACGGGAAAATAATTGGTTTGGACAGATTAACGGATTAGAAGATATCCAGGTATTTGCGGAATATCCTTCTTCAAAACATAATTTTGCAATTGTTCCGGGAATGGAATATATGGGCACGATTTATTATATCAATCCAGAAGAGCATTCCTTGAAAGCAAGAGTATTTCAGGCGCTTTCTTTTGAACAGCTTACTGAAGAAGATAATCAAGTAGAGAGTGAAGAGGCAGAAAGTGGTGAACAGCAGAGGGAAGAAAAGTACGCAGCGGAAGGTGAAGTAATAGAGGAAGATGAGGAGGTATAGACGTGCAGAATACAGGAGAAAACAGGGCGGCAAGGGATATTGTTGCCAGTATGGGAGAAAAAGTATTGTTTGCGTATCTTCCGGAGATGGAGATTAGTGTACCGGAATCAGATCGCAGGAACTCATTGGACAAGATTGCCTGCTATTACCATACAGAACAATTTGCATTGTCTGATTTATACATTGGGTATGCCGTATCCCTTTATCGGTATACAATACCAAAAGTGATAGCAGCAACTGTAAAAGTTTTTGGGAATTACTGGCCGAAGAAAAATGTGCCAAAGAATATTGACCGGGATGCACTCTTGAGTCGCATAAAAAAGATGTGCGGTATGGGAATGCTGCGCAGATTTGTATATCAGTTAAATGGAAACAACATTGTGCTTTATTCCACGACACCGGAATTTTCAAAAGTGATTTATCAAGCCCTTAAAATGAATACAGATGCGCGACCAGAGAAAGATATGATACCGCCCATTGAGATTTTGGAACGTGCAGCGGCTTCCCTGGTCAGTTCAGAATTAATGGGAAGTCCTCATTTAAAAGCCTTTGATTTTATGCCAGATTGTCGGGACAGCGAAGGACGGCTTACTTTCAATGCAAAGTTGACGCATGAGATAAACGGACAGAATTATATAACCATCATAGAGCCAATCTTTTCACGGGTGGATTATAAACGGTTTACAAAAGAAGAGTGGGAAAGATTTCTTTTGCGAAAGATACGTGCGTTGCGTACCTATATGGAACAACTACAAGAAAAGGGAACGGTAAAAGTACAACTTGTTGTGGTATGTGAAGATATGGAGGATTTCCGGAATGCAAGTGCCCGTATTTGTACGCTTTTTCCGGAATACATGATGGAACAGATCTATTACACTGCAGAAGGTTCTCTAAAAAGTGCAGATTATGATATCAGGCAGAGCCTTGTTCGGGTAACAACAGTAAAGCCGGCAGGAGATGAAGGGATGAAAGTACCTGCAAGCGTATCTTCTCAGTTGGCGTATGAGTTTTTCTGATTATGATGAAGAAAAAAGAGAAGATTGTGATTGCTGGGATTTTGTTTTTGGTTGTTTTGGAGATTTTAAAATATGGAATTGCAATGAAAGTGATAGTAGGTAGTTTTTTAGTGTATCAGGTGTATAAATTTCTGAAAAATAAATAGCAGAAGGAATAAATATATGGCTGGAATTTCATATGTCATAACTTGTTAGCAAAGAAAGGTTTTAGGAGTGGTATAATATGTACGTTGGGAATAGAGACAAAAAGTTATTTTAGATAATAGAAAAGGATCATAGCTACTGGGATCCTTTTCTATTATTTATTTGTTGGGTAAATGACAATCTTGTTAAAATCCATTTTATAGTTTATTAATTTCAAAAGAGTTTATAAAGTATTGTTAGTTTTAAAACGACAGTTAAAAAATACGGATTTTTCAACTAAAAGTTATATATTTTCACACGGAAAGTTTGAAAAATAAAAAGAAAAATTGACAAAATTTTGACTTTTTTCTCGTATTCTTTGAAACAACAGGAAATTAATTATGAAGGAGGATATGTAGGTGCTTCATTATAGTTTGGATACGAAAGTTGTTGAGAATAACGAAGTGGAAAAGACAATTCTTTTAAATAGAGAAAGTGGACTTTGGATTAAAATTCCAAATGAATGGAAAGAAGTGTTAGACAATTTTTTAAATCAGACAAAGGAACTAAAGCAATATTTGAGCGTCTTTGAGGATAAAGAAAATGCAGAAACATTTCTGAAATTAGTAAACAAATTATTGGAATATGGTATGTTGACCGATTCTCCAAATAAAGAAAGAAGGAGTTTGCATAAAGTTCAATTTGCTCTTACGGAGAGGTGTAATTTATTTTGTTCACATTGTTGCTATAATGCAAAAAGAGATAGTAGTAATAATGATCTTGATTTGAATAGCATTAAAATAATTATAGATAGGATTGTAGCATGTAATCCTAATAGCATAACGCTTAGCGGAGGAGAGCCTCTGATTAGAAAAGATTTTTTCGCTATTTTGGATTATCTTTCAAGTAAGTATTCTGGAGCAATTACTTTATCAACAAATGCGACTTTAATACAGGAAAAAGATATACCGATATTAGCGGAAAAAATATCGGCGTATGATATTAGTCTTGACGGAGTTGATGAAGACTCTTGTAAAAAAATACGAGGTAAAGGAGTTTTTCAAAAAGTATTATCTAATATCAAAAAAATGCAGGAATATGGTGTGAAAAATATTAGCCTATCTATGGTGGATGTAAACCATAGTAAAATTGAGAGAGAAAAATTTAAAGAATTGAATAGACAATTGGGGACACGTCCAATTATTAGAGCATTGGCACCAATTGGACGAGCTGAAACAATGGAATCTAAAGTAGAATATATGCAAAATTTGTACACTCCAAGAACGTTGAAGGAAGAAGAAAGAAAAGAAATATGTGATGGCTTCAGAGGAATGAAATGTGGTGCATATCGAAATCAGTTTTTTGTTAATTATAATGGTGATGTATATCCGTGTGGTTTACTGATAGTTCCAAAATATAAAATGTGTAATCTGTTGGAAATAGCTGAGAATGATGTATTTCCGTTTGCTGCAACTAGGGATAGTAGTTTAAGAAATCTTGAGATGCTTGAACCAAATAAAATTGAAAAATGTAAAGACTGTAAGGTCAATTTCTTTTGTTGGGGATGTTTGCAAGAGGCAGATATGCTGGCTGGCGATCCAGAGTTGATACAGAAGAGATGTGATTTAAAATTTGAACATCTGAAAAATATAATATGGGCAGAGGAGTATATCTAAGCATGAATATTAATATTTGGCTTACGAAAAAGTGCAATTTGCAATGTACATATTGTTATGAAGGAATTGCTAAAGAAACAGAATCAATGAGTAAGACAATATGTGATAAAGTTATTTCATATGTACAAGAAATAAATGAACCGATAAATATTCGTTTTCATGGTGGTGAGCCGCTTTTAGAGTACAGCAAACTTCAGTATTTATATGAAAGACTTAAAAGAAATAAAAATGTTAAAACATTCGGTCTTACGACAAATGGGATTATGTTAGATGAAAATAAAATAGACTTTTTAGTTGAAGCTATGAATGATTTTTCAATTAGCATCGATGGCACTAAAGAAGTTCATGATAAGCATAGAAAGGATGCAAGTGGCAAGGGAACATATGATAAAGTTTGTAAGGTAATACCTCAAATCCTGAAAAAAAATCCGTATGCTAGAGCTAGAATGACGATTACTACGGATACGATTCCGTATTTGTATGAAAGTGTAAAAAATATTGTGGAGCTAGGTTTCAAAGTAATTGCTATGGCGGTTGATGTTTTTGATCCGGGATGGAATGATGAAACGAAAACTCAGTATCTAATACAGGTAAGTAAAATAAAAAATGAATATTGTAAAAATTCTAATCTTCATATTGGAGTAATTGAACGAGAAAATATTAAAAGATTGGCTTCTTGTGGGGGAGGAAAGGATAGTATTCATATATCAACAGATGGGATGTTTTATCCTTGTAGTTATGCCGTTGGAGTAAAAGATTTTGCTATTGGAAATCTAGAAAAAGGAATTGTTGAAGAAAAGGTAAGAGAAATAGAGTGCATAGGACAGCGTACAAGTAGTGTTTGTGAAGGATGTATGGTATATGATTTTTGCCCTGGAACAAGATGCAAAATTATTAATAAAATAGTTTCCGGAAATTATGACGTACCTCCAATTGCAACTTGTATGGATATGAATGTCAGGATTGGCGTTTTATATTAGACGGTATTAGCAAACTAAGGCATACAAAAAAGGAGGAAATAGCATGAAGGTAGAAAACGGTAAAATTCAAAAGATTACAAGACCAGTTGAGAATTTAGACGTAAAAGGTCAGGCACATTATTGTGCATATGATTGTGCTCTTTGGTATGGAAATTCACCATATAGCCCAGCCGGATGCGATATTCAGGTTAGTGCTTACAATTCAACCAGCGAATAAAAGAAACTTTAATAAGATGAATTTAATTTTGCTTTAGTTTGTTGATATAAATTTGTGAAAAGCAACTATTCAGTTTTGAAGAAGGATGTTAAGATGAGATTCGAAGAACTGAATAGTTGCATTTTGTATGTTTTACACTGAATTTGTTATGAAAAGGGGAGTGTATTGATGAAGAATATAATAGCTTTAGTAGATAGTGGAGTAAATAAAAAAAATTGTATAAGGAAAGAGAAAATTACTATTGATACAAAATTTAATGAATATGAAGAAAATAGAACTCTTCATGGTACACTTTGTGCATCTATTATACAAGGGATAAATGAAGAGATAGATATATATTCAATAGAAATACTGGATGAAAATGAGAGAACAAATTATAGAAAATTGCAAGAGGTATTAGAATATTTAAAAGATATAGATGTAAAAATTATTAATTTAAGTATGGCAACCGTAAATGAGAAGGCACGAATTGCATTAGAAAAAGCATGTGATATTTTAGTGGAACAAGGAAAGATTATAGTAGCGGCAGTAGATAATTTGCGGGGTGAGGGTTATCCGGCATCATTAAAGAATGTCATTGGGGTAAAAGGACTACGGACTATGTGTCAAAATGAATTTTGGTATAATGCAGAATATACTATACAATGTGCTTGTGATATGTCACCAGTATTAGTACCGATAGATGGGACATTTTCTGTTTTTGCAGGAACAAGTAAAGCGGCGGCAATTATATCGGCAAAAATATCTCAGATAATGAATCAGACAGAAAATATTAATTATAAATCAGTTGAAAACGTATTGGCTAAACAGGCAACAGAGAATAGATGGAACAATAAGCATAGATATTTGGACAGTAGAACTCGACCTAGTTTTTCATATGTAAAGTATGAAAGTAAAAAAGAAGAATTACGAAAAATAGTATTTGCTTTATCAAAGGTGATAGGCTATGAATTAACAATAGATCAAAGACTTTTTCAAGATGATAGCTTGTTAAAATATGGATTGAATTGTGATAATGGATGTAAATTTTTAAGTGCATTAGAAATGCTATTTGATTTTAAGATAAATAAACCAGTACAGTATTATAGACTATTAAATATTGGGGCAGTTTTAGGGTTGATTGAGGAATTTGAAAATGAAAAATTGGAAAAAATTATTTAACATTATAATTGAATATAAAAAGGAACATATTTTTGCATTTCTATTCTTACTATTAGAATCGGTAGCGGCATTATGCTTACCATTTGTTTTGATTCAAATTGTAGATGTTGGAATTGAAAAGCAAAATTATCATTTTCTATTATTGATGGGGGCAATTTATATTGCTATAACAATTTTATATAATTTGTTTAAAGCTATTTCTGATTATGTATATGCAAAAATAGGTAGCAAAGTTATTTTGAATTTAAGAAAAAAAGTCCTTGAACATTTATCAAAACTATCAGGTGATTTTTATTCTAATATGAAATCAGGTGATGTTTATTCTACAATAACTGATGATATAGGAACAGTTCAAGAACTTTGTACTAATGCAATATTTACAACTATAACAAATACAGCAATGGCAATTCCTATGATCATTTTTTTGATTGTTTTGGATTATAGACTATTTATTGTATCTATATTATTGCAGCCAATTTATGCGTTTGTACAAGGAAAATTAGGAAATTCGATTGGATATCATTCACAGGAATTAAGGAGTAGCTTTGGTGAGTATTCGTCTAGTCTACAGGAGTATTTATATAGTCCTATTAATATTGAGAAAAATAAGGCTAGAAAATATATACTTAATAAGATATTAAACTTCTCAAAAACAAATGCGGAGATACTTGTAAAAATGAATTTTGATTTTAGTAAAGGGCAGATTTACGGAAATTTAATGCAAAATTTTAGCAATATTTTGATTATTATATTAGGAGGAATATTGTTAATTAATCAACAGACAACGATTGGAACAATTTTAGTATATATGCAATATGCGGGAAAGATTTTGACACCTGTGTTAGGGATAAGTCAATTGAATATGAAGTTTAAAAAAGCTAAAATTTCATTAGATAGAATTTTTGAATTGTTGGAAACGAATAGTGATGTGGTTTACAATGTGGGAATACAAAAAGAAGGTATTTCTTCAGGGGAAATTAAGTTTGAAAATGTAACATTTGGTTATGTTCCAAATCAATTTATTCTTAGGAATATAGATTTCCTAATAGAACCTGGTAAAGTAACAGCATTAGTTGGAGGAAGTGGAGCTGGAAAAACGAGCATCGTCAATTTATTATATAGAATGTGGGATGTTAAGTATGGGAAAATAGTGATTGATGGAATAAATATTGTAGAGTATGACATTGAGTACCTAAGAAAAAATATATCAATTGTTAGTCAAGACATTGTACTACTTAACGACACTATTTATAATAATATTGTATTGGGTGACTCTAAAATATCAATGGATGATGTTATTAAAGCAACAAAAATTGCAAACATATATGATACAATTATAAATTTTGATAAGCAGTTTGATACGATTATTGGAGATAGAGGAATAAAATTGTCAGGAGGGCAAAAACAGAGACTGGCAATTGCAATGGCATTAGTTCGGAAAAGTCAAATTATAGTTTTCGATGAGGCAACGTCCGCATTGGATAATATAAATGAGTTAGATATTTATAGAAAGATTGTTGATCTGTTTAAGGATAGGACACTTTTAGTTATTGCACATCGTTTATCTACGATAGAAAAAGCTGACAAAATTTATGTTTTAGATTCTGGAAGTATTGTAGAATCTGGAACACATAATACACTAATGAAAAAGCAGGGATATTATTATAAACTCTATAAGAAAGAGGCGATGGAAAGAAGAAAAATATAGATTATTAGTAGAATGATGATATCTGGAGGAGATAGAATGTATAAAATATTAATTGTTGATGATGAAGAAATATTATTACAAATGCTTAAATATCAATTTGAGGGAGCTAATTATGAGGTTCTTACGGCAATTAATTCGGATGAAGCATTAAAAAGACTTCGGAAGATGCCGGATATTATACTTTTAGATATTAATATGCCAGAAATTAATGGTTTACAGTTATGTACAATGATTAGAGAATATATTTCTGTTCCGATTATTTTTCTTACGGCAAGGGCTGATGAGGGTGATAAGGTAAAGGGATTGTTGGTAGGTGGGGATGACTATATAACTAAGCCATTTAATATGGAAGAACTTTTTGCTAGAGTTGCGGCTCATTTGAGGAGAGAGGAACGATGTCAGAATCGTACGCAAATACTATTTGAAAAAAAAGGACTTGTGATCGATTATGAGAATAGAAAGGCATATATAAATCATAATCAAGTAGAATTTTCAAATAAAGAATTTGAAATTCTCCATTTACTATCTACAAATTCAGGTCAAGTTTTTGATCGAGATAGAATTTATGAAATAATCTGGGGAATTGATGGATGTGGGGACAGTAATGTGGTAAAAGAACATATAAGAAAAATTCGAACGAAATTATTAGAATATACCGATGAAGTATATATAGAAACAGTTTGGGGTGTTGGATATAGATGGAAAAAATAAAGAAAAAACTATATAACATGTCTTTGCGAAAATCGTTAATATATATATTCATTATGTTTGTTATCTGTACTGCCATTTTGTCTATTGTAACAATTTTTGTATCTGTAAAGATACAACGCTATGTTTTAGATTCACGAACACTTTCTTTTGAGGTGAATGCCGAGGATATAGGCTCAGTAGGTAAGCAGCTTTATGAAATAAATGACCAATATCAATGGTCTGAACTAACACCAGAGCAAATGCTATTGTACTATGGAAGTATTGTAGGAATGGCAATACTTATTATTGTCTATATTTTGGTGGGAGGGTTATTAGCAGGTAACATTTATTATAAACTTAAACTAAAGAAACCTTTGGAAATATTGAAAAATGGAATTAGCAATATTACAGAAGGGAATCTTGATTTTTCCATAAATTATACATGCAATGATGAACTTGGACTATTATGTGGTGCTGTAAAAAGAATGGTTCAAGAATTAATAGATGATAAAAAAAGAATTTGGCTATTATTAGATGATCGACGTACCATTAATGCGTCTATTTCACATGATTTAGGAACTCCTATTACAGTTATAAAAGGTTATCTTGAATTTTTGAAGAAAACTTTATCGGAACAAAATCTCACAAACAAGCTGTTAATTGAAACATTAGATAATATGAATCAAGCAACTAGCCGGATGGAAAGATATATAGAAAGTGTACGTAATATTCAAAAGATAGATGACATTGAAATTTTATTAAAAGAAGAAAATTTAGCAGATATATTTATAGAACTAGAAAATGATTTAAAAAAACTGGCAGAAAGATATAACAAGGAGTTAATTGTATCTAATCATTTGGAGAAGGTAGTCTGTATAGACAAAATTCAATTCTTTCGAATAATTGAAAATATCGTTATTAATTCATTGGGATATGCAGAACATTTAGTAACAATTGAAACCTCACAGGTGAAAAATTATTTGAGAATTTGTGTGAAAGACGATGGACCGGGATTTTCTCCAGAAGATATTGAGAAAGCAACTAAATTATTTTATACAAAAAATAGAAATGAAAAAAATATGGGGCTTGGGTTATATATTAGCAAGCTTTTATGTGAGAAACAAGGTGGAAAACTATTTGTAAAAAATTCAAAAACTGGAGGAGCAGAAATTATTATTCAAATAGAAATAAAATGTTAATGATTTCATGAGAAATGTCACAAGGAGATGCTCATACCGGTTGACGCTCACTTGCTTAGCTTTCTGTCATTGGTCAGTTAGGCAATACTGCCTATTTCCAGGCGGCGTCCGTTTTATGAAGTTACCCTCCTAAGCATTTCGTGTTCCACAATAAACTTAATCATATAATTATCAATCAATCGTTTCGGATTTTGAAACGCATACATCAGATCTTTTTCACAGACACGGTTGATTATCCCTGGAATCCAGGCTGATGCTTTGAATCACTATGATAGAAACGTTACTCAAGTCCCAGCTGATTCAGCAGACCTTTATAGAACCACCTTGGGATCAGTTTAGAGTTTAGAGTCTGACAGATAAAGCATGATATAATCCTCCTTCGGAAGTTCCGAATAAAACCAGCGGATGAGTGTGGACTTTCAACCTCCGGAATCTGCTGTTACAACAGCGATTATCTGGTGGTCTGCCACATAAGACAGGCGACTGAGCGTTTCTTGGGAAGCGTTGGATACAAACAGTTTTTCTAGAGGAATATCCCGGACAAATGGCGTATGTTCCATGTCATAGAATGATTCGTACATTAGTCACTTGCCTCCTTCCGGTAGGAAGAAAATGAAATCGCATCTGCCATTTGGCGCTTGCTCTAGGGATGATTTGGAAACAAAGCATCCAGAAAACGGGAAGTTGTCGGTTTTTGTTCCTGCGTAGCAGCTGGGAGTGTAGCCTGACAGATAGGGCACACATGGGTGGACATACTGCCCTCAACAAAAAACACAAAATCATTCTTAAGGACAAGAGAATAATCTGATATAATAACCATGGTTTAATGATTAGGGTCTCAGAGTACACAATTTGCAAAAAGGCTACTCTGAGCTCTTTTCCTTTTTGGTATGCTGATGACAGTATACAGGTCAATGTAAAGGCAGGTAAGTAAATCAGTATTTTGATAATTTATGAAGTCAACAACAATAAAAGTTGACTAAAATTTGTCTTTTATATAGTAAAATCTTCTTATAAAAATAATATAAGGAGATTTTTTTATGGAAATTGATATTTTGAATTTAAATAAGAAATATGGAAAAGTTGAAGCTTTAAAGAATGTTAATTTAAAAATTGGGAAAGGACTGTACGGTTTATTGGGAAGAAATGGGGCTGGTAAAACTACTCTTTTACGAATTCTAGCTACTTTAATTTCCAAATCAGATGGAGAAATTTTCATAAATGGTATTTCTATTACGAATAGTAAGAAAATTAGAAAAATTATCGGTTATTTACCTCAGAATTTTTCTACTTATCCTAATATGTCTGTGTGGAAAAGCATGGAATATTTTGATTTATTAAGCGAAATGCCAGTAAAGACTAGAAAAAAAAGAATAGAGATATTATTGAAACAAGTTAATCTTTGGGAAAAAAGAAAATGTAAAGTGAAACATTTATCAGGAGGAATGAGGCAAAGATTAGGAGTTGCACTAGCATTGATAAATGAGCCGCAAATTATAATAGTAGATGAGCCAACTGCAGGACTAGATCCAGAAGAACGAATAAGGTTGAGAAATATGTTATCTGACTTAGCGAAGGATAAAATTGTGATTTTGTCAACACATATTGTAGACGATATTTCTGCAACTTGTAAGAAGTTAGGCGTATTACATGAAGGTAAGTTACTTTTTGATGGTGAAGCAAAAGAATTAGAACATATTGCTTTAGATAAGGTATTTACAGTGTCAAAGGAAGACGACATACCAAGTGGAGCAGAGATTATTAATAAAGTAAATGGAAAAATTAGAATTTTATCAAATGTATCGCCATCAGGAGAATATGAAAAAGTCATGCCTACGTTAGAAGACGGCTATATAGAATTAATTAGAAATGGGGGGTATAAAAATGAAATTAATCAAAATGGAATGTAGAAGGCAAGTGTTTACTTTGATGTATATTCTTTGCATAGGCTTACTTGTAGTGAGCTGGTACAAAAATTTTTGTGGTATTACAAATAAAGAAATTCAGAAAACACAAGGAAAAGAATCGACCACAGAGATTATAGAATTCGATCGCCCATTACTGAAAGAACCAACAGCTGAAGATGAGTTTTATGGAATGAAATATGTAGAAAATCCTGAACTAATAATGCGAGGAGCGACAGACAAGTTATTGTCGGAATATAATAAGAATGTTTATGCGACCTATCCATTTGGTTACTATAAAGCGGTTAGTTTAGATTCAGATGAACAGAAACGAGTGGCAGAAATTCTTTGTGAAATAACAGGATTATCAGAAGAACAATTATTGCATATACCAGAAGGATATTTCCCGATAGTCAATGGAAGTATTATTCATATTCCGGAAGAAGGACTAGAAGGAGTTAGTGCTGATGGGGTATCTATCGCTGTAACGAATGAAGAGACAGAACGGAAAGATAAGTTTTCAGTTTTTACTCCGCAGATTTCTTATGATGTTTTTAAAGATAGAATGAAAGAAATGGAGGGAATGCTAGGGAAGGGCTCTTCATATTCAATGAAGATGTTAATCACATATTATGGAATGGAGGAAATGTCATATGAAGAAGCGAAAACAGAATTTAGAACAATGCTAGAAGAAGATCAGTTAACAGGAGGATTTGCAAGACTTTTTTGTGACGCAATATCTGGAGGAATAGGAATTCTTCCAGTATTCCTAGCTACATTTTTATGGCTAAGAGATTTAATTACAGGGAGTAGAGAAATATTGTATACAAAAAAAATTTCTTCTTTTAAAATCGTAGTATCTCGCTATGTGGCTGGGGTGATAATAATACTATTACCCGTAGTGTTGTTATCGTTGGAGTCACTTGTTCCGTTAACAAAGTTTGCTTTTCAAAATAGTTATAATGTAGACTATTTTGCGTATATAAAATATATTATTTGTTGGATTTTACCGACTATAATGATTATTGTGGCAATGGGAACATTTTTAACTATTTTAACGGATAGTCCAATTGCAATTTTAGTAAATATAGTGTGGTGGATCGTTGACAGAGGAATAACCGATTTAACAGGTGGAACTGGTCTAGCAACTTTAATGATTAGGCACAATACGCTTCGAGAAGTAGAGGTTATTAGAGAGCAGAGTAATCTAATTTTGGTTAATCGTTTATTTTATGTGATATTATCGTGTTTATTATTAACTATGACAGTTTTTATTTTAGAAAAGAAGAGGAGAGGAAAATTTGCGTTGTGGAGGTATTATACAAAAATTACAGATTTTGTTAGAAGTAAATTTTAAGTTAGTCATTATGAAGCCATTATTGTTAAGCATTGGGTATTTGATGTTTATACCAATAGTACATGGGATTTCAAATTTAGAAGTTAAATATGTAGCTGAGGTATTAGAAAAATTTGTAAGTGTGATCGGGATTATTCTTATAGTTCCATTATGTTCTTCTGAATTAAATACAAAAAATATTAAAGAAATCGTTTATGGAAAAGTCTTTTCCTATGGAAAAACAATAGCAATAAGAATATTTATGGCCATTGTAATACTTTGTTTCCTGACTAGTCTTTTTGCAATAATTCTTGTGATGTTACATTGTGAATTCCCATTTGTAACTTATATTGTGGGTACAGTAGTTACAGCAGGAACCATGGGGATGATTGGATTTGCTGCTACACTTTTTACTAATAATTTGCTTTTGGGATATATTCTTTCAGTTGGCTATTTTTTAATGTGTTGGACTGGAGTTATTAGTGAAGAAAGTCCAATATATCTATTTTCTATGATAAATAACCAGTTGCAGCAAAAAGGAGTGCTCTTATTAATTATATTGTTTTGTATAGTAGGAAGCAGTATCTGGATACATCAAAAGAATATCAATCGTAAGTTTTGATAAGATTTTGAGTTTCTCTTTTGAATAATAAAGAGAAACTGATGAAGATAGGATATAGATAGATTAATTTATGGCATCAAATAGATACTAAAAGTTTAGAAATGAATTACTATATTTAGGTATACCACTAGTCTACATAAGAATCAATAATTGTCTGTAAGATGGTAGCAAGTGCTTCGCGTTTTTCGATTGGGCAATTTTCTATAATATGGGCAAATACTTGATCAGATGCAGCTTGTCTATTTCCAAAAAGAAGATAATCTGTTGATATTTTCAGAATTTGAGAAATAAGCATTAAATTGTGTAAGGAAACTCCTCGTGCACCGCTTTCCACATCATCTAAAAATTTTGGAGTAATATCTAGCATTTCTGCGAAATCTTTTTTGGATATGAGTAATTCTTCTCTGCGTTTTCGGATTCGTGTGCCTAATAGTACTCGATCTAATGTATACATATAATCCCTCCAATTTATTTAATTATATTTTAAGTAGAAATATTTAGAAATAAACTTAGAGAGGTGGATATATGAACTTAAAGTTATACGCTAGTCTGATAGAAGTAGGAAGTAGTGTGTTATGAGTTTTCAATTTAAATATTAAGAAGAAATCTAGAACGAAGGCAAAGAGATGGAAAATGCTCTAGAAAGAGAAAAGACAAATATATTTCTTATACTATATGTCAGATAGACGGAGATTATTATATAAAATTTTATAGTATTCAAAAAAAAGAGTGATTTATATTAAATTAGCAAGGAATTCATCTAAATGTTTAATTCGTTTGAGTTTAAAAGATAAAAGAAAATAAAATTTATATGACAGGTATATATAATAATTGCCATAAATCCAGAAAAATGATATATTGTATTCATAATGTAGATTTTTATTTATGGTGTCTGCTATGAGTAGATAACAGTAGCTTAATTCCTGGTAACAGGTTATTGGCATGTAAGCCCTTCACAGCTTCGTGAAGGGCTATTTTAATATAAAAGGAGGGAAGAGAATAATCTATATTACAAGAATGGAAAATACAGTAGTAAGTAAAACGCACCCGTTTGTGGTGCTTTTTTTATTTGCAAAAGTAAGGAGGAAATAGGTTGAAAAAGCGAGTAGAGGAATTGCAAAAGGAACGATCACTAATTCATGGTATGGAGAACCGCTATGGAATCTACCAGCTTTCAGATGGAAGAGGAAGTGAATACCAGTTCATGGGATTGGATTTTGTGAATAGTAGAGGACTACAAGTAAAGGGGAGCGATTACCAGTTTGTATATGGAAACAGATTATCCGCAAATGAGACCCTTGATACATTGTTTTATCAATTTAATGTAGAGCATCCAAAAGATTTTCATGGACATTCATTATCGGTGAGCGATGTAATCGTATTACGAAGAGATGGAACGATAGCAGCATATTATGTGAATGATGTAGGATTCCGACAGCTGCCGGAATTCATATTGGAAAGAGAAGACTATATTTAGAAAAATTTGTAAGCAGTATTTTGAGGTATTCAATATAATATTGGAATGTTGTTGGAATGGGAAAAGTGTATGCAAATGAGATGTAGGTGGGTAGATAAAAGATAGGCCATTTATAAAAGGAGGATTTATATGTATAACAAATTACGAAAGATGGGATACGAACCTATGAGTGAAAAGAGTAAAATGAGGTTCCGTTGTGATGGTTGTGGCGAATGTTGTAAAAATAGGGAAGATATTATATTGAACGCTTATGATATATTTCGGATTAGAAAAAAGCTGGATATTACACTAGAAGAATTGATTCAGAAGTATGCAGCAGTATATATTGGACCAACCAGTAAAATGCCATTGATCCGTCTCCTTCCAGTAGGAGAAGAGAAACGGTGTCCATTTCTTTTTTTAAACAAATGTATTGTTCATGAAGCGAAGCCGACAATTTGTGGATTGTTCCCATTGGGGAGGGCATATACTGAGAAAAAAGAAGTCCTATATTTCTTACAGGATGTATCATGTGGGGAAAGAGATAATACACAAACGGTAGGCGAGTGGGTATCAGGTTTTTTGGGCGAAGAAGGAATTCAGTGCGGAAAGTACTGGAATTACATGGTAATAAGACTTGGTAACTGGATCCATCAAAATGAGAATAAATGTACAGAAGAGCTTTATAATATTTTTTTTATTCTGCTTTATGCAAATTATGATTTGCAACATAGTATTGAGCAACAGATGGAGATTGCATGTAAATGTATTGATAAATATATTGAGTTACTAGATGAACATGATGCAGGACAAGCTCTTGAACTGCTTTTTGAGGAGATGAGTGAAAAGGAAAGTAGCGTAGGGCAAAGTTAAGAAACTATCATATGAATAAAGTATTATTTATGGAAACGTAGGGATATGGATTTGGGGAACTGTTTGTGCCCCAAATCCATAATTACTATATAGTGAAAAGAAGGAGGAAGGATTTCGTGGATCAGGACATAATACGGGCAATTGAAGAAATAAGTGGATGCTATCCACGCTGGGAAGTATGGTCCGACTTTATTAATCTTTGTGCAATATCCATTTCAAATTGTTGGAACCATGAACAGAAAGATTCTAGAGAACAGGAATATCTTCGGATAATTCAGAAATACCAGAGAAACGAACAAGAGAAATTTAGCAAAATGTTTGCAATGGTTGTCAGTGGCATGGAGCGTAACCCCGAAAAGGATTTATTAGGGGAAATATATATGCAGCTGCGGATATCGGATAACCAGAAAGGGCAATTTTTTACACCCTATCCAATTTCAAAATTTATGGCAGAAATTACAATAGAGGAAAAAGAAGACATATCAACCCCTTTCCTGCTTAACGAACCTGCTTGTGGATCTGGGGTAAATGTGATAGCAGCGGCTAATACCATGAAAGAGCGTGGAATAGATTATCAGAGAAATGCGTATTTTATTGCTCAGGATATTGATTCTCTGGTAGCGAAAATGTGCTATATTCAAATGTCACTTATGGGATGTCCTGGTGTAGTGATTATAGGAGATACGCTTGTAGGAAACATCGAAGATATGGAGAAATGGTATACGCCGTTCCATTATATATTTGGAGTGGGTATCCTATATCGGCATAAAATGAAACAAAGAGATATTCAGGTGCTTGAAAAAGAGAAGGTATCTTTAGAAGAAGATGTGCCTGTTTATGTGCAACATACATACGAAAATGAGGAACTAGAATGGCTATTTCAGAGTGCAGGTGTAATTTAAAGGAGGAATACAGATGAAGCGAGCAATAGCGGTACAAGAAATTTTAAGGAGAGTACTCATTGTGGAAGATAATGATAATCTAGAGGAAGCATTAGCAGATGTCAGAAAGAGTTATAAAAAAGAAAGAATTGTGCTGGATGATTCCGATCTTATTTCAAATCCAATAACAGGAGAAAGTGTAGAAATATTCGAGGCGGACTGGATTGATTTAGAAGAAGTGCAGCACATGGAGTTATCAAACATATTATAAAACAAGTTCCCGGGTATGTAATTATATTCCGGGAACTCTTTCTAAGTGAAAATTAGATTGCTATGTAGTCATTAAAATGTTATAGTATGATATATACAAATAACATTTTAGTGCTGTTCCGCTTACGCGGAAATTTACAAACAAGGGGGTAATGGCATGTCAAATTTTATATTTGCAGATAAAAAGATGCAAGATATTTGGCAAGATTTTATTGCACATTTTAAAAGTGAATCCACAATTTTATCATATCAGACAGATATTTCAGAGTTTATAGATTATGTTGATAAAGGAATGGATCAGATAACTGCTAAAGATGTTGCATCTTATTATAGTTTTATGCAGCAAAAAGTGTCGGCCAAAATTCTGCAGCCCTCAACATTGGCGAAGAAGATGCGAGAATTGAATTCTTTTTCTTCATATCTATTTGATAATAGGGGATTATACGATATTGATGAAGAGTATAGAAATTACTTTGAGCCATATCTGAAACTTATTGAAAAAGTAAGTAAACAAGCAAATGCAATTCCTATTGAGGATATAGATGCAATATTTGTGGTAGCACAGCAAGATAGTATGGCATATTGTATGCTTACACTTTTATATAGAATGGGACTTTCTACAACAGAAATAGGAGAGCTGCACAGAAATGATATTTCGCTATATGATAATGGTGCATATTTGTTTGTTCCCGGAAGACAGGATGCCTGTTTTATTCCAGAAGATGTCTATCACATTTTAGAGGATTATCTTTCAAAATCTGAGGAGAAAACTTACTTGTTTTATAACAGACGTGGGAATAAAATAAATAGTATGTATTTTAGCCGGTTAATGAAAAAGTACACTTCTTTAGCAGGGGTTCCATCCTATAGTGCGGAAGCACTTAGAAATTCATGTGCTTATACGATGTTTGCGTATCATGCAAAACCAGAAGAGGTGGCTCAGGAGATGGGTGTTACAGAAACACAGATACGGAGATATAAAAATCTAAATTACATGAATACATCTTCCAGGGAAACAAGAAATCTTGTGAAAATCAAAGTAGAACCGCCGAGTTAGGGATTGGTGTATATAGGAAATTCAATTTGCCAGGTCTTTCAAAGTTTGATATAATAATGCTAACAAAAAGAGTGATTCGTTGTAGAAGAGAGGATTTTACGTGGAGCATACAAAAGCAGATATTATATTTAAAGATTTTTGGCGTATCAATGAACGGTTTGCGGATCTTTTTAATGTGGTTGTGTTTGGCGGGAAAGAGGTTATTAAGCCAGAAGCATTGCATGAAATGGATACTGATGTTTCTGGTGTCATTCAATTAAAAGACTATAAAGAAACATTATCCAGGACAAGAGATGTGATTAAAAAGACTGCTTATGGAGTGGAATTTGTTGTCCTTGGAATTGAGAGCCAACAGCATATCCATTATGCCATGCCGTTACGTCATATGGTATACGACGCAATGAGCTACCTGAAGGAGTACCAGGAGATTACACGCAAATACAAAAAAGATACAGAGAAAAAAACAGAGGATGAATTTTTATCAAAGATGAGGAAAGAAGATAGACTTCATCCTGTTATTACATTGACAGTATATTATGGAGAAAAGCAGTGGGACGGACCGTATTGCCTGAAAGATATGATTGTAGAAATGCCGGAAGAAATTGCTGCTATTTTCTCTGATTATAAAATGAACCTTTTGGAAGTACAAAATTCAGATCGATATGTGTTCAATAATACAGATGTTCAAAGCGTTTTTGAAATTACCAGAGACATCTTTGCCGGACATTTCGAGAAAATTCAGGAAAAGTATGGAAGTAAGGAGCTGGGTTCAGATTTATTAACAGTCATCGGTCAGATGACAGGCTCAAAGGAACTGGTTCGTATGAGTAGAAATATGGAGGTAAATAATATGTGCACAGCATTAGAGAAGTTAAAAGAAGAAGGAAAAATGGAAGGGAAAAAAGAAGTTATTCTTACCATGTTACAGAATGATTATCCGATTTCTGAAATTTGTAAACTTTTGAATATTTCCGAAGAAGAGGTGTTAGAAATAAGTGATAGAAAATAATATCGTTTTCTGGAAAGTGCATTACAAGGAGTGATCTTATGGCAGGATTAAGAGATGAAAGTGAATTATATAGAAAACTTGACGATATGTATAAAAACAAGAAATCTAAAGACATTACGCAAGTGTTTTTTAATGAGTGCATAGAGGTTGCTCTCAAATTTAGCAAACGAGACATTCAATTTGTGTTGTTTAAGTTAAAACTATTAAATGTAGATGTTGATTCTGGAATTGAGACTGTAAATAATATATCAAACAGCTTGCAAAAAGTTCTTGATGTGCTTACAGGAAAAAATATAGAAAGATCGCTTATAATTAATATTTTAGAAATTGCATTGGATGAAAAAATAGAGGGGGTTTAAATGATGGTCGAAAACTATTTTGATACATATAAAGAAGAATTGGAATTAGTAGACACACAAAATAGAGTGGAATTAGATTTGTACTCTATTATTGCCAATCTCATTAGAAGTGCAAAATCAGCTAAGCATATTTCCTTACGAGATGTATCTGGGCGCAGGGAAACTGATTTTTCAAGGAAATATATGGGAGATTCAGGTTTCCCAGATTTTGTTGTGCGCTCAAGAGAAAAAAGTAATACTGCTAAAATTTTTGGTGCAATAGAAATAAAATATATTTCTGAAAATCTTGATAAACAGGATCATCTCAATCAATTAAGTGGACATATCAGCTTTTATAAAAAAGTGATATATACAAACGGATTGGAATGGAGATTTTATAACAATTCATTTTTGCCAGAAAGTTGCCCGATTATCTTGGGGACATATGATAAAGGTATTTTCGTATGGAACACGAAAGAGGAATGGGATAAATTATTAATAAAGTTAGATGAGATATGCTGGAACTCATAAGGAAAATCTTTTATCTAAGAAAACGGAAGCCTGAATTTTATAATCCAAGCTCCCGTTTTTCTCACTGATCTTCTAACATAGAGACATATTTTGGGCGTTCTGATTCTGGGATTTTCAGAGCCGCCATAGCCTCTTCTATAGTCAAGTTTAGCGTTTCCATTAGATTGCGGATACTGTCTAAAGTATTTCGTTCGGTAGTGCTTTCAACAATTCCCTGACTTAAGTTACACATCAGCGACACCTCTCTTTCTAAATTCTGAGTCATTTCAATATCAAAATCGTCATGGAGAATTTTTTCTTTTTCGTCTGGAGCCTTCTCAGAAGAAAGCAAGACATTTAATAATTTTAAAACCCCATTATAATTTTCACTATTAGGTTTGCCCAGGCAAATCATAATAGCAGACATTAGATCATAATTTTCTACTTTTTCTGTGACATGTCCCACAAGTTGTTTTTCTGTAATGGAATATTTCGTAATAGTATTTTCTCTGTATTTTGGTGGGTTCATACAAATCCAAATGCTGTATACTTTTTTTATGTCTTCGTAGTGTGAGGCAGAAAATTCAGTTCCATACTGGGCAGAAATCATACGACTACAATAGTATATGCCACGTTTGATCAATGGATAACCAGGATAGAAATTATTTTGTGCTTCTACATTGATAATTAAACGGATCAATTCACCGGATTTTGGTGCAGTTGCCATAAAACGAATGTCATAGGTAATAGTTCCTTCTGTAATTGTTTTGTCTTCTGTTTGTCCACCTCTAATTAAAGAATGGTTAACTGTGTTTGTCTGATCCGGTTGAATCGGAATTTCTGCAATTTGTGGTTCCCCTTCGATATAATTTTCAATAATTTCCGAAATGTTACAATCTCGGTATTCTTCCAAACAATTTTTCATAATCCAAGCAAGAATTATCTTTTCAGAAAGTAGTCGTTTACAAGCAGCATCATAATCTGAGTTATTTCCTGCAGTGTAAAGTGTTTGGGAGAGAGTTGTTTCAAGCTTCACTAAATCACCACCTTCTATATCTTATCTTTAGTATAAAACAGGAGAAACAAGAATACAACAGAAAATTCGCTCTTAAAGCCTTTGACTTTCTATTTCAGATACCCTATAATCATTATATAAAAGTTTCTTTTTTATAATCTATTTCATAGGGAATAGATAAAGACAGAATCCCTGGTAACAGGTTTTGATCTTTACACAGTGGGTTATGCAAAAGAAACTCTGCATCTGACTGAAAATGTCAGGTGCTTTTTTTATGCAAAAATTTATAAAAGGAGGTAGTCGTATGACGACAGATTAAAATGGAACAAGAAATCAAGAAGTTTATGGAAAATCATCAAATGATAGGAAATAGCGATGCCTGTAATTATCATATGGCATTGGGATTTTATTATGCTTATTCCGCAGATGCTTACCGACTAGCTGAGATGCTGGAAAATGGTGAGTTGTTTGATGAAATGGAAGTCAGTATTGTAATTATGAATCTGTATATAGCAGATAATACGCTTCGCTATTTTCAAAAGAAGCTGGGACTTCCAACGGGCCGTTTTCGTACTTCGGAAACGATTTGCTTTAAAAAAGGAAAGCTGGAACTTGGGAAACTGACTGGTGATGTAGAGGACATTCTTGCAACTGCAAAACAATGGCTGCCGGAGCGAAGAAAAAAGTCAGACGAGATATATAGTCTGAGACAAATTTTTCTATATGAAGCAGCGTTGTGGATCTTTTACCTTGCCGGAAAGGAAATTAATTATTATTTTCTCGATCATACATATTGGGAAAATAGAATGGAAGTTATGAGTGAAAAGGAGAAAAAAGATGAAATTATCAGCAAGTAAATTATTGGATAATTTGAAGAAGATGAAGGAATTAGAAGTATCTGACATTAAGCAGGAACATCAAAAACTCATGATGATTACTTTAGGGGTCAAATCTGCAATGGAAAAAGTATCACTAGAGGAAATTGCTGAGCTGATGGAGAATGCAGAGGGAATATTAGAAGATATAAACTCATCGAGTATACCAGTATTTAATTTGACTGACTACTCGTCGATACCTTCAGCAGCTAGAAGAGTTCTTTAATAACAGAGGTGCGGAAATGATAGTGCATATTACAATGGATAGTAAAAATTTTGAAGGGCAGTATTTCAATGCGGCACATGTAGAAGCTATTGATGATAAGGAGATACATTATAGCAAATATATCTCCATTGAAGATCTGATAAAATTATTATCAAAGTCAAAGTATGAAGAAAAAAACAGAGAATATCATATTGGAACACTTCCACAATATTATTTTGATGGAATGATAAACAGGGATGATGATGAAAGACTGAGTGGTAAAATCGTACTTACCATACCAAAAAGGAAAGGAACCGTACAATTTGAAACTACCTCTTATGAAATTTGTTTCCCGGCATTTTTATTCTGTTTTTCACTTTGGAAAGGCAGGATTAACAACACGTATGTATTTGCATTAAAAGGAGAAAGATGGAATCGGAATAGTCGATTGTATAATTATCCATTTGGAAATGTAAATACATCGGATCATAGAGTTTGCTGGGGAAGAAACCAATTACCAGTTATAGATAGCCTGCATCAGCTAGATATGGTGTGTTCTCTATTTTTTGATAGTTCGACAAATAATGATCATTATACGCAAGGTGTTTCAACGAAATGGAAATATGACAATCTTCGAGGCGTTTTGGAGCGTTTGAAAAAGAAGGATAGCTTTCCAGAACGTATTTTGGTTCCAAGTCAATATAGTAATATAGGAACATATTTAGATTCAATTTTTAAATAAGTGGAGGAATGGTTTATGAACGATTTATTAGGTTTATTTGATCTTTTAGAAGAAGAAAAAGAAGAGAAAAGTGAGAAAAAGAAGACCAGAAAGAATGCAAATAAAAAGCAGGGGAAATCATCTAAGAAAGAAAAGAAATATGCATTGCCGCTTTATTTGGGAGCCGGACATCTTCGACATCTTTTTTTCGATGAATATGAAGAAGAGTGGTCTGAAGACGTGCTACGAATAAAACTAGGAGAGGTTTTTAGTGAATTGCAGAGTTTATCTTATGAGATAGATGTAATAGAAGAACCAAATCAAGATGTTGTCAGTGAAGAAGTAAATACTTTTATTACCATATATATAAATTATACGGAACTGACAGAGATAGAGAAGGTGCAGTTTCCAGCGGAAATAAGACTGGGGGAAATTGTCATTCCTTTAAGTCATGCAGAGAGTTTTGAAGAAATCCAAGAAATTCTTATATCGGAGTATCCGGAATACAAAGATTGCAAATTCCATTATCTAGAAAAAGAAAGGTATCTGTTGCCTTTTATGAAGGCAAATGCTCCACAGGGAAAGGTATATTCATTGCCAGTGACAGTTGGATATCTCAATTTGAAAGAAACTTATACAGAAGATATGTTTGCTGAGTCAGAAGATATTTCCGTTACGGAAGATAACATTAGGAAAATATTTTTAAAATCATATCCCGAATATAAAGATTGTGGATTTGCCTATCAGGAAGAAATGAATCTCCTTTTTCCGATTTTATCAAAAAAGAGCAATGAAAAACCAACTAAAATTTCACTTCCGGTTCTTGTACGTGCCGGCGGATTTCAGTTAAATATTGAGCCTGGTGATATAAAAGGACATTCATCTGCTACTTTGGATGAGATACGGAAGGTTTTAGAAGGAATTTATCCGGAATATTCAAAAGAACGGACAGAAATGATATATGATGAGAGACATTTTATTATTCCTGTTCTTAAAAGTTCGAGGAAGGGCGTTCAAATTCAGTCAATAAAACCTGGTTGGAAGCATGAACTCTATACAGATCAATACGGTGAACAGTGGAGGAAAGAGACAACACCTTTTGGTATCTTTTCAGCAAATCTATCACAAAAGGGAAGTACTCAATTTGAATTTTTGATTCCTAAGATCCCATATTATTTTTTAGAAAAAATAATAGAAATTTTTGAAGCTGAACCGCACAAAGAGTGTGCGGTTCAAATTTTTTATAGTCTAGACAAGAAACAATACGAATTACATATCCCAGAACAATATGTTACTGCTGCATCAGTTGTGTTTTATAGAAATACAGAGAAAGAGTCAGAAAAGATTTTGGTTATGGATGTGCATAGTCATGGTCAATATCCTGCATTTTTTTCTATGATTGATGATGGAGATGAAAAAGGGATACGTTTATATATGGTTATCGGGAACATGGATAAGAAGAACCATACCTATAAAATCAGAGCTGGTATGGCGGGAATTTTTGGGGATTTAGAGATGGATGAAATTTTTGAGAAAGAAGGGAAACTATGTATCAAATAATTGTAGTTGGTTGTGGAGGAATAGGTGGAAACTATGTGAAAGAACTGGGGCGATTTCTATATAAAAACAATTTAGCCAAGCAATGTAAAATTATTATTGTTGACGGTGATTTGGTTGAAGAAAGCAATATTTCAAGACAGCCCTTTCTTCCAGAGGATATAGGCCGCAATAAAGCGGAAGTTATGGCAGAAATTCTAACAAATACATTCCATATAGAATGTGGTTTTTCCCCAGATTTTATTGACAATCATTTTCAATTAAAAAGGATAGAAGAGGAAAACATATGTACAGTATTAGTGGGAGCTGTTGATAACCATGCGTGTCGTAAAGTAATGCATAAATATTTTAGAGAAGCAAATACGTTATACTATTTCGATGCAGCAAATGAGTATTCTGCAGGAGAAGTTGTTGTGGGAGTTAAGATATCTGGCAATGAAATCTATCCGGACCGGGTACAATATTTTCCAGAAATATTGGAAGACAACGCTGTGCCAAAAAGTGAGGAGAGTTGCCAAACAGTTAATATCTCAGCACCTCAGCACATTCTTACGAATCTTGTTGCAGCAAATCTTTTGTTGAAATGTACAATTGATATTTTGATAGATGATTTCTGTAGCGGAGGTATTTATTATTTTGATGCATTTAAGGGATATTCACAATTTAGGGAGAAAAATATATGGTAACTTATAAGAATATGCGGATACCATTTATGCCTCAAAATTTTTTTAATGAGATGAAGGCTGATGTGAAAAGAAATTATGTTTATATTCAAATAATGGGACAGTTTTTAGAAAAACTGTTTCCTGAAGTTGAATTTGAATTTCCTCAATGCGCGTTCTCGTATTTTTATGAAGAAGATGCTATAGGATTTAAAAAATATTTATATGAATATCAAAAATGTCTTTGTAGTTATTGCGCATTGCATACGTCTTTTGGATTTGAAATCATCAAAGTTCAGGATATACAAAAGAAATATGGTATAAGTGATATAACGGAAGAAAATTTGCGTGGTGAAAAAAGACAGCAAACCATAGATGAAATTAGAAAATCAGGAATGTTGGAAAATGATATTATAAAGAATTTATTTTTCCATTTGCCAGATCCAGTTCTTCAAGGAGTACAGAGGAACGCTTTTTCGGTAGAAATATTATATGCCTATAGCTATCGTGTAGAGGAGTATTTGAAGTTTATGTCTCAACATAAATCCCTAATACAACATAAATTTTCTGCTGAGCATAAGCAGATATTACATTTGTTAAACTTTGTTTCTAATGCAATGATGACAGATACATATTATACGCATTACTGCACCCGTTCGGCAGAAATGTATATTATAGGTGCTGTGTGTAAATGGTTCCTACATGAGTATAGATATAATTTTAATTTTTTTCTGGCATTATTTATTTTGGAAAAATTGTTAGATGATGCTTCAGATGAATTCCATTTTTAAAAGGAGGTTACATTTTGAATTTTCAACGAATACAGTCTATTGATAGTCAGCCGTTTGATTTAGATAAATTTTATGCGAACTACTATGGGATGGTAAGTACTCTGCCCTCAAATATGATATTTGAGTATATCCTATTTTATCGCTATCTGGAAAAATTTTTAGAAGAATATCAAATCGACTTGATAAAAATAAGCCCTTTGGATATTGACATTGCGGACATAGTTTTAAACTTAGCCGGGGAAGATGAAATAGTAGAATATTGGTATAATTTTACCTATGAAAATGAGAATCTTTTAATATCTACAGCAACTTCTTGTGGATTTGAAATACTGATATTTCCTTCCGATGCAACACAATGGGAAGATAACATTACGTTTTCTGGTACAGAAGCAAATATAGCATACATTATAGAAAAAGCACAGCAAGATATGCCGGACTGGGCAAATATTGTTGAAGATTGTAAGGATGTTATAGAATATTCCTATTCTTATATGGAAGATGGAAATATTTATATTATGCGCCAAAAGGATTTTGCAATATTTAAAAAAATTTGCAATGAACATGAATTTTTAGTTGCACAATATTTGGATGCGGAAAGGAAGGCAATTGAAAAGATTATATCTCAATTGAACTATCCATTGTATTTCTATAATTCTCATTTATCAGGGTATAATGAATGTTATTTTTATATCTGTTTTGATACGGGATGTAATGGGTATGAGGAGCTCAATTTTATGGCACTCGATTGGAATTGGATTACAAGCTGTATTGTAGCAAAACTACTAATTGATGACTTTAAATTAAAATTAGAAAAGATAGTAAAAGGTAAAGGAGAGGAGGAGTTACGTTGAATCTGCAGCAATTGGGAGATTTACTACAATGTAGAAAAAAGTATGAAATGAGTTGCTTCATTCAAAGTAAGGAAATACAACAGGAACAAGTATTTCGAAACGCATTGGATCAATTGCTGGTATCTGTTATTGAGAAAACAGAAAAAAAATCATGGTGTAAAGCTATTGAACAGATATTTGTTGTACAACTGAAAGATGAATGGTTTGATTTAGTGTGGCAGAAGAAACAGACGATAAACCGCTATATGGATATCATCGAACGTTTATATGATTGGATGATTTCTCATGTAAAAGGGGAGATACTGGCGATAAATCAAGCGTTTGTTGTGCAACCAGATATTATATGTAATGGGATTGAAGTACATGAAATTACTTTGAAAGCAGACTTTGTTATCCGAATGGATGAAGAAGTAATATGGGGAATTTTTCTATGCCAAAAATTCCCACGATTATGCGGCTCTAATTCCGGTAATGTTGAAAAAAGTTCATGGAACACAGTGGAAATGGTAAGTTTTTTAGCTGCTTTGCAACAAGAATATCCAAATAAAATAATTAAAGTTTCTTATATTCAAGCTGTATCATTTCGTGATACAGCTGATTTTTTGTCTACGTTTGAAGCTAGGCCAGGAGATAATATCATGACATTTACAAGTCACGATTTATTTTTGCAAGAACAGGGCTGTGCAGTTAATTTATTAACTCATCTTCTAAATAGGATTAAGGGAAACGGGTGTAATGGTTGTAGATATTATAAAGAAATTTGTATACAAGAAGAACTTTCACCAGCGCTTCCATTAAAAAGAAAAGATAGATATTCATTAAAAGAGCCGACTGTAAATCAGAAAATGGCTATAGAGCGGTTTGACCAGGCGATGCTTGTGTGTGCAGGACCGGGGGCCGGAAAAACAGCAACATTAGTAGCCAGGGTTGACTATATGCTCACAAATGGGATTTCTCCTGGAAGAATTTTTGTGTTGACATTTACCAGAAAGGCAGCACAAGAAGTCGAAGAACGGATTTCACATGATATGAAACCCAATATATCAACAATACATGCGCTTGCATTTCAAATCATTCGACAACATGAATATATTTTGGGAAAAAGAAAACTTGTGAACCAGACCGATTGTCAACAGTTGCTGCTGCAGGTATTGAACTGCAGTCCGATTATTAAAAATGTAAATTATCAAAAGCTGACAGGAAAACAGGGACTGCTTGCTTTGCTTTTATCAGATTTTTGCTTCATACAAAAATTTGGAGTGGCAGCCTATGCAGAGCAGTTCCCGAAAAAAGATATAGAAACAATAGTAGCAATAAAAAAATTGTATGATCAGAAATTTCAGGCAGGTGGTTATATCCGTTTTGATGAGCAAATCAGTTTGGCAGTCTGGTTATTGGAACAGTTTCCCGGTATACGAAAAAAATTACAAAATATGTATTCATACATATTAGTAGATGAGGCACAGGATATCGATGAAATGCAAGGAAAGCTGATACGATTACTAGTTGAAGAATCCAACCCCAAAATAGCAATTTTTGGAGATACCGATCAGGCAATATATGGTTTCCGGGGTGGAAGCAACAAATTTATGTTAGAATTTCTACAATTATATCCGGAAGCATTAGAGATTAAGCTAAATGATAATTTCCGATCATCGAAAGAAATACTGGATATGGCAAATAGGTTGATTAGTCATAATAAAACAAGAGTTCCGATGCAGATGGTATCCCACCTAAGTACAGGAAGAAAGCCAATGGTGTTATCAAACTTTCGTGCTAACCGTATTGGTCAACTGCTGCATGATCTATTAGAAGATGGTTATGAACAGGGTGATATTGCAGTTATAGCGAGAACCAATAAGGATTTGTTAGGCTTAGGCAAATTGATAGATGCATTTAACATGGAACACCAGAATTCGGAGAAGCTAAGATTTTTTAAACCTAAGTATTATTTGTATCAGGATTCCGTCTATCAGACAGTACTGGATCTGCTTAGTCTTCATCAAGGCATCTTAACAGATGATTATATATGGTACCGTTTACTGTCTAAACTCGGAGTATCTGTTCAAAAAGCACATTCCGATAAGTGTATTTATGAAAGCTATTTGGAAGATCAGGCAATTTATCCATTTACCGGTGAGGAAGCTGGAAGATATCTTTTAGTATCAGAAGGTGGATCCCAGTTTTTAAATGCTGTAGCAAAATTATATAAGGCAAGCCGTTTGTTTTCCCTGCCTGCTGCAGATGCCATCTCAAAGGTTTTAGATTTTTTCTATGAAGGAAGATGCAATGGAGAAGTACGGGAAATACTGGAAACCATGATACGAGAGAGACACATTCGTACAGCATCGGAATTATGGCATTATATGACAGCAATAAAGTTTTTTGATGATGAAACGCGAGTGTATATGGAGGGCTATAGCACCAATGCCATACACTTATTGACAGCACATGATTCTAAGGGAAAAGAATATAAGGCTGTGATTGTTTACGGCGTTGATGACTTTGAACTTGATAATTTGCAGGAAGATAGACGATTGCTTTATGTGGCAGTGACACGTGCAAAAGAACGTCTTTACTTGACTGAAGTTTGTAAAGGGAAAAGTATGTTTTTGAAAGAAATAAAATTACATGTAGAGGAAATAGGAGGGTTACGCTATGCCTAAGTGGTTAATTTACGGAACAGAACCGTTTCTGATTGATAAGTATAAGAAAGAAATTCTCCTAAATATAGAAGCACCGGAATTTAATTATTTAGAAACCAATGAGTTTTCAGAAGAGGTAGGCAGTTTTTTATGCCAGCTTCCGATTTTGGGGAATGTAAAAGTCCTCATATATCATGCGGAAACATTGAAAGATTGTTCTGAGCTTGTTGAATTTCTTTCTAAAAAAGGGAAAAAAGCAAAGGTCTACATTTTTGCTAAAAGCGTAGATAAGCGAACAAAACTATATAAACAATTTTCTAATGACGAAATTAAGATATTTGATAAGGTTCGGATGGAAGTTTTACAAAAAACCATAATCCAGCATATTAAGAATGCCGGCTGTGAAATAACAGAAGATGCGTATCAACAATACCTACGGCAAATCAATTATTATTCTGAAGAAATAAATCTATATGATGTTCTATACTCTTTAGAACGTTTATGTACTTCCCAATCTATAACGGTTGATGATGTAAAGAAAACAGTTGTCAATAATGAGAGTGAAAATGTTTTCTCTTTAATTCAATTAATTATGAATCAACAATATGATGAGATTTATCATCAGGTTGCTCTTATTCTACAAGGTCAATCCAATAATGCAATCAATGTATTGTCATTGCTTTTACGGAATTACCGGTTGGCATATAAAATAAGAACATGTAACTGTTCTCTAAAAGAAATTGGGGTATATGGGAATAGTTATGTTCCCAGGTTATCAGCGAAAACCTGTAGTAAATCGATGGATATCATTGATGATGCAATTCGAAAAATTAAAAGAGGATATTATCAACAAGAAATTGCACTGAAAGTTGTCCTGGCAAAATTATGCGCTTTAAGTAGGGAGGGGTAAAGGTATGAGAAATACAATTTTGTCACTAACGCAAAAACAACTTTCCGGTAAAACAATCGGCGAATTTTATGATCTGATAGGAATATTGTTGCATATAGAAGGAAAAGTAAAATATGATTGCCGAAAGATTTTGGTTTCTAACAATATAAAAGAGAGTATTTTCAATACATATCGTGAAAAGCTTCAGCAGCAATATGAAAGTAATTTGTATCAGATAGATGGGCAAATTGCGGCAACTTGGATTATTGCTGGACCTAAAGTGTCAGAGGCTCTTAAAGATTATGAAGTAGAGATATTACCGGGTTTTATATGTGTACAGTAAATGAAGTTCAAACAAAAATATTGGAGAGTGTAATTTCGGGAAAATATGTTTTTGGAATGGATAATCAAATTTATATTGATGGTCCCAATATGTTGCATGGGAAATTTCTTATCCATGCAGCTAAACAGACTCGGATTTTCATAACCGGTCCAAGATATGTCAATCATTGTTTGTATTGGGATACATGGAAGGAATATCCAGCCAAACCAAAATATTATATGATAAGTTCCGTAGTATTAACGGATATAGAACTGGATCAATGCCCGAAATGGAAAGAAAAAGTAAGTGAAATCACAAGAGAGTATTATGAAAAAATCAGGATTCACCAAAGTGTATAAGGGAAGGAAGATATTGATTTGAAACAGGAAGAAGTGGCTTATTCTTCAGAGAAAGGATATTTTTATATTCAAGTATGTGAGACTGGATATGGTTACACCGTATATGACTTAAATCTGAAAGAGATAGATGGCGGTCAATTAGATACTTTAGATCTCACAATTACACAGGCAGCCAAAGAATTAATGGAAGAGTATTTCCCAAATGCTGGGAGTAAAATCATGTCTGTAAACACACTACATGAACTGGTAGATATCATTTCATCTATTTAATCTTCACCCTCTTATTTGTAGTAAAATACAAGTAAGAGGGAATAGAAAATAAAAAAGAGCTTAGATTGTAACAATCATATATAGCTAATGAGAGTAAATGAATAGAAAAATACCAATAATTTTGTTATAATATCAACAATAGATATACTCTTATATCGGGAAAAGGAGTGTAGTGATTATGGAAAAAATATTGAAAATATACCATGGTTCTCAGGATATTATTGATACCCCAGAATATGGAAAAGGGAAATCAACAAATGATTATGGGAAAGGATTTTATTGTACAGAAAATATAGAGCTTGCAAAAGAGTGGGCTTGCTCAAAAAATGAAGATGGATATGCAAATGCATACGAGCTGGACATGGGCGGACTGGAGGTGCTTAGACTGAATTCCCCATCGTATAATGTTTTGCATTGGCTTGCAATATTGGCTGATAATAGGACATATTGGGAAAGAAATTCTATTTCTGAAAATGCAAAACGTTATCTTCGGGACAACTTTTTGATAGATATATCTGGATATGACGTAATTATAGGATATAGAGCAGACGATTCTTATTTTACATTTGCTAAAAATTTTGTATCAAATGCAATATCCTTACAGCAGTTACAAAGAGCGATGAAACTGGGAGAATTGGGAGAACAGGTTGTATTGAAAAGTAGAAAAGCTTTTAACCAATTGAAATTTTTGAGAGCAGAAGTGGCACCATCTTCCGTTTATTATTATAAGAAAGTAGCAAGAGATGATGGTGCAAGAACAGAATATAGAAGACAGGCCAGAAATGGTCCAGATCAGAATGATATTTTGATGATTGATATTATGAGGGAGGGAATGAAACATGACGATCCGCGCTTATTATGACGGTTACTTAGATGATGCACAAGATATATTGGGACAAATGATGGATTATGCAATCAATAACTGTAAAATGGATGGTGATGTGTATTTCCGAATGTTTTTGGCATCTGGCATCGCAGAGCAGTTTGAGCGTGGTAATCCGAAGTATATTGCCGGTATGACTGGTGGAGAGATTGTGAAAGAAGTTGTATTACAGCAAAAAGGTGTTGAATTAAGCCAAAAGGAAGAATATGATTTGGATAAATCACCGGCATATTGGTGTGGTTGGATTTTAGCATATTATCAGTGGAGAACTTGCAGAAGTTTTAAAAGGATTCATGAATTTCTTTCCATAAAAGATATTTTATGTATGTATCCAACACATCATGAAGCAGATGAAGAGTATTCCGTGGAGTCTTTTAATCAGATATATGAGAGAACACATTCTCATACGTATCTGAAAGATATAATGGATGCTTTAGGGATAACAATCGAAGAGTTATCAGAACGTACAGAAATATCAATGTCAGAGCTTAAAATGTTGGCGAATGATATTGAAAAAATGCGTTATGTAGATGCAACAAAGCTGTATATTCTTGCAACTGCATTAAGATGCTCTATGGATGAATTGATAGAGTTTTAGGAAATATGATGTGTTGTATCGGTATAAATCTTCAGTATTAGAAAAAATAGGAGTGTGAACTTAATTATGTTAAAAATTTATTTTGGAGATATGCCGGATGTAATATATAATACATCGGTATATTTTAAAAACAGATATAAAAAAGACTGGATTATTAGTCCGAAGACAATTGCTATGATTCATGATATAGATTCTTCGGAAGTCTTAGGAAATGGGGCAATTGATAGTCCGGTTATGGGGGTTATTTCTCCTACTAGTTTGTCTGGTGGAGTTAAGACATTGATTTTAATTGATAATATTCCAGAAATGGTTTTTAACGCTTCCAATTGTGGAGATAATTGTGCTGCATGGTTATTAAAACTTGGAAAGGAAAAGGATGTTACCATAAATTTAAGACATATTATGGATTTTGGTGATGATCAATTTGAAATTTATGTGATGAATACAGATTCTATTGTCCACAATATGGATGAATTAGTGCGGGTTGCAGGGAGGTACGTGTAAAAATGTACGGAATACATCATGTAATTGTACAAAATGGAAACCTTAAATACGAGTTTGATATTAGAAGAAATATTACTATTTTAAAAGGCGATAGTGCTAGTGGAAAAACTACTTTGGTAGAAATGATACAAGAGTATTTGATCGATGGTATAGATAGCGGAGTAAGTCTGTCCTGCGATGTGCCATGTTGTGTCCTAACAGGCAATTTATGGAAAGAACAATTGAGAACAACACAGAATAATATTGTGTTTATTGACGAGGGAAACCGATTTGTGAAATCTCTGGAATTTGCCGAAGCAATCAAAAAAACCAGTAATTATTATGTGATTGTAACCAGAGAAAATCTTGAAATGCTTCCAATCAGTGTGGATGAAATCTACGGTATTAGAAGTTCTGGAAAGTATGGTACTTTGACACCTGTATATCATGAATTCTACCGAATTTATGATTTGGGGAAAAAGGAGATATATCCACTTCAGCCCAATGTCATAATTATCGAAGATAGTAATTCTGGATATGAATTTTTTTCTGCTGTATCTGAGAATATACTATGCATTTCGGCAAAAGGAAAATCCAATATTTTTCATATATTATGTGAAAAGACTTTTGACCAACATACTTTAATTATTGCAGATGGGGCTGCATTCGGTTCCCAAATAAATCGAATTGAGAGATTTGTGAAGGAGAATAATTTTTTACATCTATATCTACCAGAATCATTTGAATGGTTGTTATTAAATTCAGGAATTTTAAAACAATCAAGACTTAAAGATATTCTTATGAATACAGCAGAATATATCGAAAGTGAAAAATATTTCAGTTGGGAACAATATTTTACAGATCTCTTGGTACAGCTTACAAAAGATGGTTACTTGAAATATAATAAGAAAAAATTGAATCCTAATTATTTGCAGCCTACTATAAAGAAACGCATTATTGAATCAATGAAAGAAATAGAATTGAATGGTTGTAAATGATTTTTTCTTTCTAAATCGAGTGAAAATGTGAATATGCAGGATTATCACGCGCTTTAGATGATATGGCGATTATAGAGTATGAGGAGATTAGCTTTATTTTTCAGACAAGTAGGTGTTTGAAAGCGGTCATATTGTATACAATATAAATACAGATCTAATCAAGCATATCTTGCTCAAACCGATTAGGCTTTTGGCGAAGTGTTACGATAAGCACTTCGCCACTTTTTTGTTAGGGCATAGCCCTGTTTCGCATTGTGGAGTTTTGGGTTGTTCCCCAAAACGGAACTTTGAGAAACAAATAAACCACCTGCTATGCGGGTGGTGGAGATAGCTTTAGCGTTGTGTGAAAAACCTCCAATGATATAAATAATCTCTCGGAATCTTTAGCTCAGTAAAATCAAGGCTTGCAGATTCCTTTTTTATTAAAATCCCCCACTTTTTTGCCCAAAAAGTCTTGACAAATCGCTCAAAATTTGCGGCGAAGCCGATTGAATATATTTTATTTTCATCGACTGGAGGGCGATTTTTATGTTACCTGTTAATTCCGGCGGTCATACCGCCTATCAAACTTTTGTACTCGAAAACCTTCGTAAATATTATCCGGATCCCACTGTTTTTGCTAAATCAACATGGGACATCATCGAACGTTTCTGGAATCTCGATCTTTCTTATACCGATGAACTGCTCCGCAGCAAATACTCTGTCTTTGGTCCAAAACCAAGGACTCCTTCCTGCATGCAATGTTCTTATCTTCTTTCCATTGATTTTAAAGTCCATTCCTTACCGATTGGGCTGCTCAATTGAAGATAAATCCACCCTATGCAATCCTCAGCGGATTCCAGTTTGGTGATACTCCCGGTGTCGGCACTTTCTATGACTTCCTTGACAGGCTTTGGGATTCTGATTCTGATAATCTTTCTCCCCATATCCATCCTGTAAAAAAGAAGAAGGTCAAAAAACCAAAACAAAAAGGCGATAAGGCAGAACCCATTGAAAAAGTCACAGTTGAACAACTTTTCCAATCTATGGAACATTCTTCTTTTTCCATAGATGAACAGCCTTATGCTTCTCTTTTCAAGATTTATGATCATGAATTTTTATCGGTCTCCATATCCAAAGGATTGATTGATATCTCCAATCTTTCCATTGCCGGCGATGGAATGCCTGTTACAACATCTGCACGCGAACGGAAGCACCGTATTTGCGAATGTTCCAAAAATGGAATTACTTCCTGTCATTGTAACCGTTACTTTTCCCAGCCTGACTGTGACATCGGTTATGATTCTTCCAGAGAATGCTTTTACCATGGCTACCACTTATATATATTGGTTGCAGCGAACTCAGAAAGCGACCTGCCTTTATTTCCTTTATTCAATCCTGCATCAAAGCATGATTCTCATGGGTTTTTGGAAGCTTACTTTCGTTTCAAAGCTTTTCTTCCTGATTTTCATGTCAGAAAATGGCTTTTAGATTCCGCTCATGATGCCATGTCTTATTACTTATACTGTCGCAAGAATGATATTCAGCCTTTCATTGATTTAAGCGAAAAGCGGGGAATCAGCATGAAATACAAAGATGATTTTACCATTGGAAAAGATGGTGTCCCTATCTGCAAAGCAGGACGAAAAATGAATCATGACGGTTCTGAGCCTTCAAAGGCACGGTTAAAATTCCGTTGTCCGCTTGCCAGCCGTAAATACGGATGTTCTTGTAGCACTCCCTGCTCAGACTCCAAATATGGGCGCACCGTTCATCTTGCAATGAAAGATAATCCAAGGCTGATCCATTTCCCGCCTCGTGACAGTGAACAATGGAAGTTAGAATACAATGCCAGAACTTCAGCAGAACGTTCGAATAAACGTGAGAAGATAGACTTTCAATTAGAAAGCGGCGGACACCGCTCAACTAAGATGTGGTACTGCCGCCTGTATCACATCCTCATGCTTCAGCATTTGGATGCTTGGGATTTGCCCTTTGAATCCACCCTCGCAAAGTTGATTTTAAATGTGGCATAATCCTTTGATCATTATACACTATTTTTCAGGCATAGCGACAATTATGTCTGTTTTCCATGTTCTTTTTTCTGTTCCGAATCATATTTACTTTTCAAAGTACGCATTTCGGCTGTTGCCGATAATAATCACTCAGGATTCCGAGAGATTATAATACATTTAAATGGCTTCGCCGCAAATTTTTCTATATTTGTCAAGGATTTTTTACAAAAAAAGAGCAGGGTATATATTTTTATATACCTTGCTCTGCAAGAGGCTGACGACTCAATGTCTTAACTAAATGACATTGACCTCTGAACAGTAACTTTTTTGTGTGGTTGCCCTGACTCAAAGATATAAGATTATTGAAAAGAACTGAAAAATATGGTATTATAAACTAAATTTTAATATAACAATTTGAAAGAAGGAGTGAAAAAAGTGAGTAAGAAAATGATTCAAATATGTAAAAGATGTATCTTACCTAGTAACTTTAAAGATATTAGCTTTAGTGAAGAGGGAATTTGTTCATACTGTCAAGAAAATCGAACAGTGGCAAAACAAGTACATATTACTGATGAGAAGAGAAAACAGTATTGTGCAGAGATAGACACTCTTATAGATACTTATAAAGGTAAAGGTCTGTATGATTGTGTAGTAGGGTTTAGTGGTGGAAAAGATAGCACTTATTTGTTGTGGAAATTAAAAAATGAATACAATTTAAATGTGTTAGCAGTAGTTATTGATCATGGATATTTTCCGGACGTAACTATTGAAAATATAAATGAATTGCCGAGAAAGATGGGAATAGATGTTATCAAGTATAATATTAATACTGGCTTTATGGATAGATTTTTCAAGAAAAAATTTGAAACATATGAAACTAAAGCTATCTTTGATGACGTGTGTGCTGATTGCTCCAATATATTAGAAGGCAATGTGATCAAGGTTGCGCAAGCATTTAAAATACCTCTTGTATTTATAGGTTTATCGCCAGAACAGGTAAATAGGTACTTCTTTGAGATGCCAGAAGATCATTTGGATTCCAATTGGCGATTTGACGAGTCAGAATATTTTCAGGAAAGAGATTATTTGTATTCATGGCAAGGAAAAGAATTAGACGAATTAAAAGTGATACTGCCGTTTCATGTATGGGAATATGATGAATCAGAAATAGTAGAACTTTTAGAGAAAGAAAATCTTGTTAATAAAGAAAAGTCCAATCCGATGATGACTAGATGTAAAATTTTAGATACAATGTGCTATTTGGATAAAAAAAGGATTGGTTACGACGGATTTATTGCGCCATTTTCTGATCTTATTAGAATGGGAAAAGCAAGTAGAGAAAAATATTATGAAATGTTTTATGGTAATGCATATCAGCTTAATATGAAACATGTAGATGAGGTAGTGGAAAGATTAAATTTGGATATGGATATGCTTATAAATAAGAAGGAGAAGGAATAGGTGAATCCTGAACGTAAAATTCTATTATTGAGAAAACATAAAGAATTTTTTTCGCAAGCTGCCGAGGAAGGTTATAAAGAGTATAAAACATCAAGCTATATTAAAAAAATTTTGCAGGATATTGGATATAATGTTAATACAAATATTGCAAAAACTGGTATATTAGCAATATTAAATGAACAAATAGGGAAAGAATGTATTTTGTTTAGAGCTGACATGGATGCCATTAAATCTAGAAATGGAGAGTATAAACATTTATGTGGTCATGATGCTCATATGTCTATATTGTTAACAGTTGCAGAAGAAGTTTTTGAGTACAGAAATAAAATCAATGGCAATATAGTATTTTTATTTCAACCTGCGGAAGAATTATCTGATGGGGCTAAAAAAATTATAGAAGAAGGGTGGCTTGAAAAATTATCCATAACAAAAGTTTTTGGACTTCATATGTGGAGTGAGTTAAAACCAAATATGATCGCACTTACTTCGGGTGAGTTGATGGCAAGTGGAGGACAATTTCAGATAGAAGTGATTGGTAAATCAGCACATAGCGCTATGCCGAATAAAGGTTCAGATGCAATAGTAGTAGGTTGCCAGTTAGTAGATTTTTTTCAGAGCATTGTAAGTAGAAAAATTAGTCCTTTGGATGCTGTGGTTATAACCGTAGGAACAATAAATGGTGGAACATGCGATAATATATTAGCATCTTCGCTTAAAATGACTGGTACTATAAGATATTTTAATTCGCAAACAAAAAAAGTAGTAATAAGTACAATGCGCAATATGATGAAATCTCTAGAAATGGTGTATGATTGTGAGATTAAATTTAATTATTGTGAACATGTTCCACCATTGATTAATGACTGTGTAATAAGTGAAAATTTGCAAGATATTTTGAAACAAAAGTTTGACGTAATTACAAATTATAAAACCACATGTGTTGATGATTTTGCATATTATTTAACAAAAATTCCGGGAGCATACATTTTGCTTGGGTGTCAAGATGAAGAATACTATCCACAACATCACGAAAACTATTATGTTACAGAAAAATCTATGGAAAATGGTGTTGATTTATTAAGCTCAATAATTAAATACTATTTATATGGAGGTAAAGAAGAATGGTAGTGGTTATATTAGTAGATGAAGTATTAGGGCGAATGGGTTTTTATAAAACGTTAAAAAATAGAGGCTATGAAATTGCGATAATAGGAACTGGAAAATATTCAGATTTAGCAGATTATATTATTGATGCAGATCCGAAAAATTTGGATATGGTAGTAAGTGAATTGACCACTTTCATGCAAAAACACGAGATTGCATGTATATTTACTGCAAGCGAATTCGGAATTGAAATAGCAGCGGCCGCATCAGAAATTTTAGATATTCCATACAATACATCTTTTAAAGCTATAAAAAGAGCTAGAAACAAATATCTAACACGTAGTCTTCTTTCCAAGAATGAGATTCCAACCCCCCAATTTTTCATAGCAGAATCAGAGGGAGAAATAATAGATAAATTAAAAGAATTTAAGTTCCCTGTTATACTAAAACCTTTAAATGCAGCTGGTTCCTGCTCTGTAACAAAGATTAATTCTTTGGCAGAGGCAAGAGAGAAGATACAGCTGGCTATAAAAAATAGAGACCGTATGCCTGTTAATATGCATCGCAAAGATACAACACATGATTATTGGTTAGTAGAAGAGTTCCTTGAGGGATTTGAAATATCAGTAGAGAGTATTACATATAACTCAAAGACAGAAGTTATTTGTATACATGATAAATTTTGTACCATTGATGAGCCTTATTTTATAGAAAAAATATTTGTTACACCATCTATAAGAATTGATATTAAACTGGAAAATGAAATAGTTAATATGACAAAGGCAATCCTTTCGGCATTAGAGTTTGATTTTGGTGTGTCACATGTAGAGTATAAAATTACAAGCGATGGTCCTCGCCTTTTGGAAGTGAATGGACGAGTCGGGGGAGCAATGGTGGTTGAGTCGGTTTGGCGATCCACAGGTATTAATTTGTATGAAGTGCTTTTGGATATAAGAACAGGACACGAATTTCATGTTGATATAGATAAGATAAGAAGAGAAAAGGTAGCCTTTTCTATGATTCCCGTAGAAGAGGGAGTAGTTGAAGAAATTAAAGGATTCGATTTAGTCAATAAATCTAAGCATATTGTTTATGCAGAACCATGGGTTGAAATTGGGGAAAGAATCAGAGCGAGACAAGCTAATTATGGGGGATTTATATTTGCTACTGGTGGAGATATTGAAAATATGTTAGCTGAGATTAATAAAGAAGAAAAAAAAATAGAGTTTGTTATAAAAAAGGAAGAAAATAATGATTCTGAAGAGATATGCATTGATTGATAAACATATATATATACTAGCACTTATGAAGTTTGTAAATTCTTTATGTAATTTTGTTATTCCATTTCTGAGTTTATATTGTACTTCAACATTGGGGCTAAGCATATGGGATACTGGAATTATCGTTTCTATATCTAATGTGTTTTCAATAGTGGCGATTTTGATTGGAGGAAGGCTTAGCAAAAAGGTAAGTAATAAAAAAAATTTCGTTGTTTATATGTATTTACTATCTGCTGTGTGTTATATTCTCGTAGTTATTATTGAAAGTGTTGTATTCAAAATACTATTGATTATAATAGGTTTTACACTATCCTCGATTGCTATCCCTATGATTGATTATTTTGTGGGACATTTTAGCAGAGAAGAGGATAATAAAGTTGCTTTTTCATTGATATATCTCAGTCATAATATTGCAATAGGAATTGGTGCAATGTTTTCTGGAATATTATTTTCTATTAATAGCAATTTAATCTTTATATTTGATGCATTAACTATAATATTTTCAACTCTAATAATAATTATATTTTTTGATTTTAAAGGAGATACATATAATACGAAAAGGCATTTTGAAGATATACAACGGTTACAAAAAAATAAAATGAAAGTACCCAAATATAAAAAGATATTTTTGATTGTGATGGTAATATATGCAATATCGTATGCACAGGTAAATTTTCTATTACCTATTTTCCTAAATAAATATAGTACAGCTGCAGGTAGTCAAATTTATGGAGTATTAATGTCAACTAATGCGATAACAGTTATTATTTTCACTCCAATTGTGACAAGTATTTCAAATAAAATTTGTACAACAATTGCGCTAATAATAGCTGGAGGATTATTTATGGCAGGATATATGGGGTATAATATCAATTTAAGTATTATTGTTTTAGGAACTACAACTTTAATATGGTCTTTAGGCGAAATTTTTTGTTCAATTAACCATATGCCCTTATTGATAGAGAATGAAAATAAAAGCGAAATAGGAGTTTATTCCTCTTATGCAAATACTGCGAATCGTCTTGGAACAGTCGTAAGTTCCTTGATTGGCGCTGGATTAGTAAACTTATGCGGCTATAGATATATTTGGATCATAGTAGGATTTGTAGTTATGGCTGGTGTAGTTTTGATGTGTATATCTCATAAACTTTATTTGTTAAAAAAGTGATAAAAAATATGAGTGCTAAATTAAATAAAGAAAATTTATAGTTAGGAAGTAGAAGTAGAAAAGGAGAAAATAATGGATAAATTTGTAATATCTTATGAAACAGCAAAGAAATTACTTCATAAATACGGAAGTCCACTTTATGTATATAATAAAGATTTAATTGTTAAGCATGGAAATGAATTGTTAAAATTATTGACGGAATTTAATTTTAGACCTAGCTTTTCAGTCAAATCTAATAGTAATATAGAGCTACTAAAAATTATAAACAATATTGGGTTTGATATGGATGTGATGTCGCTGGGGGAATTGCTTATCGCATTAAAAGCGGGAGTTAAAAAAGAACATCTATTATTTATGTGTAATAACTGCAGCGAAGAAGAGATGATAGCAGCGAAACAGAGAGGGATAATGTTAAATGTTGATTCGATAATGCAGCTTGAACAATATTGTAAATTATTTCCGAATAGTGAAATATCATTGCGCCTCAATCCTGGTGTAGGTGATGGACATCATAAAAAAGTTATAACTGGAGGAAAACATACAAAATTTGGAATTAATTTATCAGATATAGATACAGCATTAGAAATTGTAGATAAATATAATATTAAAATCAGTGGAATAACCCATCACATAGGTTCTAATTTTTTAGAATTTACAAATTATTTAATGGCAGCAAATGAGTTACTGAAAATTGCATGTAAAATCCCTGATATTCGGTATATAAATTTTGGTGGTGGAATGGGAATTCCTTATTGTAATGAAAAAAGATTAGATTTAGCAGAAATGTCACATGAATTGACAAACTTAATTAAAAGCTACTCTGAAAAATTGGATATTAATAAAATTGAATTTGGTATACAACCGGGTAGATATGTAATCGCAGAAGCAGGCATATTGTTAGGTAAAATAAACAATATTAAGACAAATAATGAAGAGAAATATTTGGGTACAGATATTGGCTTTAATATTTTTACAAGGCCCATCATGTATAATTCATATCACAAAATTACAATTTTAAAAGACAAATTAGAGGATCAAGAAGAAATTGTGAATGTTGTTGGAAATATATGTGAAAGTGGAGATATTTTGGCCGAAAACAGAAAACTTCCTAAAGCTGAAAAAGGAAACATAATTCTTATATCGGATGTTGGGGCATATGGATATTCGATGTCTTCAAATTATAATGGAAGATTACGTCCAGCGGAAGTATTATTTGTAGAAGACGAATATGAGATAATTAGGGAAAGAGAAACTTATGACTGTATATTAGACCAAATATAAACTAATAAGAGGAAGGTAAAATGGAAACACAAGAAATTATAAATCTGATAGCCAATGCGAAGAAAAGAACAATAGGGAAAATGTACTTAAGAACAAATAAGCGAATTCAATTTGAGAATACTTTAGAAGTTTATGGAGAGGATAAGAGTTACATTATTTTTGGTGATATTAGCGATTTGAGAAGTGTGATTAATGCAAATTTGGATTGTATAATTCATCACCGCATAGTTTGTGATCGAGCTAACTCTGCACTTGATCTTTTGAATTATGAAGGGCTTGAAGCACGAGTGGAACCGGGAGCTATTATTCGAGATAAAGTAACAATAGCAAAGAACGCGATTATAATGATGGGAGCAGTCATTAATATTGGTGCAAGTGTTGGTGAAAATAGCATGATAGATATGAATGCTGTTTTAGGGGCAAATGCGAAAGTAGGATGTAATGTTCATGTTGGAGCAGGAGCGATAATCTCTGGAGTTGTGGAGCCACCAAGTGCTAAACCATGTGAAATTGGAGATGGTGCAACTTTAGGTGCTAACGCTGTTATACTTGAAGGAGTAAAGATAGGTGCAGGAGCGGTCGTGGCTGCATCTTCAGTTGTTCTTAATGATGTCCCGGAGAATGTTATGGTGGCTGGTGTTCCTGCTAAAATAGTAAAGATAGTAGATGAAAAAACAGAAAATAAAACAAGGATTGTTGAGGCTTTAAGATCCTTGAAGTGAATTACGTAATGCACAGTGTATAGCAAGACAATGTCTAAAAAGTGTGTAAGTAAATCATCCGAGAGAACTCAATTATCTGATAGTCTCCCATTACCTGCTTGATTACTCTGTTTTAAATACCAGAATTGTCAGTTAATTCTAGAATTCTTATTTTGACTGACAATTCTGGTATTTAACAAAAATGGAAGCTGGTCAGCAGAACTTACACAGTTTAAAAAATTTACACACTTTACTTGACAAACTCATATATAGTAAGCGCAAAATAATTCGACGGATTGCTTTGCCCTAAAATTCAGTCCATAATAATCATTAGAGAATGCAAGCACTTTACTTCATCTTCTGTTGCTAGAAATGATAGGTGCGAGCATTTTACTCGATTCGATTTATGGAGGACTGCTCATGAGAAGCAAAAGAATACCTGCAGAAGAACAATACCGTCTCATCATGGAATGCCGCCAAAGTGGATTGACTGATCATCAATGGTGTGTGGAACATGACATCAAACCAGGAACTTTTTACAACTGGGTAAAACGATTACGTCAAAAAGGTTGTATGGATTTACCGGCATCAACCGGACGCAGCCATAGCGCTCCGGAAAGTCAGGAAGTTGTCAGAGTGGATTTTCATGACACCGACACGCTTTCCTATGAACAGCCATTAATCATCCGTAGTCATCCAGTTTCCCTGCTTGCCACTGATACGGTAATTTTCCGTATCCAGAGTGACCAATGTACCTGATGGGTTTAATCGGATGAACCCTGATAAAAGCTGTGGATAGTCTTCACTGACATAATAACAATGGATTTCCCCATTCTGATTCAGTACAAGCACATCACTGACTTCACAGGACTCTTTCATGCGTTTCCATAAAACAATCGCACTCTCCCCCGGCAATAATGGTCTGATATCCATCTGCCGGTAATGTTCAATCCATATTGCAAGTTTTCTGCTTACCGCTTCCTGATAGGAAAGGTGCCAAAGTTCTCTTCCTTCAGAATTACGGTCTACTCGGTAAACTGCAAATTGATCATTCTTCATAAGCATCATCCTCCAGGTTATTCAGATAACGATTCAGCTCCAAAGAATAATAATATTTATCTTCAATCATCTGTAACTTACCGATCGCAGATGTAATCGTTTCCAGCAGATCGTCTTCTAATGCCTCTAAGGTATCTTCCAAAATATCTATCGTATCTTTTCTAGTGTTTTCCTGAAAAAGAGCTACAACTGCTAATTCATCTTCTTCAAATGTTACTTTACTCATAAGCTCATATTGTTAGTGATTTCATGAGATGTCACAAGATTGCTCACATCAGTTGACGCTCACTTGCTTAGCTTTCTGTCATCGGTCAGTTAGGCAATACCGCCTGTTTCCAGGCGGCGCCTGCTTTATGAAGTTACCATTCCAAGCATTTCGTGTTCCACAACGAACTTGATCATATAGTCATCGATCAATCGTTTTTGATTTTGAAACGCATACATCAGTGCTTTTTCACAGACCCGGTTGATCATTCGTGGAATTCCGGCTGACGCTTTATGTACCTCATCTAATGCCTTGGATGTAAATATCTCCTGATTACATCCGGAATAAGATATGTGGCTTGCGATATACTGTTCTGTTTCAGAACGGTCCAGATGGGGCAGTGTACAGTATATATCAATACGTTGCCGGATGGCGGCATACCGCTGCAGCTTTAGTTTATTTTCCCATAGCTCTGTCTGTCCGACTAAAACAACAGCCATGGGACTCATGGAATCAAACCGGTAGTTGAGCAGAAAGCGGAACTCTTCCAGTGTCTCCTTCTCCAACAAGTGGGCTTCATCCAGGATGCAGACAACGTTCTTGTGCTGTACGCCCCGGATCACCTCGATTTCTTGTTGCAGATGACGCTTTGAATCGCCACGATAGAAACGTGACTCAAGCCCCAGTTGATCCAGCAGACCTTTATAGAACCACCTTGGGGTCAGTTTAGAGTCTGACAGATAAAGGATGATATAATCCTCCTTCGGAAGTTCCGAATAAAACCGGCGGATGAGCGTTGACTTTCCGCATCCGGAATCCGCTGTTACAACAGCGAACATCTGGCGGTCTGCCACATAAGCCAGACGGCCGAGCGTTTCCCTGAAAGCATTGGATTCAAACAGTTTTTCCGGAGGAACATCCCGGACAAATGGCGTATGTTCCATGCCAAAGAATGATTCATACATTAGTCATTCGCCTCCTTCCTGTAGGAAGCAAATGAAATCGCATCTGCCATTTGGCGCCTGCTCTGGGTATGCTTCGTTTCCAAAGCATCCAGAAAACGGGACGTCGTTGGCTTTTGTTCCTGCATGGCAGCCGGGAGCATGGCTTTTTTATCGCAATACGCTCCAATTTTTACAGGCATTGCCTGAAAAGCTTCAAATCCGGGATGGGAAATGGTGATAATCTCAGGATTTGCCGGATCATAGGAGATTTCTACCGTATACCCAATCAAGGCAGGCTTGGTTTCATACCTTTGTCCGCGGAAACTGATACATGCACCTTTATCCACTTTTCGCTGTTCGTGATGTAGGAAAGCTTCTGCTACAACGGTTGTATCTAAAAAGGTCAATGGACGGCTGTCCCGATTCCATTCCTGAAGCGGTGAGATCCCTTCTTCCGGAACGGCGGCACCAAGACTTTCATAGTATTCTGCGATGCCATCATGCTTTTTTTGTGGTAATACTCATCCAGATAGATTAACCACAGTCGCTTCAGTTCCTCCAGTGTTTTGATGTTTTTCAGTTTTGATTCCCGGATAAAAGCATCTACCACCTGATGGAACTTCTCAATTTTTCCTTTACTTTTGCCGGATCTTGGTTTTGCATACATCACATGGATGCCCAGTCTTGCAAGGGAAGACCTGATCTGTTTTGCGATATACTGTGTCCCATTATCAAAGTAACAGGCATCAAAGGTTCCATACCGGGAAACCGCCTGATGGAAAGGATCTTCAATGACCGCTTCTTCCTGATTATCATAGAACCGGGAAGATAAAAGGTATCTGGAATGGTCATCGATTGCCGAGGACAGGTAAGTCTGTACCTTAGCCCCATTTCTTCCAATCGGAAGCTTTGGGCCATACTTGATATCCGCTTGGATCAGCATCATGCGGTGCGGTTTACAGAAACGTTTGGAAGAACTGTTTCTTGCATCCTGGTACATTTGCATCTGCTTTTGGCCGTAACCTGCCTTATAGATATGGCGTTCCAAAGTAGAACGCTTTAAAGCACCGGGTGCTGCAAGCCCTTCCGTTTCCAGGATGTAGATGATCTGGGCAACCGACCGCTCGGGAACCTCCTTGCGCAGCTGGATTGCCTGATCCAACAGGAACTCAAAGTTTTCAGGGAATTTTTGTGAGCGGTGTTTCTCCCGGTCAGCCGGCTTCAGCCCTGTAAACTGCCTTTCCGAAAACGCTTTTTCATAACGGTAAAGGGAACGGACAGATATGCTGTTCTCCTCTGCGATCTTTTTGCGCAGCTGGATCCGCTTTGCATCATCCAGATCAGCCTGGAGAAGCGGCGAAATCAATTGGAAACGCCTGAGAGCTTCTTCTTCCTGCCATTGTTGTTTGTTAATTGTTGTATTCATAAGATAGTGACCTCCTTTTGAGACCACTATACCCGTTGGTACTGCGACAGACGATGCAAAGTAGGTGCATAACCTTACCAGCGGATCGGGACTAAAAATCCTCCGCTGTTGTAAATCTGTCTCAAAATGATTTCTAACCAGTTTTGATATTGATTTCTGAAAGAATCGAGCAGTGAACCAGAGGAAATCATCTCTTCGTTATAGCCAAACAGGAACTCCCGGAGCGTTCTTAAATATCCATGGATACGTTCAAGATTTTCACGGAACCATTGCAGCCAGCGGAGCATGGTAGTGAAAGACGGGGAGTCTTCAGAGTCCAGGTCATCCGGTTGTATAACGCCATCCAAAACTCCGGAGATCACTTCGGTTTCGTAATGCTTATATGGCACAAGACAATTTGGAAGTTCAGTATGATAAGAGTGGCAGTTCTTACAATGAAACCGCCGGATTACTAACTGTTCCTTCACACCGCCTTCCTTTTTACGGATGCGTGGGCGCGAATCTCGATAGGCAAGCGTAGCCTGACAGATCGGGCACATATGGGTGGTCACACTGCTCTCAACAAAAAACACCAAATCCTTCTTGAGGACAAGTGAATAATCTGATATAATAACTATGGTTTAGTGACCAGGGTCTCAGAGTACACAACTTGCCAGGAGGGTGCTCTGAGACCTTTTCCTTTTTGTATGCTGATGACAGTATACAGGTCAATTCAGAGACAGGCAAGTAAATCAGTATTTTGATAATTTATGAGGTCAACAACATCATATCCTCCCTTCTTTTTTGAGATTTGTTTTTCTGTATCTTTCCTTTTTCTTCTTTTGATCTGGTTTTCTCTACATTCAGAGGCTTCTCTTCGATATATTGTTCTACACGTTTCAAGGCTACCTGCACCAACTTATTCTCCTTATAAAATGGTATGGAATCTAAAAGTTCTCTTTGTGATCTTCCGGCAATCATCAGATCCATCATTCCATCATAATCACTGCCTTCCTGCAAGTTAAATCCAACAGATTTTATTCCATTCATTCGTTCTGCAGGTATCTTCTCATACGCTTCTAAAGCTTCCGGCAGACTAAGATCATGATGAACTTCTCCTAATACCGGAAACTCTGAACATTCTGCCGCATAGAAGCTGATACAGCTTGTTTGCTCTATGATATCCTTTTTCTGAATGTCACTTTCCATTCCAAGTATCTTTTTTCTCTCTTCTACAAAATCCGGGAGTTCCTGGAAGCCAAAGCGATCCACAAAATATGCTTTCATGTCCCCATTCTGATTCATGATCACAACATCACTGACAGACAGGGAGTGTGTCTTATAATCCGCCGGTGGATCATCATTAAAAATACTGTAAACCGCATTCATATATATCCGGGCAGACAACCGTTTGAAAACAGAAGCAGTCAATAAACTTGTCCCGAAAGTAACCGGCGAAACAGAATTCCCGGATTGGACGAAAGATACAGATCTCATGTCATTCCTGAATTCATTTAAGTGACGTATTATGCTGAGTGAAAAAGGTATAAATACCGAAAACATGCGGTGTTTATGCTACTGACTCGACATAATCACTCGCTCGGCATAAGGTGGAGTAATCAGTCCTGTACTTGCAAACCTATTTCTGCATTATGTGTTTGACGATTTTATGACAAAAGAGTTTCCAAGTATTCCGTGGGCAAGATATGCAGATGATGGAATCGCACACTGTGTATCACTGAAACAGGCAAAATATCTGCAACGTAGACTACAAAAACGTTTTGAAATCTTTGGATTGGAATTGAACATGGAAAAGACAAGAATCGTGTACTGCAAAGATGATGACCAAAGAGGAAATCATGAGTATGTATCATTTGATTTTCTGGAATATACATTCAGACCAAGACATGCAAAGAATAAGTATGGGAAATACTTTACCAACTTTCTTCCTGCAATGGGAGAAAAGGCGAAGAAAGCTATACGAAAAGAAGTACGAGGATGGAAGCTGCGGTTTAAGCCGGATAAAGATTTGAGGGATATAGCAAATATGTTCAACAAACAGATACAGGGATGGATTAACTATTACACCCATTTCTATAAATCAGAAATATATGAAGTGCTAAGATGTATCAACAGACGTCTTGCTTATTGGGTTAGAAGAAAATATAAGAATCGAAAATCAAGAAAAAGGGCGGAATACTGGTTAGGAGAAATAGCAAAACGTGATAGGAATCTGTTTGCGCACTGGAAATTTAGGATACTGCCATCGGCTGGATAATGGGAGCCGTATGAGATGAGAAGTTCACGTACGGTTCTGAGAGGGACTTAGGGGAAGTTCCCTAGGTCTACTTACTTTATCGTGACAGCTAAGAATAAAGAAACACTCTTAGAAATACAGCAGATGATTGAAAAATTCATGGAAGAAAGAGGACTGAAGCTGTCGGATGAAAAGACTGTCATTACAAACATCAACGACGGTTTTGACTTCTTAGGATGGAACTTTAGGAAATTTAAAGAGAAATTACTAATCTAGCCATCAAGAAAATCGAAACAGAAAGTTACAAAAAGTCTCAGCAGAACGGTCAAATACTACCATGAAGCCAGTCAGGGATTATTGATAATAAAACTCAATCAAATAACAAGAGGATGGGGGGAGTATCATCATTGTGTCTGCGCAAAGAAAATCTATGCACTCATTGACCACAGGCTGTGGAAAATGTTGTGGAAATGGGCAAAGAGAAGGCATCCCCGAAAGGGAGGGAAATGGATTAAGAACAGATACTGGCATCCTAAGGGAAATCGGGAGTGGTCATTCAGAACGGATAGAGCAATTCTATATCAAATGATGGGCATGCCGATAGTCAGAATCCGGTCACTAGACCTAAAAAAGAATCCATTTCTTGACAATGATTACTTTGAGCGCAGGCGAAAGCAACACAAAAAGGATAAAGAAACAGCTTATTTCTCAAGTACAGCTGCGTTTAGCGGATACTATGCGTTATAGATGCGTGAGCGGAATGCGGCGAAAGCCGCACGTTCCGTTCTTAGGGGAGAGATAGGTAGTAATGCCTATTCCTTACCCGTAATCGAAGCGGAAATCTGCCCAGATCATGTCCACATGCTGGTTGAAATTCCGCCAAAAATGAGTGTATCCGATTTTGTGGGGTATTTAAAGGGAAAAAGTACACTTATGATATTTGAGAGGCATGTGAATCTTAAATATAAATATGGGAATCGACATTTTTGGTGTAGAGGATATTATGTAGATACCGTAGGAAAAAATGCGAAAAAGATAGAAGAGTATATTCGAAATCAAATAAAGGAAGATTTAGAATATGATCAGATGTCATTAAAAGAGTATATAGACCCATTTACGGGTGGGCCGGTGAAAGAAAGCAAGAAGAGATAAGCCCAAGGGGCTTAGCAGGTAAATGTTGTTGCGGCTGGCGAACTTTTCAACGAGTCTTTAGACTCTAGCGCTGGAAAAGTGCCCTTATAGGGCGGAAAGCAAACCACCGGCTTAGCCGGTGGTACTGATTTATTTTATTGAATAATCTATATTTATAGATATTTGGTTAAGTGAGAAAGTGAATTTTCATTCAACTAAATAAAGAAGTAATTGTGGATATGGAGAAAATCTTTTGTAAAAGAGAGATAATGTGATATTCTCAACTATCGGACAAATGCTTGTTTTACCGATAGTTGGAGGTGTCACATTAAACTCCTTTGGAATCCTTAAGAATATGAATACAGAAAGTACTTGTTCCTTTAACATTTTCTAAAAGTTATGTAGTATATTGCCTATATTCAGAGAGCTGTTAGATTCATTTCTATTTATGTAATAAAGCTTGATCCGGCATATTTTTAATCCCATCTGATAGATTGCTTAGGGTTGCATTTTCGTCTAAAAACAGTAAATTGGTGTATTTTTCTTATCATTCACTGCTGAAAAAATATGAGTGACTGTATAATTTGTTGTATAGATTATAAGGAGATATTTTCACTGCTATTGCTAGATGTCATAAATATTTATAGCAATTAAAAAAACAGGGATATGGAATTTATGCTCTCTTCTATCATCACTGTTATGCATATACCCCTGTTTTTCATTTGAATTATATTTACGATTTTGACTCTGAATTATGTATTATAGGAATGTTTTATCTATTTGCATGTTTTTCTAACCACCAAATAATTATTCCAACAAATGGAATTTTTTCATCATCCATGGTCTTTATTGTATCAAGCCTTCTTTTGCAGTAATGCTTTATATCTCCTTTCGGTTCTTTTCTTCTGATTTTATTCTCCCATCTGCAGTATAAGAAATCCTTTTTTAATGAAGCACATATATCATCATCTTTTTCTACGTCCTCTTTTGCATATTTTTCCATAACTTCACACATAAAACTTAAACCGCCTTCATTATTCTTCAAATACGGAACTCGATTTGAGAAAATTGGAACTTTGAATTGTTAACATCCATTACTTTCATATTTACAAAAATCTCATGCTCCCCATCATCCACCACCATAGCTGTCTCTCGATTCATTGACCTGACTCATCTTTAGCCTGCACAAGAAATATTTCTTTTAATCTGTCTAAAATAATCGGTGTTGAATAAAGATTCCATAAAGAAATATATCCTTGTGCATACCTGTCATGTAAATCTATTAGATATTTCCATATCCTAATAATATCCTCTGACAAGATCTGCTTTTTATTATATGAATATCCTAATGTATAATGTATAAAGCCACATAGCAGATCAGCCATTTGTATCATGATATTAGCTTCGGATTTTTCTTTTCTTATACCAGTAATATGAGGATATCCGATTAGCATTACTCGATCTTCAACGATTTCTGGTTCTGTTTTATATTGATTGAAGTGAATATTTTCTAATAACTGAAATATGTTATCATACCCTCTTAATTCGTCATGGACTACAAACACCGTAGAGTCTGCAATCCCTGCATAAAGCTCTACATTTTTCAATAACTCATTTAACATTGGCGGTACAAGGGACAATCCACTTCTATTGGCTCCTTTATTTGTCATTACATCGAACTCATCTAACATTTCCTTGAGTTGTTCATTGCATAAATTTTCTAATAGGAGAGCATTTTCTTTCTCACCACATTTATATAAATAATCTTTTAACACAGCATACACACTTTTGATCTGTGCCAATGTATTATCCTTATACGTTATAATCTTACTAAATCCTTCAAGTACTTCTTCGCATTTTGCAATTTTACAAGCCAAATCGATTTTCCATTGCCCAGGATGTGTATATCCCTTATTCAAATTATGATTGTATTCAGGATCAAAAAAAGTTTCAACAATTTTAGCTCCTAACATATATTTTTTTTCGACAATTTGAAATATAGGTACCGTCTTATATTTATTAATCAATATACTGAAAATTTCAAAATACTTTCTACAATCTTTATCATAATAAAAAAATTTTTTGGCTTTTAATTCCTTTGCCTGTTTCCCTAAAAAGTTATCCGTTAACTCTTTTTGACAGTTAACATACAGTTCATCCTTTAAAAGCCATCCACCATAAATATAGAATGGTTGGGATCTATCTAAAAAATTACTTCCTGTATTACCACATTCATCAATATAAAAGGTTTGCTTCTCCATTTTTCCCTCCCTAATAAATCAAGTCTTTCTTCCTTTAAAATAAAGGATTTTTAAAGTTTCTATCTCAGATAAATGAGCAGTGATCATAGATATTTCTCTGTATCTGGTACGAAAATAGCTGGTTTGGGGGATACGAATTAAAACGTCTTCTCTTTCTCGTTTTAAATGGCCTTGTGTATCCCCTTCCATCTATGGCAACGCACCTCCCGTGTCTACCAGGATCATCACTTCGTGAGTCCTCACTTCCTTCGTCCCGCCTATCCATAATCCGGGTGTCAGCTTAGCTCCTCACCAGGGTCTTGCCCTCCGGAAAATATTCCTGCCGACTACTTGCTCATTCTTTGTTTTTATTACTGACTTGCTTCCTGTAATAGCACTTTTTAGTGGACGTTTCCTATTACATTCTGCTGTTTTCACCTTTTCAGTCCGGTTACTTCCTGTTTTATGCTGCAGTTACCTGTGGTCTCTTGATATCCTGCAACATCTTTACTCCGTCATAGGTTACACCTTTTGCTAATATCGTATAAAAGATTCTAAGTGCTTTACAGGCTACCGCTATGACTGACTGTATTTTCTTTAGCGGATTCTCCTTTCTGGTTCGGTAATACCGGTGTATTTCCTTGAATTCTTCGTTCCTTGCTATCAAGGATATGGTCGCTTCATACAGTACATATCTAAGACGTTTCCGTCCTCTGTAACTGATATGGCTCTCACCCTTATGTTTTCCCGAACTACACTCTACAATGGCATATCCCGCCAGTTTTTCTTCTATCATACCCATCAGTTCTTCCTCCCTCTTGCAGTAAACTTCATAATCATTCAGCAGATTTTTTAACTCAATCCTTGCACTATCCGGTGCTTCCTGACTTCCTATACTGTGCTCTGCAGCCGTTATCAGGGTCTTTGCCCTCTTTGCTCCAGCTGCTCTTAACTTAGCATCTCGCCAGATTTGATTGATTCCATCTACGCCCAGTTTCACGATATCTTGAGGCAATGGTGCCACTTTCAATACCATGAGACCACTCACAGAATCCGGCTTTTTATAAACGTCTTTTATTTCCGGAAAATAGATGCTGAACCATCTTGCAATACGGTTCTTAATCTGTGTGATTTCTTCCTGAGTTTGAAGCCGGAGATTGGAAAGACTTCGAATCTCCGCATAAATGCCTGTTGGTATATATGGATATGAAAATCTGCCTTCATTCACCAGAGCCGCAATTGTTTTTGGATCCTTACGGTCATTTTTGTTCGGATTGTTGTCATCCAGTTCTTTCGACTTCTTTACATGGTGTGGATTTACATGAACAGGTTTCATTCCGTTGTCCTGCAGGTATGCTCCAAGATTGAACCAATAGTGGCTCGTTGGCTCCATTCCCGGAATCACAACATCTTTCCCATATTTTTCTGCAATATCCTCCATCCATGCTTTGAAAGTCGCAAAACCGGATTCCGTGTTACTGAATTCCAATGGTTTCTTTGAATACTCATAATTGCGCCAGTCGAATGCCCTTGCAAAGTGGGTTTCACTTCCGACATCAATCCCAACAATCAATGTTTTTTCTGTAATGGATTTAATTTTTGCGTTCTGTGTGTTATACTTCATTTTAGATACCTCTCTGTTCAATAAGATTTTTTACTAACCGTGCAAAGTCAGTAATCTTATTTTACACTGAGGTATTTTTTTCTCAACCTTCTTTCTTGGAATTCCTTATATTTGAATTATACAGGAAGCTCCTTACTGTCATTCTAACCGGTATCTTATGTTGTAGTAGTAATCCTTTTATTTCACATATCTTTGTATGTTTTTAACTCTTGATTGGCTAAATATTCATCGTATTTTGAAAAATAAGAGTCATAATAATTACACTTTTTATCATCTATATTTAATTTATAGCCCCCATCCTTTGCAAAACACTCATTAACATAACTTCTACAGTTTCCAGTCAGAGCTGATTCGCTAATGATTAAATTACGATCAGGTGGTTCCATCATTTGTCGTTTTATCAATCAGTTGCAGCTGGAACTAAGACAGATGCTCAACCGGGACATGCACAGGTACGAACATCCTCACATCAATGAAGTCCTGTATTCTATTATTTCTAAGACAACCTGAAAGTTTTACATGTTCGACAAACTTGAATCTGTTGTACAGCATTCTTTACCATTTCTTAAAATACGCTACAAACTGTACACCTGCATTTACTGCACAAAAAACTAACGCAAAGCAAAATAATGCCATCTGAATCTTTCCCACATTATTTACTACACCACCACAATAACTTTACACTTCCGCAACATGACTTTACATGTCGATAAACATAAGCTTTTAACAGTTCGACATTCATCATTTATATTTCTCTAAAATGATTCTATTGAACTATTAAATGCATTAGCAAGAAAAAAGGCTGACTATTTTAAATAATTTACTTTTTTTACATGGAGCATACACATTCCATGCATCAATTACTATCTTCCTACTAATTCGATCACTTTTTATCTTTTTTAAGATATCATTGTAATTGAATCTTGCTCTTCTATACTCAAACCATTTATTTAACTCGTCATTATCATAAATGTCTAATAATAACAGATGTAATGCTTTACTTAATTCATAACTCAGATTTACGTCATAACACATTCCTTCTTTAGAGTGCTCTATTGTTCCTATTACATATGACTCATCTGCTACATGTGACCAAGCATCTTCATTCCCATAGTTAATTAGTTCCTGTATGAATTCAGGCGAATAAATGGATCTCGGATTGCTAGGAATTATACCCTCACATTCCGATTCTATTTTTGAAGTAAGTGTACTGTGTATAACTTCAGACACGGGTTCAACATCACAAACAACTAGTCCATGCTCATATTTATAATCCAGTATATGATTTATATTGGCAAAACAAAGTTTATAAAGTGAGTCTTGTGTATAATATGCTTTATTTAACTCAATGTATTTTCCGTCACCAAATTTACTAAATAGTTTATTTTCCATTAAAATATATAACTTATAGTACTTTTCCATATTTTCCTCCAATGTAGTCACCACCAAAAATTCAAAGTTTTCTCTGCATTACATTATATCTCGATTATTTTTTCTACACAATAAAATCTCTAAAACTCTTTCAGAGTAAAAGACACTGTCCATAATCCCTTATACGATGTATCCTTCTCCAGCTTCGCCTTAAACCCTTCGATATACATTTCCGTACTTTTCATCTCAGCAGTTTCCGTATCAAAGTATTCCACTGACAACTTATCTGTTTTAGAATACCCAGTCAGTGCTTTCAGCCACTTCGCCGTTACTGAAAATGCCACTGCGATATTCACTACACCTTGCCCGCTCTGCCAAAGCAGGATCTGACAGTTTTTCAGAAAGTTTTTGGATTCTTTCAATATAGGTACTCCTCATATGCACCCCTGCTTAAATTTTATCATAAATAAAAGAACCTGCCTATCTCAAAGCAGATTCTCTTAAGTTTATGATGTTGCGCTATGCAGGTGGATATTTATTTGATTTCCTACTACCACTCCAAGTGGTTTATTTCTTGTTTTTCTTTACCGGCT
>OLNH01000031.1_pt1 | contig 124115 bp, 123 predicted proteins | sample 1643101 | NCBI WGS metagenome assembly OLNH01 (sample SAMEA3136758, study PRJEB25190) | human gut metagenome | biome: human gut; feature: human-associated habitat; material: faeces | place: Austria | collected 2013 | reverse complement strand
TTGACTGTGCCAATGCACTTCATGAGCTGATCGATATGGGTGTTGAGAATATCATCACCTTTGATGCACATGATTCCCGTGTGCAGAATGCGACTCCTCTTCATGGTTTTGAGACTGTACAGCCATCCTACCAGTTCATCAAGGCTCTTCTTAATAATGAAAAGGGACTTCATATCGACAAGGATCATTTCATGACGATCAGCCCGGACGAAGGAAGCATGAACCGTGCGATCTATCTCGCCAATGTCCTCGGTGTTGATATGGGTATGTACTATAAACGTCTGGATTACTCAAGATATGTAAACGGCCGTCATCCGATTGCAGCATATGAATTCCTCGGACCAAAGATCGAGGGCAAGGATATGATCCTGATCGATGATATGATCTCCTCCGGTGATACGATCATTAAGATCGCGTCTCTCCTGAAAGAGAAAGGAGCAGGCAGAGTTTACATCTGCTCTACCTTCGGATTCTTTACCGATGGTCTTGATAAATTTGACGATGCTTACAAGAAGGGCTACTTCGACAAGCTCCTTACTACTAACCTGGTTTATCAGTCACCGGAGCTTCTTGAGAAGCCATACTACATCAGCTGCGATATGAGTAAATATATTGCTCTGATCATTGATACGCTGAACCATGATACCTCCGTCAGCCACCTTCTGAATCCGGTAGACAGAATCAAACGCTGCGTAACAAATTACATGAGCCAGCATGAGAAATAAATAAATCATAACGCACGCAAAGCGGCTGCACCTTCTGAGAACGATATAACAGTTTCTCAGAAAGCGCAGCCGCTTTATATTTCTGTAACAGACAGATATCCATGATCCGCATCTGCTGTCTGCTTTGCTTTTGATCTTTATGCGGAAATCTTCCTGCAAAAGCTCACATAGGAAGCTTCTGATAGGGAATCCTCTCTTTATCCAGGATCTCCATTTCTCTTTTATGGCAGGTACTTATGATCACCTGTCTGTTTTCTTTATGCAGCCACCTGAGAGCCGCTGCAAGACGTTCTTCATCATACATGCCAAATACATCATCCAGGATCACAGGGAACGGTTCCTCTTTGCAGAAAAGCTCTCCTGCTGCCATACGAAGGGCAAAATAAATCTGCTCCAGTGTCCCGCGGCTCAGTCTCTCAATGGATACGATACGCTCCCCTGTGTTCACAGACATATGCAGTGCCTCATCCATCAGAACCTCCTGGTATCTGCCACCGGTGATCTCACTTAATATCTCAGATGTACGTTTTTTCAGACGGACCCCTACCTGATCCGTAATGTTTCCGGAAAGTGCCTCAATCGTCTCCATAGCCATATTCAACGCCTGGATCTCCGTTTCCTCCGGAGTGATCACTTCTGTGTTTTCTTCACATTCCGTCAACTCTGCCTGCAGGTTCTCCAGCGCTGTATGCTTCTCTTCGTAGTCACTGTCCAGACTGTTCCGGTTCCAGGTCAGCTCCTCATGTCTGGAATGCCAGCGCTCTCTCTGACGTTCTCTCTTATTCAGCTCCCTGCTGAGCCGTATGCGAAAAAACAATGCCGCTACAGAAATCGCCGCAGTTGCCACGCCTGCCAGAACGCTGAAAATGACCTGCCCGGAAAAAGCTGCCAGGCAGCCGGTACCGGCAATCCCGCCAAGCAGCACAACTGCCAGAACTGCATCTGTCTGCTCCCGCCTTCTTTTTACACGATCGATCCGAAGCTCAAGAAGATCCTCAGTACTCCGTTCTCTGGTCCCTATGTTCATCCCGTCCTGCTGCTGCATGATCCGATCACGCTTCTCATCCAGTTCACGGATCTCTCTGCGGATATATTCCATGTTTGCGGAAATCTTTTCTTTTTCCTTTTCCAGCTCCTTTTTTCGCCGGGCCGCTTCTGTCAGATATCCTTTTCTGGACATTTTCAGCATCTGCATGGCTCGTCCCATGTCAATGGAACTGTCACCGGTTCCCTGATAGCTGGCCATGTAATTCTGCAGTTCACGTACGAGATCTTTTCCTGTAACGCTTTTCAGCTGTGCCACAGACACCGTATTATCATAAACTGCCTCACTTACATTTCCCAGAATAGTCCCAAGAGCTCCCTGTTCCGCATCCACAAGGCTGCCATCATCTTCACAGAGAAGCTCTCCTAGCTTCTTTTCTTTATAAAAATTCCTGGTTAGACGATACTTCTTCCCCTTGCTTGTGAACCACATGATCCCACCATATTCTGCCGGATTTTCCCACGGTTCATATTTTGTATATGTATCGTTCAGAGCAGCCTTTCCCCGCAGTCTGCGAACGCCGTAAAACATGGAGCGGATAAATGTATGTGTGGTAGTTTTTCCACTCTCATTTTCACCGTAAAGTACGTTGATCCCAGGCGAAAGCTCCATATCCTTGTCCCGGATCTTCCCGAAATTTTTTATTTTTAAACGTCTGATAACCATCTTATGCTATCCTCCTGTGCTGCCCCTTTATCGCCGGCTGCCTGTCTCAAGCAATGCCTGAAGCCCATAATACAGCGCCTTTTTTTCCACGGTATCCATACCCTTTTTGGCCAGAAAATAGCCGATATAATCACCGATCAGAGTACCGCTGTAGCGTTTGTAGAGCTCACCAAGATCATACGCCGGCCAGGATTCATCCACAACATCGGTAACATTTCCGAGACTTTTCAGTTTCTCAGGGATCAGAAGAAGATCCGGCGAACGCATTCCCTGAAGAATGATCCTGTAGATATTCCTTCCTCCTCTGCGGAAAATCTGGGATTTTACCGCTTCTTCCAGAGATATCTGTGTAGTTTCCTCGTGAAGTGTCATTACCAGCTGCTGATAGGAACGACAGGCAAAGGGAACGAACTCTGTACGGATCCTTCCGTTGATCAGTCGTCCCTCCATATATCCATGTTCCCCTGTATCATTCCTGTCAATGGGCTCCAGAGCCCCGGAAAAGGCCGCCTGGTCACGGATCAGGATCTGCGGCTTGTGGATATGCCCTAACGCCACATAATCGAAGCCTGACGCCGCCAGAGCTGCTGCACTGAGAGGAATATGCTTCTCATCGCCGCCATGGGCCAGCAGAATATGGATTCCTTCTTTCTGGACAGGGACAGCCTGATCATAAAGTCCGTCTTTTATTTCCCGGTCATAGTAACTCAGTCCATATACATAGACATCAAGCCTGGGATCTTTAACACAGGTCAGTTCCCTGCTCCTGAAAAATATAACATTGGAATTCCACTCAAACGTATTATAAAAAGAATCTCTGCTTATAAAATCATGATTTCCTGCCATCAGATACACTCTGGTATCCGGGATGGTGGAAAACAGATAATTTACTTCCTTAAGCTCTCTCATAAGAGGCTGGCGGTGGAACAGATCTCCGGATATAAATAGCAAATCCACCGGATCTTCGCGGATGCCCGCAATAACCCGGCGGAAAGTGCTCCAGATTTCTTCCTCCCGCTCTTTGCTCCACGGGCAGCCCCTGTCGGGAACCGCGCCCAGATGCACGTCTGCAAGATGAATAAATCTCATAATGTTCTCCCTTGTGTGTCAGTCACATATCAATACCTGTTGCCAATTTTTCTCTGCTGTTCTCTGATCTCAGGAGCACAGAACGTCCTGCTGTGCAAAAGTGTTCTGATCAAAGATCGCAGTTCTTTACAGTTCTCGGGAATGGGATCACGTCACGGATGTTACCCATACCTGTAAGGTACATGACACATCTCTCAAATCCAAGACCAAAGCCGGAATGACGTGTGGAACCATATTTACGAAGATCCAGATAGAAATCGTAATCCTCCGGTTTCAGACCCAGCTCATCCATACGTGTTCTCAGCTTGTCGTAGTCATCCTCTCTCTGGCTTCCTCCGATGATTTCTCCGATTCCCGGCACCAGACAGTCCATAGCCGCAACTGTCTTTCCATCCTCGTTGAGTTTCATGTAGAATGCCTTGATCTCCTTCGGATAATCTGTAACAAATACCGGTCTCTTGTAGACCTGCTCTGTCAGATAGCGCTCATGCTCTGTCTGAAGATCACATCCCCAGAATACCTTGTAATCAAATTTGTCATTGTTCTTCTCAAGGATCTCAACAGCCTCTGTATAGGTCACATGCGCAAATTCAGAATTAAGCACATGGTTCAGTCTGTCAAGAAGCCCCTTGTCAATGAAGGAATTGAAGAAGTTCATTTCCTCCGGTGCATTCTCAAAGACATAACGGATCACGTATTTCAGCATAGCCTCTGCAAGCTCCATAGCGTCCTGAAGGTCTGCAAACGCACACTCAGGCTCGATCATCCAGAACTCAGCTGCATGACGGGTAGTGTTGGAATTCTCAGCACGGAAGGTCGGTCCGAATGTGTAGATATTGCGGAATGCCTGTGCATAAGTCTCTCCGTTCAGCTGTCCGCTTACGGTAAGGTTTGTCTCCTTTCCGAAGAAATCCTGTGAATAATCAACACTTCCATCCTCTGTCAGCGGAATATTCTTCGGATCCAGTGTTGTTACCTGGAACATCTCTCCTGCACCTTCACAGTCACTTCCTGTGATCAGCGGTGTGTGCACATAGACAAAGCCTCTCTCCTGGAAAAATTTATGGATCGCATATGCACAGAGAGAACGTACACGAAATACAGCCTGAAAAGTATTTGTTCTCGGTCTTAAATGTGTCATGGTCCTTAAGTATTCAAGACTGTGTCTCTTCTTCTGAAGTGGATAATCCGGTGCGGAAGCTCCCTCTACAGATATCTCTGTTGCCTGGATCTCAAATGGCTGCTTCGCCTGAGGGGTAGCTACCAGCGTTCCCTTAACAATGATGGCCGCTCCAACGTTCAGCTTGGAAACCTCTGCGAAATTCTCCATGTTATCGTGATATACGATCTGAAGAGTTTCAAAAAAGCTTCCATCATGAAGTACGATGAATCCAAACGCCTTGGAATCACGAACACTTCGTACCCATCCACCTACGGTGATCTCTTTGTCGAGATACTGTTCACGGTTTCTGTAAATCTCTTTCACTGTTGTCAGTTTCATAATCTATACCTCATTCCTCATATTCAGGATTACACGTCCCTGCGGACCTCCAAACGTCCGTATCGAATTAAGTATAGACTATTCTCATGGTTCGTGCAAGGAGTAATTGCCCTGTCGGACAGAAAAATAGCGGGCCGCCGGACAGAAAAATCCCGCCTGGCGGAATGTCTCCGGCAGACGGGATTTTTCTGTCTGTTATACCATTAATAATAAGATGCGTTGATACTTCCTGTGTTGAGATAAGTAATGCAGTAATAGTAGATCCTCTTGAATGTCTTTGTTGTGTAGTGAAGTCCATCATCACTGTCAGCGTCTGTGCCATTGTAGGAAGCATTGGTCCCGTAGCCTTTTTTCATAAGTACGCTGTACATATCGATGTACTTGTAATCCAGAGAAAGACCGGAACGGATCTTGCTGTTGAATTCTCTTACCTGTGCCTCTGTACGGGCGCCTCTTCCTGCTTTTGTGATCATGGTACTGTTGATCGGGTTTACAGACATGTAAAAGAGCTTACAGTTCTTACTTTTCAATGTGGATGCGATACTGGTCATATAGCTGACATAATTGCCTGCATTTCCCAGGTCATTGACACCCAGATTAAAGATAACGGCGATCGGTTTGGAACCTTCTGTTTTGTCGATCTCTTCTATAAGCTGTGCATATCCTGTATCCCGGAACCAGCTCAAGCCCTTTCCTGGGTTTGCAACAAAAGAAACCCCATTTGTTACAGAACTGCTCATCTGTTTGTTCAGTGTCGCCTGTATTCCTGCAGTACGGGAATCTCCCACAAAAATAACCTTACTGTACATCATACCGATCGCCGGATGAGCCATCTCATCGGAGCTGATATCCTTCTCCAGTGCACGGTTAAATACTGTCGCATACAGATTGGTGTTTTTGTTGATCCGCAGAAGTTCGCCGGCTTCATAATCCGGATCTGTGGAAGAACCGGTCCGTCTGGTCTTAGACCAGCCCATAAACGTATAACCTGTCGCATTGGATACAGATGGGAGCTTAAGGTAACCGCCCTTTCCAAGTGTTACTGTCTTCCATACGGTTCCGTTTGCCTTGCGGAGATTTACTTTTACTGACTGCATCTGTACGGAATAGTATCTGATATTACCGGAGATTTTAATCTTCGTTCCTACTTTTTTTGCAGTAGATGCCTTGCCGTTCTTTGCTGTTGACCAGCCAAGATTTACATATCCCGATCTGGATGGAACTGCAGGCAATGTGTAATATGTACCCTCTTCTACTTTTTTCTGCAGCTTCTTATATGCGGAATTGGTGCTTCCATTTCCAAGATAGAAGTTTACGGTATAGTATCTGCTCTTTCTGCGGACCGCATACAGAGTCATATCTTTTCTGACCTTTACGCGGGCACCTGCTTTATATACTACCTTACTGCTCCCCTTCCGTGTAGTCCATCCGAGATTCTGATATCCCACAGCCTTGGGTACTGCCGGAAGCCGGATCGTAGTATTTAATGTCACGTTCCGTGTCAGTGCGGTATACGTCTTACTTTTGCTGGTACCTGAATTATTATTGAACTTAACGGTATAAACAAGCTTCGCCGCCGACACCTTATGCGATGCAGCCGGCACAAAGATCAGTGCAGCTGCCACAAGTGCCAGCAAAAGCCATTTTATCCGAAAGGCCTTTCCGGTTTTTTCTCTGTTTTTCATATAAATAAACTCCTCCTGAAATACATATCCATCCCCGGGTGCCTCCGTACTTTTTTACAGAGTATTGATAAATCTCATAAATGCATCCCTGCCCTCTGGTGTGCATTTATAAACACCGGCATCCTCCAGTACATGAACAAATACATTGCCCACTTCCCTGCGAAGGACTTCCTGGATATTATCTTTATCAAGTTTCTCATATTTTGGCAGAAATTCTGCAACCCATGCAGCATGTTTCTCGATTTTCTCATTGGAAGCGATGTCCCTGCCGCTTAAAATGTATTCTTCAAGAAGCTCCAGCTCTTCTTTCAGACGTGCCGGAAGAACAGCGAGTCCCATAACTTCGATAAGACCGATATTCTCTTTCTTGATATGATGATAGCATGCATGCGGATGATAAACCCCCAGCGGATGCTCCTCTGTTGTGATATTGTTACGTAATGTCAGATCCAGTTCAAAGGTATCTCCCACTTTACGTGCGATCGGTGTGATGGTGTTATGCGGCTCTCCGTCTGTTTCTGCAAAGATAAATGCAGCCTCATCCGTATATCCTCTCCAGCCTGCCAGTACATGTGTTGCCAGATCGATCAGTCTCGTCTCGTCTTTGCTGCGGATACGCAGTACGGAAAGAGGCCATTTTACAATGCCGGCTTCCACATCTTCGTATCCCGGGATCGTCACATGCTTTTCAATCTCTGCCTTCGCCATGGCAAAGGTATAATGCCCGCCCTGGAAATGATCGTGGCTGAGGATAGAACCTCCTACGATTGGAAGATCCGCATTGGAGCCAAGGAAATAATGTGGGAACAGCTTTACAAAATCAAACAACTTGATAAATGTATTTCTCTCGATCTTCATCGGAGTATGCTGACTGTTAAATACGATACAATGTTCATTGTAGTAAACATATGGAGAGTACTGGAAGCCCCATGGACTGTCATTGATGGTGATCGGGATGATCCTGTGGTTCTCCCTTGCCGGATGATTGACTCTTCCTGCATAGCCTTCATTTTCCGGACAAAGCAGACATTTTGGATAGCTGCTGGATTTTACCAGCTTGGCAGCTGCGATAGCCTTTGGGTCTTTTTCCGGCTTGGACAGGTTGATCGTGATATCGATCTTGCCATATTCGCTGTCTACTGTCCATTTCTGATCTTTTTTTACGCGATAACGTCTGATATAGTTACTGTCCTGACTCAGCTTATAAAAATAATCTGTAGCTTTTTCCGGATCTTCTTTATAAGCATCCCAGAATTCTCTCTGTACCTGGGCAGGACGCGGCATCAGACAGTTCATCAGTTTTGTATCAAAGAGATCTCTGTACACAATACTGTCCTCGATGATGCCCCTCTTTACAGCCTCATCAAGAAGTTCGTTCAAAGTCTCCTCAAGATTGATTTTAGCATACTCTGTCTCCGGTTCTGTATATTCGCTTTCCCCAAAGGCATCCAGAAGAAGATTGGTTGCATAAATTCTTTCGCATTCCGGAGTAATACCACTCTCCACCCCATACTGTACCAGTTTTTTAATACTTTCACTTAACATTGATTTTTCCCCTTTCCTGTCGCGCTTTCCCCGGAAAACAGGAACTTTTTTCCTGTTTTCCGATTTATGCCAAACGGGAACTCCCGTCTTGCCATCCTGCTGTAACCCCATGGCCTTCATCCGGCCTGCTCTGTAAGCATCACTCTATGACGTTTTCTATATAGGTGAGAAATACATTTCCGGCACTCTCAAACAGCGCTGTACTGTCATTCATTCCATACGGGCTGATCTGCCCTGTTGCCGGATCATAAAGATAGGTATTATATTCATCATAGCCTACGATCACCACACTGGAATTTTCTCCTGTCTTGGCGATCACCGGTCTCTGGGCACTGACCTCATAAAGAACATTGTCAAGAGTGCAGCCGGTCAGATCGATCACCGTTCCCATATCACCAAGGCTATCCTGAAGTTCTTTTTTCTTCCAGTTGGCTGTACGTATACTTTCCGGTACATCCTCTATATTCATCTGGAGCTTTGTTTTTTTGTTTCCACGTTCCCAGACATACTGCTGCGCACGGTTAAGTACCACTCCAGTCTGCGCATCCGCGCGTTTCACAGCTGCAGCTGGATCGGTATAGATACGGTCAAGAGAACCATATGCATAAACATAATAAAGTTCTCCCTGTGGAACGGTAGTATCCAATGTTACCGATGAGTCTTCAGTACTCTCGATCTTGGAACAAACAAGCAGCGGACTGTCTGTCTCCGGTTTCTGAGTCATAGTCAGGCGGATCAGCGTTCCTGCACGGTTTGTAGTGATCAATGCTACATCTATCTGGCTTCCGGATGCTTTTTTGTTATTCATGATATTGTCCTTTTTCTGGACTGTATAAGCATTCCCGGATTTTGCAGAAAGTTCAAACTCCATCATGGTACTACCAACCGTTACGTTGGTGATATAAAGGCCATCCTGACGATACTCTTTTTTCACCTTTCCTTTAAAGCTTTCAATGCGGAATGTACTGATTCCCTCTGTTTCATGTCCGTTGGCATCCGTAAGAATGTCTTCATCGGAAAGGATCCCATATACCAGATCTTCATTCATAAATCCCAGAGCTCTCAGATTTTTTCCGCTTTCCGGCGAAATATCTCTTGTTTTCAGAGAATCAAATTCAATTTCCCGGATCTTCCCTGCATCATCTCCAGATTCGATCAGCCATGCTGCATGTGCCTTGGTATCTGACACAACAAAATGGTTCTGTTTGATTCCTTCTTCCAGAACCTGTGAGGTTCCTGTCTCAATATCTACCTGATACAGCTTCTGTGCAAACAGCAGAAACAGCTGATTGTTTTTGTTTACATAAGTGAGTGTTCCAAGATCTTCCTTCAGGAACTCGTAGGATTCTGTACTTGGTATGAATACTTTTTCTTCCACCACATTACGGTCGCTGTTGTAGTGATAAACACAGACACCGCTGTATCCCTCGTGAACACCACGGTTCATGTAACCGTACAATACAAAGTCCACATCCCCGTTATCTGCCACTCGGATGATCTTGATATCATGTTCGTTGCGCACATATCTGGAATCGTTATCTTCCTCTTTGCGGAAGCTGAAGATCCTTGTGATCTTTCCGCTGGACGGTGCATAAGACCAGAGATCCCCATCCTGCTCAAAAGCAACGATCTTTCCACTGCTGTCTGAAGCATAGGTGACATTCTTGTCACGGACACCCAGAAGCAGGCCTGCATCGGAAACTACCTTCTGAGACGGATCAAATACCTTCGTTGCAGAACGTTTAAAATCCAGCAGCATGATCCTTGTTTCTGTATAACGCATACGGTAAAATTCCGTAACATCATAAATTTCGGTTTTACCCTCATCATCCTGTGCGGAAACCTGATAATCCAGCGTGATACTTGCAGTCGTTTCATTGATATCATCGATCAGCGGAACTCCTTCCATGTAGAGCTTCGGAGAAAGGGATCCCCAGCTGATATTGGAAAGTCCAGAACTGATGGAAATATTATTGTAATTCGTTCCGCCGGAAATATCCTCCGCTTCCAGATATCCGGTCAGCGTATCTGCCTGTTCCTTGTCCAGACACTTTGTGGAAAAATCCTTGACAAACTGAAGATACGCTTCTGTATTCAACTGGGTTCTGGAAACCACTCTTGTATAGTAGTAGACTTCCCCCTCACTGGTATCCAGCGTGATCTGCATGGAATACTCCTGGTTCATGCGAAGGTCACTGCCGATCTCAATCTCTGTACTTAAACAGCCGTTGTCCTCTTTCGTGAGATTCTTGATCTTACGGTTCTCCATAACCTTGCTTCCGTCTGAAGTCCGTACCTCATAAGCAAGCCCTGTTACTGTATCAGCATATGGGTTGATCTCAAAAGACACTTTTTTGGTCGTATCCAGCGGAGTAATACTTCCTCTCATGAAATCGGTCTGCATCTGCTGTCTGTATCCATACATCTTATTTGCCTGGGTACTTCCGATCTTTACCATAACCTCTGGAAGTGTGGCATCGTTCATATCTGAGCGGTTATCTGTAGACTGACTGTTCATCAGAAATGAGGTCCCGGCTACTACTGCCACAAAGATCACCAGCAGTATCGCTCCCTTACGTAGGATCTTCATCATGTCATTCTCCCTTCTGTGAGGCTGACTCTTCCGGATAAAGAAGCCTATCCAGGGTAGGAGCCACATGAAGAGCCTTCATGGTATCCGAAAAACTGTCCCTGCTCTTTTTCTTTCCGGTTTTTACTGCGCGGATCAGAATATTCTTTGGTGTATGTTCCATATCGATAAATTCAAGAAGCTGGGTTTCATATCCTTTGCTTTCCAGAAGCTCAGCACGAAGACCATCTGTGATCAGAGCTGCCATTCTTTCCTTCAGGATCCCATAACGCATAACAGGCTGGAGCATTTCGTTTCGGATCTGACGATTCAGTTCATGCTGACAGCATGGAACAGACAGGATCACCTGAGCCCCCCATTCCACTGCCTTGGCCAGAGCGAAATCTGTTGCTGTATCGCAGGCATGAAGTGTCACCACCATGTCCACAGAAGAAACGCCTTCGTACCCTGCAATATCTCCCTGGTAAAAATGCAGCTTGTCATAACCATAAGATCTGGCCAATTCACTGCAATGCCGTATCACATCTTCCTTAAGATCCAGCCCTATGATGTTTACATCAAAACCCTCCAGTTCTCTGAGATAATAATACATAGCAAAAGTAAGATAGGATTTTCCGCAGCCAAAATCCAGGATCGTGATCTCTCTGTCTTTAGGAAGCTTCGGAAGGATATCCCTGATAAACTCCAGAAAGCGATTGATCTGTCTGAACTTGTCATATCTGGAAGCAACGATCTTTCCATCCTTTGTCATAACTCCCAGATCCACCAGAAACGGAGCTGCCGTTCCCTCTCTGAGAATGTACTGTTTCACCCGGTTATGAGGAGCGATCTTTATCTTCTCATTCTGTGCAGGCCCGTGTTGTTTTGTTTTGATGGTTGCTTTCCCTTTCTTGCTGATAAGGATACTTCCATCCTGACTGCGTCCGGTTGCCTGAAGCTGACGAAATTCCTCCATGGCATGCTCCAGATAAGCGATCATCTCTTCCCTGGTAAAATTCTTATGATAAACCTTCGTCCCTTCTGTCATGGACGCCTGGTAAAAAATCTGACCCTTCAGCTCCACAGGACGAAGCTTCACCTTGGAAGGTCCCTCGCCAGTCCTGCGGCCACTGACAACAGCCTGTATCAGCTGTTCATTAATCTGTTCTTCTAAAAATTCCCTTATTGTTTTCATCATACTTCCATTATATTCACTTTTTGTTTTATTGTATATGGACAGATGTTGTGCGAACCAGTTTTGGTCGCTTCTGCCAGTATCACTGTATCGTTCATGGGTAAACCGCCATTTTAATACTCAGTGCGGAAACATTTTCTGCACCTTTTCCTCCTGCATCTTCGTCTGGAAATCTCCTGATACACCAGCACTTCGATCAGATCATCCAGGAACCCTCCTGGAATCTCCTGTACACTGGTATCTCCTTCCATCTGTCCTTTCACCTGGTGACAGATGTGATAGAGCATGAAACGATCCGGATATTCATCATACAGCCGGCTTCCCTCATAATCCAAAAGCTGACACTGTGCTTCCGCTTTTTCCTGGATCCTTCGGGCTGTATCCGGATAGTATGATCTCATCAGATCAAATTCCTTTTCCTGTTCTCTCTCTTCATTATAAAAACCAGGACTTCCCTGTGTAGCATAAAACGGATAAAAATCTGGATAGATCATAACTCTTCTGCTGTCCTCTCTCTGCTATCTCTTACAGTATATGCAGAAGAAAAATGACGGTTCCCTCCAAAGTTCCGATCAGGCCATCCGTTTCAGCATTCCCTGGGTCAGACGTACGCTGTGCTCAATTGCAAGCTTTTCAAAAGCCGGATAATCCATGTTTGCACTATTATCTGCTTTATCTGAGATAGCACGGATGATCAGGAATGGAATCCCGTTAAGAGCTGCTGCCTGTCCGATCGCTGCGCCCTCCATCTCAACAGCATAGGCGCTGAATTCCTTTACAATATTATCTTTTACACCCTGATCACATACAAACTGATCTCCGGAAGCAATTCTTCCTTCAAAAACCCTGATCTCCGGATTTACTTCCTCGCATACATCATGTGCGATCTTACGAAGGCACTCATCTGCCTGGAAGGAAAACTCTTTCATCTGCGGGATCTGTCCCTTCGGATATCCGAATCCGGTTGCATCCATATCATGATGAAGAACATCTGTGGAAAGTACGATATCTCCAATATTGATATCATTGTTAAGGCTTCCTGCGATACCGGTATTGATCACCGCTTCCACCTGAAAGAGATCTGCCAGGATCTGGGTGCACATGCCGGCATTTACCTTACCGATCCCGGACTGTACCACAACTACCTTCTTTCCTTCCAGAACACCCTCATAAAAATCCATTCCGGCTCTGGTAGTAATGGATACATTCTCCATAACCTCTTTCAGTCTTGCTACTTCCTGTTCCATTGCTCCTATGATTCCAACACATTTCATGATCTGTAAATCCTCTCTTTCAATATGATATCCCGCTGAATTTCACAGTTTTTTTTCGTTCAGCAGTATCTTTTTCTTTTTCTACATTGTTCATTATAACAAATTTTATTTTTTATGGAAACTTTTTTTGAGAGATGCTATAATCGATAAATAAACAGAACAGGAGGTAACCAGAATGGTTTATAAGACAAAAGGCGTCTGTGCTCAAGGAATTGAGTTCGAGATCGACGATAATAAAAAAGTTCACAATATCAAGTTTACAGGCGGATGTTCCGGAAACACACAGGGTGTTGCACAGCTTGCAGAGGGAATGGATGCAAATGAAGTGATCTCCCGTCTGGAAGGCATCCGCTGCGGATTCAAACCAACTTCATGTCCGGATCAGCTTGCAAAAGCCATCCACCAGGCATTGAACGAAGGCTGATCTCACATAATCTTATTTTGTATATCGTATTTATCATCACCCTGCGAAAAATTTCCGCAGGGTGATTTTAGAATGATCTGACAAAATAATTGTTTCAATGTTATCTTTGTTATCCGGTTAAATGTCCGTTCTATCCCACTTGTCACACAGTGACTGGATATCTCTTGCAAAACGATCCAGATCTTTATTGGGGCAACCTTCATTCTTCCGGATCACGGACATCAGGCGACGTCCCATAGCCAGCAGCTTCTCATATGCACGGGCAGCCTTGGTTGTTTTCGGCGAAGCAGTTGCCTTTACGATCCGAACACCGACAGCCTCATGGATACACCGGTTCTCCAGAAGATCATATTCAGTTCCACTAAAGGGTGCTGTTGCATCATACCCAAGCTCTTCTTTAAGCCTCTGGGCAAAAATCTCCGTCACCGTATCATCACCATGCGTAACAAATACGTGTTTTGGTCTCGTCTCAAAGGCTTTCGCCCATTCTATAAGTCCGTTTACATCAGCATGACCGCTGATTCCCGGCATTTTGCATATTTCAGCAGCTACCTGCACAGTCTCACCAAACAACTTCATCTCCACAGCACCTTCCAATAATGCCCGTCCCGGAGTTCCGATAGCCTGGTATCCAACAAAAAGAATGGTATTTCTGGGATTCCACAGATTGTGTTTCAGATGATGTTTGATACGACCAGCATCACACATACCGCTGGCGGAAATGATCACCTTGCAGTCCTCATCAAAATTGATAGCTCTGGAATCATCGGTAGTAACGGAGGTCTTCAATCCCTGGAAGGATAACGGATTGATACCTTTATTCAAAAGATCCATTGCTTCCTCATCATAGCAGGTATATGCATTCTCACTGAAAATCGTAGTTGCCTCATTGGCAAGGGGACTGTCTACATATACCGTAAAACCATCATGGCCGTGAACCAGTCCCTGTTCTTTGATCTGTCGGATAAAATACAGCATTTCCTGAGTACGGCCTACTGCAAAGGACGGGATCACCAAACTGCCGCCTCTGTCAAAAGTCCTCTGGATAATCTCTGCCAGTATTGCCGGATAATCCGGACGTTCTCCATGACTGCGGTCTCCGTAGGTAGATTCCATCACAACATAATCTGCCTCTCGGATATATACCGGATCCCTGATCAGCGGCTGATTGATATTTCCGATATCGCCGGAAAAAACGATCTTTTCTGTTTTGTCCTCTTCCGTCATCCAGACTTCAATACTGCTGGAGCCAAGAAGATGTCCTGCATCCACAAATCTTACTTCGATTCCCTCTGCCGGTTTGATGATCTTATCATATGGGCATCTGACGAAGTTCCGGAGCACACCCATGGCATCTTCCATCGTGTATGCAGGAATAAATTCCGGTTTTCCTTCTCTCCGCCCCTTTCGGTTTCTCCACTCAGCCTCGAACATCTGGATATGTGCGCTGTCACGAAGCATGATATCGCAGAGATTACAAGTTGCCTCTGTCGCATAGATCGGCCCCTGATAGCCTTTTGCATACAAGGCCGGAAGATTTCCGGAATGATCCATGTGTGCATGTGTCAGAAGCACAAAATCCAGATCACCCGGATCCACCGGAAGCTCCTTATTTTCATAATAATCCGGTCCCTGCTCCATTCCATAATCCACCAGAAACTTCCGTCCTGCCGCTTCCAGATAATAACAGCTTCCAGTCACCTCATGCGTAGCACCGATAAATGTTATCTTCATGCACAAGCCCCCTTTTCCGTCCCACATTCTGAAATTTCCATATCAAAAAAAGCCTGAAGGATCTCTCTGTGATATCCGATCGTCCAGAAACGCTGTGATATACAATTCCAAGAAGAAATAATCGACTTTTTGTTTATTAACGGTTTGTTATTGTATTTATTATACACGAAATATATGTTTTTTGACAGTCTTTTTGTGAAATATGTTTCTTTTTTTAAGGGGATTTTTTTAGATTTTTTGATATTATTCAGAATTTTTAGACATTCCCCAGCGAAGGTAATGTAAAGTTTACTGGATTTTTTATTTTTTTGGGGGAGTGGCATCGCTGGGGTGTGTGATTTATTTTGTTGATTTGTTATTTTACGAGAATACCGCTGGTTAAGGTTGTGGTTGATTCTTTACTGCCATCCTTGGCTGCATGATAGCCTCTTACACGGTAGTAATAACCGCTTGGCACGATTACTGTAATATCTTTAACTAAATTAGTTGCATTTTTTTTTGTAAAACTCCAACTTTTATATGTTGAATAAGTACCATTAACTTTTCGTTCTAAATACATGTTTAAATAAACTATATCGCAAGAGTGATGACACTGCGTAAGACCAGAAATAATCACTTTATTGCTAGCTAATTTCTTAATACTTAAATTTCCCAAATTTAAATTATTTCCACGTAATACGCTATAGGTTGTATCTTCTGCATAATCTGCATCCGTATCTGTTTCTACTGAAAAATCATCTGATAAATTTTCTGCCATTACAGGAATTCCCAGCAACATACAACAACAGAATACTAAAAATACCGCCATTATCGTTTTCTTCATTTTCTCTTTCATGTATCACCTTTTCACCGCTAAACTTCCATTACAATAATATTACGATATATATTCTCCATAATCGCTTTAGAAAACTATATTTTTTATAAATTTTATAAATTCCTCTTTTTGCATTTTACCTGTAATCTGATAAAATATCGATTCATTTTTCCAACATGCTACATAATTTTCATTTGTATCTGTATCTGCATCATCTTTTACTTTTTCAATATTTACTGTAATATTTTCATTCTCAAGATTTACCTTATCAATTATTTTCCCATCCAAAATATAAACACTGCTTTTAGCTTCTTGATCATATCTCCCTATATATATCATTATTATATTTTTCCCATAATAATATTCCATTACTGCATATCCCGCCGAAGTACTCACATAATAATCTTTAAATTCAAAACCATCTGGACGATACATAAATTTGGGAACTTTTGCACTAATCCCTTTTTCAATATTATCTAACGCCATCTGCTCATCCTTCTGCGCTCTCTCATTTTCTTCATCATTTTCAATTGAAATACTCGTATCATCCCCAGCCCAATACCTCACAGAATCAATAAAATAACTCCTGTTCGCCTGGCTGGTCATGCTTGCGGCGAAGATACCGGCTGAGCATACAAGTACTGCTGCCGCTACGCGAGCTGCTTTATGACTTTTCTTTTCGGGCAGATAAACGATCTTTACATTCTCTTTATGATCATCAGTTTTAATACTGTCAGTTTCGTCTTCTTTGTAAACACCATCTGCTTTCAGTTTTTCTACAAGCCTCTGATAAGCAGCCTTTGCCTCCTCTTCTGTTTCTCCATCATCAGGAATCACTCCATCTGGAAACAGGATTTTTTCCATCTCTTCGGTTTCTTTTTCATATTCTTCTGCCAACCATTTTTTCAGTTCAGCATCCCTGAAATTTTCCATTATTTTTCTCCTGTAATCCTATCTTTCCTTGACAATTCCTCCGTTAGAGTTCATATTTAATGATAGTATATGACTATTCAGGAGGAATCCAAATGAAACACATCGTACTTACCGGCGGTGGTACTGCCGGACATGTAACTCCAAATATTGCCCTGATTCCAAAGCTCAGGGAGCTTGGTTATAAGATTTCCTACATCGGTTCCTACGAAGGAATCGAAAAAAAACTGATCGAAGAACTTGGAATCCCATATTATGGAATCTCATCCGGAAAGCTGAGACGTTACTTCGATCTCAAAAACTTCTCTGACCCGTTTCGTGTACTGAAGGGATTCAGCCAGGCCAGAAAGATTCTGAAAGAGCTGAAACCGGACGTTGTTTTTTCTAAAGGCGGTTTCGTTACGGTTCCCGTTGTGATCGCGGCCAAACGTTTAAAAATCCCCGCATTGATCCACGAGTCTGACATGACTCCAGGTCTTGCCAATAAACTCTGTCTCTCTTCTGCATCCAGAATCTGCTGTAATTTTCCTGAGACAGTCGCCAATCTTCCAGCTGACAAAGCAGTTCTTACAGGAACTCCGATCCGCCAGGAACTTCTTTCCGGAAATGCGGAAAACGGTCGTAAATTCTGTGGTTTCACTACTGACAAACCGGTACTTATGGTTATCGGTGGTAGTCTGGGAGCTGCTTCTGTCAATGATAATGTCCGCAAGATCCTACCTGAACTTCTGAAGGAATTCCAGGTTGTTCATCTCTGCGGAAAGGGAAAAACCGATGAATCTCTCAACGGTACTGCCGGATACGTCCAGTATGAATATATCCAGGACGAGCTTCCGGATCTGTTTGCCATGGCTGATATCGTGATCTCCCGCGCAGGCGCTAACGCAATCTGTGAGATCCGCGAACTTCATAAGCCAAATCTTCTGATTCCGCTTTCTGCCAAAGCCAGTCGTGGTGACCAGATCCTTAACGCTCGATCCTTCGAACGCCAGGGCTTCAGTAAAGTGCTGGAAGAAGAGGAGATTACAGAAGAAAAGCTTCTGGAAACCATCCGCCAGCTCTATACCGATCGTCAGAAATATACAGATGCTATGGCAGGAAACGGCCAGGTAGATTCCATCAGTAAGATCACTGATCTTATTGAAGAATGCGCCAGAGCCTGACTATATTTCCACAACAGCCATATGAAAACTCTGCCACTCCCTTCCGGGCTGGCAGGGTTTTCTTTTATTCGTATACTTTGCGAAATTCTTCCTGCAGCCAGCGCTTCACTTTATATATCCTGTTATTGACACCACTTTTCGTCAGACCATATTCTTCTGCAACTGTTTCAACGGAAATCTCCAGATATTTGACCTGAATTAAGATCTCATAATTTATCGGCTGTTTCTTTCGAAATCTTCTCAGCACCATATACATAAATTCTTTCTTCTCTTTACGCAGAAATACCTCTTCCGCATCGACCGAATTCTGTTCTTCCAGAAATGCCGCAACTTCTTCCTGACAGACAAACTCATGCTTGGAGCTTGATTTCTTTATATAATCCAAAGCCTTATTCATAGATGCCCTCTTGATCAGAGAAAACATCATCTTTTCATTATCAATATTCAGGCCATCCTTTATAGTATACATTTTGTAAAGTACATCCTGACTGACATCATCAGCAGCACTCCAGTCATGGAGAACTCCATACGCATACCCTCTGGATATTTTTCGGTATTTAAGATAAAACTCTTCAAATGTCTGATTATTCATTTTTCCTCTTTAGTGGCTATTTGTCATTCTTTAATTTTCTTTAAGATTTCATCTCTCACCTCATCGCTGAGTTCTCCGGGTTTCCAGGTTAAACCAACACCATCTCCCTCATATCTCGGAATCAGATGCATGTGAAAATGAAACACAGTCTGTCCTGCGATCTCTCCATTGTTCTGCACAACATTAAATCCATCACAGTTCAGTGCATCTCTCAGCTTTCCTGCCATTTTTTTAGCCAGGATCATTGCTTTTCCGGCAGTCTCATCCGGAAGTTCATAAATATTCGCTGCATGCTTTTTCGGCAGGATCAATGAGTGTCCTTTGCTTGCCGGTCCCAGATCCAAAATCACGCGAAATTCCTCATCCTCATAAAGTGTTGCTGATGGAATCTCTCCATTTGCGATTTTACAAAATATGCAATCTCCCATTATTTTGTCCTCCTTGTTTGCAAAATTATTTTATCTATATTCTTATTTTGTCGTATTTTCTCGAATTTTTCAATACTGTTCTTGTTGATATTTGAAATTTCTGATGTTAATATTTTTTCGAGGTGATAATATGTGCAACGATACTACAGTCAGTAAATTGAAAAACGATTTTCATTATACACTTTCAAAATTTTCACATGAACTCCGGAATCCTCTGACTCTTATTAACAGTGGACTCCAGATGATCGCATCTGCACATCCTGAGGTCAAAGAATATGAGCACTGGGATGATGTTATGGATAATCTTGATTATGTAAAAGAACTTCTTGATGAACTTTCTGCATTTAATAATGCAGGCCATGTCAAAAGAGAAAACATTGACACCTGCAGCTACCTCCGAACGATCCTTTCCTCCATAAAACCTACTCTGGATTATCTGGAGATCACACTTGAAACAGATATTCCGGATTCATTGCCATCGATGGCTCTTGACCGGATCCGTGTCCGGCAGATGCTTCTGAATCTTCTGAAAAACGCATGGGAAGCCGTTCCTATTCCCGGAGGAAAGATTTCTTTTTCTGTCATTCCGGAAAATTCCGGCATCCGCATTGATATCCGGGATAACGGATGTGGAATCTCAAAGGAACAGCAGGCTACGATATTTCAGCCATTTTTTACAACCAAAGAATCCGGGACCGGCCTTGGCCTTGCTGTTTCAAAACAGATCGCTCAGGCACACAGTGGAGACATCACGCTTGAGAGCGCTCTCGGTCAGGGAACTGTTTTCCATATTTTTCTGGGATGATAAAGAATTACAGCGATCAGGAAACCACTCAACAAACCGCCTATATGCGCTACGTTATCCACGCCTTCACTTGCAAATCCGAAATACAGTGAAAATGCGGCCATGATCAGCATCTGTCTGACAGTCAGATCCGCCACTCTTCCTCTGTGCCGTATGATCACATAGATCATACCGCCCATGACTGCAAAAACAGCTCCGGAAGCTCCTGCAGATAAAGAAGCGTTTCCTGCATACATATCAAAAAACAAAGAGAGCATATTTCCGCCCAGACCACCAAATATATAGATCAGAAAAAATTTTATCTTTCCTGTTACCGGTTCCAGTCTCTGGCCAAGCACAAACAGAACCAACATATTATTGATCAGATGCGGCGCACCAAAATGCAGAAACATACTGCTAAACATCCGATACCACTGTCCCTGTTCCAGGATCAGCGGTGCATAAGCAGCACCGCATTCCAGCATATGCTGCCCGTTCTCCGAGCCGCCGGTAAATTCCACCACAAGAAAGATCAGCGTATTTATGAGGATCAGTAAAACTGTCACAGGTTCTTTTTTTATTTCTTCCAATTCCGGCCTCTTTCCACAGCGGTTCCGGAAATATTTCCCATAACTCGCTGTTATAATCTGAAAATTCGAATTTATTTCATTATTTTAACAGATTTTCATCAGGCGGACAACCTACTGTCCCATGTTAATACGATACAAAACTGGATTTTTCGCTCTGTTATTTCAAAAAAATATAACGGGCCTGTGCAAAATCGACTTCATCCTCATCCTCCAGCAAATAATCTTCTCCTGTTTTCAGAAGCTGTCCATTTACAGAAGTCCCATTTCTGGAGTTCAGATCTGCCAGATAATATGCCCCCTCCCTTTTTCGGATCTTGGCATGGATCCTGCTGACAGTTGGTATATTGATCACTGCATCCGCCGCAGTTTCCAGTTTTCCGATCACTGTGATATCTCTTTCCAGATAAATGGTAGCCAATTCCCCCGGTTCCCGGCTTACTAATGTAGCAGGACCTTTGGATGCACCTGCCGAAAGAACTACTGTTTCACCAAATCCATCTAAAAAATCTTCCGCTTTTGTCGGGATATTTTTTTTGATCTTTTCCAGTTCTTTTCTGCTGTCACCGGCATTGCTCCCTGACAGCGTACCAGATTCTTTCTGATCTTCAGAATATACAGCTGCCTCTTTTTCCGCCGCACCATATTTCTGCTCAGGCACCGGCGTATCCAGTTTTTTCTTTTTTCCACAGACTTTTTTGATCAGAATATAGCTCAGCATCCCCAGTATCATTGCTGCAAGAATTCCCAGAAGAAAAATTTCTTTGCTTATTCTTGGAATATATCCGCCGGCCATTCCTGCCGTAATTCCTAGAAGAAGCACCAATGCTGCACCAAATCCAGCCACTGGCTTCCATATTTTGTTTGTTTTTCGCTTCTGTGAGTCCGCTGAAGATTTTTTCTGTTTTTCATTTCCGGACACACTGGCTCTTTCCCAGCCTTCCACCTGCCACAGATCCTCTGCTTTTTCCTCCTCTGTCATCCTGTTTTCTTCCTGGACCACTGTTTTCTTTTTTTCATATGAAGAAAAATCTTCCTCGTCGCTGTTACATATTTTATATAACTCTTCCTTGATGTATTCCAGATGAAAGCTGTCCTCCAGTGCACGTCTGTATACATTATATCCCAACATGACCGCTTTTCCGTCTTCATGATCCAGCTTTGGAAGGATATACTCCGCAAGACTCTGAAACTGTTTCTGTATTTCCCCATGAAATCCCGGAAGATAACAAAATCGGACACTTTTTCTTTCCGCATCCAGATAGATATATTCCGGTTCCAGGATCAGCTGACAGGGATTCAAAAGATACTCGGACATTTCTTCCATGATCTGTATAAATCCTCCCAGTATCACCTGAAGCGACTCCAGATCCATCTTTTTTTCCTCAAAAAGCGCAGTCATGGAATGCCTGGAAGTTATATCATAATACACCATGAATTTTCCGTCGATTCCCTGTATCCGACACTGAAGAAGATCAGGCACAGCATTGGCCACGATCATCCTTACCTGGTAAGAATCTGTATCGATTCTCTCATCTCCTGTCAGGATCAGATAATTATGATTCATATCTCTTTTATATTCCGTTCTCATTTTATGGCGTCACCTCTCCCAGCATATCCACAGTTCCTTTTACCTTGCGGATCCATCCCACAGGCCGCAGAGGCTTTGCCTTACCACTGACTTCCAGCTTCCATTTCTGCCCCAGGAACCCGGCAGGTACTTCCAGTCTGTAAGTTACTTTCACAGTTTTTCCTGCATTTGTCTGCATGCTCAGATTCTCTCCTCCCGGAAGCCCGATATCTCCCAGCATTCTTCCCTGTATATCCGCCTTTTCATATATGTTCCCTTTCTTTTTATATCCTTCCATACTGCCGCTGACTGCTGCCTCATAAGCTGCCGCAGTGAGATATGCTCTGTCATGTACAAAAAAATCCAGATACAGCACTCCGATCAGTATCATAAGCACCAGAGGCATGAGCAATGCAGCTTCTATTGTAAAGCTTCCCTTTTTTATTTTTCTCACAAAAATATCCCTCCAAAATATCCGATCAGCAGAAACGGTACAAAAGGAATTTCCTCACTTCGACTCTTTTTTAGCATAAGATACTCAATACCTGAGTAGATTCCGCACAACAATAATGCACCACAGAGGATCCCTGCCAGTTCTCCGGCTCCCAGCACAGAGCCCATTGTCAGTATCAGCAATCCGTCTCCAAATCCGACCATTCCTCCACTGATCAAAGCGATCAAAATTATAAATACTCCGATTCCCATGGAAATAATCCCTGCCGGCCAGAGAAGCCCCTGCCTGATCCGCCACAGGATCCCGCCTGCCAGAAATATAAAAAGCACCGGTAAACAGATTTCTTTTTTTCGGATATCTGTCCAGGTATTAATTACAAGAAGTACAGTCATGCAAATTTTTACACTGCTCATGATCTCTCCCTTCAGCCACATCGTCCGCAGGCACTCATTTCACCGGAAACCTCAGTTTCTTTCACCATCCGTACAGATCGTTTCAATGCGCTGCAGCTTTCCCTGTTATGAAAACGGTTACTCTTTTTTGTGATATATACCACTCCGGCCGGTTCCTGCCCACGACTGCACAGCTCACAGGCCTGATACTTTTCTCCATATGCATTTTTTAAAGCTTTAACCGAAGAGCCTGATATCTGCTGAACAGACAGATTCAGATAACTGCACCCCAGTTTTCTGTGATACACACTTCCTGATTCTGTCACATACACCATAGGCTGGCTTTCCACTGTATCCTTTCCATTTTCGTATATCACACCATTCCACGTATGAACCTTTACCGTATTATGGAACCATATTTTAGGAAGCGGGATCAGACCGCCTATGGGCTGATAGGAATATACGTCCGGCAATGTGATCGTTTCTGTACCTGAACCGCCGGCACCATACGCATACATACCTGCTTCCTTTGCTTTCTGGCACAAGCCGGTCAGATGCTCCGTCTGTACCTTGTAAATATCCATAAAAGAAAGCAGCGTGAGCACTCCGAAAAAAAACAGCGGCAAAGCCATCGCAGTCTCCAGGGTGAGACTTGCTTTTTTCAGAAAGGTGCACAAGGATACTTTTCCAGAAAGCGTTTTCCGGCTTATCGGGGAAAGCAGGAAAAAAGCTCTTCGAGAGCGCCTTTCTCTTTTTTGATCCAGTCTGTTTATCTGATTTTTATCTTCTTTTTCTTTCTGAAAAAGCATCCCTGTACACCTCTCTTTCTATTCATACGCATACTGACGTGTAACTGTAAATATTTTCCGTCTGTTTGCTTTTACATCTGCAGACGCTTCCATGGCAGTGATGCAGTGATCCATCTGAAAACCTGGTCTTTTTCCCTTTTCACGTACAGAGCACTCGATCATGTCCATTCCTCTCAGAACTTTATCCTGTTTTCCTTTCGCCATAAGCAGAACCTGAAGATAATCCTCATAAGACATTCCATTCCCTGCATCCTTTCTTGAAGAATCCAGTTTGTCCAGGATATTGGGCAGATTACTCAAAGACAGCTGCCAGTCTGAGGAGTTTTTTATAAGAGGTACATGTCCTCCTGCAAAAAGTTCCCGGACATCCAGAATACTCTCCGCAAATGCCCAGCAAAAGATCAGTGCCGCTTCGATCACTGCTGCCGCCGGTGGGATCAGAAAACCTGATGCAATCGCCAGCGCCAGTGTTTCGACCTGTATCCGTTTTCCACCATCTGAAAGCAGGTACGCCATATTAACCCCCTGACGGATCACCAGAAGTTTTCCTGCCACGGACTTCAGATTTTCCCGATCACTGTTCTTCCCTCCAAGAATATATTCCACCTGATAATTCAACCCCGCCGCTGCCGGTCTTCGATAATTTCCCAGTTTCTTTAGCAGATACTGTCCAAACAATATTCCGGACGTATACGAATTATCGGATCGTATATCCGTATCCAACATTAGTCCTGTCTGGAGCTTTCTTCCGGATGTAAGGCTTTTTCTGTCTGTAACCGCATCCGATATTCCCCGTTCGGATGGTACTACCAGATCAAGAAGTCCCATTTTACGGACTCTTCTGATGATCGGAATAGGATTTTCCACGCTTTCATCAACACCACCGGTAAAATCATCCCCATTTCCTGCATCCGAAAAATCTCCCTGGTTTTTTTGTTGTTCCTGTTCTTTTTTTGCTTCTTCGCTCTTCTGCGCAGCGTCCGTAATAGCAGAATCATAGGAATCCAACGTTCCTTTATTTTCTGCCTGTTCTCCTTTTTTCTCTGCATCCTCTGTCTTCTTTTCCTGATCCTTCAGTTTTCCGAGAAGAGTCTGTACCCCCTGGCTTCCCAGAGTTTCACGCATATACTGAACAGCCTGCTGGTAAAAAATCTCGCCTTTTCCGTCGCTCAGAAGCTGATAACCATTGAATCCGCCCTGGAGAAGCTCCAGTTTCTGACTGTTCTGTTTCAATACAGGTTTCATATAAGTCTGAAAATCATCATATACAGAAGCCATATCCAGTTCTTCTTTTCCACCTGCATACAGTGCAAACAGCTCATAATCTTCCAAAAGCGTTCGGTCATACTGTCCAAATAAGGAATATAAGCCAATATCCATACTGTTAAGTATCTGTGTCCTGGCAGCTGCCATGCGTACAGATTCAATGCTGGCACACACAAGAGAAAGAACCAGGCTCAAGATCAGAGCCAGAAAGATCGTAATGCTGCCTTTTTTCACATTTCCTGCCAAGGGGTACCTCTCCTTTCCAAAACGGAAATATCAGCAGATATCACCGTTTTTTCTCATTTTCAGATCGTGTTGCTTTGTTTTGTGATTTTTGTAAGGATTTTTTTAACAAGTGCTGTAAGCTGTTCCTTAAAGATGATGACCAGACTGATCAGAACAACGATAAAATTAGCCCCCTGTCTGGTACGCCTGAATACACGCCCTTTACACCACATACCCGATTTGTGTAAACCGTTTTTTTCTGTCTATGCATCCGTTATGAGTTTTCAGTTTCTTTATATATACAAAAGCAGCAGACTCAAAATTTGTCCGCTGCCTTAGTTGTTTTCTTTTTCAAATATTTTACCAATTAGTTTTTCTTCTATTATTTGTCACTACTTATTTTTTTCTTTCAGTTCCCGTTTTAGTTTTTCATTTTCTCCAATCAATTCCTGATTCAACAGTTCTAATTTCTCATTCTCCATCTTTAATTTTGTTATGCAAATTTTTAAGTCTATTATTTTATCCTCTGCTTCGATAGCCCTTATCACTTCCATACTATTACATGGCATCTGCTGTTTACTTCGAGCATTATCCAATGCCTTTCGTACTTCCTGATTTCTGTAAAAAAAGGACTTTGCAAATCCAGTACGCTTTCTAAGTGCTTCAACAGTAATCTGTTCTTGATTTTCAAGCATCGTCTGGATCTGTTTTATCGCTATTTGCGCTTTCTGCCTACTTTTTTCCTTGTTTATGGCTACTATTTTGTCGTATTTCATATTAGCATCCTTTTTTGTAATTACAACTATGTATCCTGTCTTTTATAAGCGTTTTAATAATGAAACTTCTTTCCTTCCTAATTGCTTTTTTAAAGTTTCTATTTCTTTACATAACTGCTCATTACGCTCAGACAATTCCTGATTTTTCAATACTAATTCCTCATTCTGTGACTTCACTTTCCGGATTTCGCTTTTTAAGATTATCAGGGTATTATTCATAGCTTTATCAATAATTACTTGTCTAGGATTGTAACATGCACCTTGAGTTTTTATCGCATTATCCAATTCCTCTCTGATTGTTGGATTTTTATAAAAAAATCCTCTTGATAATCCTGTTTTGCGCACCAGACCTGCCACGGTGACACGTTCCATATTATTTAACATGTCTGCGATAGCATTCCTCGCAATTTCCATCTTCCTTTGGCTCTCCGCCTGCGTAATCTCTATCATTTTATCATATTTCATAATCATCCCATCCTTCTATGATATCTAATAGAATCCTGTCCATTTTTTCTCTTGCGCCTCTTGTCTCATCGGCCATCAGTTTATTACCGATTTTCCGGTAATAATGCACGGATAGTGTTGTGGTATGCCCTAGAAGCTTTGCTATCATCCAGTCATCCACATGCATCTCCGTCAGTTTCTTGCCATAGCAGTGCCGAAATATGTGTGTTCCAAATCGTAGCAGCTCGCCGTTATCATCCCGGATATCTTCCTGGCGTATCATCTTCATAATCTGATTTTGGATCATGCTATACTGATAAGGTTTCGTTGGCTCGTCCTTTTTCACAAAGATGTAGGTTGTTTCTCCATACCGCTCCTTCGTATAATCAATCGCTTTCATGATAAGCCTTGCCACTTCTTCACTAATAGCTTTTTCATATGTTATAGATTTTACCTGATCGATCCTGATAAAATATCGTCCTTCCCTCATGCTCAAACAATCTGGCTTTAAGGTTAAAGTATCCGATATTCGGGTTCCCAATAATTGGTGGATAATCAATGCCCTGCAAATCTGTTCATCCATCTTGAAAATGTGTTCGTTTAATCTCTTGATTTCCGCATCTGTATAAAATCTAAATAGATGCCTTGGCGTACTTGGGAAATCATTACTTAAAAATAATTCACTCATGCTCTGCCGTTCATAGAGATTCCCAACATCCTCTATTAGTCTCCGCAGTGCGTAAAGATCTGATCTGTAATTTTTCCGCTCATGCGCTTCCGTCTGCAAATATATCAGGTACTGTTCTATGTGAAGCCGTTCCAGCTCCTGTAAAGATTTAATATCCGGGCATCGTTTTTCCAGAAACTTGGCAAACCGCTTTATGGCTGTCATCTCACTTTGAACAGTCCCTAATGGGGAATATTTCAGATGCATGAAAACCGCTTTTTTTACTTCCTCCCGGATGTCTGGTTGCGTGATCTTCGTAAAGTTGATTGTTTCCATATTCAGGATTGGGTTCGACTGGATTGGGAAGTCAAAATTCTTTAAGTTCCAGATATCCTTTTCCTGCTCATCCCGATCATCGTCCTCTTGCGCAAACTTCAAGATCTTCTTCATGTGTTTTACAATACCGGGAGTCTCAATTCCAATCTTGTCATATAATGCCCGGTATTTTTTGCTCGTTAAGGCATATCCCTTTTCCATCATCCAGCCTTTTAACGTGAGGAGTATTTTTTCTTCATCTTTTGCATCCAGTCTGCATATATTCCGGTCAATCAGAAAATCACGGATATTATTGTAATAAAGGATCTCACTTGTCATGCTGGAGGGAGATAGTTTCTTGCCCCTATCCCATATAAATTCCTCTAGCAGCCTGCCGATGTCCTCTGTGGGAAGCCCTTCCAGATCAAAATATCGATCCGGACGGATATGCATTTTTTCAATTTGTTCCTCAGATGCCTGCTTGTAGCAGTCCAACTCATACACATAAATTCTTTTCTTCATTTTTTATCACCACGCTTCTTGACCGTAATCGCTGAAGCCAAGTCATTCCCCGGCTTCTTAAAATAGGCATCACTCGCTTTTGCAATCCTTCTTGGCATAAAGTCTACATACTGCTTTGTCATATCCTCTGAAAAGTGTCCGAGATAGTCCCGAATCGTCTGTATGGAAACACCGTCATCATAAAACCGGGTAGCCAGCGTATGCCTGTAATCATGGCTTTTAAAAATATATTCTCCATCTGCAATCTGGTTCCTGATGCAGTGCTGTTGAAATTCCTTCCGGAATGTCCCTCCCCGGTATGCTCCGCCATTTTTCCCTTTAAATATATAATCTTGGGGCCGGATATGATTTTTCTCTATATATTTCCTCATCACTTTGTATAACACAAGCGGAATCGGAATCATTTTGTCTGCTTTCATCTTAATCTGATAAACTTTCAGCCATGCATCTTCTCCATCCCAATAGTAGGCATCTCCTTTTAATGTGCATACCTCGCTGATTCTAAGTCCAGTACACCACAGATGTAAAAATATCAACCTAGGAATCTGCGGAAATAAGTGGAGCTTATACAGAATCTCCATATAAACTTCTTCCTCCACGGTTCTGTCATGATGCTCTGGGTATGCCTTTTTCAGATAATACTCCGGTTGGAATGGAATTTCTTTGATATATCCCCGCACATTCAAAAACTGGTAAAACTTCAGATAACACACAATTCTTTTATTAAATGTGTCATCCTTTGTATCCTTTTCTTCCAGTTCCCTAAAATAGCCATCCAGCTGATTTTCATCCACCTGACAGATGGATATTTCGTCATTAAAAAATTCAAGCAGTTTCTTAACCTCATATAACTGTGACCGAATATTAGCTATGGTAAGCCCTCCGATTCCAACATGATATTTTGCATATTCCTGCAAAAGTTCCCGATTCTTCTTATTTGTAACTTCTATAAAGCTCAATCTCTGCACCGGACTACTCGGATTAAGTCTGTCCTCCGCTAAGTGGAATCGCTCCATATACCACACATTTGCTTGCCAGTGAATCTCCGGCGCGGTCAAAAATAAAATTTTCCGGCTGTTATCTATGATCTGCATGGAATTCTTTACATTGACCACTTTTCCTTCCACAATCTTTTCAAATTGGTGGATCTGACGAAGTTCCAAGCACTCCAAATCTTCGATGCCATCATCCACACAGAAATCATATAGCCAGTGCAGGGGCAATAAGAAGCGCACCCTTCTTTCCTTGGGATCGTTCCGGTATAGGTTTTCCAGTATGTAATTTAATAGCTGGAACACCTGCCTTTTTAATTTCTCAGGCGCTCTCCTGGAAAAATCCCATACCAGTTCCTGTTTATCCTGAACATATTCAAAATCCTTGACCAGTTCCGGATCTGACAGATAGGGCAGGAAAATAATCTGTGCCTTGTACTGCATTCGATGTTTTACCATGCCTGGCAGGCTACTCATTTCACTCCGTATGCTGTACTGCTTTATATGGTCGAACACCTTCAGATATTTCAGGACATTTTTGCTGTGTTTCTCCTGTTGTAGTTCCGCTTCATATCGACTCCGAGTACTATAATCAATATCCTTGATATGATGGATTCCCTGTCGGATAAGAAACCTCTGAATGTTCCCTTTCAGTGCTTCATCCGGTACCTGGCATTCCTTAATCTCTGAGAGTAGTTCCCCATATTCTGTTTCTATCCAATACTTCTGGATCTTCCGCAGTGCGGATGACCGATCAATGGCACGCTGTCTTGTATATCGGCAGCTGGCCATCAGAAATTTTTTGTATTCTCTGAAATCAGATTCCTCTATCAGAATGACATCATAAATATCCTTCTGTATCAAATAGGTCTCTGCTTCTTCCCACAATTCCCTCTGCAATATTCCGCCTGACATAAGCTGCCTATGCAGATGCCGTATATCCTCCTGCCGTTCAGCTTGCAGCAATCTAATTGCAGACACTTGACCGCCTCCTTCCTACAACAGATTCTGAATGCCATACATAGCCTGATGTTTATTGTAGAATTCATCACTGACCTGTATCAGTTCCTCATCTGTTATATTCAGATACTTCATGGTCGTCTCGATACTCCGATGTCCGAGCGCCTGACTGATAAGTTCCAGCTTCCAGCCATCCTTCCGTCTTGCATTTGCAAAATAATGCCTCAACCTATGCGGGGATGCTTTGATGCCAGTCTTACTCTCCAGCCTCCGGAGCATGGCATATACACCGCTTACCTTGAATGGCTTTCCAACATAGTCACCGGAAATATTAATGAATAGGTACTCCTGCTTCATAATCAGTTCCTTGTAATCTTCGATGTAAAACATTAAGATATCAAATGTCGCATCGCTGACCTTTGCCCTGCGGAACTCCGCATTCTTTGCCCTTGCACCGTTTTCATTATCTTCCCGAAAATTCACATAGATCATGTGGTTTTTATAATCAATGTCCTCCATATACCGTACTCCCAAGAGTTCCCCGATACGGAATCCTGTCTCAGCCAATAATAAAAGCAGAACCTGATCGCGACAGTTTGCGCATTCCTGCAGCAAACTTACGATCTTGTCCTGCTCAATGGTTTTTCCCTGATGTCCTTTTTCCTTCAGATAGCCGTGAAAACTCTTCCGATTCAGCACCCTTCTGACACCTATCGAGTTTCGCACAATCGTCTGTGCGTCCGATAACACTTTCAGGCTCTCTGACTGGCCGTTTTCCCGTTCCATAAAAGTATAGAACCGGAACACTTCTTTCAGATATGCATTGCAAGTCTCATTATTGGGGAGTTTTGAATATTCCTCCCTGCTATGCTCACCTGCTTTTAACCATATCAGAAATTCTGTAAAATGTTCATGCTGTTCAGCATATTTCATTTGGTATATATCGTCCAGATGCAATTGGTTTTCATCCATATAATTCAGATAATACGATAAGGCAAATGCACTTCTCCGGATCGTATTCGGTGATATCTTCGACCGTTTCTTATGCATCAGATATTTGGAAGGTAAAAGTACAATATTCATGCTTTCCTTTTCTCGGATAAAATAGAATTTTTCCTGTTTTTCCGTCTGCATACCTACTACATATTGTGCCATTTTACTCACTTCCTCTCTTTCTAATGCTATACACAGTATACCCACTTCATGCGAATAAAGCTATCACAAATACCACCAATCCGGCAAAAAACGCCCGGAAAACTCCAACAAACTTTCGGCTCCGAAACGTCCTGTTTTTTAAGCAGAACCAACAATGCCGGAGACTGGTTTCTACATATAATATTCTTCCTGCTTCCGCCTGCGGATAAAAGCTTCCACATCCTCAATGGACTCTGCCATCTGGCAGGCCGGAAGCGCACACAGCACATCCTCATGGTACCGGCCTCCGGCCACTGCCCGGTGGTCCAGGATGGACACCACGCAGGTGTCGCTCTCCGTCCGGATCGCCCGTCCAAACCCCTGCCGCAGCTTCTTCTGCATATCCGGCACAATGATATCCCGGATGTAATCTGTCAAAGTCGCATACCGTTCTTTCTCCGCTTCACTAAGCGGGTCCGGCACAGCGAATGGGAGCCTTACGATGATCAGCGAAGACACGATATCGCCGGGAAAGTCCACACCCTCCCAACAGGAACCCGCTGCGAACAGTACCGCATTCTCCAGTGTTTTAAACCGCATGATCTCCTCCTGGGCGTTGCGCCACACCTCCACCATGGGAAATGGCAGGCTGTCCCGGAGGATCTGGTAAACGCTGCCCATCAAAGAGTAAGAGGTGAACAGCACCAGCGTATGCCCGTAGGTCGAACAGATCAGCCGCTGGATATGCTTTGCCAGCATAGCCGCTTCCTCCCGGCTGCCATGCTTCGTCCTTTGCAGAGTCTGCGGTAAATACAGCAGGCAGTTCTTGTCGTAGGCAAAAGGGGATTTCGCCACATATTCAAACACCCGCTTTTCTTTCCCCAGCCCAGTCTCCTGTCGGGTGCGGGAAAATCCATTCCCGGCCTTTAAGGTGCCGCTGGTCAGGATGGCAGGGAAGCCCTGGCTCCAGAGTGTCCCGGACAAAAGCTCCGGAATCTTCCTGCTTGTGGCACACAGCTGGGGCAGGTTTCCTTTCTCATGCTCCAGATGCAGGATGTACCGTTTATTTTGAGACAGGAACAGGTCGAGGACTTCTTCTGCTTCTTCCAGCCGGTTCTTTATCCATTTCGGGGTAATGCCTTTCAGTGTTATTTTCAGTTCCCCAAGCAATGCTTTCCCTTCCACCAGCACAATAGCGCATTCCTCCGTCAGACGGAAAGCAGAGTCCAACCCTCTGCTGGTCATATGGTTCTCACCGATCACATGGAACAGGTTGTGGAACACGCCTTTCAGCCGCTTGGCTGCCATGGCCTGATGCTCCCGCTCTAAAAAATAGCAGATTTCCAGAACATCCTCATAGCAGAGGGACTTTCCATACATCTGCCTTGCCGCCTCCGGCAGCTTGTGGGCCTCGTCCACGATGAGCGCCCGGTAATCTGATAATAGCGGCTTATATTCCTTTGCCCGGTGAGAGGCATCCGCCAGCAGATAGTTGTGGTTGCAAATCTGGAAAAAGATATCTGTATCCCGCGCCTCTTTCAGATAGTTCTGGTACCGGCAGCTTGTCCTTCCCGGACACTCTTTCGGGCAGAACTTCGGGACACACACCAGCCTGCGGTCAAACCCGCTTAAGTTAGGAACCGCGTCCAGATCGTAAACCTGCCGTAAGGAGAACAGCGCTTTTTTCTGCGCTTCATTCTTTGGCTTCTCCCGGATCGCCGCCAGCCGCACTTCCAGTCGGCTGTCGCAGACAAAATGCTCTTTGCCCTTGCGCACGATTGCTTTCAAAGGCGTTTCGATCAGCCCCGCCGCAAGGAACACCTCAGACAGAAAGGGGATGTATTCCTGGATGATCGCCTCCTGCAGCGCAATGCTGGAAGTGGAGATCACCACCGGGCGATTGTCACACAAACGCCCGCCGCCCATGGCTGCCGCATACCTGCGCATCAGGACACAGGCCACCAGATAGGCGTAAGTCTTTCCGATCCCCACCCCGGCGTCACACAGCGCGATCTTTCCTTCCAGCAGGGTATCCAGCATTTGATGGCTGAGTTTCACCTGTTCCTCCCTCACGCTTAACCCCGCCTCCGGGAGCAGCTTCAGAAAAATCTCATCGATCTCTTTATGTGCTTTTCTTTGATATTGATTTTGGTAACACATTTTTCTCCTTCTTTCACGCATGGCGTCAATACCAAAGAAAAACACACAGCTTTTTTAAAGTGCGGCTGTGAGTTTCCCCACAGCCGCATATCTATCTGATATCAACGACACACTTCTATTGATTTCTTATGATTTGGTTCATTCATTTCCGGCGTCACATTTGACCTCGCACCCCTGCCGCCGCTGCCATGGCCGTCCATGGCTTTTTGGGAACACTACCGGCAGGCATCTGGCGGATGCCGTTCGCAGATGTTCTGAGGGTCTTGCTGATTACAACCCGGAGTCCATCCTCTGCTCGTTGGCAGAATGTCGTATCATTATCCCCCATGGATGCTCATGGCGGGGAGCCAGCCGCGGCTCCCTGTCAGGTCTGATTCATCGCTCGGAGAGAACCGAAACAGACACCGGGACTGATCCGGATACCCTTTCAGGTCTCCGGCCAGCCAGCAGTGTCCATCTCAGTCCCCTTGTCATGGCGCTCATCCTGCAACGCTACTATCCATGGGAACGTACCAGTAATGCTGGTATGAATTTTTCAAGGTACAGGGAAAAGGGACAGTATCCCCCTTTCTACTTACTAGCCGGTGGGAAGCCCCGTTTTTATTCAGCTTTCAAAAATTTTTTTATTTTTTTCCGCAGCCGTCTCAATTTCGTATACACTGTCTGCTCCGGCCTGCCTACACACACAGCAATCTCCTTTGGTGCATATCCCATCATCTTAAGGACAACGATCTGCAGAGTTTCCCGGTCCGCTTCCAAAAGGATATGTAACAGCTTTTCATCATTGATGGAGTTCAATAATTCCTCCACGCTCCGGATCTCCGGTTCTGTTGCCTCTGATTCTGCCAGCAGGAGTTCCATGTAATCCAGCAGGGAAGTCTGATGCTCCTGAAAACGCCTATCGGAATTAAAATCTGCCCAATCGCTTTCACGCAGTGCCTGTATGGAAGCCTCATCCATGCCAAGCTCCCTCAGCTTCTGTTCTTCCCGTTCCTTCCACTGTTTCCATTTCCATTCTTCTTTTGTTTTGTTATAAGCCATCCTTTCTTACCTCCGATTTGAATTTTTTAGAAATCAAATCGAAGTGATGGCGGTGACCGGCATCTTAGTGTCCACTTGCGGGGACAGACAAATTTGTGTTTAAAGCCACCGGGATATCCGGCGCCTGTTTCTCCATAAACCGGCAGTATCCATGAACAATCAAATACTGTCGGAAATCTCGTTTCCCGGATTTTCAAAAACCGGGACTCCCCTCAACTGCTTCAATAAAATGCCGCCTGAGAGGACAGCGATACGAAAGATGCCAGACACCAATATCCGCTAAAAATCGACAAAGAAAAGTGCCAGGGAGCTTCTGGTGCTTCCTGACACTTTTCTTTGAACTGGAACTATATGAGTTATTGTAGTGATTTAATATGCAGTTTAGTGCGTGTTCAAGGGTATAAAACACCACCTTGTGAGCCGGGATTTTTTTCGGTAATCACCCGGCCGGAACCGATCTCTTTCTACAAAAGCAAAAACCATCCATGATTCCTCCTTGCGGCTGGTCACAGATGGTGCGCAAATAAGCCCTGCTGCGAGAAGCCGTTTTTTTTATTGGCTTCCCGGCAGGGCTGCATATATTTCCTCAAAACTGGCATTATAATAGCTTTTTTATACATACTTTAAGGGAATGTATTTTCCCTTATCGGTACGGTAGAATATATTTGAGGTGAGCCATTATGCCGAAAGACAATCTATTGTTTTTGGGAAGCCGCATCCGATCCATGCGGAAAAAATGCGGTCTTACCCAGCAGGCGCTGGCTGATCAGTGTGGATTGGCGGTCAAGACCATTCAGGATATTGAAAAAGGACGCAAGAATCCTTCTTACGAGACTTTATCCCTGTTGATCGAACGCCTGGGAATCTCCCCTGATTCCCTTTTTCCAGCCAAGGCCACCCCGGAAGACGAGTTGACACAGCGCGTCATGGGAAAGCTCCGTTTGTGCAGTGAGGAAAATCAGCGATTCCTGCTCCGCACAATGGACTTCTTAGCGGAGGAGCTGCTAACCAGCCAGCCAAAAACAGAACCTGATGGTTCTAAGTGAAACCAGTAGGACAAGAACTCCTTGTTTCTGCTGGTTTCTCTCGTTTTCTGCCATTATAAACCATCGACTTCTGGATAAGTTCTGGATGAGTTATGGATGGTCTAATATTTCAAAAATCGTTCGACAGAATGTGACAAAAAGACGTAAAAATACCCCGGAGCAGATTAATTGAACCGCTCTGGGGCATTTCATACTCATTCTTAAAATAGTTAAGGCAACCCGCCATCGCTACTATTTTGCTTCCTATATTCAGCCGGTGCAATCTTAAAAATATCCCGAAAAGCAGTCGCAAACTTGCTTTGATTTTCATACCCGACTTGGTTAGCAATTTCTGCTATGGTCGCTTGTGTCTGACGCAGCAACACAGCAGCTTGTTTGATTCGATACTCTTTCATATAGGCTCCGATGGGCTGTCCATAAACCCCTTTGAACGTATCTTTCAATGTTGCAGTATTGATCAGGTATTCTTTGGAAAGTTCCTCAATCGTTGGCCGCTCCTGCAAGTTGGAAATCAGTCGCTTATGGATTTCCCGTACTATTTCAACCTGCGGAGAAGTATACAATTCTCTCTGCTTTTCTTTCTTCACATCCACCATATACAAAAACAAAAGCAATTCCTGTACTTTTAGCATAAAATATGGCTTTTGCAAACAATCCGGTACTGAATAAAGTTCTGAGAAGATATGCTCGATCTCATCCTTTGCCCGCATGACAAAGCAAGTTCCATTTTCACAAAACTTATTCTTAAAATCTGTAATGTCAATACCACTATCCGCAAGGATTCCGGGCGGGTTCTGAGAAACAACTTCCAGATCAATCACAACAGAAATTCCACGGTAATGTTTTAAAGGGAAAGACATTTCAGATGCACAGTTATCCATTGTATGAATGGAAAGATCACCTTCTCCGAGGTACAGACAGGAACCGCTTAACAGCTTGCTGCCTTCCCGTCCTTCGCGGCAGTGATTGATTTCCAGTATATTCTTATCAAGGTTTCCATCCCAATAACAGCTTGTTGTTTCAAAATCATTATAAATAAGCTGAATACCAGGATAGACTTGATAGACCGTCATAAGCCCAAGGCCATCCGCACAGTCCATTTTATAGACAGTACAATATCCGTCATTATCCTCTGGAATGACTGCAGATAACCCTTTTGCATTCGTAATAGGGTTTTCGTTCATAGCATCCTTTCCATTATTTCTTATTTGTTCTTCCAGAATTCTCCTGGCGTCTTTTATTATATATGTTTTCTTCATTTTACTCCGCTCCAATCAGCAGGATTTGCAATCCAATCAGTAATATCTTACAATATCCTCGCCGACTATGCAAACGGAGAAAAGAAGCCAATGCCCTATAAAAAGCACTGGCTCCCGATAAATTTATTTACTGCTATATCCTTTTCCACTGGCAGCCCATAGTTCATTTGCAGTAGGCTCCCATTGCGCTGCGTATGATTCACATTTATCACATAAATGGTCTACGCTTTCCGGGGATTGAAGATCAGTTGATTTCGCCCCTGTTCGCTTGACCATCTCTCTTAAAAGCTGCGGATTTTCCAGCATCGGGCATGGCCGGAGCATATTTTTATTGAACGGCTGACCGTCATGGTATGCCATAAAGATCGGGCTTTTCAGTGTATCCAGCAGACTGCACTCATGGATGTTCATATTGGAATAATGGATGAACACGCACGGTTCTACATCCCCGGCTGCATTGATATGTAAATAGTTCCGGCCTCCGGCGATCCAGCCTCCCACATATTCTGCATCGTTCTGAAAATCCATGCTGAAAATTGGTTTTGTATTCCGATAAGCCCGGATACGCTCATAGACGGTCTTTCTCTGCTCCGGTGTCGGCAAAAGCTCCGGCACTGCATCATTGCCAACTGGCATATAGTGGAAGAACCACACGAACATAGCTCCCATTTCAATTATCATGTCAAAGAACTGCTCACTGCTGATATCCGCATAGTTAGCACTGGTGTAGCAGGCTGAAATTCCAAAAGGAAGTTTATGCTCCCGCAATAAATCCATAGCGTGCATGACCTTTTCAAAGACACCCTTCCCGCGCCTTCCATCGTTGGCCTGCTCAAATCCCTCCAGACTGATTGCGGGGACAAAATTCTTTACCCGCAGCATCTCTTTGCAAAACGCCTCGTCAATCAGCGTTCCATTTGTAAAGGAAAGGAACTCACAATTCGGATGACGCTCACACAGCGTAATCAAATCCTTTTTCCGAACCATTGGTTCTCCGCCCGTATAGATGTACATATAGACACCAAGTTCTTTTCCTTGGCGAACAATGCTGTCAATCGTCTCAAGGCTCAAATTCAGCTTGTGTCCATACTCTGCCGCCCAACAGCCGCTGCAACGTAGATTGCAGGCTGATGTAGGGTCCAAAAGAATCGCCCATGGAACATTACAATTCTCCCGCTCCTTAATTTCTTCCTGAACAGCAGAACCTTTTAACGCAGAATTGATGATAAAATTCTGGAAGAATGTTTTCCTGACCCCTTCATCTAACTGATATGCTTTCATAATCAACTGATACCAGTTTCCCTTATCCTCTATAGCCCGTCTGAACGCAGCACGCTGACCTTCATACCATCCGTCCGGTAATACCTTATCCATGAGGTGCATTGCTTTCGGAATGTTGGCTTCCGGGTCTTTTTCCAAATAATCCAACACCGTATTAACGGCAGTTGAAAAAGCCGTATTTTTTACTGAATCAATAATACTCATTTTCACTTTCTGCTGGCAGACACCGGGTCTGCCAGCTTTCTCCTATGTTTCTATATTTGTTCCTTGCAAAGAAGATTTTTCACTACCAAAAGTCCAACGCTAATCCCTGAAAGAATCACCGTCAAACGAATCACTTTTTTCAATGTCATAAGCGTCCTCCTTACCGATTCACTTTAGAAGTCGCTGGCAACTTACAGAATTCAGAAAGCATCATTCCAATCGTAATCACAACCAGAATCGCATCGGTCAAAGCAATCGCCAGCCAAACACCACGGATACCCATGCCGCCGATCATAGGCAGAACCACGCACAGCGGGATAAACAGGATGATCTGGCGGAACAGCACCAGCCAGGTTGCCTTTTTCGCTTTACCTAAAGACTGGAACAGGGTTACTGCAATCATAAAGCTGCCCTGCAGAACGTAGGTGCTGAACATGATACGGAAGTTCGTTGCTCCCGATGCGGCGATACCCGGCGTTGTCAGGAACATGGACAATATCTTTTCCGGGAACAGCTCGGCAGGGATATAGAATATCAGGGATAACAGTGTGGCAGCAGTAATGAAAACTCTGGTCAGCGTCTTTACCCGGTCATAGTCCTTTGCACCGTAGTTTGTGCCAGCAGCGGGCTGGAATCCCTGGCTGATGCCCCACAGCGGGACGAAAGAGAAATTCCAGAAACGGAGCGCCGCACCCAAAAGAAGCTGCGAAGTTTCACCGCCATAATTGGAAGCCACACGATAAATCACTGTCTGCTGCACCAAAGTCAAAATCTGCATCAACAGTGCAGATACACCAACTGAAAGAACCTGTGGAAGCAGCTCTCCGTCAATGCGGATGCGCCCGATCTTTACATGAAGGCTTTTCTTCTTGAAGTACCATAAAGTAATTACTGCCTGAACGAATTGGGAGAAAATCGTTGCATAAGCAGCCGCTTCAATTCCCATGCCATAGGGTTTCAAAATCGTAATAAAGATGGGATCAAGAATAATGTTCAGAATAGCTCCGCTGGCAATAATGGTCATTGCCTTTTTAAGCTGCCCTTCTCCACGGATGACCATATTCGCGCTCTGGAAGAAGTTCACAAACAGCGATCCGGCAAATACGATACGCAGATACTTTTCAGCGTAGTTCAGGATGTTGTCACTTGCTCCGGTCAGGGACAAAAGCTGGCGGGTAAATACCATACCTACAACTGTGTATATGACTGACAGCAAAAGGACCATCGCAACCAGATTGCCCATGATCTTTTTAATTGTGTTTTCATCCTTCTTGCCAATTGCACGGGACAACACCGATGCGGAACCTACACCCAGCATGGCCGCCGAACCCGCATTGATCAGCGTTAATGGATACGATACCGATATGGCTCCCATCTGTACATCACCGACCATCTGACCGACAAAAATGGAATCCATCATGTTATATAGCCCAACGACCACCATACCGAGAACCGCAGGAATACTGAGTTCTATCATAAGCGGCCAGGGACTTTTCGTTAAAAGTTTTGTTCTTGTATCAAGTGCCTGTTTCATCACTTATTCCTCCTGGTCTATGTTTATTAGCCATGTCTAACCAACCATATTAAGTATATAAAATCCGGGCTTCCTTGTACGCTCCATCAGGCAGAAGTTGCAATCCATTCAGCAATAAAATTCCCATACTGGGTATGGGGAGCCACAGGCAACTGTGCCTCATCCCTCTGCTGATGACTGCTTACTTCAGGAAACCACTAATAATCTGTTCTTCTGCCTGCTGTTCTGTCAGTCCGAGGGTCATCAGTTTTACGATCTGCTCCCCGGCAATCTTACCAATCGCAGCTTCATGGATCAATGCCGCATCCGTACAGTTTGCCGCAATCTCCGGCACCGCCTGTACACTGGCCTCATCCATTATGATGGCGTCACACTCTGTATGGCCGCTGCACGTGGCATTGCCACTGACACGGGATATGAAGAGCTGTTTTGAATGTTCTTTTGCTACGGAACGGGAAATGATATGGGTTCCTGATCCTTCCCCATTTAGAGCTACTTCAAAGGTGCTTTTTGCACTCTGGCAGCCATGCGTCAGTAACCGTTCCGTGACCACAAGCGTTGCTCCGGCAGCTAGACCGGCAGTGGTAAGCCTCTCTGTAGAGTCCACGCCCTTAATCTGCGCTGTTTCCATTTCCATGTATCCGTTTTCTGCAATATGCACGATGGTCTGAGGGTTCATGATCCGTTTCCCCATACCGTCTCCGCTGCCATAGTGTTTCTCAATATATCTCACCTTTGCACCGGGAGCAATAAAGAACCTGTGAATGCCATCATGCTGACTGGCCCTTGTACCCCCATTGTGGATTCCGCAGCCCGCTATGATCGTCACATCGGCATTCTCTCCAATGTGAAAGTCATTATATACAGCTTCGGAAAGTCCCGACTGGCTGATGATAACGGGTATATGTACGCTTTCACCCCTGACTTCCGGCTTTACTATGATATCAATACCCGAACCATCTTCTTTAGATATGATATCAATGTGTTCCGTAGTTCTACGTTCCACGCTCTTTCCATTGGAACGGATATTGAAAGCTCCAGCCGGAATTTCATGCAGGCCAGCCACAGCCTCCAACAACTCCTTTTGTATCAAATCCATTTCTTATCCCTTCCTTTCCTGATAGAATCGGCAGCCACCCACATCGGAGCTGTTCAAAAGTTCCGGCAGCACCTCGTCACGTTCTCCCTGGCGCACGATCCGGCCATCGGCTACCACCAGAACCACATCGGCAATGTTCAAAATGCGCTCCTGATGGGAGATGATCAGGATGGAGCCATGCAGCCTGCGCTTCATCCCTTCAAAAACCTGCACCAGATTTTGAAAACTCCACAGGTCAATCCCCGCTTCCGGTTCATCAAAAATAGATAACGGAGCTGACCTTGCCAGACTGGTTGCAATTTCGATCCGTTTTAGCTCGCCTCCTGACAGGCTGCTATTTACCTCCCGGTGAATATAATCCCTGGCACACAGGCCGACTTCGGAGAGGTACTCACACGCCTGCGAAACGGTCAAATCGTGGCCGACCGATATTCGTATCAGGTCAAGAACGGTAATGCCTTTGAAGCGAACCGGCTGCTGAAAGGCAAAGCTGATCCCTTTCTGCGCCCTCTCCGTAATTCCCATATGTGTGATGTCCTCCCCATTTAACAGGATTTGCCCGGACGTAGGCTGTTCGATTCCGGCAATGATCTTTGCCAGGGTGGACTTCCCGCCACCATTGGGACCAGTTACCGCAATAAAGCAGTCATCCGGCAGCGATAAATTGATTTGTTGTAAAATCTCCTTTGAACCGGAATCCCCGGAAACCTCAAAAGAGATGTTCTTTAATTCCAGCATATTTCCTCCATAGAAAGGGCGGCACAGCCTATTTGTGAACCGCACCGCCCTGAAAATCATTGATTCATTTTCTCCAAAAGCTGAAGCGCTTCCTCCAGTTTTGGATTTTCAACATCGGTCTGCAGGGCCTCCCTGACACAGTTTCGGATATGAGCCTGTAAAATCTGTTGATTGGCACTTCGCAGTAAAGCCTGTGTTGCCTGGAGCTGATTGGATATATCCACACAATACCGATCTGATTCAATCATCTGCAGGATACCATCTATCTGCCCTCTGGCAATCTTGAGTTTATGGGTAATATCACCTTTCTTTGCTTTCATAGGCCGCCCGCTTACTGAATGCTTACAAGCTGATAACCCGCATCCTCAATCGCTGTTTTCAGCACATCATCCGGTACGTCCTGGCTCATCTGTACCTGGGCCGACTTGCTCTCCAGATGAACTGCCACATCCTTGATGCCCTGGATTTCCCGCAGTGCCTTATCTACGTGCTTTACACAGTTCATGCAAACCATACCTTCAATATTCAATACTTTTTCCATTTGAATCGCTCCTTTGCTTTCATTTATGATAGTTGTCTGTTCATACACACGGTCCGCAGCCGGTTCCGCATGGGATGTGTGTTTTGCTTTAAACCATCTAAGCCTCAACGCATTTGATACTACAAACACGGAACTGAAGCTCATGGCAAACGCCCCGATCATCGGGTTCAGTTTCAAATCAAACGGCAGATAGAACAAGCCTGCCGCCACCGGAATACCAATGATGTTATAAATAAACGCCCAGAACAGGTTCTGCTTGATATTGCGGATGACCGCCTTACTAAGCTGGATCGCTGTGGACACATCCAGCAGATCACTTTTCATCAGAACAATATCTGCTGACTCAATCGCCACATCGGTTCCGGCTCCAATGGCAATGCCTACATCTGCCCTGGCAAGCGCCGGGGCATCGTTAATGCCATCGCCCACCATCGCTACTTTCTTACCACTATCCCGCAAACGCCGGATTTCCTTTTCCTTGTCCTGCGGGAATACCTCTGCCACAACACGGTCCACGCCAACCTGACGCCGGATCGCTTCTGCTGTTTTCGCATTATCTCCTGTCAGCATGACCACCTCAATGCCCATAGCAGACAATTCCTGTACTGCCTGCTTGCTGGTAGGCTTTACAACGTCAGCTACGGCAATCACACCGATAAGCTGATCACCACGCGCAAAGAACAGCGGTGTTTTTCCATCAACGGCCAGTTGTTCCCCCATTTGCAGGAGTGCGCCGCCGTTAATACCGTTCGCTGCCATCAAACGTCTGTTTCCGGCAAGGCAGAGTTCATTCTCAATCTTACCCACAATGCCCTGACCTGGAATCTGTTTAAAATCTTCTACTGGCAGGAAGGAAAGTCTTTCATTTTCTGCTTCTGCCACAATCGCATCTGCCAATGGATGCTCAGACAGTTTTTCCAGGGAAGCCGCAACCTGCAGCAGTTCCTTCTGCCCGATGTCATCTTTGCATAGAAAATTTGTGACCACTGGCGTACCCTGCGTAATGGTTCCAGTCTTATCAAGAACCACCGTATGAATGCTATGGGCAGTTTCCAATGCTTCTGCTGACTTGATCAGAATACCGTTTGTCGCGCCCTTTCCGGTTCCGACCATGATCGCCGTCGGTGTTGCAAGCCCCAACGCACAAGGGCAGGAAATAACCAGAATCGAGATGCCAACGGAAAGGGCAAATTCAAACCCATACCCCAACAGCAGCCATACGACAACGGCAATCAATGCAATGCTGATTACCACTGGTACAAACACACCGCTGACTTTATCCGCCATTTTTGCAATCGGCGCTTTGGAGCTGGTCGCTTCATCCACCAGACGGACAATCTGCGACAATGTGGTATCGTCACCCACTTTGGTCGCCTGCATCTTAAAATAGCCGGACTTATTCATGGTAGCCCCGATGACTTTATCTCCGATATGCTTTTCTACCGGAATGCTTTCACCCGTCAGTGCGGACTCATCAACAGAAGAAAATCCTTCAATGACAATGCCATCCACTGGCACAGACTCTCCCGCTTTCACGATCAGTGTTTCCCCGGCCTGCACTTCCTCCACCGGAACGGTAAACTCCTGTCCGTCACGCTCTACAGTTGCAGTCTTAGGAGCCAGGTTCATCAGTTTGGTAATCGCATCTGAGGTTTTCCCTTTTGCACGGGCTTCCAGGGTTTTCCCTAACGTAATCAGCGTCAGGATCATGCCTGCGGATTCAAAATACAAATCCATCATAAAGCTATGGACAGTCGCCATATCACCATGACCGAAGCCAATGCCGATTTTGTAAATGGCATAAATACCATAGACGATGGCTGCACTGGAACCTATCGCAATCAGTGAGTCCATGTTGGGAGAACCGTGGAACAGCGTCTTAAAGCCCATCCGGTAGTATTTGAAATTGATGAACACCACCGGAATCAGAAGCAGGAATTGGGTAAACGCAAAACTCATGGCATTTTCCATTCCTAAAAGGAAACCGGGGAGAGGCCATCCCATCATGTGGCCCATTGATATATAAAACAGCGGTATGGTAAACAGGGCAGAAAGCAGCAACCGCTGTTTCATCTGCTTATATTCTGCCTGTGCCGTACTGGTTTCCGGATTTTGAGTCCGGCCTGCGGCACTGCTTTTGTTCTGGACATTTGCAGCCGTTTTGGGAAATGCCCCATATCCGGCTTTTTCAACAGCTTGGACAATCCCTGCCGTATCCAGAACGGATTCATCATAAGAAGCAACCATGCTGTTCTTTAACAGGTTGACAGACACTTCTTTGATGCCGGGCAGCTTGCCTACACTTTTCTCAATCCTGGCAGAGCAGGCCGAGCAGGTCATACCCGTAATGTCAAATTGCTCCTTTTTCAATTTCATCCCTTCTTTCTTGTTATGATTGGGTACCCGTCCCCCGTAGGGAACGCAATCATTATAAACACGCCTTCCCGGTTTTGTACGCTCCATAAAGGAGCATTTTTTATCCAAAAAGAAAATGATTTTTCACGGCAAATCCAATCAGCAGGTTTTCCAATCCAAAGGGCAGAACCGTTCCCAAAACCGTTGACTTTAAAGGGTTTCGTGAATATACTGACGGCATGAACGATTAAACAATCTTTTAATTGTTCAGTCATGTCAAACCAACCAAATATCAAAAAAGAAAGGGGGCTGTCTCCATGAAAAAGACCATTAAACTGATCGACCTTGACTGCGGACACTGTGCTGACAAAATCCAGAACGCCGTAAAGAAGATTGACGGCGTCACTAATGTATCCGTCAACTTTCTGGGCCAGAAGATGGTACTGGAAGCGCCGGACGACAGATTTGATGCTGTCCTGGCCGAAGCAAAGACGCTGATTAAGAAGATCGAGCCGGATGTGACCGTCAAGGCGTAAAGAAAAGCTGGACACCGGCTGCCGTTTCCTGGTAGCCGGTGTTTTTACATCAAGACGCAGGAAAAGTTCAAATACCGCTTTTCCTGCTATGAAATACCGCAAGGGTATACCATAATGCCATGCGGCAAATAGATGAAAGGAGATATAAATTATGACAAGAAAACAAAAGCACTTGCTCACACGCATTATTGTGGCGGCAGTGCTGTTCCTTGCAGGCAGCCTGCTCCATCTTCCCGAATATATAGAGATGGGCGTGTTTCTTGCCTGCTATGCGGTTGTCGGATGGGATATTGTATGGAAAGCAATCACGAACATCTTGAACGGACAGGTGTTTGACGAAAATTTCCTGATGACGATTGCCACTATCGGTGCGCTGATTTTGGGAGAACATTCCGAGGGTGTTGCCGTTATGCTCTTTTACCAGGTAGGTGAATGTTTCCAGTCCTATGCGGTATCCAAATCCAGAAAATCAATTGCAAGCCTCATGGATATCCGCCCGGACTATGCCAACATCGAAAAAGACGGGAAACTGGTTCAGGTTGACCCGGATGAGGTTCAGATTGGAGATACCATTGTTGTAAAGCCGGGAGAACGCATCCCGCTGGACGGTAAGATCATCAAAGGATTTTCTGCACTGGACACTTCTGCCCTCACTGGCGAGTCCATGCCCCGCGAGGTGGAACCGGGAATGGAGGTTATCAGCGGCTGTATCAATCAGACCGGAATTCTGACCATCCAGACCACAAAGGAATTTGGAGAATCCACCGTAGCAAAAATCCTTGACCTTGTGGAAAATGCAAGTGACAAAAAAGGCCGGATTGAGAATTTTATCACACGCTTCGCCAGATATTACACCCCCGTGGTGGTATTTGCTGCTCTGGCGCTGGCAATCCTGCCTCCACTCATTACCGGGCAGCCGTTTAGCACCTGGATTTACCGTGCCTTGACTTTCCTGGTTATCTCCTGTCCTTGTGCGCTGGTCATCTCCATTCCGCTTAGTTTCTTCGGCGGCATTGGCGGTGCATCCAAGATCGGCGTTCTTGTAAAGGGAAGCAACTATCTGGAAGCTCTGGCACATACTGAGGTGGTTGTCTTTGACAAGACTGGCACACTGACAAAAGGGTCCTTTGCAGTCAGTGAAATCCATCCGGTCGGCATGGATGAGACACAGCTTTTGGAACTGGCTGCATATGCAGAGGATTACTCCAACCACCCAATCTCACTCTCAATCAAGCAAGCCTATGGACAGAAAATCGATAACAGCCGTGTTTCCAAAGTTCAGGAGATTGCAGGTCATGGTGTGCAGGCTGTCATTGATGGAAAAACGGTTCTTGCCGGGAATGCCAAGCTGATGGACAAAGAGCATATCAAATACACGCCATCTGCTTCTGTCGGTACAGTGGTCTATCTGGCCTGTGATGGAAAATACGCCGGATGTATCGTCATTGAGGACGAGATCAAAGACGATGCTCCAGCGGCAATCAAGCTGCTGAAATCTGCCGGAATCCGAAAAACAGTCATGCTGACGGGGGATGCTGATGCAGTTGGTAAGAAAGTCGCAGGGCGTCTTGGTCTGGATCAGGCTTATACAGAACTGCTCCCTGCCGACAAGGTTGACCGTGTGGAAAGTCTGCTGAAGCAGAAAAGCGAAAAAGGTACACTTGCTTTTGTCGGGGACGGTATCAATGACGCTCCTGTACTGGCTCGCGCCGATGTAGGTATTGCTATGGGCGGCCTGGGTTCCGATGCGGCCATTGAAGCCGCCGATATCGTCCTTATGACGGATGAGCCATCCAAAATCCCCGCTGTGATGAAGATTGCCCGCAAGACAATCCGCATCGCAAATCAGAACATCGTCTTTGCCCTGGGTGTGAAGTTCCTGGTGCTGATCTTAGGCGCTTTGGGATATGCGAATATGTGGGCGGCCGTGTTTGCCGATGTGGGTGTTTCCGTTATCGCCATTCTCAATGCGATCCGTGCTATGCGGGTTAAGCAGCCGGATTTACCAGTAAGCGTCGGAAATCAGGTTTAAGCGCAGTAGAATGCGCCGCAACTTTCAAACGCTGCGGCGCATTTCTTTATTGCGTATCAGTCGGACAGGACATTTCAAATAAAGCATCTATGGAACGGTGCAGGAGCTTTGCCTGGGGCGTATCCGACAAAGAATAATAGACTTCTTTTCCATCCCTTCTGCTTGAAATGATCCCGCTCTTTTTCAATATCCGCAGGTGGTGCGACACAGCAGGGGCGCTCATATCCACAGCCGCCGCAATGTTACAGACACATTCTTCGCAATGACACAGCAGCCACAAAATCCGCAGCCGGGTTGGATCGCCAAGCTGCTGAAATAAAAATGCTATATCTGTAAAGCCTTCCGCAGAAGGCATTTTGTTTAGTACCTTTTCAATATTCTGTCCGTGGTTGTGAGGCAGATTATAATGCGGCATAAAAATCAGCTCCTTCCTGTACCTATGATACCTATATAACTTTTGTCTGTCAAACAGCTTAATAATAGATTGGAGAAAATACATGAATAAAACAGAAAAAACAACCTTTACGGTTCCAAGTTCTGCTGAATTGGAACAACTGGCCGAGCTTCATAAAGCAATGGGCGATTATACGCGGATGCGGATACTATGGTATCTGATGCAAAAAGAATACTGCGTCAGCGACCTGGCTCAAAAAATGGAAATTACAGAGTCCGCCATCTCCCATCAGCTTCGGGCATTGCGTATTGCCCGATTGGTACAATCACATAAAGCAGGAAAAAATGTAATCTATTCCTTGCAGGATGAACATATCCGGTGGATTCTTGAAAAAACCTATGACCACATTTCAGAAAGATAAAAGCACAGCCCCTGTGCTTGTTTTACAGGGGCTGCGCCGGATATTTCATTACAGAGTTTCGTAGGAAACCAACTGGCTCATAGGGATACGCTGTGTATCGAAACGATTGGTGTCCGCCGGTTCCTCATCGGAATAGCCGATAACCAGAATGTTGATCGGCTCCAGGTTTGCCGGAAGGCTAAATTCCTCACGCAGAACATCGGGCTTGAAATAGCATACCCATACCGTGCCAAGACCAAGCTCTGTGGCCTGCAGCATCATATGGTCAGTCAGAATGGACGCATCGATGTCATTCGTCTGCTTCTGGTCGAAGGGACGTACCCATGCTTTGTTGTGGTCGACGCAGACGATAATTGCCAGTGGCGCACCGTAGATGCCAGCGGCCTTACTGATCTTTGCAAGACCTTCCTCGCTCTGAACAGCAATCAGGTGAACAGGCTGGAGGTTTGCTGCGGTCGGCGCTACATGGGCCGCCTCCAGAATCTTTTCCAGCTTTTCAGGCTCCACCTTCTTGTTGTTATAGCTGCGTACAGATTGACGCTGTTTTGCAATATTGATAAATTCCATAATAATTAACCCTTTCTGTGTATCATGTATTTGGTATGTCAAACCAACCTTGACTTTATTGTAGCACTCGAAAACGAATCCGCAAGAATGCACTTTTTCGGAAGATACTTCCCCAAAAGATAGTACCTTGCAGGAAAGGAGAACCTATATGAAAGAAAAAAATCAATTCAACTGCCCGGTGGAAGCAACCCTGTCTTTAATCGGTGGCAAGTATAAACCATTAATCCTCTGGCACCTGATCAACCAGCCGCTTCATTACATGGAATTACAGCGGCTCATCCCAAAGGCAACACCAAAGATGCTTTCTCAGCAGCTCCACGATTTAGAGGATTGCGGAATGATCCATCGTGAGGTAATCCCGGAGAAACCACCAAAGACAATCTACTCTCTTACCACATTTGGACAGAGTATCATTCCTCTTTTAGATACTATGTGTCAATGGGGAACCAACTATCTGGAAGGATTGGATGTGCAGCCTCCGTGCTGCAAAGAGTAAAAAAAAGAGCCGGGTATAGCTGATAACGTTGCTATACCCGACTTTTCTGTTTATTTTTAAATGCCCTACTTATCGGAGTCACTTATTGGAACAGCATAATTATCCTGAACAATTGATGGCATATCTTCATACTGTATTTCAGCCCACGCGATAACACCACGAATAGGTACAACTTCCAGGCGGATAAAAGCTCCATCTCTTAACTCTTTTGATGTGTTAAAAGTAATGTTCTTTTCTTCTCCGCTATCATTGAAAGCGGGTAATGTATATGAATAATCTAATCCGCCATTGAAATCGATCACTCCTCCATTTGAGGAATTAAGACTCATTTTGCTATTATCGATTTGAGCATAGTAGTATTGGCTGTCAGCGCCTATGAAAAGCCACGCGCAAAAGCAAAACAGCAATATCACTACAACAGGGATGCCAATAATAAACACTTTTTTCTTCATATTGCCTTCCTTTCTTACCATCCTTTTTGGGTTTTGACCTTTTTAGATTTTTTTACAGTTTTCTTCGGTTCTACATTTTTTGATAACATTACCAGAACGGCAGATATTAAAATAACTGCCACAATGCTACACAGACAATGTATAATGTTCCAATTCACAGCCGCATCATAAGCACGGTATCCAATCAGTCCCAAACTTGCTGTAATCGGATAGAAATTAGCTAGCGTCATATTACCGGAAGCAAACATTCCACCGTAACCATAAACAAACGCAATAATGCAGCCAATCAATGCGCCATTTGACATACGGCTGGTCAAAATAATAATAGGCAACACGGCAATGTAAAGGAATATATTAAGCGCAGTAATCTGAATACTTGCGTATATCGCCGCACTAAATGTTAATCCCGGATATCCCACAAAAACATCAGCAATGATCGTAAAAATGGCGCTTACTAATCCCAACAGAATCGATAATGCTCCACACACCACCAGTTTTCCAACCATAAGTCTTTTTAGAGAAACCGGAATAGTTAAAAGATTTTTCAATGTATCGTCTGTTTGCTCTCTTGAAACCAAATAGCCTGCAATCAAAGTGATGCACATCGGAAAAATCATGGACATATTGTTCTTAATTACCTGTTCTGCCAAGTAACTAAAAGTCCATACAGAACCGTCATTTGCCGTAGAAGTGAACAAGGTAAGTAATACTGAAAGTAACATCAGTCCCACACCAGCCCAAATGATATGGTATCGTTTTATTTTCAAAAATTCTGTCTTGATAATAGCCCGCATAGTCAATCCTCCCTTTTCTTGTATAGTAAGTCAATCAGCAGAATAGAGATAATTGCCATAAGACCTAACGTAACCAGTACCCGCCATGTTGGTGCAATCAAATCATACTGCAACATTTCTGAAAGATTGAACTCCATACCGTGCTTTGCCATGTTACCAGCGCCCCAAAACATTGTCAGAGGAGTCGGAAGCAAGAGGAAAAGATTACGTGGTAATACATCATACAGTGCCGTTGCACTCAAGTTTAAAACGCTGTAAAAGACGCATAACAAAATGGAAAAAATATAATTCTTGCTGAAAAATACAATGACCACTACCAGCGGCAGAGTTCCGGCTGTAACCAAAATGCCATTCACAATCATAAACCACATTTTGTATAGGACGCCGTTTACTTCACAGGTTAGAAATCCGCATAGAATTGTTGCGGCTGTTGTTGCGACACAGAATATAATTCCAAAAAGAAATAAGGTAATAATTTTTGCAATTATCATTTGTGTACTGGAAACAGGGATAGTTTTTATATTCTTGAATGTGTCATTATCCCTTTCCATAAAAAAGAGCATGGCTGCAATTACACCAATCACACAGGGCAGCAAAAATTGAACGCCGAACTCCAACACCATATTGTATAAACCATCAAACAGACTCGCCTTATCTGCATACCGTGATGCAATGGACGGTGTGGTTACCATATACGAAAGCGGTACAGGGAACATGAATGCCGCCAAAAATACCAGCAGAATAAACTTTTTTCGTTTTAGCTTTTGAAATTCACATCGGATCAGCTTAAGCAATTCCCTCACCTCCGGTTACTTGTTTGAAATAATCCTCCAAAGTATCTTCACACATATGGGCCTCGGAAACCTCCAATCCATTCTGAATAAAGGTTCGATTGATTAGAGCAATTGGTACATTTACGTCCATGACCTGTAAAATGTGTTGATCACATACTTTGAAATTCTGAATCCTTAAGTCATTTTGTAAAATACGCGCTGCTGTCTTACTGTCAGATACGCCAAACTGAATATAGTGCCGATTCTTATTCTCCAACTCAGCAAGGCTTTCTTCCTCCAACAGTACCCCATGATCGATAATACCAATATCATCAGCCAGCAAAGCAATCTCTGAAAGAATATGGCTGGAAATCAGAATGGTCTTTCCCTGTGCATCGCACAGCTCACGAATAAACGACCGCACTTCTGCAATTCCAATAGGATCAAGTCCGTTGATCGGTTCATCCAAGATTAAAATGGAAGGATTGTGCATGACAGCCAACGCAATCGCCAGCCGCTGTTTCATGCCCAGGGAATATTGGGAAAACAATTTTTTATCCCGGTATGGCAAGCCTACCAGCTCCAATGCTCCCTTGATAGCATTTGCATTTTTAATATTACGCAGTTCAGCAAAGATACGCAGATTTTCAGTCCCGGTCAAATTAGGATAAAAACCAGGTGCTTCAATCAAGCTGCCAATATGGGGCAATACCTGTTTACTGTTTGTTCGGATGTTCTTACCCAAAATCTCAACTTCACCAGAGGTGGGAGCCGTCAATCCTAACAACATCTTCATAGTGGTGGTTTTTCCTGCCCCGTTGCGCCCTAACAGGCCATAGATGCGCCCTTTCTTTACATGAATATTCAGATCTGAAACACTCGTCTGTGTACCATACTGCTTTGTCAAATTTCTTGTCTCGATAACATAATCACTCATAATTCTGTACCTCCTTTGGTAGCTTTATTGTAAACAATCTACCTTGAGGCATCTTTGAGAGAACCTTGAGATTACCTTGAGATTTCAGATAGCGTTATCTAAAAGTTGCATGGGTATGGTATAATTAGTAACGAAACTGAAAACACTCTCGGACTGGAGGAACTGCTATGAACGAGATACATGATAAATCCATTCTTGTCGTTGACGATGAACAAGATTTGCGGGTTATGATAAAATCTATTTTTGAACGCACTGGCTATACACAGGTAATAACCGCTGCTTCCGCACAGGAAGCATTAAAAATACTCTCCAAAAAAATGCCGGAAATTATTATTTTAGATGTAATGATGCCGGGAATGGACGGTTTTGAACTATTACAGGAAATCCGTGCAGTCAGCAAGGTTCCTGTCCTAATGCTGACTGCAAAAGGGGAAGCTGAAGACCGTTTTTCCGGTTTTGAGTTAGGTGCGGACGATTATCTTATAAAACCGTTCTTGCCTAAAGAACTGCTGTTGCGTGTGCAGGCAATTTTGAAACGGGCTTATCCAGAGAGTAATCGGGTTGTATTTTTGGATGCAGTATCTGTTGATTTAGACAAAGCTGAAGTACATCGTGATGGTGAAACCATTCCATTAACAGCAAAAGAATATAGTATCTTTACGAAATTAGCTGAAAATGCGGGCCACATAGTTACCATCGGTGCGCTTTGTCAAACTGCCTGTGGTGAAATATGGCAAGGATATGAAACCACGCTGATGACTCATATACGTCATTTACGGGAAAAGATAGAAAAGAACCCCTCAACTCCGGTTTCTTTGATCACTGTCAAAAGACTTGGCTATAAACTGATCGTTAAAGGGGTGAAGTAATGGAGAACGTCAATCGCTTTTTTCGGAAATATCTTTTGAAATCGGCTGCGATTCTAATACTATTTTTCATTTTAAACATTGTGCTGATTTTTTCTGTTTTAATATGGGCATGGCAGAGTTCTTCCAGGCCAGAAATCCCACTCCGACAAATTAGTGAAAGCATCACTCTTGATGAAAATGGCACACTCACTGCAGCCGATACCCTACCTGACATTTTGGATGATAAAAAAGCATGGGCCATGATGTTGGATGATAACGGACAAGTTTTCTGGCAGGAACGTATGCCAGATGACCTGCCAAGAAAATATTCTTCTACTGACATTGCAAAGTTCAGCAGATGGTATTTACAAGACTATCCTGTCTATGTCCTGGAACATCCTGCGGGTTTACTTGTTGTTGGGTGCGAACCAAATAGTATTGTAAAATATAACTTTACGTTGGATGTTACTTATTTGACTACCATAGCTTTGGGAATTGGAATCGTCATCATTGTGAATATCCTCTTAATTGTCCTTTTGTTCTGGAGAAATACCCGTAACGTGGAAAAGGCTGTTGTACCTATTTTGAATGGAATTGAAACTATATCTCAAGGCAACCCGATAGACCTCCCGGCAAAAGGAGAATTGGCTGAAATCAATATCAAACTAAACAACGCTGGAGATTATCTGATAAAAAAAGACAATACACGGGCTGAGTGGATTCGTGGAGTATCTCATGATATCCGTACTCCACTTTCCATGATCTTAGGTTATTCCAGCGAAATGGAGGATAACCCTGAATTGCCAGCAGCCACCAGAAAGCAGGCCGGAATTATACGAGAACAAAGCGAAAAACTTCGTGCATTAGTTTCCGATCTGAATTTAACAACAAAATTGGAATATTCCATGCAACCTATCCGTATACAAGCGATTGATCCTCTTGAACTGCTCCGCCAAGTTATAAGCGAATTTTTAAATAACGGTCTTCCGGATGGGTATGAATTGGAACTTTCTGAAGCTGATACAAACAACATAACGCCTATATATGGTGATGTTTCTTTACTTAACCGAATGTTGCAAAATTTAATACAAAACAGCATTACGCACAATCCGAATGGATGCCAAATAACTACTTCTGTCAGAATGAATGATGGAATCTGTTCATTTTGCGTCATTGACACCGGATGTGGAATAGGAGAATCTTATCTGGCACTTTTAAATAATGATGTCAATATCCCAAGTTCTCAAGAAGAAACAGCCGAAGGTGAACATGGACTAGGGCTTAAGATTGTACAGCAGATTGTCAAAGTACATCAAGGGAATATTCAGTTTTCAAATATTATCCCACATGGCCTGAAAATTGAAATCTGCTTACCAGAAAAAAGATAATAGGTAAAATAAGAACGTCCCAAAGCAGCAATTCTACATTGCTACTCTGGGACGTTCTTTTACCCCACAAACCGATACCCGCTCCCGACCACAGTTTCTATGTATCCATCTCCAATCTTCCGTCTAAGGGAACACACCACATTTGCCACCGCCGCCCCGCAATGCTCCGAGTTCTCTTTCCAGACCGCTTCGTAGATTTGTTCTTTCGAGAGAACCCAGGATGGGTGTTGAGCCAAGTAAAGTAATGTGAAGAACTCATGGTAGGTGAGTGGAACAGGAATGCCATTGTGGTAGACGGTCTGTTCGTTGATGCGGATTTGCAGGTTGGGGAAAGTGAGGACAGATGGATTGTAAGGATTTGAGATATGTTCCATTGTCGACTCACCTTCCACTGCTGTGAGGATTTTACTCATAATGAGTTCTTCTGAGTCAGAAAAGGTCAATATAAGGATTTTCCCCATCAGTGTTTATTCCTTATTTGCAAGTTCAATTAAATCATCTCTAAATTTTAAATATGAAAATTGTCCTTTAATGTAATAACGAACTGCGCCTTTCTCTAATGCAATCTTTTCATAATTGTCCTCGTCATGTCCCGTCAGAAAAACTACAGGAATGTTTCTTTCCCTCGCATAAGTCAATATGTCCAGTCCTGTTTTTCCACCTGGCAAATCCCAATCCGTACAAACTAACGATATCTCTTCTGTATCAAATAGCTGTTTTGCTGCAGAAACATTGGTTGCACTAATTGTGGGAAAATTCTTCGAACCAAAACACATTTGCAATCCTTTCAGAGTTGCCATATCATCATCAACCAATAAAATTTTCTTCATGTTCCTCCTCCACAATATACCACTTAATCATTTTCTTTCACATACATATTGTAAATGTAAGCATCCTCCAAATTCGGAGTACATAATTCACATAAAAATTCTGGTTTTCTTCCGTTTACAAAACGCACCTCAATTTCATTCGCTTTGTATATTTTTGAAGTAACTTTATAGTTTCTCTGAAATTCCTGGAAATCTCTTTCATTTTGAAAGGAACAGCGAAATACATGGTTCTCGGCATTTGAAACAAGTTCCGTAACGCTTCCATCATAGGTCAGTTTTCCTTTCCGCAAAATACAAAGTTTATCACAGGTGGCCGCTAAATCCTCCGTCACATGGGTGGAAAATAAAACTATACGATCCGCCGCAAAATCGACAAGCAAATTGCGGATACGGATACGTTCTTCCGGATCAAGCCCTGTAGTGGGTTCATCCACAATCAAAATGCGCGGGTTGTGCAGTAATGCCTGAACAAGCCCTACACGCCGTTTCATGCCACCGGATAGTTGCCTATTCTTTTTTCTTTGCTGTGTAATCAGCCCTGTCTTATTCAAATAATAGTCAATTTGCTCCTCATATTCTTTTTTCTTTAGCCCTGACATAACCCCTACATATTCCAGCGATTCTCTTACAGTAAGATTAGGATAAAGCCCTAATTCCTGTGGCAAATATCCGATCTCTTTCTTAATCAACTCATAATTCTTTCTTTCCAGACGGATTCCGTTAATCTCAACAGTTCCTTCTGTTGGCGTCAGCAGTGTTACAAGAATTTTCATTAAGGTAGACTTTCCTGCGCCATTTTCTCCCAACAGTCCATAAATCCCCCGGTCAATATTCAAGTTGATATGATCCAGACTTTTGACTCCCTTTTTATACTCCATCACTAGATTTTCAATGCTTATTCCCATATCTCATCCATCCTTTCTTTGTATTGCTGCCGGGCTGCATCTGTAATATCAGCCAGTTCAGTACGAGTAATACTGCCCCTATCAGTATATAGAAAACCCGGCTTCGATAATCAGGCTCCAGTACACCAAGCTGAGAGGTTGATCCAATAATCCTAAACATTTGTACGGGCTGCGGTAAAACATTTGCCATTGTCGAGGTTAAAAACAGCCATAAGAAAAAAGTTACGCCTATTCCAATCCCTATTTTTTGAATTACGTTCGTTATGGTAAAGCTGAAGACTCCTGCAAAAAACATACTTGCGGCGCAGGCGGCTAGAGTATCCGCATACATCTTCCATATAGGAATCTGTGAAAAGTTAGACGGCCGATACCACCATACAAAGCCCCAATAAAACACGGCAACTAAGATGAGTAGATAAAGCCAGCTCAACAAAGTCCTTACCAGCATAGAAATATATTTTTTTCTAATCGGATACCTGTAAAAAACAGCAACCCGTTCTCCCACATACTCTTTGTAATAGTTATCTGCCATAAATACGCCGGCAAGCAACGCAACATTTGGTTCTACAGCAGTAATAATCCCACTGAAAGAATTGATTGGACTTACCAAAACAATAATCACCATAAAAGCGATAGAATACACAATCTTATAGATTGGCAGGGTAATCTTTAATTCATACCTCATCCGCCGCGCCTCCTTTCCCATAAAACCACAGATGCAGCCAGAAGAACTGCCGATAAAACACAAGCAAAACATACATTCCACAATGCTCCTCTAGGCATTGTTAATTCCGAAAACAGCATGGGGAATCTGACAAAAAGAGCAAACGGCTTAACCTTGTAAATATAACCGCTTGACGAATCATACGTTCCCATATTGGAATACAAAAAGTACAGGAGCAGGGCAGGAATGGCAGGCATAATGCTCCGGAAAAGAAGCGCAATAAACATCATTAAACATCCTGTCAGCAATATACTCGGAAAATCCAAAACAATCACTTTTTTCCAGATATCCCAAAAGTCAACACGAAAACCATAGCTTTTTCCTACTCTCATTGCGATCATGTTTATAATAAATGTAAGAGGGATTATGACAGCATATACAAAACCAACACCTGCAATCATTTTTCCAATTATATAATTCCGGCCACATAACGATTTTGCATGAATAAGGGCATACATATCTTTTTTCAAGTCACGTGCTAGGATAAGAGCAAAAATAACTACGGTAAACAGAATAGACCCAATCCCTAAATATTCAGAATATTTGTATGCAAAACTCTCTGTATATGTTCTGTCATGGAATACGTTCCCCAAATACTCATCCATTTCTCCTTTGGTCGCCCACATATGCTCATATAATACAAATATACTCTTTACCCCATTTAATGAATACTTGTCTTTAAAATACTGGGCAATCTGATCCATACTCCATTCGTTTTCCTGTATTTTTTTAATTTCTTTATCCGCCGCTTCTTCACTCAAGGAGCAGTCAGAAATTAATGACTCCCGTAATTCCTGCATAACATTTTGATAAACAACCTCTGTTGGTGTAGGAATATATCCGTCCTCTATCTCTCCATCTGAATCATATACAACAGAAGATTTTTCATCACGGACATTCCCATATAAATTCCAAAATGGACTGACAGTATAAAACACAATCCATATCATAAGAATAATTCCTAAATATGTTATAGGATTTCTAATCAGCAGGTCCATATCCTTTCGGGCAAGTTTCCAACTCATACAACCTTCTCCTTCACAATTTATTTTTCTTTATATGAATATCCTAAACGGTAAAAGACTACAAAAAAACAATAAAACGGGATTCAGAAAAAAATCTGAATCCCACCTGATTATTCTATATGCAGTTTTACTCGTACACAGGCCCCGCTGCCTGTCTGATTAAATAGACTGAGACATCCTCCATGTTTCTTACAAAGAAGATCACAAATATACAGCCCCATTCCGTAATGACAATCTCCTATGCTTTTTCCGTGAAAATACGGCTTTGTTGCCTTTGTCAATTCCTCACTTGTAAAGCCTGGGCCATCATCAGAAACCATAAAATGAAGCCATCCCTTCTCATCCCATATTTCTAACTTTACACTGCTCGTTGCATACCGCATAGCATTGCCTACTACATTCTCTAAAATTTCCAAATAAACATCCATATCTATATTGAACTGTTCCTGAGACAATTTTTCTACAATGGAATACTCCTTTTTGCCAGTTCCGGAAAGTGTATCAAAAACATCTGCGGTTTTCCTTTGAAGAATAGACGCAACTACTTTGCTCCTTCTGACGCATAAATCGTCCATACGGTTGATGCTCTTCATTGTATCAGAGAAATCCTCAATCCTGCGTATCTGCTCAGAGAGATCATCCAACGTTTCCATTATCTTTTCCTGCGACAACTTTCCTTTTGGATAATAGCGTATCAAATATTCTACATATCCCTTTAGAACAGATAGTGGTGTTCGCAGATCGTGTGAAAAAGCAGACCTCATCTGTTTCTGTTCTTCAATCATATTCCACATTTCACTGTTATTCAGTTGCAACTGTTCCCGCATTTTTTCAAATGCACCACATAGCTGTCCCATTTCGTCCTTTTTAGTGTAGTCAACAGAAAAATTCAATTCCTGCTGACTGATTTTTTCAGCACAGCTATTTAATATATGGAGTGGTTTTTTCAGCCTTCTGTTATAAAATATGGTCAATGCGATATAAACGCTGGTAAAAGTCAAAATAAAAACGCTCCAGCTTTCCATAAATTCGCATACCCCAACCCAAAACTGATCCGCCTTATCCATTTCGCTGTTCATAACCTGCGGTACAGAAATCACACCTCCAAACTGACTGGAATATTTATTTTGAAACTCATATAACTCATCTGCATCTATATATTCGAGCCAGATGGTTTCTTTCACATGACCTGCTATATTTTGCACAGCAAACGAAAAAATAATAGAGAAAACCAGCGCTACAACAAGATGTGTAAATAATGAAACTTTTAAAGAGTTTATTTTCTTGAAGCCCATTTATATCCACACCCCCAGACCGTCTCTATATAATCTTTTTCTGTATAATTCTTTAGTTTATTACGGATTCTACGAATCAGCTCTGTCACAATCTTATTGTCTCCATCCCGGTCAAATCCCCATAGTCGTTCATAGATCATTTCTCGGTCAAACACCTGCCCCGGATAAGTAGAAAGCAATTCAACAATATCAAATTCTGATTTTGTTAATTCAATCTCGTTTTGTTTCCAGAAAATCTGCCGACTGCTATAATCAATGCACAAATCATTGTCATATCGAAAATCTTTCTTCGCTTGTTTCCTATTCTCTCTCCGAAGATGAGCTTCAATACGGGCCAGTAATTCCCCAAGTGAAAACGGCTTAACAATATAATCATCTCCTCCTGCCCTTAAACCAGTAATCTTATCCTGCTCCTCAATACGGGCCGTCAAGAATAAAATCGGGCAATCCACAAAGTCACGAATCTTTTTGCAAACCTCAATCCCATTCATTGAAGGCAGGTTAATGTCAAGTATAATTAAATCCGGATGCGTTTCTGCTTTCCGAAGTGCATCTTCTCCATTTAACGCAGTATCCACATGATATTCTTCCATCTCCAAAAAGTCCTTTATCATTTTGATAATACTTCTATCATCGTCAACGACTAATATTCTATAAGCCATAAGCTACCTCCTTGAAATTATCATAAAAGTATAGCGCATAAATGTCTATAAAAAAACAATCGTAAAACAGTACAACTTTTCATCTTCTGCGTCCCTTATTCCATACAATCTTCTAATACAATTGCTCTTTACGGTCACCTGTTCAAGATATTTTACCTCAAATCCTCTTTTGCGAAAAGGTACAACCTCATTTTCCGTTTTGGGGAAAAGTTCTGACACCCTCTTAGTTATGCGAAAAGGTGGGGGCTTCTTTTTCAGAAGTTTACCCCACCCTGCTATTTTATAATTTCATTACTGCTTATTTCTATAATTGTGGTTCCCTCACAAACCGATATCCGCTCCCGACCACTGTTTCTATGTACCCATCTCCGATCTTTCGTCTAAGGGAACACACCACATTCGCCACTGCCGCCCCGCAATGCTCCGGGTCCGCTTTCCAGACCGCTTCGTAGATCTGCTCTTTGCTAAGAACCCAGGACGGGTGTTGGGCTAGATAGAGTAAGGCAAAGAACTCATGGTGGGTGAGAGGGACGGGAATGCCATTGTGGTAAACAATCTGTTCGTTGATGCGGATTTCCAGATTGGGGAAGGTGAGGCCAGATGGTGTGTGATGATTTGCGATATGCTCCATTGTCGGCTCACCTTCCACTGCTGTGAGGATTTTATCCATAATAGGTTCTTCCGAATCCGAAAATGTTAGTATAAGGATTTTTCCTATTAGTTATCACCCCCTATGATTCAGTTTGAGTCAAAACTCGGTGGCTTAACATTTACTCATCTCGTATAGCAGAAAGAATACTCGTTTTCTTCAACTCCGATTTTGCATACATTGAGAAAACAAAATATATTACCATCAGTACAGCAATCAGTAACAACAGAAATATCCACGGGAGTTTTAAAGTAATACAATGATTTACAGCATCCAGTTGTCCGCATACAATGACACTTAAAACACTGCCCCCTAAAAGGGAAATTATCAATGAACCGGAAAGATAAATACCAATCTCTCTATTCAGCATTCCTTTAAGTTGATTTTGTGTTGTCCCCACAGCCTCAAACAACCCAAACTCCCGCTTCCTATTCTGAAAATCCACCATCAGCATATTCATAAGGCTTATTGCTCCAAAGATGAACAAAATTGCTGAAATCATATAAAAGGTTTTTATGGATGGATCGTAATACTTTTGGATACTTGATATTGTCTGTTTGATCGTGTTCACCTCAATTTTTCCATTTTCATCCGCAATTTTCTGAACTGCGGACAAGACATCTTCCAAATGTTCATCCGATACTTCAAGTGTTAGTACGCCTGTTTGGTCTATAATACCAGTCATTTTTTTAGCAGTATCATATGCCATAATAAAATAAGGACTGCCAGGAATTACTGGGCTGCTTTCCATCAGACTAGCTCTATTGTATGTGCCGACAACAACAGCTTCCACCGCATACGTGCTACCATCTGAGGCCCTGCCTTCTATTTTTAGTGTATCCCCCACTTTAGCAATATCCTCTGCAACCAGTATTCCATTCTGTGCGACCATGTCATTGTAATTCACCGTTCCAGAAGACAAAACAAACTGTTTTTCTTCTATCTGTTCCTTATTTAGTGTCGGAAAGAAATTTGAAATGCTTGTGATGGAGCCGTTTCCGCCTGGAAATGTGATCGTCATATAAACGCAATCGGAGGAAGTGATTTTTTCTACTCCATCTATCTTTATCAACTCCTGCATCAACGCTTGTTCCGCCAGTGGATTTCCTTCTAGCTGCAATTTTGAACTTCCATATGGTTCTGCTTCTTTATCAAAAGAACTTCCTATAATATTTTTTACTTGTATCTGAATTTCACCGATAGGATAGTATTTGAACTTTGCCTGCTTCTCCGGATCAATAGAACCCGCAACGGTAGCAGTAACCAATAAAAACGCTCCACTCAATCCGATCATTAGAATCGTAAGAACAGCTTTTTGCTTATTTCTCTGAATGTTTATCTTTGCCAAATTGAATGGTGTAAGTTTTCTGTGTAGTTTACGGCTCCGTTTCTTTTTCCCCGCATACATAATATATTTACTTCCCTCTACTGGAGAGATATTCATTGCAACACGGACAGGTTTAAATATAGCAATATTTACTGTTATAAAAGCCATTACGCTAATCACGGCGGCATAAAAGATTGCTGTTTTCAACCGGAATCCATCTGGACATCCGATAAATCCAATCAACACACCACACAGCAGCCCCAAAGGAATACCCCTTATTGCATATTTGCGTCCTTCCTTTCCTGCCATTCTTTTTATCTGGCGCTTTGTCATTCCAATTGTCCGAAGTTGTCCAAGCATCTGAACATTTTTTGTAATCTTGCTATAAAAAACGCCATAAACAATTGTTGCAGCCAATACAGCAGTTAATGCAGCCAGCAACGGCACTGGAATAGGCATCCCCGATTTTATCGCACCAGACATAACAGCAAAATACTCCGTTAGGTTTACCTGCCCTTCTTCAATACCCGTATCCTTTATTGCCCTATTAGAAACATCAAGAATAGACGCTGAATCAATCGCATCCGTGTTAAGCCTCGTATATCCTGTAACCTGAAAAGTATCTCCTGCCAGGTCATATGCCAGTTCTTTGCTCACATAGACAAAATAACCGTTGCTCTCTTTGTCCTCATCCAATATAGCTGAAAGCGTATAATATGCTTCATCTCCTGTTCCGGTTAAATCTAGCAAAATCGTGTCACCAGGTGTATATGCTTCGCCAAGAAAATCCAAATAATTCTGGGACAGCATAATTTCATTTTTACTCTGAGGTATATCCCCTTGAAATGTTATTTTCTCCTGTTGAAGAAAATATTCTTCATTTCCATAGGCAACAGTGATCGTCTTGCCTTCCTCATAAAACAGTCCAAGCGCAGAGTATTCTCCAACCCATGAAACATTTTCATTTTGACGTAGCAAAGCTAATTGTTCATCCGTAATTCCTAAAATACCAATCTGAGCTTTACCCCGCTGCGTATTTTTATATTCCTCCTGCGTTCCAGTAGAAACTAAAAAGATAGAAAAAACCATGCAAACAGCGAGTGCGATTGTAAGGAGAAGAAATGCCCTGCTCCTTTTATCTGACTTAATACTTCTATCCGCCAGCTTTCTGATTACCGCCTGATTGTTATTACCAAATAAAAGGTCATTCACAGTTTACACCCCCTGTCACTCTAAAATCCTGCCATCCTCAATACGGATAATGCGATCCGCAAGCTGGGCAATTTCATTATTATGCGTAATCATCACAAGTGTCTGATTAAATTTATTGCTGGTGGCTTTCAAAAGCCCCAAAACATCCCCACTTGTCCGGCTGTCGAGATTTCCCGTAGGCTCGTCAGCGAGAACAATGGCTGGTTTCGACACGAGAGCGCGGGCAATAGCGACACGCTGCTGCTGACCACCAGACAAACTATTAGGCATATTATCCAGCTTATCACTTAATGCCAACATTCGCACAACCTCATTCATAAAAACTTTGTCTACCGTATCGCCATCCAGTTCAACCGGAAGAACAATATTTTCATATACATTCAATATGGGGACAAGATTATAATTCTGAAACACGAAACCAATGTTCCTTCTGCGGAAGATGGTAAGCTGCTCATCTTTCATATGAGACAATTCTTTCCCTTTAACCTTAACGCTGCCGGAGGTCGGTACATCCAAGCCGCCCATCATATTGAGCAATGTAGACTTGCCGCTGCCGGAGGTTCCCACAATCGCAACAAATTCTCCTTGTCTGATTGAGAGTGTTACACCATCCAATGCCTTTGTGATATTCGGCTCAGTGCCATAATATTTTTTGAGATCAGTCGTTTCTAAAATATCCATGTGAATACCATCCTTTCGTTTTAATAGGCCCATTGTAACAACCAATCCTCACAGAAATGTCACCAGCCATCTGATTTTACCCCTTGAAATGTCACAATCCCGTGACATTTCATTTATGCGGGAGAAAAATTGAAAATGTAGAGCCTTTGCCTACCTCTGATGCCACCTTGATATATCCGCCCTGCATGGCGATGATCTCACGTGCAAGATACAGACCGATACCAATTCCCTCTATATCGTGTACTTCATCCTCACGGTAAAACCTTTTGAAAATCGTACCATGCAGCTTTTCTGGAATGCCTTTTCCCGTGTCAGAAATATCAATCTTCAAGTAAAACTCCCAACTTGCAACAGTTATATAAATATTACCGTCATCTGGTGTGTACTTGACCGCATTATCCAGAATATTGAACAGTGCTTCACTTGTCCATTTTCTATCATGGGAAACTTTCAGTTCTTCCGGACACTCAACGCTGATATGGATATTTTTCTTTTCTGCATTCAGCAAAATCCCGCCTAATGCTGCCGCCAGTGTGTCATAAATCGGCTGCACTTTCTTTTCCAGTGAAATAACGCCAGTTTCCAGGCGGGATGTTTTAATCATGGCCTGCATAAGAAAATCCAGTTTATCAAGCTGAACCCCGCTATCCCTTAAAAATCTTTTATATCTTTCTTCTGGCATGGACTGTTCAAGTAATGTGGCATTTACCATTTTTAAATTTGTGATTGGAGTTTTTACTTGGTGGGAAATGTCTGAAATCAACTCCTGCAGATCAGCTCTTTCCTTTGCGACACTGTTTCTGTTTTCTATCATAACTTCATAAAGCCGCACCAGACGATGGTTGATTTTATAAAACAGACTTTCTTCCTCTGCAGCCTGTATCGGCTCCATTTCACCAGTCATCATATTATCCAGCAATTCACAAAATGTATCAGAGAACAGAATTAGTTTCCGGCGTATAATTGAAATAAACACGAAAACACTAAGCAGAACTAACGCAATATAAAGCAGACCGCATAGTATTAGCATTCGGTTATCGGTTAGCAAATAAACGATACAAAACTGTACTACCGAGAGCAATATAAGAAAAGACACTATCGCAACACAGGCTCTATTGACTGAGAGTTTTTGCGTATTCATTTTTTCAGCCCTCCAATCCACATATATCCCATGCCATAGACTGTTTTTATATATTGGTATCCGTTGACCTCAATCTTTCCTCTGATCCGGCTGATTGCAGATGTAAGGGCGTGTTCATCCACATAGTTTTCCTCCGCATCCCACAATTTTTCTAAAAGCTGTCCACGAGTCAGCACTTGCTTTGAGTTACTTGTCAGCACTTTTAACAGACGATACTCCAATGGTGTGAATGTGACTGCCTGACCTGAAAGTGCTGCTGTCAATTCCGAAAAATTGATAAGCAGGTTTCCATCGTCATAAAAGTCACCGCCAGATTGTCTTGTAATGCGGGACAGTAATGCAGATACTTTCTTTTGAAATACGCTGATTGGAAACGGTTTTGTGACATAATCATCCGCACCCAATTCAAAACCTTTGAGCATATCGCTTTCCATATCGTTTGCGGTTAGGAAAATGACCGCCGTATCGGGACGGCGTTCTTTAATTTCCCTGCAAAAATCAAATCCATTTCCATCTGGCAAATTGACATCCAATACAATCAATTCATAATTCTGTTTTTCAGTCTGTCCAATTGCATCCGCTTTTGTCAGGGCCGCATCCACCTGATAGCCGACCGTAGTCAAATTGTAACAGAGTGTACTATTTAAAAGCCGATCATCTTCGACCACTAATATTCGCATAAAACCACATCCTTTTTCTTTTATAGTATCAATCAAATGTCACCAAAACCTCACGATGATAATAAATTTTGCTGAATTTATCTTACCTCTGAAAGCGTTTTATCTCAACTCCATCCTCACGAATATAAAAAGGTGCTGATAGTCCATCTACTTCCAGATGTTCACTATCAGCCCGCATTTCCTCTTTTGCGAAAAGGTACAACCACATTTTCCGTTTTGCGGAAAAGTTCTGATACCCTCTTAGTTATGCGAAAAGGTGGGGGCTTCTTTTTCAGAAGTTTACCCCACCCTTTTATTTTTCCATGAGTATGAACCGTTCGTCCAAGAAACACACAAATTTTATGTACTCTGATTTCTGCATGAGCCGGATTTTTCCCACATATAGGGCTTATTTCTCCGTCTCAGTTTCCCCTCCTGCAATCCCCTCCGCTTCCTCCATCGGGAAGTTCGGTATTTCTTCCAGCAGCTTCAATGCAATCTCCTGCTTCAAGTCCTTATCCACATAAGTTCTTACACTGCCGTCGGGCTGCCTTTCTTTCACTGTGGCAAGCTCTGTCATATAATCATCGTAATACGCCATAATTTTTTCCGTGGCCCACTTCTCCCCGGCAACAGCTGCCTTAATGATTTCGTAAGTTAGTTCGTTCTGCTGATCGTCCATGCTCCGTACCTCCGACAAATAATCTGCTTAAAGCATATCATATCTGTGAGAAAAAAGCACCCGCCAGTCACACTGACAGATGCCCCTACACTTTAATATACCTCATCAAAATATCCAATGAACACTGACATCCTTAGCAACCCATCTTTCATCGAAAACGTCACATTCTCCGCCCGCTCTGCGATCTCTTTTAGCAGCGTCAGTGCCTCCCGGTCACAGAACTCAAAATGCTCCGAGTACAGATCAATGGTCGCCTGCCATTTCTGATAATCTACCTCGCCCCGGATTCTTCCTCCGAACTGCCGGACGTAAGCGTCACACTCGCCAAGCAGATATTCATAATCCGCTTTTTCTTTAGGAACCACACGCTTTGGGATTTTATTCATTTCTTCCTGGTACTTCTGGAAGAATCCAACCTCCATTAATGTGTCCAGAAAATCCTTTCCCTCTGACTTATCACTTCGCTCCCGGAATTCCTCTCCATAGTCTTTTTCATATATTTCGTTTTCCATGATTCGCACCCTTTCCTGTAGAATAATTTACCACTACGGGTAGGATGTTACCATAGATTTCTTATTATTCGTTGTCATGAAAGATAACTTTATGGGTCTATATTGATAAGTTTATCAGTCTTTTCTTTAAATCCCGAATCCTTCTGCCCATGCTTTCAGTTCTTCCGCACTTGCATCCGCAGGGAATCTCTTTCCTTCCTTTAATTCTGCTCCTGGGCAGGAAACCGCCAGTTCCTTGTTTGTGTTCCCCATACCGCTGCTGCCAGAAGTTGCCAACGGAATAATCGTCTTTCCGGACAAATCATACTGCTCCAGAAACGTGTTCACAATAGTCGGGGCAACGTACCACCAGATAGGGAAGGCTGTGAAAATCACGGAATACTGCTCCATGTTTTCCACTTTATTTGCAACAGCCGGACGGAAAGACTTATCATTCATCTCCACACTGCTGCGGCTCTTTTTATTCATCCAGTCCAGATCAGCATTCGTATATGGAACCTCCGGCTGAATCTCATGCAAATCTGCTCCGATAGCCTCTGCAAGCCGCTTCGCCAGTTTCGCTGTTACGCCGCTGGCACTGAAATACGCTACTAATACCTTGCTCATAATCAATACCTCACCTTTCCTGAAAATCATATTTTATCGCTGTGTTTTACCATAGAATACCATAAATCCGAGGCAAATGCACCCTATCGTTTTTCGAGTAGGGGTAATCGTTAAAAATGCACCCTCAACGCTCAAAGGGTGCATTGTATCAATTTATGGTACGCAAGCCAGTGGGACGGTACGGCAATGAATATCTATATGATTGTTCAGGAGCAATTACAAAGACATGGTATCCTGCTATTCCTGCAAGATACCATATCCCTCTTGATTTTCATTCTTATCCATGCACCATTTCCTAATATAACACCACACCATATCCCATAATGCAGGAATAGTTGAGATCATAATTGTTCTGCTTTACGGCATTTCCAGAATTTCCTTCCACCGTATAGACTCTGCCGCCCTCGCTTTTTTCCACGATGCCTACATGGTCTGATTCCCCATCTCCATCCCAATCAAAGAAGATGATCATTCCTGCAGTCGGCGTACTCCCACGGGCCTGCCATTTTCCTTTTGCCTGGAACCAGTCTACACCGTCTGAACAAAGGGAGAACCTCGGCACTGCTCCACTCTCTATGAGCCCGCACTGATCTGCACACCATGAAACAAAGCAGGCGCACCATAATACATGATTGTCAAATCCGTACCACGACCAGAACTTGTCCCCGCCTACATTTCCTAGCTGCGTCAGTGCCACAGATACGATCTGTTCGTTTCCGAACAGGGCTGCAAACGGATTGCCCCCGGAATAATAACACAGCACATGGGGAACGTATTCCGGGTCCCCATACCTGGCCCATCCATGGGAAGCTGCCTGTTGCTGCGAAAACAGCAGTGCATTTGCTTCACTATATCCGCCATAATTTCTCACCGCCCATGATATGTACCCATTTCCATAGTTATAGCCCTGCAGCGACAGCTTCAGCTTGTCCATGTCCTGCGGGCTGGTGCATCCGGCCTCCCGGACACAGTCTGCATAATACTGCACACCTACCTCTATGGAATATTCCGGATCTGTAATCGCTCCGGGGCTGTTTGGATACCTGGTGTTGTAAGGGCATTCGCTGGACTGCATCGGATCTGTTCCGGCACCGCCGGATTCCTGCATCATGATCGCCTGGATCACAGGGACATATTCCGGGATCCCATACTGGCTGGCATACTTTTGGATCGTTGCCGTATATGCCAGTACCTGCTCACTTAAAGAAGCACTGCTCTGCGAAGAACTGTAGGCAAAAACGCCGCCAATGACACCAACAATTAAGATCAGCACAATGAACATGGAGCCAGCCCCGGCCAGCAGTGCAGCGATCCCGTTCCGGATGGCTTTGGCTGCCGCCTCCACCGCACGTTTGAACCGCACCACGGCGGATGCCACCCGTTCTGTCCGCCTTGCGCCCTTCTGCATATTATGGATGGCTGCCCTCTTTGCAGCCTTGGCCGCCTGCAGCTTTCCCGGTGGAACTGATATCTTTCCTGCTTTACTTCCCGCCAAAGCCTGGGACTTTATGATCCTTGGGCCTTTCTTCACAGCCAGCCTGTCTGCTGTCTTTACTTTGGGAGGCTGCCTGGATGCATGCTCCTTTACGGTACGGCCAGCACTTTCCCTGGTACGGATAAACTGGCTTTTTCCTGTTTTCCCCGTATCCTGAGCCACACCACTTTTTTCTGCCTGATTCTCCAATGACCGTTTCTGTGCATTTTTCTTTACCGCATCTTTTCCAGCTCTTTCTTTTGCGAGCGCCCGTCCCTTTTCCATGGCATCTTCAGGCGGCTGGCCGGAAGGAGAATCCATCCCTTTCTTCCCTCTTTCTGCCCCGGTACGCTTCTGTAGATTCTGATAAGTCTTTTTGGCGGTTTCCTTCCCGGCCGCATAAGAAACCTTCCCGGCTGCCCGTCCGCTTTCTCTGGCGCCTCCTTTCAGAACAGCCTCTACTTTGTCACCAGCATATCCAACTGGAGAATCCGGATGGTCTGCCGTATCGGATACTCTGGATCCCTGGAGGGATTTTTCCTTTGCCGCAAGCCCTGCCTCCCTTGCCAGTTCTTTTGGCATACGGGAAGCTTTCTCCAAGATCTTCGGCTTGCGGTCATGCTCCCTTGTTTTGATATCCTTCATATCTCACCTCCCATCCGTATATTTCAAAACCGTTCACCGCTCCGGAGTGTTCCTGTGCTTTGCCCCTTTCTGGAGCTTCGGCAGATAGCCCTCCATTTCCTGCACCGCTTTTTGCACTAGCGGATGCTTTGCGTAAGCCGGGATCATTTCGATGGAGTCCCGGTCGATCTGGTCTGCCACTAAAAGCGGCCAGTGGATTCCCGAATAATCCGGGATGTCGGGATCCTGCAGCTCAAACCCGATGCCTGGAATGTTGCAGGCATTCCGTTTCCGTATTTTCTTATAAATGTCCACTGCCTGTGCCAGTGTCAGGTCCTCATAACACTCCGAAAAATTTTCAAATTCCATACATCCGGCTGTATAAAACCGGATGCTGGCTGTTTCCTGCTGTTCCATACTTCCTCCTTCCTGGCATAAATGCCCTGAATTTCTTTTACTGGATCAAGCCCTGGGCCTCCCCTGGCTTAGTCGTCATCAAACGGTATAATGCCGTATTTTTCGGGAAACTGTTCTCAAATGGCACGATGTTGCCGGAACAGCGGATCAGGCCATGCCCGGCGCCTACGTTTGTGATATACGACAGCTGGTTATCCGAGATATTCAAAAGGTTCGCCAGTTCATCCCTGTCAGTCGTTGCCTGATTTAAAAGGATCAAAAACTCACTGTTTGCCAGCATGAGCCTCGCCGTATCCGACTTCAAAAGTTCCTCCACGTTCTGCGTCAGGCCGGTCACAAACCCTGAATATTTTCGGATCCTCTTATACAGACGGTAGAAAAAGTCCGCACTGTACTGATACCGGAAAAGCAGGTAAAACTCATCCGCAAAGATCCAGGTCGTCTTTCCCATCTTCCAGTTCTGGATCACACGGTTAAAGAGGGAATCCAGGGTGACCAGCATGCCAAGGGGCATCAGCTGTTCCCCAAGCTCCCGGATGTCATAGGCGATAATCCGGCTTTTCGTATTGACATTGGTCGGCTGTGCAAAGGTATTTAAACTTCCATTGATGAATAATTCCGAGGACAGGGCCAGCCCTCTGGCTTCTTCTTCCGGCTGGAGCATCAGCTGGCGGTACAGGTCCTTCAGTGTCGGCACCTGCCCCTGATACCCGCTGCGGATATAATCCCGGTAAACATCCGCCGTGCAGCGGTCGAGGATGGATTTCTCCTTGGCAGACAGATTGCCTGCCCCTACCAGCTGTTCGAACAGGGACAGGATGAACTCTGATTTCTCGATCAGCGGATTCTTGTCGTTACCATACGCTGAATCCATATCCATGGCGTTCAGATGGGTATCCGAGGTAGCCGAGATTTTAATAACTTCACCGTTTAACGCTTCCACAAGGGAACCGAACTCAGACTCTGGGTCCAGGATCAGGATATCGTCCTCCGTAGACAGGGCCAGATCCACGATTTCTTCCTTTGCGGAGAAGCTCTTACCGGATCCGCTGACGCCAAGACGGAACGAGTTGCCATTCAGAAGCCTCCTGCGGTCTGCCACCAGCATATTTTTGCTGACCGCATTCTGCCCGTAATAGATGCCCCCAGGCTGCATGATCTCCTGTGTATGGAATGGGATCAGCACTGCAGTGGACTCTGTTGTCAGGGTGCGCAGAGCATTGATCTTCCTGAGTCCGTATGGAAGCACTGTATCCAATCCGTCTGCTTGCTGCCACTTCAGAGTGGAGAGCTGGCAGAGGTGTTTTCTTGCCACAGAAAAAAGTGTCTCTGTATCTGAATCCAGCTGCTCTTTGGTCTCTGCCATGTGTACCATCGTCAGAAGCCCGAACATCATCCTCTGATCCCTGGTCGTTAAATCCTCCAGCATTTCTTTTGTCTCTTTCCTCTGAAGCTCCATGTCATAAGGAACCACCGCAGAGAAGTTATTGTTGGCATTCTGCCGCCTCTGCCAGTTCGTTACGTTGGTCTCCACACCAAGCAGCTTGTTCTGGATCTCCCTCACCGCTTCATCAGTCGGCACTGGCAGAATGTCAATAGACAGCATCAGATCCCGGCTTAAGTCACACAGTTCTGATACCATATCGTCTTTTACATAGCTGGCGTAATCCTGCATATAAAGCACACGCCCGTACCTTCCATTGATCTGGAAGTGGTCGCTGTGAAATTCCATGCTCTCCGGGCAGATCCAATCCTTAAAACTATGCCCTTTCTTTGCAAATGCTTTTAAATCGAAAGGAAAAGCAGACGGCTCATCCGTTTTAAAGAAATCACGGAACAGCTGGAGCCTTTCCCCTGCATCCAGTTCCTCCGCTACCGATGACAGCTTTGCCAGATGGGTGACGATATCCGTTCCCACACGCGCAAAGTACGTCCTTGCTTCATCCACGTTCTTTTTATGGATGCTGACCGTAAGATACCGTTCCTGATAGATGCTGTTGCTGGTGCCGCTGACTTTTGACAGCAGCATGTCATTGTACTCCTGGCGGTAATGGTCCAGGCCATCCCCTTTCATCGGGATCAGCAGGGAATGTTCAAATTCCTCTTTATTGATCCTCCGGTTATTCAGCGTGATCTTGGCAGACGAGCCGGAATCCAGCGCATTCAGAAGTTCTGAATAATCGAGGAACATCTCCGTCTTATCCGCCTTGCTTGCGATGGCATAATTGATATCCGTAAACCGGAATGACTTTGAATATTTATTTCCTACCTGGAAGATGCCATCCGGCCAGATCCTGCGGATCGGAACCGCCTGCTGGACGGACTTTGGAACCTGGAACCGTTCCTTATCCATTTTTAATGCCTGGCTCAGTGTTTTAATCAAAGGCATCCCTCCTTCCTTTTTTCTTTTTCACTGTTTTTTTCTTTGCCACATTTTCTTTCTTCCGGGTGACAGATGTCCCGTCACCTCCAATACGTTCCCCTGCAAGGATGCTTTCCTCCATACAGGAGTAGTAGAGGTTTTCCGGCTTAAAGCTCAACTTTTTTGGGTACAGGATCTCTGATTTTATAAACGCCCACAAAAACTGCTCTGCCGTCATACCGTGATACTTAAAAAATCCACAGGCTGCAAACGGTGCCGCCCCAAGCATGCACAGCCATCCCTGGACATCATCGGGCAGGCGCCCCTTCGTCCCAAAATAAATAGCTACCGCTGCAAGAATTGCCAGCACGGAAAACGCGCACTGCCGGAAATTCAATCCAAAGAACATGGATTCCTGATAATCCCGGATCTCCTTATTCATCTTCACTTCCATATCCGTCCCTACCTCTCTTTCTGTTCATGCTTTCTTTTCTTTCCCTCTTTCTTCGGCGGTTCCTGCACATTCCTGTCCCGTAGGTATTCCTCCATTCCTTTGGGATCAAATTCTCTCAGACGCTCCATGTCAAAGGCCACCTTTGCATAAGTGCAGTAACCGGAAAACCCCTCTTCCGGCAGGAGGACGCCTAATTCATGCTTTTTAATAAACTGCAGTTTTTCACGGCTGAAAGAACCGCTGATATATGCTTCATTTGATTCCGGCGGGATCATGCTGCTCATCGGCAGATTGACGGTCAGATCCCCAAATGGCTCAAACCCTTCTTCCCCCTTGTTATAAAGCCCGACATAGAGGCATCCGTTGTTTGCATAAGAGGAGACCTGAAGCGACAGTTCCTCATGCCCAAACTCCCAGTCAAATCCTAACGTTTTTATTTCATCCATTTCCACATCCTCCTATAATCCCATGATCTCCTTAACGATCCGGTCAGAAGCTTTGACCGCCCCTACAAGGATCAGTAAATTAAACACCAGTTCTCCCACGTAATTCCATACAATGGTCACCGCTGACAGGCTGGTATCCGGCACGGCCGGCATGCTGGAAGTAAACACCGAAAATATGATACAGGCCAGTGCGATGATCGCCCCTTCCAGACACACTCCCGCATAAGACCGGATAAAATTCTTCCCTACCGACTGTGACGGCTCCCCCGCAAACGTTGAAAGGGGTATGGGTGCAATAGCAGTATACATATACAGCTTGAACATCCGCCCGTAAACAGTCAGGATCATAATAAAAGACAATACCGTGATGAGCAGGCTGCCAAGCAGCGTTACGATCCACAGGGGGATAGAATCCAGCATTCCTACGGATTCCACCTTTTCCACGATCTCTGCCGGGAGCTGTGATACCGTCCCTCCGGCCAGGCTTGCGTTGGCTAAGATCGTTGTGACAATGCCCTGTATGATGGAAAACAGTGCTTTCATCAGATCCATGCCATAGACAACCGTTCCCTGTGCCAGTGCAAACCGGATGAATGCTTTCAGCACATGCTCCGGCTTTTTCATATCCGTAAAGTTCGAGCAGGTCTTAATGATCCCCATGGCAAAGAACAGCACTAACAGCCCCAATGCGATCGCTTTTAACGCACCATTGATGCTTGTCATCACGCTCCAGATCGAACCGCCTTTAAAGGTTGCCGGATCCTGCGTCAATAGCGTCCAGATTTCATTTAACTTGTCATTCCAGGTATTTAATGCAGACTGGAGGTTCTGCACAATCCAGTTATCGCTTTCCATTTCCTATCTCACCTCCTTCGTGTGATAACAGGGCGGACAGTACTCCTGCCCGCCCACGGACATCCTTACGCCATGATCAGGTCAAGGATCTCTTTTGCAAAGGTGATGATGATACCGCCCGCCAGCGTTAAAAACCCGTTAGCCCTCTGGCTCGGATCATGGCTTTTAAGGCTGAGGCCCACCTGCACGATACCAAAGCCTAACAGGATCAGGCCGATTGCCCGGATCAGCGAAAAAATGAAAGTCGACAGGTTGTTAACGACAGCCAGCGGATCCCCCGCCGCATAAGCGTAAGTCGTGCATACATTTCCGATAAATACCAGCACGGAATAAACAGCAAACAGCTTTTTCTGCACCCTGCTCATCGGCATGGATGCTGTCTCTTTCTTTTCTTCCCCCTGGCTGCCTGTTTTCTCTGTGCAGCCTTTCTTCAGTTTCCAGTCTTTCAATAAATTACCTTTCATCGGCATCCCTCCATTCCTAAATAGCAAACTGCCCTCCAATGATATCCTCATCAGAGAGCAGTTCATAATCTTCATATCTTCCCGCATCAAACGCAAAGGTGTCATGGGCCAGCGGCGTTTTTGCATAGTTATACGCTTCTGCCCCTCCATCCTCTGTCATCCTGATATTCGGGTGTTTCATCAAGTCATATTTTCTGTCCATCATGGCGCGTTCCCCACGGACAAATAAAAGGGCATACTGGTTATCCAGCATACGCACCTCATCCGGCATGAGAAGCTCCCTGCCACTTTGCTGGAAGTTTGTGGAATAACTTCCTGAACGGCCTTTGGTCTGCCCATACGTGTTGGTATCGATTGTTTCCTTTCCAAGCAGCTCCGAAATGTATTTATGTGTCTCCTTTTCATTGCCGCCGAGGTATAACAGTTCGTCATGAGGTAAGGTTCAGCTCATCCTTTGCAGGACTTGCGTCCCCTCCCTCCCAAACCGCACGTACACCTCTCGATGTATACGGCTTTCCGCTTATTATATTTACGGTATTAAGAATGAATCAGTTTATGACATTCAGGGCATACCACAAGAGTTTTCCGTCTCCTTTTGCGCATAAGGAGTACCCACTCCGCATTGCCCTTTAAGTCTTTTAGTTTCTTTACTTGATGGATTTCCAGATTTCTGCAATCCTTTCCACAAAGTTCACAGGTATGGCGTTCCACTCTCTGTTTCAGAGTGTTGGTTTTAGCGTATTTTGAGAACTGCGGAAGTTCGCTCACATTGTCAAACTTCGTAGCTGATTCTTTTCGCTTAAACCCGTCTCTGTAAAAGGTCGTGATTTTCCTTCCTGCTCTGGTATCGTATGCGATTGTAAACAGACCTCCAACACAATATCTGCGCTTGATTTCGTGAACATTTGTTTTATACTTACAGGCAAATGTCTTGTACATACTGTACTTCATAAGATTGGCAAATCTGCCTATCTTGAAGGAATCATTTGCTATGGCATAATAGTTGTAAAGTCCACGAACTTCCGCATTATATCTTGCCAGAATCTCTATATCGCTTTGATTTACCAGTTTTCCTCTGTGTAGGGCTACAAATCTTTCTTTTCCGTTTTCGTTAATCTTGATTTTGATTGCATGATATTCCAGTAACTTTCCCACCCATTTTTCTCTGGGTACAAGTAATTTCACCACTCCTGCATTGCTTCTGATTTTGTATCCTCCTGCGGATTTCTTTAAATCCTGACTTCTGGATACCGTAATGTCATAGCCTAAAAATCTGGCTCTGTCTCCTGTATGCGTAACTTTGGTTTTGGTTTCGGACATTTCCAAATCCAGTTCTTCCCTGAGAAATCTGCCGACGTCAGCTTTCATCTGTTCTGCGTCCGCTTTGCTCCCAATTACTCCAATGATGAAATCATCAGCGTATCGGGTGTACTGAATCCGTTTATACGTCTCATCCAAAGGTTCGGTCGGAGTTAGCTGTCGTGTTTGCTTTTCAAGCATTTTCAAATGTTTATTGCGTTCCCAGCGTTCTTCTGGAGATAAATCCGCCCACTTCTTTTTGCCCATACATCTATAATAGGATGCCTTTTTGACAACTTTCTTGTAGTCGGAGTTCATTTGTTTCTTCTTTCCTCGGTTATATTTCTGTGCATATTCCTCCATAAATTTATCTAATTCGTGAAGGTACACATTTGCAAGCACTGGACTGACACCTGAACCCTGCGGTACTCCGCTGTATGTCCGATTGTACGTCCATTGCTCCATATAGCCTGCTTTTAGAAATTTCCAGATGAGTTGTAGAAACATTTCATCATCAATACGTTTTCTCAGCAATCTGATGATTGTGTGGTGATTAAAACTGTCGAAGCAGGCGTGTATATCGCCCTCAACAAACCAGTTCGTTCCCGTAAAGGTTTTCTGTATCTGGTATAATGCTGTCTGACAACTTTTGTTTGGTCTGAACCCATGAGATGTTTTCTTAAACACAGGCTCATAAATGCTTTCTAAAATCATCTTCACTACTTCCTGCACCAGTTTGTCATTGCCCGACTGGATTCCCAACGGACGCTTTTTATTACTGTTTTTCTTAGCAATATATTCCCTGCGTGCAGGTTTTGGCAGGTAACTTTTATCTCGCATGGATTCAATAATCCTTTGGATTCTTTCGTCACTCATGCCATCAATAGTAGTTCCATCTGCACCGGCAGTCATACTGCCTGTGTTTGCATATATGTTTTTATATGCAAGCCAATAGAACTCTGGATTGTACAGATTCCGATATAATCTTTGAAACCTGTAAGATTCATTCTTTGACTTTTCCGTCAAACTACTTAATACTTGGATTGGATTTCTCAATGCCTCTCGCACCGTCCTTTCATATCGTATTAGTAAATAAGCTGCTCCCCTTCGCCATGTGAACGTCATTAACGTCTCAGACTACTATGGGAGCTGTGTGACCATGCCCGTTACCAGGTTTAGGTCATCCCCAGTTAGTATTTATGGAATTAGCGTTTCGTGTTGTCGGCACCGACTTTCGCCATTTACCCGCTGTCTTGCGGTTGTCCTTCCATGAGTATCGCTTGCTTTCATAACTGCGAAATGAAACCAACATGGAATAGCATACGTTTCAATCCTTTTCGTATGCGGAGTGCGGATTCCCCCACTCTGGCTATCGTTCAGGCAGTTTAGCTTTGTACCTCATACACGAATTTTTATTCTTGAATTTTCAGATACACAGGATTAGTACCTTATCATTCAGGCTTTTATCCATTGACAAAAGCGACAACATGCTACACTCCCCTTCGGGTTTCCCCTCTCGGATAAGTTGTAGAATAATAGGCTGTGATTTTTCATCACTTGATACTTTTACCTACTGCTTGCTAAAGGCAGTATTCCATAAATACCACGCCGCCGAATTTATAATGCGCTGGCGACTTCTGGGCGCACACAATTACCTACCAGGCTTTCCCATGAATCTTTAAACAGCGCCTTGATCTGGCTCATGTTCTGCACGATAATGCTGCAGAAAATAGAACGTGAGCGGCAGGTACTTAAAATTTTCTCGAAATCATCCGGCAGGGCAACATTGGGCCACTCGTCCATAATGCAGTTTACCGGGACTGGCAGCCTGCCCCCGTATTTACGGTCGGCCACATAATAGAGTGTCTGGAAAAGCTGGGTATAGATCATACCTACAAGATAATTCAGGGATGTATCCGCATCCGGGATACAACAGAAAAGCGCCACTTTTTTTTCTCCCATGCTGGCAAGATCCAGTTCATCATGGCAGGTCAGGCCCCCGATCTGCGGCAGGTTAAAAGCTGCCAGCCGAACGCCTACGGAAATCAGGATAGATTTTGCGGTCTTTCCCGCAGCCTGTTTGTAAATATGATATTGCTTGACTGCGATACTTTCCGGGTCCCGCATTTCCAGCCGTTCAAACAGGATGTCAAGCGGTGACTCATAGTCCTCATCATCTTCCTTTACCTGGGCGGAGGCCAGCATTTCCATGATCATGGCAAAGTTCTGTTCCTCCGGCGGTGCTTCATGCAGCAGATACAGCATGAGTGCCTGTAAGAGTGCAGTCTCACTTTTCTCCCAAAAGGGATCCGAGGACTGCGCCCCCTTGGGTGTCGTGTTCCGGATCAGGTTTGTGATCAGCTTCAGCACGTCTTTGTCATCCGTCACATATTCAAACGGATTGTAGCCAAAGGATGTATCCGGGTGGATCAGGTCAAATACCCGTACCTCATACCCTTTCTTTTCCAGCAGGCCGCCCGTCTTTCGCAAAAGCTCTGCCTTTGGATCGGTCACCACCATGGAACAGTTGCACTGCATGATATTCGGGATCGCATAGCTTCTTGATTTCCCTGCGCCGCTGCCGCCCACTACCAATACATTTAAATTACGCTTATGCCGGAAACAGTCAAATCCCATGCGGAAATTCTGTGTCAGCAGGATATTGTCCGCATAAGGTTTCTGCTGGTATTTCCTGCATAACTGTGCCGCATCGCCCCATTTAGCGGAACCATGTTCCTCTCCCCTGCGGTAGTTTTTCTGGTTTGCATAGTAAATGCCGATGCCAAAAGCATACAGCAGGGTGCAGACCAGGATAGCTTTTAATGTATATTGTGTATAATGCAGGGATAACGGATGCTCCAGCTTTTCTGTAAGCGCCTCCATGATCTCCATCAGGTTCTTTCCTGGTGATATGGCATCCGCAAAAAGAGCCCCCGCCCACCACACAACAGGCAAAGCGGCAAGCCAGATGATCCACTCTGACCTGCCGCCTTTATTTACCGGGAAAATCCATCCCTCTCTTTCTTTGGCCTGCTTACCACCTGGAAACTGTCCACTTCCGTATTGAGTGCCAGGGTACGTCCATTTTCCCACTTCACATGAATCTGCCCAATATCATCCGCAAATGATACTGTACCTTTTAAGCCGGATGGCATATCTTTTTCTCCCTCCATATGCCCAAGGCAGACCTGCGTGCCTTTCGGGTATTTCTGTTTGATGGCCTTTGCCTGCCTGCTGAGCCTTTCCCATTCATTCATGGGCATTCCCCCTTTCCGTTCAAAAAAGACAGGCATCTCGCCTGTCCGTTACCGAGTCCGATAGGTTCTGTACCTTGCATTCATGATACGCATTAAAACCGTATCAATCCCATCGGTATATCTTCCATTTTCAATATAAGTGTCCCGGAGCCCATTTAAAGCCTGTACCGCCTTTTTATGCTCCCCATCCGTCAGATAGAGTTTCTTATCCTTGTGGCCGGCTAGCCGCAGGATAAGGTCCCCCGTTTCTTTTGTGGATGCGCCCGCATCCTTTTCTTCCCGGAACACATCCCGCAGGGCATGCACCAGCATATTGACGGTGATCTCATCTGTTTTTACGCATCGTCTTTTTTCCATCCTCCGGCCTCCTTTCCTTCTTTTCCTGACCACAACATACCACAGCTGCTGGCAGAAAGCTACTGGATTTTCTGGAAAAAAGCACCTTTTTTCATGCTCCGTTTTTTATTGAAGAGAGCCCGTTTTATCAGCGTTCCGGCTGCTTTTCCGGCTGCTTTTTCCCTTTTCCGGATTTTGCCGATCCCTCTGATACGGAGAACTCATCTGCGACAAATTCCTGTTCCTGCTCTCCGAGGTTCCGGTTTAAGTGGTTGCTGATGCCATAGGCGGTATTGCGGATATCCCCAATAAACGCACGGAGCTCCTTGGAATCCTTATCACCATTTCCCTGCATCTCACACACTTTGTCAAACCGGAAACCGGAAGTATCCACACCGTATTTTTGTGCCACTACATAAGCGGCACAGAATGCTTTGGGCGATACCTTCTGGCGGGCATAACTTCCATCATGGGCATCCATCGCAGCACAGGCCAGTTCCCGGTTGATGGCATGGAACGTAGTAACCTCATTCATCCCGTTCCTTACATAGATCGTGCGCTGTCGTGGGATATACTGTGCCTGCACCCCTTCCGGCAGATTGTCTGCGATCCGTACCGCCACATCCGGATTTGTCAGGAGAGCCCCCATGAGCGTTTCCATATCTTTTGGCTCTGGCGGAACTGGAGGCTTCATGCGGATCTGGCTGATATCATACGCCTTTCCGATGTTCGTTCCCTGCATGATGACACCGTCTTTTTCATAATCCTGTGTGACCAGGAAACGGTAGCCATGCACTCCTGTACGCAGGGAATAGCCTTCCTCCTTCACTTTTTCAAATGTCATCACCTGCCGGATCTCCGGATTCTGGCTGTAGAGCAGGAGGAGGTTTGGTGTTTTCTGAGGCTTGCACTGCGCCATGAAATCAAGGAACCCTTTCAGGGAATCCCCATCTTTGAACACATCCTGGGCCTTGGCGTCGATCTCCGCCCACACTTCCTCACGCTCCTGTTTCTTTAAAGCGGCATATTCCTCCTTGCTCATACGGGGCTGCTGTTCCTCTACAGCAGGTTCATCCCCTGACGATAAATACTTTGATAAATCCATCTACATCACCTTCCCTTTGCCTTTGATTTTTTTCTCTTTTTTCTGTCAGCCGGACGGTTTCTGCTCCGGCTCCTGTTTTGTTCTTTCTGTTTGGCAGATTCCTGTTTTTCCTGCCTGATCTGATCCAGCTCCGCACGGACGGACGGCTTCTCCTGTCCCTCTGTACGTTCTGGCCTCTCCATCTGCTCAGACTTTTCCCGCCCGGTAGAAGTATCTTTGCTGCGCGAGGAAGGTTCGGACGGATTCCTTTCCTCCTGCGCCTGCATAAAATTTTCCGGATCCTTCTCTGGCTCCCCAAAGCCAAAATCCTGCTCCATATCTCCAAGTTCAAACTGGATCTCGCCCTCCGGCATCTCCACTGTCTCAGTCGGGGTCTCCGGCACATCCTGGCTCTGTGCTGCTTCCATCGCAACCTCCTGGACGGCTTCCCCGCTTTCCGATCTCAGGAAGTCAAGGTTCATTTTATCCATGACCCGGTTGACCTTGGCGGCATCATCCGCAAACACCATGATCTCACACTGGTCCGGATTCTTCCTGTCACGGATGACAACATACAATAGCCCCCGCTTCTTCCCCTCACGGGCAAATTCTTTCAGACGGTCGGACGGCACAGTAAAGAATTTCAATGGGCGGTTCTCCTTCAGCATCCGCATCATGCGTGTCTTTCCATAAGTCCGCTTCTGATCCTTTAATACCGCCGCAAAAAATATGGCAAGGTTTTTCGCAACCGTGCCGGATAAACGCAGGCTGTAGTCAATCCCTTCCAGTGAATACCGGACGATCTGGTCTGCCGCATCTCCACCATAATTCATCGCTCTCACCTCCCCTGTTCCTGATGCTCTTTTTCAGTATGCCCGCAGGCATTTTGTTTTTCCTGTTCCAATTGCTGCTCCCTCAGCCGCTGCTCGATTTCCAGCGAATACTGTTCGATCTTTACGCACATCCGGATCTCTTTGCGCATAGACTTCAGCATATCCGTGATCTCCTGGATCCTTGCGGACTCCGGTTCTGCCCGGTACAAGCGGTGGCGTTCTTTTGTGAGGGAAAGCACCTGTCCTTCTAACGGTTTCCGGTAGCTCTCCAATTCTTCCCTGGTGCTAATGCCATGCTTCTGCAGGAACTCCATCTGAGCGATCCGCTCATCCAGACGCCGGATATCCTGCCGGAGCGCATAAGATACACGCTTTGGTTTCCGCTTGAGGACTCCCATCTGGTAAAGGTACGAATAATAGAGGGCCTGCAGCCCATGAAGTTTTTTCCGCCTTGTAGGATTTTCTTTCCCAGCCCGTTGCCTTTTAAAATCTTTGGGCTGTAAGATCCATCCCCGGATGGCTTCTTCCGTGTAATTTTCTCCAAGGCTTTTCAGCCTCACATACCGCTCCATGCCCGGAGCACGCAGGGCGATATATTTCCGGTTCAGTTTAAAGGCATATCCCTTCTTTTCCATCGCGCTGATAAACTGGCGCCAGCTGAAGCTTTCTTCCACAGCTTCTTTGATATCCATACGGATGGCCGTCCTCCAGGTTGGTTTTCCCTCCCTTTCTGCCTGCCACTCTGCATAGGATCTCCCTTTGCCGCCCTCCGGCTGGATAATGGAGAGGCCATATTTTTTACACAGGCTGTCGGATATCCTGCGCACATCCTCATAATAGCTCCTGCTGTTGCTATGGTATTTCTTTCCATCTTCCATGCTGACGGAATTGAACACCAGATGGTTGTGGTAATGGCTGGTATTTAAGTGGGTAGTTATTACAACTTCATATTTCCCTTTCAACAGCTGCTCCGCAAGTTCCAGCCCGATCAGATGGGCAAGCTCCGGCGATACCTCTCCTGCCGCAAAACTCTGTACCAGATGATATCCCTGGACGCCATCCATTTTGTGGAACCTCTGCTTGGTAGAACGCATATCTGCAAACGCACCCTCACAGGTACAGCCGATGGCATCTTCAAATACCACGGTTTCCGTTTTATCCCGGTTCAGTGCATAATCGATGGCTTCCTCCAGCGATCCGGCCGAAGCTGCAGGTTTTGTGGTCTTTTCCTTATCCTTGATATAATCGATCGAATTATCCAGACGGTGGACAGGTATGATGCTGGTATATGCCATAGGCCATTACCAGTCCTCTTTTACGATCTGCCATACTTCCTTTGATATCCGCAGCATTTCCCTGACGTTTTCTGTCTCCGCCCGGCCAGTAGCATTTGCCGCATGAGCCAGCTGGTTGGCATTGTTACAGAGCCCCGCAATCTTCCGGAGCAGGTCGGCATGATGCTCACAGGGCTTGGCATGCACCTCTGCCCCCACGATCAGTGACCGTAAGAATTCTTCCCTCGCAAGGCCGCTTTTTTGTACCTGCTCATCTAAGAACCGCAGCTCTTTAGCGTTCAGTCGGACAGGTACCACATGATTCCGTTTCCGCATGGATTCACCTGCCTTCCCCCGTCTTTACTGATTCTTCCTTAACGGACGTCCTGCTCCAATACTCTTGTGGAAGCTCTCCAGAAAAATCTACCTGCTCCATCTTAGGAACACCGGACAATTCAAGACGGCTGCAGTCTGGCACATAAGCAGCGTACCGCACGTAGGCATATCCTTCTGTCACAACAAGGAGCCCCTCTGTTCTGTCCGGAGTTGTCACAAGAAGGCATTTCATCTGCTCTTTATCCATGTCGTAATGCATAGCCTCCCGGATATCATATAAGAAACGTTGATAATCGCTTGGTGACTCACCCATACTATGGAATTGCTCCGGGGTAACTTCTGCCATACATTCCACCACAAACGGAATCCGGTGTTCAAAGGGAAGTTTTAATTCCTGCAAATTCATTGGCTTATAAACAAAAGCTGCTTTTGTCATCTTTTCTTCCATGTTTCCCATTTACCTCTCCCCCTTCTTTTTCAAAATGATAAAAGCAGCCAACAGCGCCACCGCCGCCGCACCCGCAATCACTTTCTTTTTCATCGGCACACCTTCTTTCATAATTTAAATTCCGGGCGGAATGAAAATAACTTCGTTTCCCATAAACCGCCCGGTCTGTCTCTTATTTGAACTTAATTTTAATACTCACCCCATTCTCATCTCTGTCTGCTGTATTACCGCACTGTCTCATTTCTGCCCGGACTCTGTTTTGCTTTCGGCTGCAGGTCACGGGGATGCTCTCCTGAGAGCGGCCTGATAAACTCGATCCTGCCAGCGGCCGAGATTGCCTGATGGTTTAGCTGTCTCTGCCATGCCCCAACGCTCGGCGCCCACTTAAAACCACTCTTTCTGAGTATGGACCGTTCTTCCGCAGACGGCTTTTCTTCAAAGAAAAGCTGCAGACGGTTCATCTCCTGGTTTGCCACAGCCTTCCCTCCGGCAAATTCCCATCCCCGAAACCCGACTTCCGCATACTGCTTTAATTCCGCAATCCGTGCTTTGATGCGCCGGATCTCCGCACTGTTATTTGACAGTGCAAAAGACTGGAACGGCTTATTTCCCAAGTGCCACGGCTGTTCCATGGATACCTTGAGTTTTTCGATCTCCACTGTACTCAGCGCAGTGCAGCCATCCAGCGTCTGATATTTCCGGTAATATGCATTTACCTCTTTCATCACCTGCTGTGACTTTTCCAGCCCCTCCAGCTTCTTCTCCAGCTGCTCGACCGCATGGGGATTGTCTGCACTGATCCCACCCATGCCCGTACCCTTGATCTTGTCCAGGATGCCCTGCACCTGCCGCCATTCTTCCATGTTCTGAGCCCTGGCAGCATTCTGCTTTTCCTTTTTCCCGGTTGGGAAATTCGATGGCCCGGCAACCATTACCGATGGCACACGGGCATCGATCTCAAATCCCCGGTTCATGTTATCCGCCAGTTTCCGGGCATAGTTATCTACAAGTGCATCGATCTTTCCATGATAGATGGGATCCACTTTTTCTTTCTGCTGTTTCGCGATCTCCACTGCCTGGTCCACACACCGCCTGTATTCTGCGGTAGCACTTCCCTCTTTATAATCAGAAAAACTGTTCATCTCCTTTGTCCTGCGTGCCGCATCCTCACGGATCGGATAATAGAGCACGCTGTTTTCCTGTTTTTCTACCAATCATGTGCCTCCTTTTTCCAAAAAATAAAACCAGCCACAAGGCCGGTTACGATCAACGCTGCAATTATCTTTTTCTCCATGGCACACCCTCTTTCTCATCATTCAATCATAGACGGGGAAAACAGGATCCCCCTTATCTGCATCTGGAGGGCAAATTCTGTCATCTGCCACTTCATGCCATTGATCTCGGCATGATCCTGATCCAGATAGTGGCAGATTCCTGCCACCCTTTCCCCATCACCATACATCAGGTCCACGCAAGCCCCATCGGGAATGGTAAACAGCAAGATGCCGTTTGGATCCGTAAAACGGATGATCCGTTCATCGGATACTGGCGGAGCCGGTTCCGGCACACACCTCTTTTCTATTTCATAAACACCATTCTGCTCATCTGCTCTTTTTGCGGCAACCGCAAGGCTCGTGATAATAACTCCAAAACAGCCGCCCACCATGGCGCCTACAAATACACTTATCATTCCCATTTCTTCATTCTCCTTTCGTTCACGGGGGTTTGGGGTTCTCCCCAAAGTGCGTTTGGATATCCAAACGCTATGCTTGCCAAACCAGTCGCACCGCCTGATTCAGTCACTCAGTCAGAGTCAGTGATTCTGATTTGCTGTATCGGTTAATAATTCACCGTGCCATCTGACGGTGCTGACTCCGGCGCTGTATCGATACCATCCTGGCATAATCCACCGCTATATCGATCAGCACCGCTTTCTCATCCTCACCGCCCTTCACTCTGTCCAGATAGGTTTCCAGACTCATGACTGGCATATTTTTTATTCCTTCCTTTTCCATGACCAGCAGGGCATTCTTCTCTCCGCTGATCTCTGCTTCTTTGATATGAACCTGATACTCCTGATAGCCCATTGGCAGGTATCTCCGTATCCCGGTTCCTATCATCTGATAAAACTCTGCCCGGTTCATTCTGCCTCCTTGATCTTTATCAGCCCATCCAGTGTCGTGCAGATGATATGGAGCCTGTCTGCCATGCTGATCTCACTGTTCATGGTGCCAGACACCTCTTTCCCGCAGACCACCACCATCCGGCACCTCTTTAAGATCAGGTGGGACATCTTGGTTTTATCCTGCTGTTCCTCTGCTACGCCATCATCCAAAAATGGTGCAAATGCATACTGCGGACAGATAGGGACATAGCCCAGTTCATAAATCTTCCGGCAGTATTTCTGTACTTTCGCCCTGCCCTCATCCGCAGGGCAGCACACATAAGCCAACGCCTGTTCCATTGTGCGCCTCCTTTCCGGCATCCACATGGATGCCTATCTTTTTCTATCAGAAGGAAAGGACATCCATGTGGATGCCTACCGCTCCTGTCCTGACAATATCTGCTCTGTCTTTACCATGTATTTCCGAAATTCCTCAATCAGCTCTTTCAAGCCTCCTGGCGGCAGGCTCCCATGCTCCTGCCATTCTTTATATATATCATCCAGCAGGTTCGGGGATTTTAACAAAGCCCTCACACTCGCTGGAGAATAATCCGTGCCGGAAAAAGCGGCAGCAATCTCATACCTGGCGACAATCTCATGGGCTGATTCATAAATTTCCTCTGGTGTTCTTCTGAGCATTTCTTTATAGAAAACCGCCAGCTCTGATTGCACCCTTTCATAGAGTTGGTGATTCAGTTCCCTTTTTCGCTCCCGATAATATGGATTCATTTCACTCTCACGCATTTTGTCCGTCATTCTCTCCAGCGGCTGCATTTAAGGCAAACTGCACACGGTCAGTGCCAAGCTTATAATAAGCGTCTGTCACTTCAATGCCCACTGCCTCATATCCTTCTTCCACTGCAGCAAGGATCGTTGTTCCTGCCCCGGCAAACGGATCCAGGATGCGGCCTCCCGGCTCACAGATCTGGATAACATCTTTCATCAGCTGCAAGGGCTTCTCCGTCACATGGATGCGGTTCTGCGGATTCCCATAACGGAAAACGCCGGGTAAGCAGGATACCGGACGGTTCACAGGCATCGGACCATTGCTCCCCCACACGATATATTCAGCCTGCTGACGAAAGCGGCCCTTTTGCGGACGGGAATTCCCCTTATCCCACACAGCAGTCCCTCTCCAGATCCAGCCTGCCCACTGCAGGGCATCGGTGATGGACGGATACTGCCTCCAGTCAATAAACAGGCAGATGGGCGCGCCTTTCTTACACGCTTTTCTCGCATCATACAGCCACTCTGCCATCCAATGGGTCCAGGAACGCTGGTCTTTGTTATCCCCGTCAAAATCGGGCAGGGCATTTTCTGCCCGCATGCTGCTGTACTTCTGGTTGGTGGTACGGTTGCGCTCATTCTGCTTCGTACCACCGGAAGCATACGGCGGATCTGTGATCAGGGCATCAAAAATTCCCGGACGGAACGCCTGTACAAGCTGCAGCGTATCTCCATGCAGGATACGCCACCTGTCACCGCCGACAGACTCCACCGGGAATGTCCCTTCTTTCATCAGGTTATCAAGTTGCAGGTTATTCTCCATAGGCATCATCCTTTCCTTTATCGTTCTCTATCTTCTCTTTTATTTTTTCCCTTCCGGTATTCCTCTGGCGGCTCCAGTTTCCGCTGTTTTACCAGCACTTCCCGTTTTCCCTCCTTCAGAATGAACATATCTTCCGTGCGGTTTACGTAATGTTCTCCCTCAAAGATATTGTCATTGACAACAAACCCGCCGCAGACGGTCCCGTAAACATTGCTCTTTCCCCCAATCAGCGGGGACTGGCCATTGTCTGACTGCTGGACTACCGCATTTCCGGCGAGCCTTGCATCCTCCTTCAGTTCGCCACTGAAAAAGCTGCTGTTCCCCTCTGCCATTGCCCGCTCAAACATTCTGGCATCGCCGCCCACCAATGCACTCCCCCGTGCCACGGCGCTATCAAACATCCGACCGTCATCTGCAACCGCAGCTTCTTCACAGCAGACCGCCTGATCATAGATCCAGCAGGTTCCCTCCTGGGACAGATTATCTTCTGTCTGAACATATCCTCCAAGCATTCCAGGACTGACCTGTTCATTTACCTGGCGTATAGCACGGATACGGTGCAGCCATGGGTACTTCGGGTGCGCAGCCTCTGTAATTTCATATTTCTTCTGACTCATCGGCTGGTTCCTCCTTTCTCCAGTTTTTTATGCGGCTTTTCCTTCTCCTGTCTCGGCACACTCAATTCCGTTTCCACATATTCGCTGATAATCCCAAGAGCCTGATAATAGTTGCCACAATTCTGCACTCTCTGAGACATCTCATCTGCTTCTTTGCTCTGCCCGTTTCTCACAAGGAGCCTTCTTGCATCTCCCATAATGGAAAAAATATTGCCATCATGCCCAAGCAGTTTCATTTTCGGCCGGCGCACCGCTTTTTCCCCCTTGCCATCCTGTTTTTGGATTTCCATCTCCGATGCCTGCCGGAAACGGAAATTTTTGTTGCACTGCCAGAAATGAACATTTATATTCCCGCCATCCACACGAATGTCTCTCTGCTCAAATCCTTCTCCCCACCCGTCACTGTACTGGCCGGTAATGTATTCACACAGTTTCGTCAGCTCATGGGACTCCAGATAATCATTTAACTGGAGTGTCGTACAACCATACAAAACATGGTCTACTTCTTTTACAGACACTACAGCACTTTCCACCTTTTCTTTTATGGCTGGATTGCCGTCAAAATACTGCATCAGATTGCAGGGTTTTCCATCCACGCTGCCAAATGTATTTTCTTTATCCACCATTTTCTGAATGGCATACTTGTACTGCACAAGATCGCCTCCATCCAATGGCATTCTGCCAGAATCCTGATCCCACACGCCATCATCTTCCTCCAGATCGTCCCAAACACTTTCATCCGGAATAAATTCTGCTGTCAAAGGTGTCAGCAGTTCTATCTGCATGTTTTCTTCCTGTTCCACCAGCATCACCTACCTCTCCGGTGCTGTACGCACCTTTTTCTTTTCTTCCTTTTTCATCTTCGCCAGATCCGCATAGTCCGCCCCTTCGATCTGTGGCAGGTTCTCTATGATCCGATAGGCAGCTCCGTAGGCTTTTTTTAGATTGGCACATGCCCATCGCCCTGCAAAATCGTTATCCGTACAGATCTCGATTTCTTCAATCTCCGGATGCTTTGATAGAAAATACTCCAACGCAGGCGGATTCTTCATCTCCCGGTACACTTCCCCCTCTTTTGGGGCGCTGATCCCGCCAAGCTCCAGACGGTATTTATCCAGACTGCCGCCCTCCAACGTCAGATGGGCCAGTGCGTCAATACAGGCTTCATAAACCGCTACCCGCTTGGAATCCTTTTGGGGAGGCACACAAAACGCATACGCTTTTTCACTTCCTGCCTGCTCAATCTTAAAGGATTTTTTCCCATTATCATAAATCCCTCGAAGAAAAGCATACCGGGCTTTCCCGTTTTCATCCCGTCCAACGAACACAGCGTTATGATATGGTCTGCTCTCATAGAGGATTCCCAATCTCAGGCAGTACCGGATGGCGGCCTCGCTGATGCCTCTCCCGGACAGGTATTGCAGAATCCTGCGGTTGTTCATGTTCTTTTCCGGCAGCACAAACGGTTTCCTCTCCGGTGGCGGAACTTCCTGCGGGATACAGATATAATTTCCTTCCTGCAGCAGACTGACCGCTTCCATAAAACTACACCCATCTACCTGTGTCAGAAACCGCAGGGCACTGATGCCACCGATATCCCTCGATTTCCAGTGCCATTTGCTGGTTACTTCGTTAATCTTGAAGCTGTCATGATCCGTCAGTTCCCATTCATTGACCGTCCTGGTTTTCTTAAGACGGTAAGGCTGGTTCTCCCTCAGATACTCATACGCCCGGATCTTCTTCAGTTCCTGGATCTGTTCTTCACTGACCCATGGCATTACATGACAGTATTCCGCAGTGCTTCCACCTTATCTGTCCGCTCCCACGGAAATTCCTTTCTTCCAAAATGCCCATATACCGCAGTCTGTTTAAAGATCGGCCGCTTTAAACGCAGCGTATCCATGATCTGGTTCGGTGTCAGGGCGAACACCAATGGGATCGCCGCTGCAAGACAGTCATCCGCACAGATTTTTCCTGTTCCAAAAGTATCCACCTGCACCATGACCGGCTGTGCCACGCCGATGGCGTAAGCAAGGGACACCTGGCATCGGCTGGCAAGGCCGGCGGCTACCATGTTCTTGGCAATATACCTGGCCATATATGCGCCGGAGCGGTCTACTTTCGAACAGTCTTTTCCAGAGAAAGCCCCGCCGCCATGCGGAACAATACTGCCATAAGTATCCACCATCAGTTTCCGTCCGGTAAGGCCGGTATCCGCATCCAGTCCGCCGCAGACAAATCTCCCTGACGGATTGATGTAAACAGCCGTATCTTCATCCGCAGGAAGCAGCCGCAGAGCTGGAGTCAGCACCTTGTTCCTGATCTCCTGCTCCAGCTTCTTCAGGTTCTTATCCTTTGTATGCTGGCAGGACACGACCACACTGTCCAGACGGACTGGCCTGCCATCCTCATATTCCACTGTTACCTGTGCCTTTCCATCCGGCAGGATCCCCTCAATAAAATGGCTCCGCCTGCTGGCAGCCAGTTCCCGGACAATCCGGTTCGCCAGTACCACGGGCATCGGCAGAAACTGCGGCGTCTCGTCACAGGCATAGCCGATCATCACCCCCTGGTCCCCGGCGCCATTCTCCCATCCCGGCTGGTTAGGCGGAAGGCCGCAGCGTTTCTCCCTCGAACACTCCACGGCTCTTGCAATATCCGGACTCTGCTGGTGGATCAGCGCATCCATCTGGATGTTATCCGCACAGTATCCTACATCCGAAAGCACCTTTTTCATAATCCCAAACACATACGGTTCATGGGTACTGGTAATCTCCCCGGCTGCCAGGATCATCCCTTTGGTTGCCAGCACTTCACAGGCTACCCTTGATTCCGGATCAAACTTCAAACACTCATCCAGAATGCTGTCTGCGATCAGGTCGCACAGTTTATCCGGATGCCCTTCCGTGACAGATTCTGCTGTATATAATCGTTTCATAATCAAATCCCAACCTTTCTTTTTATAAAAGGCGGGATACATCCTGATCCCGGACATATCCCGCCTTATTGACATTTTTATTTCTTATTTTCTTTATTTTTATCCATCAAGCACAGGACTACATCTCCCATAGAGAGATTCCTGCAGATATTAAGAACCGGGTTCCCGAACAGCCACTACGATGTTCCTGGCACCGTTCCATTCATACGAACACGTTACCAGAGTAAGCACCTGTTTCACGTCATCCGCCGCAGGATTTTTCCCATTGTCGAACAGTTCCAGGGCTTTCGCCTGCGCAATATAGGAAAAAAGCCCGTCCGGTTCCTGAAAAGAAACCTGCTGGAATGGGAACATAGAGACATCTGCTTTCAGGACTGCCACGACAGTATAGACAGATACGCCATCCATAGTCTGGAAAAGAACAGCCGGGTGTTCCTTGCAGTAGTCGTAAGACGCATATCTGTCAAGGTTCCCGAACATTACACCGCTGTTCATGTTATGCCCGTATATGACAAGGTTCTCCCCTTCCCGGACATCGCAGTTCCATTGCAGAAACAAGCTCCCATTGATATCTGATTCGCCATTATAATTCCGGCGCAGATAATATTCCGGCTCATCCGCACTGCCCTGGAGGACAGGATAATCGATGCCTGTGTCCGGGATTGCAAGCCATCCTTTCACAGCCGGGTATTGTTCCTGTAAGGCTGCGAGATCCACAAGGGGCGGCACAGTGCTTTTTTCCCCAGCTGGCTGCCTTTCCCCGGAGGTTTCCTCCGGAAGATGTTCTCCCGGAAAATCATCCTTCAGTGTCTCTGCCAGTTCCTGGTTTTCTTCCGGTACAGCTACCATATGATAATACAGGATCCCCGCGCTGGTACAAAAAACCAGAATCAGGAGCAGCTGCAACATCCAGCGGATGAAAGCCTGATATCTGCATGGATCACCGCTCCCATCCCTTTTTCCTGCTTTTTGCATTCCTGGCTTTCACTTCCTTTTCTGTCCGGCATACGGCATCCATGATCGGCTCCGTTGGGATCCCATTCTGTTTGCACCCCTCTATGATCCCATGCAGATAAAAATCCGATGGCCGGGCCGGGTAGTCTTTATGGGGCACATTCATGACATACACCATGCACTGATAGGCGGTTCCATCTTCTGCCCTGACATGGATGGTTTTCTTCCCATACAGGTACGGATATCCTTCATATCGGTTCAGGCTCTTTTCACACGCCCCGGTGATCCTCCATAAAACGCCATCCACATGGCTGCCCTTTTCCGGCAGGATTGTTGCCACGCCGCTTTCAGGATTCTGGCTGCAGAAAGCAAGGCGGTAATCATCAAGCCGGACATTTCCCACTACCTCTGCGGCCGGACACCGAAAGTCCATCTGATCCAGGTTCATATTGCTTCCATAGGCAAAATACAGTGTCTCTGCCAATCTGCCACCTTCTTTCTGATTTTGGTTTAAAATATAGGAGCCCGCATCATGGCAGGCTCCCATCGGTTTATGGCTGTTAACCATTTTTATGCTTCTTCTTTCTTCTGCTTACCGCAAATCCGGCTAATCCGGCTGCGGACAAAAGCATCAGGATGACCGGGATCCAGAGGTTCGTCTCATCCCCTGTTTTCGGCACATCGGTCGGTTTTGCCTCATCCTTCATGATAACTTTCTGGATTTCAGCGGTATCTTTCACTTCAAAGGTAATATCCTCGGCTACCAGATAACCGTCCGGTGCCTGTTCCTCGCGCAGAGTGTATGTGCCGATTGGCAGTTTTTCAATATAATGCGGCTTATCAGAAGATACCCAGCTCTCCACTATCTTTCCCTCACTGTCGAGGATCGTCAGTTTCGCTCCCGGCAGTTCTTTCTTTCCGGTGATATCCGTCTTGCTGATCTCCACTTTGGTTACATCGTCCTCCATCTTGACTTTCTGGATCTCCACGGTATCCTCAATGGTAAATTCAACACGTTCTGCTGTCACATATCCATCCGCAGGTTTCGTTTCGACCAGCGTGTAAGTCTTGCCGACTGCCAGTTCTTTGATCACATGGGGTTCTTTTTCAGACACCCATTCATCCACGATTTTACCGGATTCATCAACTACCTGAAGCTTTGCCCCCGGCAGTTCCTCCCCGGTGGTTAAATCCGATTTTGTGACCTCCACAGTGGTCGGCTCATCCTCAAAAGTAAATGCATAGGAAACTTCCGCAGTATCCCCGCCCTGATATTCAAACGTGAATTCTTTTACCTCATCTGTCGTTGCGAATCCAGCAGGGGCATAGAACTCTTTCACATAATATTTTCCGTCCACCGGGAGATCTGCTACAAAGGTAATCTTCCCTTCTGCATCCGTAGACTTCAGTTCAATGACTGTATCTGCTTCGATCAGGACTTTCCCCGATGCAGACAGGATATCTTCTTTCGTGTAAAGCCCGAAGATCGCTCCCTCCAGTACACGGTCGCTGTCCTTTTCTTTCTTTAATACGGACACGACCGCCCTCTGTCTGTTATTCTGCCAGTCCTCATCATATACCACGACCGGGGTATCCTGGTCACGGTAAGTAAGGTCCACATATCTCGGTTCCCCATCCAGCACGTAGCCATAAGCTGTGCCGACTTCAACCACATAGTATTTTCCGACAGGCAGGTTCTCCACTTTTGCGATACCCGTTTCATCGGTTGTTACCGTCTCGACCAGCTCATCCTTTTTATAATGATCTTTGCTGACGCCATCGGCTGCTTTGATATCCTCGGCTGCATAGATTTCAAAAGTAACATCCGTCAGGTTCCCGGTAATATAGTTAAAGATATGCTCTACAACCCCTTTTACCTGGCTGACTAATGTCACGCTGTCGAGGAATTCACCCTTTTTATTAACGATCAGCGTTGCCGTTGGCACCTCATCCTTCATCTCCACTTTCTGGATCTCGGCTGTATCTTCCACAGTAAAGGTGATATTCGTTGTTTTCAGGTAACCAAACGGTGCAAAAGATTCGCGCAGTGTATAGGTCTCTCCGGCTGTCAGACGTTTCATGACATGCGGCTCATCTTTTACGGATACCCAGCTGTCAACCGTATTTCCGTCTTTATCGATGACAGATAGGGATGCGCCGGAAAGTTCCACGCCTGTGGTGATATCCGATTTCGTGATCTCGACCGTTGTTGGCTCATTCTTCTTTACGGATTCCAGTTTCACCACTGGGATATCCTGTCCCTGATAGGAAGCGTCAAAAGCGAGGATCTCATCCGAAGATACGAATCCGGCCGGCGCTGCCAGTTCTTTCACATAATACTTTCCGAGCGGAAGATCAAGCGTAAAGGCTGCCTGTCCTTTTTCATCACTGGTTACCGTTTCCAGAAGGGTGTCTGCTGTTACGAGAGTCTTGTCACCGGATACGATATCCTCTGCATTATAAAGGCCGAACTCGGCTCCCGCTACAACCGCTCCGTTTTCTGCGTCCTGCTTCTCTACCGTGATGCTGACTTTCTGCCTGTCATTGGTAAACTCTGCGGTTTCTGTAATGACCGGAGTGTCCTGCCCTTCATAGACAAACTCCACTTCCTTTGAAGAAGCATTCAGGACATAACCTTCTGGCGCAGTCACTTCTTCGATCCGGTATTTTCCAAGCGGCAGGTCCTCTATCACTGCCTTACCTTCCCCGTCTGTTGTCACGGTCGCTACCAGAGCACCGGAAGCATACTCCAGATTGCGGTTCCCGGATTCACCCGTCTGATGGTCTGCGGTGTAGATATCCTCTGTAGCGTATACCTTAAATACAGCGCCTGCAAGGTCTGCCGCCTCATAGTAGAAATCCTTATCAAATCCGGACAGCACTTCCCCATCCTTATGGATGACAAGTTCACCCTTTGCCGGGTGGTTCTCATAAGCCACTTCGATGATGGCATCTTTGCTCACGCCATCCACCTGATATGCGGTATTGGAATCCACTTTGATTTCTACATAGCCTGTATTTAACGTATATCCGTCCGGGGCTGTCACTTCCTCGATCCGGTAATTTCCCGGCTGCAGGTTCTCCGGCAGGATCAGGTATCCTTCCTCATTGGTAAAATAGGATTTATGCACGGTGGTATGCGGATACGTTGTTACCTGTTCCACATATTTCCCGTTATCCAGATCGTAGACCTTAAATTCCGTATTAGGAACCAGCACAGGCTGTTTGGTTTCATCATCTTTCTTGATGATCTTTAGCTTCGCCTCGAACTCATCATCCAGCAGTACCCGCCATGTCTGCGGTTCGGTCTTATTCTCCGATATCGTCACCATAAAATCATCCACCGGGGTGAAGTTATGCGGGGTTGTTGTCTCACGCACGACATAAGTCCCATAAGGGATCGGGATTGAGCATGCGTATCCCTTTTCATCGGTAAACATTTCTGTTTTTCCATCTGCGGTCAGCACGACTGGCTCTGCGGATGCAAAATCATAGGAACCGTCCGCTTTGGTTTTCAGGCTGCTTACAAGGTATGCGGAAAATCCGGCACCGGATAAAAGGTCCGCATCCGTCTTACCATTATTCGCCGCTTTGATCACCTGGAACGGCTGCTTGATCACCTGTTCCGGGGATTCTGCGGTACGCTCCACAGTTTTCACCTTGTCACCCTCATAGCTTACATCGATATCATGCTCTTTTTCATCCGCAAGGTATCCAACCGGAGGGGTAAGCTCTTTCACATAATATTTTCCCAGGTACAGGTCCTCCACGGATGCATTTCCCTTTGCGTCCACAGTCAGTGTGGTAACCTGGGTACCTGCTTTATAGAGGACGCCTGTCTTTCCATCCGGATGCACGATATCCTCACGGGCAAACAGTCCATACACTGCACCCTCAAAGACCGCATCGCCCTGTGTCACTTCCCCTGTTTCTTTATCTTTCTTTACCAGATGGATCGTGCCTCTGACACGCTCATCCGTCACATTCTGTGTGACAGTTTTCCCAAGCACAAGTTTTACGCCATACGCCTTGGTATCGATCAGATACCCGGCCGGGACAGAAATCTCTTTCAGATATACGGTATCCTGTGTCTTTGTGATCATCAGGCTGGAAGCGCCATTGCTGTCAGTGGCCGGCATTTGGGCGATCAGCTTCGTACAGTCTTTGTCACTGTAAATGCCATATACGGCACCTGCAAGCCCGTTTCCTGTCTGGCTGTCCTTTTTTATGATCTCAACGGTTGCCACCTTCACCCAGCTTACTTTGAAATCCACATATTTTTCATCATCCACGCCCTCGCCAAATACAAGAGCCAGGTCCTGTGTACCGGATCCGGTGGTGATCTTATAAGCACTGAAATCCTTGGTGATGCTTCCCTTCATCGTAACGCTCCAGGCATCCTTTACATCCTCTGCCTGTGTCAGCGGTGCGGAAAGATAAAACTTTGTACCACCGCTTACTTCCACACTTGCGCCCGCCGCACTGGTCTTTCCGGTCGTTACGTTATGGAATTTGACGCCATTTGGCAGTTTCATGGTGATCGTCTGCAGTTCATCCGCATTAAATGTGATCTCTTTTGTCCGCTGTGAGTTCCCGTCAATATATGCGGTCACATCCGCATCAGAAAAGGACATCGCTACATCCGGGATATCCGGCTGGCTCACACAGTAATTGTAAAGTTCCATTGCCAGCGCCTGTCCGGTAGAATTCGTACCAGAAAAAGCGTCACCGCTTCCATTGGCATAAGCAGCCGCCAGATGGGTAATGATAAAGCGTTTTCCTGTGGAAAAATCCGGATGCTTTTCATCAAAGAACCCATTCTCACCACTGGCTTTCGTTCCGTAATAGCATACTTTTGCCAGCGTCTTTCCATCTGAGAGCTTGTTGATCGTGTACACGCCATCTCCCGGTCCCGGCTTGGATGGCTGCACGCAATAAGCAGTTGCAGTGATATTTCCAAACTGAACCGTGTATGGGCAGGTCAGATAAGTTCCAAGGCCATAATCTGCATAATAATACCAGGAACCTTTTGTTACCGTTACACTTAAATTCCCGGTATTGGCTCTCGCAGAAGCCATAAAGGTAACGCTCTCCCCTGCTTCAAGCGCAAACAGCCCGACTTCTTCCTCCACGGCCTGCTCCATGACATCGGAAACAGACAGACCGCTTTCCTCATCCACAGTATCCTGCGTTTCCGCTTCTTCAAGTGCTTCATCCAGCTCTGTCTCCGTTAATCCCTCTGTCTGCAAAGAACTATCCGGCTCACCGTCTGTCTGCGGTTCCGTCTGTGGCTCTGTCTGTTGTTCTGTCTCCTGGCTTTCCGTCTGCGAGGCATCCTCCCCGTCATCCTGGGATTCTTCTGTCTGCCCTGAGTCCTGGCTCTCAGACTCTGTTTCCACGCTGCTGCGTAAGACGGCTCCTGTATCCTTTACTGACACGTTTCGGCTGATCTGGTAAACAGGATGGTCCGTAGTCTGCGGCTCCACATAATAGACCGCTTTATAGGTATCGGCATGGTCTGTGGAAAAATCTTCCCCTTTTGTATTTTTCGCTTCTTCAAATGTGACTTTTACTTTGTTTTCATCGATGATGTCGATGCCCGTAAAATCAAAAGTAATGTCAAAATCACTGCCGACCTCCACCTCATAGTCATGTGCCGTAACCACTTCATCCTCATCCAGCTGGTCTTTGACTTCCTCATACACCGGGGGCTTCTTTTCCTCCTGGCCTGTTTCTGCAGCAGAGGCAGCCAAAGGTGATAAGGCTCCGGAGAGGATCGTTACCGCAGCCAGCAAGCCGGATACGATACGTTTCATATTTCTTTTCATTTTCATGATCTGTTCATCCTTTCAAAAAATAAGCCGGAAAGAGGGTTCTCTATCCGGCAGGTTCTGTTTGTTTTCTATTTCATTGTCATGTTACCGGGGTTCCTGCCCCCGGTTTCTTTGCTGTAAGCAGGCATACTGGCTCTTGTCATAACGCCACGCCCGGTCACCTTCCAGATTCTTCAAAAGGTGTTCCCGGACATTTTTATATTCCGGCCCGATCAGCCCAAGCCTTAAAAGAAATGTACGGAATGTAAATGCGGGATTTTCTGATATCTCCGTTTTCTTCATCTGCGTGCATTTCTGGTTGATGGCCTGCGCCGAGATCGCCAGTGCCAGCGTGATGTTCGCCCGCACCTGCCCCGCATGAAGCGTGCTTTCAAAACAGCGCCATTCCAGTGTCCCTTTTGAGAACACCGCATGCAGGTTCAAAGCATAATATCTTGACCAGTTGTAATGCTCATTGCTGCCATCACCGCCCTCATACCATGCCCTTTTAAATTTTTCCATCGTAATCGTGCTGTTTGGCATCTTCCGGATCTTTTCCAGCACAGCCGGGCGCACCTTCTGGCAATAATCCCGCTCCCTGGAAGTCTGCACTTTCAGTGCTTTGAACAGGATATCTTCTTTGGAATACATGATCGTCATGGCATTCTTCAGGCTCCTTGGCGTGTGGTTGGAGGCATCCACATGAACATGCTGGCCGCAGGAACTATTGACAAAAGCCCCATGATGGCGCAGGCACCGGACAACTTCCTGCAGCTTTCCCATTTCGGAATACTCCAGTTTCGGGCTTACCATCTCAGTTGAATACTCCCCGTCTGCCCATACTTTACGGCCTGCCTCTTTTTTTTCAGTATGGATACTGCCATCCCTGGAGAACTTCCATTCCTTTCCCTGCTGGTCACGCACACACCACGAATCATACGAAGTCCTGTGGTAATAGTCTGTACCAAACATTTGTGCAACAGCCTTTGCCGCACGCAGTCTGGTGATGCCCGTCATCTCAATCTCTGTACCAAAATACTGATCCCGAAGATCAATCGACATAAACAGCATCCTCCAGTCTTAGTTCTTCGTCCACCGCTTTCAGGTTCCTGCCAATGGCTTCGACAACCGTCACAGTCACGCCATTCCCAGCCTGCTTGTAAAGCTGCCTGTCAGACATACCCGCGATCATCCGGTCGATCTGGCTGTCATAATAGCCCTGCAGCCGCAGACATTCCCTGGGGATCAGCCTGCGGATCCGTCCATGATAAACAATGCCATGGCGGTCTGTAGCCGTGATCGTAAACATCGGTTCCTCCGGCTCTTTCATCCTCCGGCCATTCTGCCTTTTCTTAAGCCTGTCCGGTGTCAGGATTGCCCTCGGTCCTGTCTCAACAAGGACACCGGAACTCTCTCCCTTATGCTTATGGATACTGGAATCCTGCCTTGTATTCAGACAGCGGGCATGTTCCGTCACAAGCGGCGGAACAGACAGGTCCACAAAGTGAACCGTTCCCTGCTGGCTCTCCGTTGTCAGTGTATGGGCGATCTCATGCCCGACTCTCCCCCTGCGGGTGTTTAAGTTCGCATACCCAAGGTCAATGCTGTCACCGGGGTATGCCATCTTGTATCCTTTTTTCGTATTCTCCTTGATTGGGATCCCCACTTCATAAAGCCCGGTCTTACCTCCCATGCCCCCGGCCTGTGAAGTAAGCGTGCAGCTTACTCCGGCGGGATCGTAGACTCTTTTTCCCTGGCTTCCTGCAAGGATTTGTATAAGAGCTGCTCCGTTTGGTACTGGGACAGGTAATATTTTTCCGGCACATCTTCCATCAAGATATCCGATAAGATACACCCGCTTTCTTGACTGCGGGACTCCAAAATCCTTGCTGTTAAGCACCTTCCATTCGACATGGTACCCCAGCTCAGAAAACGTGCCGAGGATGGTGTGAAACGTCCTCCCTTTGTCATGCGATAAGAGTCCGGGAACATTCTCAAGGAGAAAATACGCAGGTCGTTTGTCTGCAACCAGTCTGGCAGCTTCAAAGAACAGGGTTCCTCTGGCATCGCCAAAGCCTCCACGTTTTCCAGCGATGGAGAAAGCCTGGCAAGGAAATCCTGCGCATAATAGATCAAAGTCCGGCATGGCTCCTGTTTCAATTTTTCTTGCATCGTCACAATACCACTCCCCTTCCGTATCGAACAGCCTTCGGTAGTTCGTGTCCGCATAAGAGTCCATTTCGCAGTGTCCGACACATTCAAAGCCCCCGGCACGCTTAAGCCCTTCACGGAATCCACCGATTCCGCTGAATAAATCAAAAAATCGAATCGTTCCGGCTATCCGCCTCCTTTCTGAAAAAAAACGGCATGGCTGTCTGCCACACCGTTTTCTCTGTTTCTGATCTGCTGTTTTCCATGTATCTGCTGATTATGCTCCTACCAGTTCTTCACCCTCATCATTTCCTTCTGGTTCATCCAGCTCTGCTCCAGTATCCTCTGGTTTCCCGTCTGGCAACACTGCTTCAGATTCTTCGGTCACCTCCACTTCTCCGGTTTCCGGTTCTTCCTCAGTTTCTTCCGGTTCTTCCCCGGCACCCTCCGGTTCTTCTTCGATGCCCTCTGGTTCTTCCTCAGCCCCTTCTGCATCTTCCTGCTGGGACGCCGCAATTTCTCTTTCCCTTCTCGCATTCTCCTGCTCGTCCTCTATTTCCCTGACTGCTTTCTCGATGATGCTTATAAGAAAATCCTTCTGTTTGCATCCCTTCCATGCGACTACTGCTTTGAGCCTTCCGAATAATTCCTCTGTTACCTGTACTGCGATTGTTCTTGCTGCCATCTGGTCCACTCCTTTTTCCATAAAATGTTCTTCGATTACCTGTTGCAGAAATTCTGGTGTGCTGATCCCACGCTGTTCGATCTCCCCTCTGACCTTCGCATGGAGTTCTACCGGGATCCTGCCGCATATGTTCTTCATCTCCATCTGCGCTTTCTCCTTTCGTTTTGTTATACACACCATACTCCAAAGATGCATACAAAGCTATTCACAATACCCAACAAACATCGGCTCCAAGATCATTGCATAACCAACAATACATAGATGTATCTATACTTTCAAAACAGCACCACCTCCTTTACATCCCATCCTCCATCGCAAAAAGAAAATCCAGCATCTGCGCCGGAATTTCATCTGCTTCTGCCTGCACCGGGTTCTCAGACACAAAATGCATATTCTGGAGTTCTTCCCGGATCACCTGGCGGATCATCACCACCATTTTTTCACTGTCCGCAGACTGTAAGATTGCCTGAACCAGAAAAGCATTTTTTTGTCCATTAGGAACACCCTGCAGGATTTCCCATGCCCGTTTATGCTCCGGATCATCCAGTGTCGGACGGAACGAAAAAACGGGGCGGCTCACCTCGCGCACATCTGCCCCACAATCCGTTCATATCCGGCAGCGTTGGCTTTTACGTCCGTTAGGTAAAAAGCCCTACAAAGCCCGTCCTGCGGTGTCACGTGGCGTCTTACGATGGTGGATCCGCCGCCCATAAAAACGGAGGGGATTGCCCGCAGGTCAAAGCCTGCCTCCATAATGGCAGACAGGATTCTCTCTGTATAACTGCGCCCATTTTTCTGGATGATCTCTTTGGCTTTCGGATCCAGGCTGCAGCTGTTTCCATTCAGGACACGCTCGATCTGGATATCTGTCACAGACAGCCCGGTACTCCTGCGCACCTGTTCCATCGTTTCATCGATACAGCGGATAACGCCAAGCTCAAGGCTGCGGCAGGTAGCCGCATTAGGAACAGTATTATCCAGCCTCATCAGGTCCACAGTCCAGCCGCCAATGTCCACCAAAAGAACAGACGGCTCATCCCGGACGTATTCCGGATGGAGAGCAAGCGCAGAATAGCCCTGGGGGAACAGTTTCACATCCTCAATTGTCAGTTCATACGCTTCATTTTCGTATCGGAAACAAAGCGGCTGCTCCTTCCGGAACAGATACTGCCGGAAAGCCGTCTTTTCCCTTCCAAAACCTGCAAGCGGCAATCCGGCTGCGAGGATAATCTTTCCTTTTCTCTCTGCCCGGCGGTATTCAATCTCCTGTGCCAGTGCTGCCATAGTCAGCAGATAATAATTATCATTGGCGGTCTTATCTTTCATAAGCGTCTGGCGTCCGGTACCACAGACATAATAATTCCCCGCATACTGCAGCACGTTCTGCATCGTGTATGGCTCATAGTCATACCGGGACAGTCCTGTTGGGAAACAGATATGCGGGGTTTTCATGGCATAATAGCCATGGTCAATTCCTATAATCATAGGATCACATCCCTTCTATTTAATTTTTGAAACTGTGGGGTTCTTTGAACACCCGCTGTGGAAAACCTGCCGGGAAAGGGAGTGCCTGCCGGCGGCGGGGATTTTTTCCCCAGCTGGTTAAAGTTTCCAAAAAAAGCGGCAGCCAGGACTTTTTGAAAAAGCCTGCCTGCCATCATTTAAAACTTTCCGTATCATGGTGCGGGATTTGATTGTACTGAGTCGGATTTTTATGATTCCTCATCACTGCATTCTTTTCCCATCACAGCCCCTGCCTTTCTATCAGAAATGCCAGGATATCTTCCAGCGCATACTGGTAGATCAAATCGGCGTATCGGCTCCAGCAATCATTGATGGAGCAGGTAAGCAGGTCAACCTGATCCATGATATCCTTGGGTGGATTCATAGATTTTAGGATTTTATCCTGCTGCAGCGATTTTTCCCGCCTTTTCTGATATTCTTCATCTTTCTTCAGGAATTCCATCTCTGCATCGCTGGTCCTTGCCTCTATCAGCATATCCGCCAGTTTTTTCTTTCTTGCCATATCTCCATCCGGATTGATCTCCTTCTGGATGCTTCTTAACATCCGCCCGTAAGAAAATACATTGGATTGTCCATAATAATAGTGATATTCCTTTTCCAGACGCTCCATGTCATCCTGATTAGACAGGTATTCTTTTAAAGCATAGTGTTCTTTTTCGTTTAAAGTAACTGCTCCATCCCCATCTACCGCTTTCAGTAACATTGGATAATCTCTGATCAGTTTCTCCTGCCGTTTTTCTATATCCTGGTATTCCGGGTGTTCTTTTCTCAGATAATTTACAATCTGCTCGCCCACTTTCATTTCTATGGCATCCATCCACAGTTCTTCTAATTGTACGTGCATACTGCTCCGCTCCCTTCTTATTCATTGTGTTCTATCAAGCACTACACTATACCATTTTCGGCTGAGAAAGCTATTCACAGAATGCAACAAGATTTTCTTCCTCAGATCGTGCAAACTACCTATTATCGCTATCTGGATGGATCGTTTTGCTTTTGGGGTTTATCCCTATTTTTTTGTTTCGCCTTTTTAAGTTTCCGCACCTCAACTGCCCCTTTTTCTACCATTGCTTTCAGCTCCGGCAGTGAAGTATTCCAAATGGAAGAATCTTTGCTGAAAAAGCGGATACCATGCGTTTTCATAATTATGTCACCTATTTCGGGATATACTGTAACCACATCCGGCGGCTGCAATGGATACTCAATCAGGGGATGATATTTGATCTCCCCGGATATTTCCTCCAGCACCCTTTCTTCCATTTCCGGTGTGCAATCTTCATAAGCACTCCGTCCGGTCAGTTCATGATAGGCTTCATCCCCAACATAATTAAGTGCTTCAAATGCACAATCTCCATACTTTTCTACCTTTGCTAAAGAATCCGGATTCTCCAGTGCTGCCATATAGATATTTTTTCCCTGTGCGATCAGCCATGCTCTGAAATCAATAAATCCATCATCCGAACATCCATACTCTTTTATAAGTGTGGCTACTGTCCAAAGTCCATATTTATTGGCTGCGTCTTGGTAACCGTGCATAATCGCATGAAACTGCAAGGATTGCTCCGGCGGCATCCTTAACAGTTCTTTTTTGATCCAGAAAATTGATGCTTTCATATCCTGTCCACACTGCTTTTTCATTTCTTCAATGAACTGCCAGAAAGTTTCTTTATTTATTTCAGTTATTTTACCGCCCATATCAACCTCCCTCTATAAATCTTGACACTGCCTTCAGAGTTACCCATCATGACAAACAGTATTCCTTTCCAATCTATTATTGATAAAACACAAAGAAAACTGGCAGACGAGATATTTTCTCTACTGCCAGTTCAAATTATGTAAAAATAAACATTTCATTTCAACTAAGATTGTTTTGATCAGTCATCATTCATTTTGACCTCTGAAGTACTATCAATCTTAAAAACATCATTCAATAACTTATATACTATTTCATCTGCTTTCCCCCCAACCTTATTATATTTGGGTGCTGTCGAATATTTTCTTAATAAACATATGCTTTTTAATGTATCCTCCTGACTCATAAATGAATCTCTAATCATAGATTCATACAAATAATAATATGGGACAGTTAAAACATTGGAAAAGACATTCCCATTATCCGAATTACAAAAATATTCTTTGAAAGCTTCTGGAAATTCCTCATCTTTTAACATAGCATTAAAAGCATTTTGTGATAATAATATTTCTGACGCATTTAGTAACAGTTGACTTTCTAAAAAATATAATATTTCATTTGTTAATTCTCTTCTCGATATTAATATTCTTTGCATTGTAGGTAGTCGATTTTCTCCTGCTGATGAAGTAAGTACTGCGCCTATTCTGCACTCTAATTTTTCATATAAAATTGGTATATATGAAAAAATAAGGTAACATATTTCTCCGATCTCTTTACTCATAACAGAACAATATATTGCATTCATATTTAACGATATACAAGCACTCCCTGTGTATCTTTTCAAAATTTCTTCATTTTTATCATTCATTTTTCCTGTCTTAAATGAAATTTTTACTTCACATTCCGATGAATCTATCGATTTCATAAAACTCATTTTACCATGAATTAACTTGTTTTCGGATGATTTAGTAGGATAAAAATAAATATTATACTCTCCGAGATATGGTTTAAATACGTCATCATCCGCTCTGGTTATAAATGAATTGTTTACATTTCTTATTCTTTCATTTTGAGGTAATGTAATTGTAGTATTAGCATCTGTAGATAATATTTCATTCAAATCCAACTTTAGTGCTTTAGAAATGCATACAACATTCATAATAGATAATCCTGTTGCTGAATTAATAATTTTTGAAACAGCTGATTGATTTAAGTTAAACCCCTGTTCTCTACATATTTTCACTAAATCAGCTTGGCTATAATTCAATTCCTTTAGAGCATACTTTATTCTCTCTGATATTGCAGAATAATATTTTTCTTTATCTAAAGATCCCATTTTTTTCCTCCTCAAGCTATCTACAATGCATTTTATGTGCATTTTTATTATATCATATTCCCGTTTTTTATTCAATTTGTTTTTACTTTTTCTAATATGAATTTTATTATTCTATTTAGAATTTTATTTTTCTCAATATTCTATTTTTGTGTGCGTTTATTCTTCTTTTTTTGTTTGTTTTCTATATTTTTTTACTATTTTCCTCTTTGTTATTGACATTTTTCACATATAGTGATACAATACTATTACAAAACAGTAAGGAGAATTCCAATGAAATTACCAATGATAACGTGATAGAATTAAAGAAAAACGTATACCCAGTCTTATACACGCACTTCTTTATTTCTATCACAAAATCCCCCAAAAATAACCGAATATTTCTTATGTTGAACAGGAGGTGCTTTATGAACAATCTGTCAAACACAAGTTCCGATTATGTATGTAATCTGCCGCCTAAAACAAGTCAGTTTACTGAAAGGACTATTCTCTTCGACAAAGAATATATCATTGCGCGGCAAAGCAGTTACCGTTCTTTAGGGACAAGTGATCATTCCATAATTGAAAATACCATTGAGGCCAAAAGAGTTCGCTATTATCCTAGATGGTCTTTTGTCCTTATGATAGTATTCCTGCTTTTACTTATTGCAATATTCCTTTTTAATAATAAAATTTTTTCTACAAATTTGTCTAATACCACTGCACAAGAATCGTCTGCAGTTACAGAAACAGATTTGCCTCCAGTAGATTCACTAATTAGCAAGGAGGAAATCTTAACTTATATTACAACTTATGTACCCTTGGAAAATGGAATGATTTTTTCTGATAGTTCTTCAGAAATAATTTCAGATGCGAAAATACAAGAGTTACAAACAAAATATGATGTTAAAATTTATGCTATACTAATTCGAATGGGTGTTAACGAAATATATGCAAGGTATGGATATGTATTTACTGTATCACCATGGAATACATATTACAGCCAACAAAATTGGTATAAACCTAACCCTCAAAGTAACATTGATTTTTCTTCCTTTAACGAGACAGAGGTTCTAAATTTGAAAAAACTTCTTCAGGAAGAAGAACTTATGAAGCAGTAAAACAATCTCAGCAATTATAATTGGAGGTGATATGAAATGTGCACAATCATAAACTCATCCCTATTACCGGCAGTAAGGCTTGGAATATCCTCTGCTGTTACCGTCTACAAGTTGCATGAGTCTCTTAGCGAAAATAGTTCTTTCCAACTTAAAACTAAAACACAAATCAATCAGAAACTTTTTGCAGTGGGCATCACCCTATCGGAATGTGGACGGTTAGATTATTTAAAATGTAGCGAACTAATGTTAAAAATGAAGGAGGGCCAATTTATATGAAAATTTGGGATAATGATAAAAAAGAATTTGAAGAAGATCTACCCACTAATCTTGAAACAGGATTATCCATAGCCGATAAGCTTTTAAGTATTGCAAAAAAGCTACCTTCAGGAAATGGTTATAAAAACAATATTTTAAAAACGTCAGTACTTCTCCAATCTTTACAAGAAGAAACCAAACAGAAAGATCGTATTTTATACGCAATCATAGAACTACGTAAGGTAGACAAGTTATCTGAAGAAGAATTTAAAATCATGATGTTAGCTTATACATCTACTTCAAAATTTTGAGGATTTCAAATTTAAAATTTTCAGACCGCCGTAACCCCTCCAAACTGACTAAACTTCATAGTTTGGAGGGGTTTGCAAGAGGCTATTTCAATGAATTGTACTTATTGCATTTTAAGTATCAAATCACCAATGCGAAACAGCAGGAAAACTGGAATTGATATCTTTTTATTGGATTAATCATCAAGAGTTCCCCAAACAAAAGCATTCTCTAATTAATGTCGCCTTGTAATGCCAATACTTTTTCTTTGTTTCCAAACTTCATCTTCTCCCACACTTTCTGTCTATTTTTAAAATCTTTAGAGCCATAAACATAGTAATGGTCCAAAACAAGGAGCCTAAGTAGCTTGGCAGCAAAAACATTATTTTGACTTCTATAATTATCATACTTATTCAGTACTAAATCCACAGCAATTATGCCAAATTCATTTAATTGTATAGAATCTCTTACTAAATCATATCCTATTATATGATTTAATGTCGACTGCGATATAACTGGCATCAATGCTTTATTAGCCACCGAACTAGCCAAGTTTCTTATCATGGCATATGACAAAAGGCCAAACAAATTATCCATTGAATTACTAAGTTTTCTGCTAATTTTTTCAATCTTATCCATTTCTATTTGAGACGGATTCGGTTGCAATTTTTTACGTATCTCTGCAAATATTCTCTCTATTCCGCCATACAGAATATCACTTGTATATGAAAGAGTTCTCATTCCCAAATTATAGGTTGTCTCCAATAAATCATTTTTCACAGTCCCTTTTATTGTTCCTGGATAATTTTTAAGAATTTGACCCATTACTTCTATCGTTTTAAAAGCATTATCCAAATTATATATCTCTTCCTTATCATCTTCAATAACATCTATATCTCTTTGCTTTTTGTTTTTCCGCTCTTGTATATCTTGCCTCTCTAATAATTCTTCCTGTCTTTTTTCAGTATCTTTTTCCGGTATAAAATCTGTTTTCAGATATTCATCAAACGACATCTTAATCGACTTATGTTCCCCAAAATCAAAGGTTAATTTATTCGAAAAAATATCTTTTGCATTATCCAATACAGTCTGAATTATAAAATCATCTTTGGAAAGATGGCATAAAAAAATCATTATATCCCCATATTCTTCCTCGTATAAATGCTGCGACATACATTGTATCTTCCTTTGCGCCCAGTCTTTACCAATATTATTTGCAAGATGTTTTGCAGTAAAATAATAGTGTATATAGGGATATCCAAAAAACACTTGCCCATCTTTTTCACTTAACAATTCAACTTTTCCATATTCGTGAATGTATTGTTCTGCGTTCGCATCCGTTTGAAAATCTTTATTATACTGGTACACTATATTTTTATATTGATCAATTGACATGACTCTTGATTCTGTATTCAACATGTATTCCGCTATATTCGTCAAAATTCCAAATGCAATATCTTTGTGAATATATTCACAATTTTGGTTCATCTCTAAAATCGACTTTGTTATTAGAAACTCATACAAATATCCATAATTACTTCTTTCTTGATTACTTCCATCTACGGAATATTCAAGTTGTTGAAGAATTATTAATATATGTGGGGGAATGCATGGCATATATCCATTTCCCCTGAGGACATCAATTGTAGACATCGCCTCAGATATCTTTTCTTTCACAATATCATCGACTATAACATCCCCTCCTTCTCTTAAATAATACCATTTTGATATAAGTTGATTTCTTCGCCTATATCCCATCTCACTAATTGAACAATGGACATAGTTACTTTTTTCATTATTCAAAGACTCATCCAAAAGTTCCAATTCAAAAGTAGTATTGGAAAAAGTTAATATATAATCGTAAAAATTATCAAAATAGTCTAATACTTCCTTTTTTGTCGCCCTATCACGTATTTTTTCAAAACCATCTAATATTAACACCTTATTTGATAACTCTAATTGCTTATACGCACCTACATATTCTTTCCCATACGCTTTTGAAATACAAATCTCTTCAATTTTACTTAAATTTTTATTTGATATTGTTCCAATTCCTGCACAATCAATTATTATGCAATATTTTCCTTTCTCAATAAAATCAAAAGCAATATTTTTGGCCAGTGCAGTTTTCCCTGCTTTGGCACCTCCTGAAAAAGAAATTCTTTTTGTTTTTAGGATATAATCTAATAGTTCATCGCCTTTAACTGTGACGCTATCCTTGTTTATATCATAATTATTATCCGTTTCTTTATATGCTTCTACATCTGGATATACATACAAATCTCTCATAGTCACTTTTTCTTTATGTGGATGAGAAATTCTAATATCTGCAGTTTCTAAATATTCTTGGAACTCTTTTTGGAAATATAAATATTTGTTATCTTTTATATTCAGCTTTCCCGATAGAGTATATGATATACTATACATTTTCCGGGCATCATCCCAATTATATACTTGGGTAGACTTTTCATCGCCTTCAATATAACTAATAATAAATCCACTGCTTTTTGCATCATCTCTTTCTTGCAATACTTCTCCATATTGTGCGTGATAAGTTGTGTCTCTCGTTTCGACAACTTCATTTCTTCCTAAATGTTCGTGCCCCACATAAATTAAATCAGATTTATTCATGACCCATCTGTTAAATTCGTTTCGGTCATTTGGATGCATCCAATTACTTGGGTGATGATATACAGTAATAACAATGTCCCCATTCTTAGTAATTTTTTTATATTCTTTGCTAGGGAAATACAAATTTCCTGGTTTTTCCCTTTTTTCTGTCAGCCATGCCGAATTAAGCAAATTCAATTTAATTATTTTTTTATCAATCAAAATTTCGTATTGCAACAATAATTTAGAACTGGAAATTCGTTTTACCTGAATTTCCTCTAAACTATCATATTCAAACACATCTATAAAATCACAATAATTTTGTTGTTTCTGGCACAGTCCATCAATATAATACACTAAATCCTCTTCAGATATATGAGCCCGCTCACTCACAACTTTATCTCTTCTCAAATCATCATCTTTATTTCTCTGTGCATCCGTAAAATCGCAATCATGATTTCCCGGAACAAAAAAGAACAAAATTCTCAGTTCCTTACGTCTTTCTAAATATTCCTGAACTTCCATAAAAAAATTTAATGCAATTTCATACTCTTTTTTCTGCCCTGCCTGTGCAATATCACCTGATACAATAAATAAAACTATATCTCTTTTTAAAGCATTTTGTAAAATAGCATTACAAATTTTTTCCTTTTTCTCCAATACAGTATTTCCATCTTCTCCAAAATGTATATCACTGAAATGACAAATTGTAATTCTCATTGTTTTCTCCTATGCATATTTTTTTTAATTATACACCTATACAGGGAGAACGGACAATTCATTTTTCTTTATTAGGCTTTACAGATAGCATTATCTATTGCTACAAAATCGACCGCCTATTCTAATAATAGTATTTAGTTTCTATCTTAAATCTGCAGAAAGAATAAAAGTTCCACAAATTCGCCATAAGTGAAAAATCTTTTCTATAAATATATTTCATTTTCAAAGGTACTTGCTGTTTCTGGCACCATTCATAAATATCTCTCATCAACATTTTTTCTCCACTATTTATCCGATTAATAAGAATATTCTTTTTGTATTCTTCCGAACCGACTTTGAAAATTAAGTAGAATAAGACATTATAGTACCCGACTAGGACAACTTCGCTACTATCCCCTTTTTCCATGTACGCCATGCACACTTTCCACCTTTCCCTGTATTTATCGTACTATTTATCCACATATTCTTACGCCATACACCTTATACCCACCCTATAATAAGGGGTGAATATTCCCACCAGAATCAGGATGATCTCCACAACACCCACCGCATCCTCTTCCATCGCAAATTCTTTTACATACTTCCACATATTTTCATTTGTCACCTCACATTTCCTTTCTCTGTTCTCCAGTTCTACCCTCCGTAAAAGGAAAGGCATGCCGGCAGCATGATCACCGCCATCACCACCAGGAGCATCAAGACCATCGGAAGAAGCAGTTTTGTTGCTGCTGTATCTCCCAGCACTCTTGCTTTTCTTTTTCGCTCCTCCCAGGCTTCCACGGATTCCTTTTCCAGCAGATCGGCCAGATACCTGCTTCCTTTCTGGAGGTTCTGGATCAGTAGTGTTGACAGAGTTTTATACTTTACCTGTCCGCACCGTTCTCCAAATCTCCGGTAAGCCTCTGCTTCGGAAATCCCACTGTCCATCTCATAACAGGCTACTCGGATTTCTTCGTAAGCCTCACGTTTTTTACCATCTTCTCTCTTTCCGTAATCCAGTGCTATTTTCTGGAACGCTTTTCTGGCAGTTAAGCCTGCCTGCACCAGAAGGGTAAATTTCATGATCAGTCCTGGATAATCCATCAGCATCTGTTCTCTTCTTTTTATCTGAGCATTCTGTTCTTCCCGTTTTTTTGCAATGACAGCTGCTGCCGCTGCTGCCAGACCAAGCGCTGAAAGCAGGTTTCCTGTTTTGTCTTTTGGCTGCTCCCATTCAAGATGTTTTCCATTCCATTCATCTGGAAGATAATAGTACTGCGGATCGTTTTTTTTCTGATTATATTGTACGATCATGTCCTGCAGCTCTTTCTCGCGCTGCTGTTCTTCGCTAAGTTCTGTTTCCGGTTCTTCTTCGGATCCTTCTGTTTCTTTTTCCGGCACCTGCACATACAGGGAACCGGCTTCTTCTCCGTCTACAGATACTTTGAATTTCTCTTCATAAGCACCTGTCTCCTCTTTTTCCATACGGTATCCGGATGAATAAACCTTATCTCCGCCACTTTGAAATGTCAGGAGCATACCGATGATATTTCCGGTAAGCGCTATCCGTATAAACAGTTTCTTTTCTTCCGGATTTCCGGCTTCCGGAGGCAGCCGCCCCATTTTTCCTGCCAGAAACACCCCAAGGATCACCATAAATATCAAAATATGTATCCACATTATCCTCACCTACACTTCTATGTCTACAATCTTCACACCCAGCCAGTAAGACAAGCCATAGATCACCATGCAAACTGTCATGGCACAGATTCCGAAAGGATTCCCATAAAGTACATCCAAAAATCCCGGTGAAGTCAGTTTCAGATAGCAGATGATACCGGCCGGCATGATACTCATAACCATCTGTTCCGATTTCTTTGCGGCCAGCGTTGCCTCGATCTCTTTTTTTACCTCGATCTTATCACTAAGCATTCTGGCTACTTTCTGGATCACCTGCGTCATATCCCCGCCTGTTCTTTTTGCTGTATAAAATACTGCTGCGAAATTTTCAATATCTTCCACTCCGCTGCGTTTTCCCAGATCCAGGAACAGCTCTTCCACCGGAACACTCAGACGCAGCTGGCTTTCGATATACCGAAATTCATCCAGGATATCACTTCCCTTTTCATAAAGTCTCCCCAGATCCTTTACACTGGCACGCACCGCATTCTCCGCGGAATAGCCGGCCTGTACCGCCACATTCATGGCCGTCAGAGCATCCCGGAACTGGTAATTCAGCTCCCTCTGCTGCCGTGCAGTGCATTTTTTCCTCTGCATTTTCAGAAAAAGCACTGGTATTGGAAGCATAAACAGCAACACAGGAAGGCTCTGATAAAACAGATAGTCGGCTGCAGCGCATACGGCAGCTCCCTCCAGAAGATACTTTGCGGTCTCCTTCCCCGTAAAATGATACATCCTGTAATCTTTCCTCGTAGATCTCCATTTCTGATTCTTTCCTTTCCGCTCTTTCATAGTCTGATTCCTGCCCGTTTCATTTTTTCACAATGCAAAAGTTCTCCGGTTTTTACAAGTCCCTTTCCTTCTTCCCAGCGATACAGCGGCCTGGTCTGGATCTCTCCGTTTTCAAATCCACATACTTCTGTGATTTCCAACAGCTTTCTGCTTTTATCCCGCATACGCCCGAGATGTACCAGAATGTCTACCCCGGAAGCGATCTGCCTTCGGATCGCTTCCAGGGGAAGATCGATCCCCATCAATGTCATCGTTTCAATTCGGGAAAGCATATCCTGACTGCTGTTTGCATGAAGTGTTGAAAGGCTTCCATCATGTCCCGTATTCAGGCTCTGCAGCATATCCACTGCCTCTCCTCCACGGACTTCCCCTACAATTATCCTGTCCGGCCTCATTCGAAGGGCTGACCGGATCAGATCTCGGATCGTTACTGACACCGCGCCCGCCATATTGGCCATTTTTGCCTCCAGACATACCAGGTTATCAATTCCCCGGATCTTAAGCTCCGCATTATCTTCAATGGTGATCAGGCGCTCATCTTTTGGAATATATTCTGTAACAGCTCCAAGGAATGTTGTTTTTCCACTGCCTGTACCTCCACCGATCACAATAGAATATCTTGCCTGAACAAGTTTTTTTAAAAACTGTGCACATTCTTCGGTGATGCTTCCAAAAGCGATCAGTTTTTCCATTGTGATAGGATCATCCGGAAAACGACGGATCGTCAGGATCGGACCATTCAGAGCAACCGGATAAACCACTGCATTCACACGTGCTCCGTTTTCCAGCCTTGCATCTACAATGGGCATGGACTCGTTGACAACCCGGTTACAGCGCCCTACGATCTGCTGGATCACATCCTCCAGCTTCTCTTCTGACGTGAAGACCTTATTCCATCTGGTCAGTTTTCCTCCACGTTCCACAAAAATATGATCCGGACCATTTACCATGATCTCCGTAACACTTTCATCATCGATCAGTTCCTGCAGAACATCCAGCTTGCGCACAGAACAGAACAGCTCCTGTCTGAGCTCTACTTTCTCCTTCAGTGAAAGAAACAGTTCCCTTGCCTGAGTTAATATCAGTTCATCGATCACCCCCAGGATCTCATCATCGGACAGCTCTCTGGAAACATCCAGCTGTTCCATGAGCAGATCATACATTTCCCGGAATTTTTCTCTGTTCATGACCGCTCCTTTCTCAAAAGTTCACGGATATAATCTCCCAGTTCACTCCAGACCAGCTGTTCTACGTAAGCGTCAGAAGAGATCCTATCCATATGAAAGGGCAGATGCACCTTTTCTGTTTTTTCCAGGATCTTTTCTTTATTCCAGATACGCAGAAGATTTTCGAATTGTGTCACCTTACAGACAGAAAGTGTGTCATTCAAAACCGGCATATAGATTTTTCTGCACATTTCCAGAAGCCGGAAATCCTCATCTCCATTTTCTCCCATATCCAGGATCAGCACTTCATAGGAACTGTGAAGTACGATCTCCTGCAACAGCCGCTCCCAGTCTTCCCAGTCCACGGTCCGGATATCTGAAGGTGTTCTTACAGGCGGTATAAAATCCAGATTGTTTACTGTCTGGATCATTCCGTTCATTCTATGGATCAGGTTTTCATTTCCCTGGCGAACATAATAAAACAGATCACTCAGATTAGCCGGAAATTTTTTCCCAAGAAGTTCTTCAAAACCAGAATAGGATTCCAGATTCAGATAAAGAACGGCACGTTCTTTCGCCAGTATCTGTCCCAGCGCAAGTGCAAAGGATGTCTTCAGACATCTGCCAAGAGGAGAAAAAACACCGATGATCTCCATTGTCTTTTTCAACACAGGAAAAGTTACCGGATCAAGAGACTTCTCTTCTCCATAGCAGGCCATCACCTCCCTTATCACATCTGAGGAAGATTGATATTTATACACACTTGAATACTGATCCAGTTCCGGAGGATGCACACCCTCTGAAAGAATGATGATCTTTCCGATACCAAGGTCACGGACTTCTTTTCTCATTGCTTTATCGGAAATCAGCAGCAACTCAATATGATTTTCTTTTCCGTAGGCAATGAGACTTTCCGCCGTGGTAAATGCCTGGATCTCAAACGGAAGATTCTTTTTCTGGTTCAGATAATCCATAAAATTGAAAGCATAATCCACCTCCAGATCACAGACCGCAAATATGTTTTTCTTCAATACACACCTCCTGCATAAAGCACCGCACTCAAAAATATGGGTACCGTAAAATGAAAGTTCTCCGGAAAGCTCATCCCCTTTCTGTAATAAGGACGTATCTCACCGGTACAGTAAAACTCATTCATATACTGATATAAATAAAGGAATCGTCGGCGGATACCGCCTGTAGAAATAAGAATTGCCAGAGAAATGCCTGCACCTGCAAGCAGAGAATAAACAATACATTCCATAACTGTCCGCGGCCCCATGATCCCGCCAAGTGCGCACAGAAGCTTGATATCTCCAGCGCCGATCATATGGAATATAAAAAGGATTCCCAAAAGAAGCACCGGCACGGCCACTCCTGCCAAAAAGATCACTCCACCTTTCAGCCCGTTTTCTGTGATCTGGATCAGGAAACCGATCATAAAAGAAAAAAGGATCCATCCATTATCTACAGATGCATCTTTAAGATCCATCCAGACCGCCATCGCAGATATCACCACGGATAATTCTCCATAAAGAAACATACACGCCCCCTTTCCTTCTTAAAATATATGTTTATTCAGTTATGATAAAAATGGGATTTCCCGCCTGACCTGGCGGTGATCGATACCAGAAGATCTCTGGTGAAATTAATTATAGAATTTCAGGAGCATTTTGTCCAGCATTTTCGTTCGACAAATTCTGACACGAATTTTGCTGTCATCTGCTCCTGAAATTTTTTATCTTTTTATTTTTTATCGCTTTATCTTCTATGATCTTATCGGATCTTTACTCCGTCCTTGATCACTGCTTTCAGTTCCAGATCCTGATCCAGCAGTACCACATGAGCTTTTTTACCTGCTTCCAGAGATCCGTACTGTTCTTCCACACCAAGGCTTCTGGCCGGATTTATGGTCGCGCAGGCCACGGCTGTTTCCAGCGGAAGATCCATCTTTTTAACAACTGTACGCATACAATCCATCAGATTTGTGGCAGATCCTGCGATCGCACCGTCAGATACCAGCGTGGCAAGTCTTCCCACAACCTTAACATCCAGTCCTCCCAGTGTATACTGGCCGTCCGGCATACCGGTAGCTCTCATACTGTCGCTGATCAGGATCATCCTGTCAGCTCCCATCATCTGAAAGGTAGCTCGAACAACAGACGGATGGATATGGATCCCGTCACAGATGATCTCTGCCATAACATCCTTACTATCAAAAACAGCACCTACGACACCTGGTGCACGATGCGTAAACGCAGGCATTGCGTTATACAGATGGACTGCATGGTTTGCTCCTGCTCTGCATGCTTCCATTGCTGTATCGTAATCTGCATTGGTATGTGCCAGAGAAACATTGACCCTTTCATGAACTTCCCGGATAAATTCTGCTGCATGCTCACTTTCTTCAGGTGCAATCCCTATAAATTTTACCAGACCTTCCGAGGCCTTTAAAAAACGGTCACAGATTTCCACATTACATGGCAGGATATTCCTCGCGTCCTGTGCCCCTTTTTTCGCCGGGCTGATAAAAGGCCCTTCCATATTGATCCCCAGAAAATCCGCCTTACGGCAGTCCTTTGTTTCTTTTTTATATTCTGCTGCTGTATGGAGGATCTGCTCCAGTTCCTCTACCGGTAAAGTCATAGTAGCCGGTGCAATCGCTGTAACTCCTACCGATGCCTCATATTCCGCGATTCTTCCGATCGCAGCCTTGTCTCCGTCGCAGAAATCATCTCCCTTGCATCCATGAAAATGCAGATCGATCAGTCCCGGAATGGCGTAGCAGCCTTTTCCGTCCAGAACATCCCCGCTAAGCTGCGGCACATCCTTTTCTTCATAAACCTGTCGGATCTTATCCCCATCCAGGATAATCCCGCCTTTTACAAATGCTTTGTCCGGTGTAAAAACATACACATTATCAATGATCATAGTAAAACCTCCCAAAATCCCCATTTGTGATCATAAACAAAAAAGCAACCAGAAACATGTTCTGATTGCTTTCAGTTAATAGCCAGTACGGGAATCGAACCCGTGTTTCCGCCGTGAGAGGGCGGCGTCTTAGCCCCTTGACCAACTGGCCATATTCTTTTGTTTCTGTCGTTTGATTTCGTTTTTTGTTGTTTCCCTCAACCGACTTCGTTAGTATATAACACTTTCTTTCAAAATGCAAGTACTTTTTTTAATTTTTTAAAAAAATTTTCATGTTTTTCACGTTTATTCGTTTTTTACCCATTTTCCGGTATTTCGTACGCTTGACCACTGCTGGTGTAAGTGCTACTATCAAAGCACCAATACGAAAATAATCGACTGCGGATAATGATCCGCCCGGTATAACAGAAAGAAGGAATTGGATGACTCGCATTTTGTGTCTCGGAGACAGTATCACAGATTGCGGACGGCTTTTCTCCGCAGATCCTCTTGGAAAAGGATATGTGAAGCAGCTCTCCTGTCTGCTTCATAACACAGATCACCGATTTTCCATTGAAAACAGAGGTATTGATGGTTTCACCCTGGAACGGCTTCTTCAGAACACAGATTTCTGGCTGGAAAGCTCTGATCCGGATATTGTTACCGTCCTGATCGGGATCAATGATGTGGGGATCATGATGAACACCCGCCGTTCATCTGCACAACAGCAGGATCTGATGAACAAATTTGTCACCCGTTATGAGCTCCTTGCAAAAAAGCTATCCTGCACAAACTCCCGGAAACGAAAACTCTATTTCCTGGAACCCTTTGTTTTTCCATGGCCACGCTGCTACGCTTCCTGGGCTCCCCTTCTTTCACAGATGTCCGTGCATATTAAAAAGATCAGTCAGGATCATGGCGCCGTTTTTCTCCCGCTACAGAACGATCTGGATCAGGAAGCTGCACGGTCCGGGCCTGCATCAATAACTTCTGACGGTATCCATCTCACACCACAGGGGCATCAGATCCTGGCAGATAAACTTTATAAATTGATCATATCAGAAAGGTAATATTATGGAAACAACGATCAAAAAAATCGAAGATATGTCACTGAACGCATGGCCTTCCCATAAAATGGAACTTTATGACGGATGGATCTTACGTTTTTCTTATTTCTATACACACAGGACCAACAGTGTGGAACAGTTCGGAACCTCCACACTTCCATGGCGCGAAAAAATCCCCTACTGCGAACAGGTCTATAAGCGTCTGGGAACTCCTGCGATCTTTAAGATCAGCCCCCTTGTATCCCCGGATTTTGACTATATGCTGGAAAACAGGGGCTATTCCATTCAGCACATAACAAATGTTATGACTGTAGACCTAGACAATGCCGTTCTGGATGCGTCTGTCACCGATGTGCTTTTTTCCAATGAAATTCCGGATTTCTGGATCCACAGCCTTTTTGACTTGAAAAGAACTACAAATCCGATCCATCGAAGCGTCGTTCCTTCCATGTACCGTGCCATTCTTAAGGAAACTGTCTGCGCTTCCATAACAAAAAACGGCGAGATCATTGCCACAGGTCTTGGAATCCTGGATCGCGACTACATCGGTATCTATGCCATTCATGTGCGTGAAGATTATCGCCGCAGAGGATATGCCCGTCAGATCTGTACCGGTCTTCTCAATGAGGGCAAAAAAAGAGGCGCCAGCCACGCTTATCTTCAGGTGGTAAAAAACAATACTTCCGCAGAAAAACTTTACAGCTCTCTTGGATTTCAGTATTCCTATACCTACTGGTTCCGTGTTCAGCCTGTAGGAACACGTTTTCAGTAAATGCATGGATTTTCCGTAAATCCCTGTAGAAATCAAAAAATCTTTTTGCTATAATACCCTTAATATGTATAAAATCTTTCCTGCCTTCATATACTGATCCTTATCAATCAATAAGGAGACTGATCCGATGAACGATCCGCAGGAAAAAAACACCCAAAATCCCTATCATATTTATTACGATAATTATCTGGATACCAATGCCTGTACTGAATGCACGGGTCTGATCAACCATGGAATCGACAGCCGTGAGCAATGGGATTCTTTCCGCCAGATCTTTGACTTTATACCGGCGTCGGAAACCCATGATCTTACAGATAAACAGGACTGACCGTTATCCCGGGTCGGAGGACACAAATGAAAAAACTGTCTGCTGCATGTATGATTCTCGGCCTTTCCCTTTTTGCGGGAGGCTGCAGCAATGATCAGATCGATGATCATATTATTTCTCTTCAGGATAAAATTTCAGACGTTACTGCTTCAGATTCCACAGAACAGGAAGATCAGGAGCCTTCCACGGAAGAACGTGTTTATATAGATGAGCTTACCGGCACACTGCTGGATTTTGACGGTACACACCTGACGATTTCCAGCAATGGAGAAACCTATGTATTTGATGTTTCCCAGACAAGGCTTGAATGCAAATACGGCGTTGTATCCAGTGATCAGGTCAGTGTGATCTACCAGGGACAGCTTTCCGGAACGGATATCAGCACCATTTCCCCCATCAAAATAACCGACAAATATCATAATGAAACTCCTCTGGAGGACCGCACTTTAACGGGCAAAGTGAAATCACTCACATCCAATGCCCTTGTGATAGTTACAGAAAAGGGAAATACCGTAACCTTCCCTGTCACCGGTGTCAGACAATACTACAAAAAAGGCATCAAGGCCGGCAAGTGGGTCTATGTCCATTTTCGCGGTAAATTCATCAACGAAACCCTCGTGGGTGACAAGCAGTATGACGGCAGTTTCACAAAAGTGATCAGTGTCTCCGATACGGATCCACTGAAGGTACCTGCTGCAACTCCTACTCCTTCCCCTGAACCGAAGAAAAAAGAGCAGCATCTCCGTGCAAAGATCGTAAGTGTCAGCACCAGCACAATGACTGTCATCCCGCAGGCCACAGGATCGGAACTGACAGTTTCACTTTCCTCCGCCCCTGTATATTTCAAAGGAGGAATGGCTCCGGGATCTTATGTAAACATTATCTATACCGGTAAATTTAATGGTGAATCCACCAGCGGCATGAAGATCCGTGGAATCACCGGGGAGGATCCGGACATACTTTCAGTACGCAACATTACTTCTACTGTAACCGGCACGATCCTGGGCACAACCGCCAATACCGTGCTGCTCCAGACATACGACGGCGTAAAGATCCTCTGCAGCCGTGAAAACGTTCCGGACCTTTCCTCAAGCGGAATGGAAGAAGGTGCCGATCTCCGGGTTACTTTCAACCCTGCGAAATCACGCACCTCCAATATTTATACCTGTATTAAATTCGAAGACCCGTGACGGAAGATGGTACGGATCCTTTTTTCTCCATCTTCCATCCAGCTTCGTACTGCCTGCTTATCACCCAGTATATCAAAAAAAGCTCTGCTTTCATCCTGTACACCCTGGCCGTGAAGAACCTGATATGCACCGGCATCGCTTCCTACTGCCACATGAACCTTCTTTTCAAAAGCTTTCTTCAGATTCTGCTCGCCTGTCTTTATAATAGATGCAAGGATCGTATCTTCAAATCTGCCGCAGCCTTTAAGATTCCGCACAGTTACAAGTGTCGGAACCCACACGCTTTCGCTGTCTGCCAGCATGGAAATCGTCTCATCATCCATATAGTTCCCATGCTCAATACTGTCAACACCAGCCTCCACTGCTGCCTGTACGCCATAGCATCCATTTGTATGGCTCATCACGGCAAATCCCTCTTCATGAGCAATATGTACCATTTCTTTCACATCCGTTGCTGAAAGCGGCGTTCCCGTAATTTTCCCGTGATCTGCAAAATCCAGAAGCCCTGTAGTCATGATCTTGATAAAATCCGCACCTTCAGCGGCAGCTTCCAGAACTCTTCTGTGATATTCCTTCATGTCTGAAAAGCTTTTTCCAACGATTTTCCCGTAATGACCCTCTTTATAAATGGCAAAAACCGGTGTGCGATAGTCAATTTCATATTCCGGGGCCAGTCTGGCAGCCCGTTTTGACACACCGTAATGATCTCCTCCGTCTCTCACAAAACGGATTCCTCTTTTCCGGTATTCCCCAAAATGAGCACGGATCAGTGCATCCTGGGGCCCGTTTTTCTGTGTCTCAACGGCTTTCCGGTAATCATAGCCATTGAGAAATATATGTGCATGACATTCCCCAAACATTTTCATCACTGCTCAAAAAAGTTTCGGATCTCTTTCTCAGATGCCTGCACCGATCCCTGTACAAAGAACGGCTTTCCGCCTCCGCGTCCGTTTAATTTCGCATTCATCTCTTTTGTAAACTGACGGAGATCGCCATCTTTTTCGCCTATTGCATACTTGTAGCTTCCGTCTGCATTTCCGGAAAAAACCGCACAGCAGCCCTGGCAGGTCTGCGTCACCGCATCTGCAAGCTTCCGCACACTGTCTGCATCCATTCCATCCATAAAGATGAGAACGCTTCCGCTTCCTGCATAACGCTCTGCCTCTTTCCGGCACATGTCGTCTACCAGCTGCCCAACCTGTCCTTTCAGTCGGAAATTCTCTTCCTGAAGGCGTTCCACTGCCTGCGCAGTCTTATCCATTTTTGCGGAAAGCTTTACAGAAATCTGGTGGTTCTGGTCATTGACCATGTTCAGATAATCCAGCACACGTTTTCCGCAGATCATCTCAATACGGACACCTTCACGAAATTTTTCCACGGAAAGAAGTTTCACCATTCCGATCTCTCCGGTATGTGTCACATGAGTTCCGCAGCATGCACAGATATCCACCCCTGGAAATTCTACGATCCGCACCTGACCGGTGAGCTCTTTTTTGCTTCGGTAGTCGATTTTTTCCAGTTCCTCCGCTGTAGGATATATGATCTTTATCTGCGTATCTTCCCATATCTTTTGGTTTGTTTTCCGCTCGATCTCAGCAAGCTGCACCTCATCCAACGGGCCATTCAGATCTATGGTAATGGTATCGCTTCCCATATGAAAACCTACATTATCATATCCGTAAGCCTCGTGGATCAGTCCGCTCACCATATGCTCACCGGAATGCTGCTGCATCAGATCAAATCTTCTTGCCCAATCGATGCGTCCCTGTACTTCTGTTCCGGCTTCCATCGGCTGATCTGTATAATGAAGAAGTTCTCCCTCCTTTTCATGCACTTCCTTTACTTTCACATCGTTGAGATATCCGGTATCGCTTGGCTGTCCACCGCCCTCCGGGTAAAAAGCACTCTCATCCAGAATGATATGAAAGCCTTTTTTTGCTTCTCTGCACTCCAGGACTTTGGCTGTAAATTCTTTTTTATATACATCTTCATAATATAAACGTTTCGTCTCTGTCATTTGTCTCATCCTTTCTGCATCTCTGCTTTGACGACTTATAGTATAGACCAAATTTTCTCTCCCCGCTATATAAAAGCGGCATTTATCCAATGATTTACATATTTTTCTATAAAAGCTGAAGGCTTTCCTTCAAGTTCCGCGTTATAATAAATGAAGCGGGAAGAGAAGGGAGCTGATTGCATTACACGGGAAGAATATCTGGAATATCTGATACATACATACCAAAACTTAATATTTTCCATTTGTCTGAAATCGGTGGGCAATCCCTTTGACGCCGAGGATCTGACACAGGATGTTTTTCTTTCCGCCTACAAAAATCTCTCCCGTTTTGATGGCACCTACGAAAAAGCCTGGCTCAGCAAGATCGCAGTCAGAAAATGTCTGGATCATCTGAAAGCAGCCGGCAGACGTACCATTCCCACAGAGGACACCTATTTTGAACAGCTCCATGATAAAGAGTTTTCCCCGGAGGAGGCATTTCTGGACAAAGATTTCAAGGATCGGATCCGGCATTTATGTTCAGCGCTGAAAAGCCCCTACAGGGAGGTTGCCCTTGATCATTTCTGCGAAGAAAAAACCGCCGCAGAAATTGCAAAAGCGCAGAATAAAAATATCAAAACAGTCCAGACGCAGATCTACCGGTCCAGATCTATGCTGAAGGCACTGCTGGAAAGGAGTGATTAGATGCACATACCACAGGATGAATTACAGAAATTCCAGGACGGAACCATGAATACGGATGAAATGATCCATTTTCTGGAGCATATGGAGCAATGTGACTTCTGTCTGGATGAACTTCTTCAGAATGAGGATGCCGCTTCTGAGTATGCTCCATCCTATCTGCAGGATGAAATTCTGAAAAAAGCAGCTTCTCCGGAAGTTCAGGTTTCCAGAAAAATACATGAAACTGCTTATTGGATGAAGCTTCTCTGTGCAGGCTTACGGACTGCCGTAGGCATGGGTGTTGCGCTGATCATGCTTTTTTCTGTATCTCAGACAGATTTTACGGCTCTTCATCCTTCACCGGAAACAAAAGTTAAGATTTCTTCATCCCTTGACATTGGTTCCGGCCTAAACCAGCTTTCCATGCAGGTAGGTTCCCAGCTCAGTGAACATTCTCAGAAGATCAGTAATAATCTGAACGATCTTACGAATAAAATTATAAACGGAGGCAAGTAAATTTATGAAAAAACAAAAACATGGTTTCTGGGTATTTATCTTTTCCCTGATCCCCGGTGCCGGGGAAATGTACATGGGATTTAAAAAACAGGGACTTAGCATTATGCTGCTATTCTGGGGATCGATCGCACTGGCATCCATAACCGGTCTTGGATGGCTGGCCATGTTTCTCCCGGTGATATGGTTCTATAGTTTTTTTAATGTCCATAATCTGAAATCCCTGTCAGAAGAAGAATTCTACTCTGTAGAGGATAATTACATTCTTCACATGGATCAATTTTCCGGTGATATGGGAAAATTCTTACAAAAACATCAGAGTGCAGCTGCATGGGTTCTGATCCTGTTTGGTATCTGCATCCTGTGGAGTCGTTTCACAAGTCTTCTGTACTTCATTGTACCGAATAATATGGCCGACTATGTATACAATATCTGCAACAGCCTTCCGCAGATCGTCATTGCTGTAGGTATCATTGCTGCAGGTATTTATCTTCTTACTCAGCAGAAAAAGAAACTGAAACAGGAAACCGAAACAAAAGATGAACATTACTGGGAACCCTACCGTCCATATCAGCAGCTGACAGAAAAGCCTGTTCATACTTCTGATAACTCAGACAAAGATACAGCATCTGAAGCTTCTTCCATTACTGATCCGGAAAATACCGAATCTGATCCTGCTTCATCCACAAAATAACAGAGAAAAAAAGATCCACTGCCAGTTTCCTGACAATGGATCTTTTTATATGATTTAAATTTACTGCTTATGTGTTACTTTAAGACGTGTCATCGCTCTCGCAAGTGCCATCTGGTTCATATGATACTCCTGGATGCTCTGTTTCTGACGAAGCTGCTCTTCTGCACGTTCCTTTGCTTCCTGAGCACGGCGGATATCAATCTCGTCCGGACTCTCTACGCTGAGGCAGAACAGCTTGGCACGGTTATTGATCATCTCAACAAATCCGCTGCTCACAGCAAACACATACTCATTACCGTCAGCATCCTCAAAACGCATCTCACCGGGAATGATGGCAGCTACAACATTCGCATGATGGGCAAGAAATCCCTGCTCACCATCCACTGCCGGGATAATAAGCTTCTGAGCACGTCCTGCATAAGCCAGTTTATTGCTGGCATATATTTCCAGGCCAAATGTCTCACTCATAGCTGCTCCTTACTGCCGGTTCTCCTCGGCTTTTGCTTTTGCAATTACATCATCAATGGTTCCAACATTAAAGAATGCGTTCTCCGGATAATCATCCATCTCGCCGTCAATGATCGCCTTAAATCCGCGGATCGTCTCTTTCAGAGGTACATATTTACCTTTGATACCGGTGAAGTTCTCAGCTACATGGAACGGCTGGGAAAGGAACTTCTGGATCTTTCTTGCACGGAATACTGTCTGCTTATCTTCCTCTGAGAGCTCCTCCATACCAAGAATAGCAATGATGTCCTGAAGTTCTTTATATTTCTGAAGGATCTCCTGTACTCTACGTGCAACCTCGTAATGTTCCTCACCAACAATATCTGCCTCCAGGATACGGGAAGTAGACTCAAGCGGATCTACGGCCGGATAAATACCCTGCTCAACGATCTTACGGGAAAGAACGGTTGTTGCATCCAGATGGGCAAATGTTGTTGCCGGAGCCGGGTCAGTTAAGTCAT
>OLNH01000026.1_pt1 | contig 136236 bp, 141 predicted proteins | sample 1643101 | NCBI WGS metagenome assembly OLNH01 (sample SAMEA3136758, study PRJEB25190) | human gut metagenome | biome: human gut; feature: human-associated habitat; material: faeces | place: Austria | collected 2013 | reverse complement strand
TGAGATTTTTCAGAAATCTATGATTCGGGAAGTCTGGGAAGAAACAGGACTTACGATCGAAGCACCGAAGCTTGGAGGATTATATCATTGGCATAAGGGCGGAGTGCATTATGTCATTACCCTGTATAAAGCAGATAAGTTCACCGGAGACTTGAAGAGTTCTGAGGAAGGAAGAGTTTATTGGATTCCGCTGGAAGAGTTAAAAACAAAAGAACTTGCTACAGGTATGGAACACGTTTTAAAGATTCTGGAATCAGAGCAGGTGGATGAGTGCTATATGCATCTGGAAGCAGATGGATATGTGGGAGATTTGTATTAAAGAATTACATGAGAAATGGCTGCCTGCTCATTGGAGAAAAGACGGCCATTCTTTATAAGATACATCATTCATCTATTCTGTTTTTTGCTGTTCACTTTTAGAAGTGAAATTAATACATTTGGCACGTTGTAAAATTGAAATAACTGCATCAATGCTTTCTGGATTGAAAAAGCTCATGATAAAAGGCTCTTCTTCAAATTCCATGGATTCGAATCCAGGATGATCTGGATTCTTGAGTATATGGATGGGACGTACACTCTGATTATAAAATGTATGGAAGTTGGTAGTGTCCAGCTTCCTTTTATTTTTACAGTAATTAATCACATTATAAGTGCTTGGCAGTACCACGCCAATACAATCTATCGCATGAGCGCAGATGAATGCAATGGATTTACCACCATTTCATTATCGTACCCGTATCGATACAATCCATTACCAGTCTTTTGAAGTCTTTGAACGTTGCACAATCACGTTGCCCGGCATATCTATAACAGATATTGTCATCGTAATCCTTAATTACTTCATAGATGGAATGGCAGTGTTTTACATCCATCTCACCGGAACAATCACTTTCATACAGAAAATCAAGGATATCGGACATTTCTCCATTATGTTTCCGATCTAATTCTTCTGTTTTTTTGTCATATTCTTCATAAAACTTTTTCCGATCAGCCTCATGTAATAAACTCCTTCCGTCCAAAAGTCTGCGATAGTGTAAGAATATATCTGGTGCAGTAAGTTCTGCCACCTTTGTTTTTAATCGAAGAAAACCAGTGTATCCGAGATCGATACTGTAGTTTTTGCTTCTTACTGTAATTCCCATGTGTGTTCTCCTTATCTTTGTATTTTGCTCCGCTATCCAATCCAGTCTTGTCCGGAGCTGTTATTTCCCCGGATACCGTTTCTGAATGCTGTTGTCTTTCCATTCATAATTGGGGACATAGTACAATGTGTATGATCAATTTCTTTCTTCTCCTCATTGAAGCGGTACACATCAATAAAGTCTTGATCTGAATAAGAATCTTTTGTGTGTTTTTCTGTATATTTTTTAGCGTTCATTTTAGTTGCATATCCGCTATTACAAGCAATATTAATGAATTCTTCGGCTTGCATCATGTATTTCCCTTCCTTCTCACTCATATTAATCCGCAGTGCATATTCAGAATTACTCGGCTATTCTTCATCACCGCCAAATTTCATCATGTAGGTCAAGATGTTTTTATTCACATTCTTCCGAAATTTCCTGCCAATTTTCGTATCATTTCTCAATTCTTCCATCATCTGTCCAATCGAATAAGAATTACCATCAACTACAAATTCGCCGGTGCTGTGATATTCCTCTTTGAGTTCCTTTAAGCTTTCGTACAATGAATCTGATTCATGAATCGAAGTTTTTTGCTTTTCTACAATAGATATAACATCCGACTTTCTTACCATTCCTTCTTCAGCCATATGGTTAAGTTGTTGTTCCATAAATTCTCTTTTTGTCATTCATCTACCTCCAAATGTGTATTATTAATTATTTTCTGTTTCTGAATTATTCGGTTGTTCCTGTTTTGTGTCTTTCTGATTGGATGAAGAGGAATCTTGCTTGGCTGAATCATCTGTTGTGGAAGAACTATTGAATGATCGGAAAAGCTTTGCACAGGCAGCGGGCACTTCGTCTTTGATCGTGCCCTGCTCGTAATCAAAAGATACGATGTATAACCGTGTTCCATCACAGAACAGGTAAATGATGTTTGTCATTTGAACATTATCCTGTACATAAGTCGCAGTTACCTTTGCTTCTTTTTCAGAATTATTATAAGAGTTCATGATAAAATTCGATTTATTGCCTCTTACCAGATTCACCACATCTGTTCCGGTGACAGAGGATAATGTACCGGTATAATCTGTGGCAGAAAGTGTCATGGATGCACCAGTAGAAGAATCCGAAGCGACCAAAGCATTGCCGGATGTTCCCAGTGCCCAGTCATCCGGAATACCAATCTCAAAATTAGCAGAATCATTGTAGTAGAGGTAATAACCTTCTGTTACAGGATCTGATTTGTTCCATGCAAAAGATTTTAAAATCTTATCGTAGTATGGAGAAATCTTGTCATAATTTTCGTCATTAAAAATGCAGAGAAGCTTTACAATCTTGGAGCGGTCCCAGTATACACGTTCTACATAATCGTAAGTGGAATTTCCATGACTCTGATACTGGATTTCATAACTGGTATCTGTGGTTTTCTGAAAGCTTAAGAATGTTTTCCCATCCTCTGCAATCTGGGTAGATACTGTATCTTCACTGGTATTGTTGATCGATGGATCATAGTCGAGGGTCTGGATCTGTAGGGATGAAGCAGATGCACTGTGGATGAAAGTAGGATATCCATCCTTTGTTACCTGATTCCAGTCACCGGGAACACTGATGGAGAATCCCACTTTGTTATCCGTATATACAGACATATCAATATCCAGATCAGCCTCTTTGTCCTCATCTGTATCTTCCTGTGAGACCTTATCAGACTTAGTATAAGCATTCAGGTTCTGCTGATCCTTCTTGCTCATAATTGTAAATATGGCTGATAGGATTACAATCACACCTATAATCAGCATCCATGGGCTTTTATTGTGATAAGAGTGAAATATTCTCATAAAATATGGTTCCTTTCTTTTCTTTTTTTTCTTTTATATGTTTTCTTTATTTATTCTTTTCTTTCTATACCTATAAGTTTTCGTTACCCGTAACGGGTTGGCCACGGAAGTAGTGGCCTTCTCCGTAAGTTCCCGGCTGCGTCCGCTGTCCGAATCGCCGTTCCGTAGAACCGCATCCCTTAGATGGACTCACAGCCGAAAGCGTTCCAGCGTCCTTCCGCTTTAGCCAAGGCGTTCGGCCAGCTAAGAACCGCCTACTAGCCGCAGACAAAAAAATAGTTATCTTGTATGCAGCTAATAGGGGTTCAACAGTAAGGAAAATGCGGAAGTCCACACAGTAACATTCCTTCACTCTACATGCCCTCGTAATCAGCTTTCCATTTGTTTACAGCTGGTCTTCCTTCACCCAGGGTAAAATACCCTCATGTCTATTCCAGGCCTGGCAATTTATCTGCTCGTCACAGAACGGTTGCGTTCACCGTCAGCATTACCTAGCAGGAGGGTTCCCTGAATTTGTGTGCTCCATTACTTCTCATTTACTAGGATATTAGTGCGATTTTTCCCGCGGTGGAAATGCAGGAATGTGGCTCGCAACACCGGATGTCTGTATTCAGTTCTACGGGGAAATCAGTTTTTTCTCTTTTGGTAATTCTTTTTATAATTCTTTTGATATTTCTTTCGCTAAAAAACTTTTACATCTAGTAGTATGACAGAATTATTCTTTAACCTGTGCTTTCTGGACAAAATTTTTTTTGCCGGGAAAATTTCATACTATAAGTAGACAAGAAAAGGAGGAAAATTTATGGGCGAAGATTATGGATATCAGGATCCGGAAGTAGAAATAAAAGAATCTGGAGATGTTGATTTCGTAGAGTTTGCTGATTCGATTGCAGACGGAAAAGACCATAGTGTTACATTTTATGACATTGCACCAGAAGGTTCTGTAATGCTTGTATATAATTATGATTATGCACAGGATAAGCTGGAAGTCATTTCCTATGATGAGAATTATACGGAGGAAACATTATATGTCCGGGAACATGGAGATGTTACTGCAGGAAGCATAGAAAATATCAGTGCTTTTACAGAAAATCATTTTCGGGATACTTTTCAAAAAATTGAAAGAGATGAAGACATTCCAATCATTAGTATGGAGACTCCAGAAATTGAAGAAGAACCGATGGATTTTCAGACCCTTTTGGATTTAGAACATTCACAGAATGATGAAATGGAAGAGCAGCAAAATCAGGAAATAGATTTCGGAGAGCAGCAGGATGGGATTCCGGATGAACGATATGAAGGAATGACCAGTTATGAAGAGGATGATTTGAGTTTCTTACCAACTGCAGAAGAAAACATGATGGCAGAAGTATTATCCGTGGAGGGTAAAAAACCAGAATATGTTGTAGAGAATCCGGATGTTCATGCTGATTATGGAATGGATAAATTATCACCGGATGGTCAGAGGGCAATTGCCGAAGCAATGGATAAATCGGTTATGACACCATTGGCCAGCGGATTTATTGATTTTGAGTTGCGAGAAGGATTCCGCGGAAATACTGACGGATTAACATCGGATGATATTTCAAAACTCCGGGAACATGATCCTGGATTTGGTAAGATTATAGGAATTGATACGACAAAATTCTATACATCAGGTCCGGAAAAAAATGTGACAATCATCAAATTGGACTATGAAGACATCAAACCAGCATTAAGTATTGACCAGAAAGGATTTGAAAAAGAAAATATCGTTCCGGGGTCTATCCGTGCTTATAAAGAATTTGGTCAGAGCATGAAGGTGGACGGCATGCGGTTTGGAGTGACCAATCTTGTCACTTTTGAAGCAAAATTAAAGGGAGAAGATCTGCCATACAGAACAACTTGTGTTATGGATGATTCCGGCCGCGTAAGAGGTTTTTTGGAAGTGCAGGAGCCAGATCGCCGTATTCCGATGGATCTACAGGCAAAACTGGATGCAGCACCGGGAACAGAAACACATTTTGCAAGTCTGGACCGTACAGATCCGGAAAACAGGGCATGTATTCCTGGGCTTCGAAATGCAACGCCAGAAATAAGAGAAGCTTTCTTTGATAAAGTGGAAGCGAAGATGCCTGAGTTTATGGAAAAATTCTGCGATAACATGAAAGAGGACTTCCTGGAGCGTAAGGATGCATTGATTGCAAAGCTGGATGAAGCAAAACAGGAAAGAGATATTGTACATATTGACCTGAATAAAGTAGAGCTTGTACGTGAAAATGTTCTGTCAGAACTTGCAGATGCACGGACCGGTATGCAGGATATTACAGAAGACATGAACGATGTCATGCTTGGATATTACCCAGTTAATAATAAGATCAATGATGTCGATGTAAAATTGAATAGAGAAGATATTTCAAAAGAAGAAAAAGAGAGTCTGGAAAAAGAGCGTGCCGACTATGTAAAAGAACGGGAAGAAATCGATCAGAAGCTTGATGATATGAAACCGGGTTTTGTGGAAAGATATAATGATTATCTTAAAATCAGTGAACGTTCTGAATTGCCGGCACTGGACCGGTTGTCCGAAACGCTGAGTGAGTCTTTCCTGAATGCAAACGGGCGTGTAGAAGCATTAAGCATGTATCTGGAGCGTATATATGGTGCAGATGTTGACGATGGGGAAGGTAATTTATCAAAAACACGAATCATGGACGGATTGGAGTATGGTACTGAGTTCCATGGAGAACCACGTTTCCAAATGGTTTGCGCATGGGAAGGTCAGAAAGAAACGCTGCCTTATCAGGGTACGTTTAAAGAGTATTTGAAAGAGAATCCAGATCTGTTCACAGAAATAGACAGCCGGTTGGAAAAGATCGTAGATGCATATAATGAGACTGCACCAGATACGGATAAAATCACAATTGGAGAAGACGGCCAGCCATATACAAAAGATGGAATTTTAGTTGAAGCTGTAACAACCGGTAAGCATGAAGATTTTCCTAAAAATGAATTGGAGAAGGTCTATAACCGGGATATGGATACATCAAATAGCATTCCGCCTACTGTAGATGAAAAGGGAAAGGAATATGTTGATACCCAGAAAATAAAAAATCATATGGAGAGTCCAGTAGAGAAAGATACAAGAACAAAAGCTGAAATTGCTGATACTTTTGTTGAAAAAGGAATCACAAGAGGACTTGATAAAGACGAGCTTCGCATTACGGATCAGGCAGCCACAGGGACGATTAAAGAAATTATTGGTGTCGCAATGGAAGTGCCACAAAATCGCATGAATTTCGACAAAGAATTGTATTCACTTTGTAAAGCAGTAGACAATCATGGATCTTACGAGAAACTTCCAGATATGGAAAAGCTGAAAGCAGATGCAGATAGTATTTTCAAAAAAATGACGGAAGAAGAAGAAGGACCATTCCCGGATTTAGACCGGATTGAAAAAAATGATACAGAAAAAAAAGATAATGGGGTCCAGTCAGATGTTTCAAAAAAAGATTCAACTTCGGATAAAGTAGAAAATATCTTCCGATCAAAAATGGCGGGCGGATTCGGTAAGATAGATATTACAAAAGATATTGAATTGTCGGATGATAAAAAGAAAGAAATTCGTGTGGAAGCAGAAAAAGAGGCAAAGCATTCGGATGAACCGCTTGAAAAAATTATTGAACGAAAAGAAAATGAAGTGAAAGATGAAATCCGGGCGGTAGCAAAAGATATCGTACATTACAAGGATGTTATGACAAAATTATCTGCTCTTGGTATTCCAGATCGATATCTTTCCAGATATACGCCGCTTATGCGTATGAAACTTGAGTATGATTCTGCTATTCGGAAAGCGGAAAGTATGGGATGTAAGGTCGGGGAAGATTGTTTCATTAAGAAAAGCGTCAGTATTCTGGAAGTTCGTCTTGAACAATTAGAGTATTACAGAAGTGATATGCCAACAAGTCGTGTCATGGAAGCAATTCTTGGCATTAAAACGACCAAAGATGATCTGTATAAAGAAACGGTAGAGAAAGATGGCAAAACGGAAACAATTGAACATACATCTTATTCAAAATATGTGGCCGCATTGGAGCCGTTCTATGCAATTGGCGGTGGACTTGGTACGCTGCTTGGCTTTTTACCGATTTATCCGAAAGAAAAGAATGATGTTGAGAAAAGTGAAACCCAGGATATTTCTGGAAAAGATATGGAAAAAGAAGACATGCCGGGGAATGAAGACAAAGTAGAGAAACCAGATGGAGAAGATAAAACGGATGTACCGGATGCTCATCCGAAAGAAGATCAGATTTCACAGGAAAAAGAAGATATTGAACAACCGCAGGAACAAATAGAAATTCCTGAAAATGATTTGACTGCTTCGGAATCAACTGGAATTACCAATGATGTTCAGAATGATACAGTGGACTCCAAAGATACTGAACCAGAACTTGCAGACATTGAAAAAGAGAAAGGCAAGGAAGATATGCCGGAAAAGGATGAATTGGAAAGGGATCTGGATAAAGAAGAACAGCCGGATGTAGAACGTTATGAAAATGATACGGAAATAGAACCGGATGAGAAAGAAGACAAACCTGAGTCAACCGTAGATGAACCGGAGGATAAAAAAGAGGAACAGGAATTAGCAGTAGAGAAACCGGAAGATACAGAAAATAACATTGATCAAAAGGAACCGAATGAAGAACAGACAGAGATAGAAAAGCCGGAAGACAAAGAAAAAATTGAGCAAGATACAACAGATGAAAATGATCACACAGAAAAAGAAAAGCCTGATCAAGTTGAAACCGATAATCAGGAAATAGAAAGAGAAGAGAATGATCAGCCAGATCAGAAAGAAGATACAACAGAATTTTCAGAAAAAGAATTCCCGGAAGATGATTCTGCAGATTCACAAACGGATAAAGCGGAACAGACAGAGATTGAAAAAGACCCTGAAGAACCAGAAGATGAGGATGGCCGGGAAGAGGAAGCGCACGGAGTTACAATATCGGAAAAGGAAAATGAAGAGGATCGCGTAAAAGAAGATGCGGTAGCGTCTTCGGAAATGGAACAAAAGGCACCACAAAAAGAAGATTCTGGAATAGATAATCAGGACAAAAACACTGAAAAACCGATGGATTCTACTGATTTTAAAGAAGACATAAGACCAGATGAGCAACCAGACAGTAATGAGATAGAAAGTGATGTTGAATCGTCAGATACAGATCTGATCGAAACAGGAGAAACAATAGATCCCGCTGAATTAAAAGGCAGTATTACAGATGAAGTCGGTTCTATTTTCGATGGTGATGAAAGCATTGACCATTTGTTACAGACTACAATTGGCGATGGAATTGCTGATGGCGAGGTTGATAATACAGAAATTTTAGAAGCTATTGCAGATGGAATTGCAGATCGGATGGATATGAGTGATCCAGAATCTGTATCGACTGCTTCAGATATCGTATTTGAAACAATGCATGCAGTAGATTCCGGTACTGGTTCGGAAGTGCCGGGTGATACATTTGACCAGTTGATGGATCTTCTTGGAAACCGAGGAATAGATTCAGATGATCTGGAACGATTATCTGATCAGGTAAATCAGACTGCAGAAGATTTTGGCAAGTTTGAAACAGAATCTTACGGAGAAGCTGATGGAATGACATTGACAGATGATGGATTTACAGATGATATTACAATGGATGACCAGACAGATAGTATCTGCAGTATGATGGTAGATGCAATGCAAAATATTATGGAGGATCCGGCCACTATGGATATGGATGATTTTGAAATGGATTCATTCCCTGATGAATATGAAGATATTGATTATGGTGTGGATGCATCGGATCAGAATTTTGGAGAACAGTTATTTGACAAGCTGGAGGCCGCTGGATTTGCACCGGATGATCCGGACCTTCCAACTGTAGATGCATCGCAGGATGCAACAACAATGGATACAATGCAGAATTTTGAATATCCTGAGTATGATGATTCACAGGATTACGACCCATTCGAGAATTTTAGAGATTATGGGTCTATGGATTAATATTTTACAACATGGAGGATAAAGAATTGAGAGATGTCAAAATAGCAAAAGATTTTTATGTACCAAAGGATAAAGTGAAGTATTATGCTGCTTATAGTGGAGAATTCATTATCAATGTTTTCCGGAAGATGCGTAAGACAGAGCCAGAGAAAGTGACAAATGCCACATTTGGGAAAAAAATCATGTCAGTCATTTACTTAACAACAGGAGATTTGATTATCGTAAACACATCAATAGATACACTTGTTTCAAGGTTTGCAGAGGAGGAATAGTAATGACGGAAACAATACAGCTTGTTTTTCTTGGTATTCTCATTGGAATTGTAATTGGTTTCTTTCTTGGGGTGTTATATACCGCTTTTTTGCAGCATAGAAAAGTACATCATAAAAGAAGAAAAAGAGACTTGTATGATGATCTTGACGATTTTGAAAAGATTTATAATCCCCAAAATTTATCTGGAGATAAGAGTATCATGGACAGGAGCAGAAGAGATCATTCGGCCGATGAATATCGTTCTGAAACAAAGTAAGAAAAAGGGGCTGTCGCTACGATTAATAAATCGTGAAACGGCAGCTTCATTTTTGCTGTTTTAAGAACAAAATCTACCTAAAATCCTAGATTTACCATGTTACTTGATAATAAGAGCGCACTTTAACAAGCCATTTTTTGATGACTTGAAAATTCATTTTGGAAAGTCTAAATTTAGGCACTTTTTATCGGAAACAAATGTGTTCCGGTTCTTTCGTTTTGAATCTTATTATGAAGTTTATTTATGTTTCTTGCCATGGCAAGTAGTGTGCTTTCTGCAAGTACATTTGACGTTCCCTTGCTTAAATATCTTCGAAACTGCATATCCTACTTCAAAGCGCCAAAAGAGCCCTCTGCCTGTATACTCCGATTTGTTCTGAAAAGAATTCCTTCCTCGGAAAGAATCCGTTCCAAATCTTCTTTTCTTTGTTCCAAAAATGTTTTTGCAACCTGAAGCGTTTTTGTCCTTTCTTCTATAGGTGTTTTACAGTTGTTGCCTTTGATACATTCACTCTTATACGGACATCCGTTACAGTCCTCACATTTATAAATCGTTTTTTCACTTACATAGCCAGTTTTGCTTTTTACATGGCGGACACGTTCCCACTCTAACTTTTTTCCATTCCGGCAGATATAGCTATCCGCCGCAGAATCATACTCCAAGTTTTCAATTTTCCCAATATCATTTTTGTATTTACGAGTTTTAGAAATTTTGTAGTTGGCAGGTTTTATATAAGACAGCTGTCCATTTGATTCCAAAAACAGATAGTTTTCTTCACTTTCATATCCGGCATCTGCCGTTATGTTTTTATATTTGAATTTCAAATGTTCCTGAGCGTCTTTCAAAAATGGAATCAGGGTTGTAGTATTTGTAGGCTGTGGGCCGATAGTAAGCCATGTGATGTTATTCGGAATCTACACCATGTTGGAGATTGTAAGCTGGCTTCAGCTGTCCATTTCCCATAGCATCTTCCTTCATCCGCATAAATGTGGCATCGTGGTCTGTCTTGGAATAGCTGTTGCGTTTTCCACATATATGTATCTGATGATTATATTTTTTAAGCCGATCCAGGTAATCTTCTAGAGTCTCAATACTTTTTTGAAGTATTGAAGTTTTCAAGCTGTGCTGTAGGAGCAAGTTGGTTTCAGGGACAAGGAAGATGGAAAGGAAAAGGCTATACACCATCCGCAGGAGACTTTATCTTTTTTGATTGGAATAAGGATGGACAGGTGGACCATGTAGGGATTGTTGTGAAAGTAGCGAATGGACGAGTGAATACGATTGAAGGAAATACAAGCAATATGGTGGCAAGAAGAAGTTATCAATTGGGGGGAATAGTGATAGTGGGATATGGATATATATAAACTCTATTGACAGAATCTCCTCCTTGTTATATATTTATAACAATAAATGTTATAAATATATAACAAGGAGGAGATTAATATGAAAAAAAGAAGTAATCCGATATCCTATCTTGGATGGTTAGGAATAGTGGGAGTGATAGGTATTAATACAGGAGATTTTATGTTGCAATTGTTCTTGATATATTTCATATTTTTTACATATAGAAATATGCCAGCTGATGAATTATTTTGGTTGAATATAAGAAAATCAGCAACTAGAGCGTTTATATTGGAGATTATTTTAAATAGTGTGATGATTATTCTAATTACAATATTGGAAAAATATAATATATCTAGTGCGATAACTAGTGCGATAAGAATTTCAATTATCAGAGGATTTGGAATAATATTTTTAATAGCGCTTTTGTTTTTTATTGTAATGTTAGCATGGTACGGAAAACAAGAACGAAAGAGTGTTGAAGACATATATGATAATAACAAATATTAAAGAGTTTAGAGAACAAAATAAGATGAGTCAAACGGAGTTGGCTCAATTAGTTGGAGTGAGAAGAGAAACAATAGGTCATTTAGAAAATGGACACTATAATCCATCATTAGTGTTAGCAGCGAAAATTGCAAAAGTATTTAATGTCACAATTGAAGATATGTTTATAATTATAGATGAATAACCAGAATTATACATATTATACTAATTCAGAGAAAATATTATTAAAATGCTAAATTAGTAAAAGAACAGGGGAGGGGATTACCGTGAAAAAAGTTTTTTTTGGTGGTTTAAAAAATCATTGGAAAGATTATATACTTGTACTAATATGTGGTATATTCATGGTCACAATTATCTTTTTATCAAATTCTTTAAGTGATTGTTTACAGTGGATAATTGATGGACAGACAACAGGTAATGCGGAAGAAAGTTATAGCTTTTTTGATTTTTCAATAACTTACCTTCTTCTGGTTTTTATGATGATTCTGATTATTTTTTCGTATATACGAAAAAGATCTTATGATTATGTTTTGCTAGATGTAATGGGAATTCAGAAACGGCATAAGTACATATTTATTGGATGTGAATATTTAGGAATTGTTGTGATTTCTATATTAGGCGGAATATTGTTTGGGGCAATATTATCTGAAATTATAAAGATTGAACTGGAAAAAATCTTTGCAAATATAATTTTTACAGAGATAAATTATGGATTTTCGCCTTTCCGGATGACTATAATTATCGGTTTTTGTGTTTTCGGACTTTTGTTTATTGTGTTTGATGAAGCAATCTCTTGCTTGGGGATGGATTCTCTATTGTCTTGTGGGAAAAAAAGTGGAAAACCTGTAAAAACAAGACCTAAAGTGTTTATTCTAGGAATGACATTTATGTTTCTTGCGTATATTAGTTTATGGTTTTATTGGGGAAAAGTTTCAAAAGGGATACCGTTAATTTTGTTGAGTATTGGAATACTGTTGGGAATGATTTCTATAGGGGCATATTATTTGTGCTATCTAAGAAAAAAGGAAAATAAATATTATAAAAAAATTACATGGTTAGATAATTGGTATCATAGATTTTTTTATAATATTAATATGTCTTTTATAATTACTGAATTTATTATAGTTACATTATATGGGTTTTCTATAGTTATATTCGATAATATTCCGGTTAATGAACCACAGAATTATCCTTATGATGTAGTATGGATGGCAAGTGACAAAGATATAGCATTTATAGATGAACTGAAACAAAAGTATGAGATAAAAGTAAAAAAACAACCTTGTATTAGAGTGACAACAACTGATCAAGGGGAGCATATGGGAATTTCTGCTTCAGCATATGAAAAATGGACAAAAGAATCATTAGATTTGAAAGACAATGAAATATATGTTGTTTATCAGAGAGAAAGATCAGAAAGAAATTATTTGGGAATTGATTTTGGTACAAAGAAACCAAGAATTTATATGGGGGAAGCAAAGGATGATCTATGGCAGTATATAGCTGGAGTCCCTATGCCAAGTAACAAATTTGATACATCTTTTAATATTGTAGGAGAAGAAGAAAAAATTCTTACAGGCGTGTTTGGAAATAAAATTTCGGAACATATTATTGTGTTCTCAGATTCATATTATCAAAAGGTATGTAATAGGGTTGAGGGTCCCAACCTTATAGTTATGGTGCAGATACCGAAAAATTATGAGAAGGTTATTGAAGAAATATGTGCTTATACAAATGGGAGCGGAATCGTTTACGAGAAAAAAAATTTATTGTTACAAATAAGTAAAACAAAAATTATTAATGTATCGGCGGCAATTATTAATATATTCGTTCTTTTAATATGTTCCTTTTTTGTTTTAAGCATTAAGATGGAATGTGATTTCCCAGAACAGAAAGGAAAATATATATTTTATTCTCAAGGAGGCATGACGCATAGGAATATAAGAAAAAGTATTATGAAAGAAAGTTTTTGGACAGGAGGAATTCCAATTATATTTGGAGTAGTAATTTCAACTATTTTTATGGGGACAGAGGTATATTTAAAGAAATTATCGCTAGAATGGATCAAGCAATATGCGGTGAAATTAATGGGGACGATAACTGGAATTATATTTCTTTTTCTTTTTATTAGTATTTGTTTTGGAATTAGAAATATTATAAGAATTGAAAGAGAGGAGTAAAGATGAAGCCGGTAGAATATCAAAACATTTTAGCAGTAGATCATTTGGAAAAAGGTTATAATTATATATCGAGTAAGGGGGAAAAAGTGAGTTGTCCTGTATTAGAAAATATTTCTTTTCAGATAGAACACAAAGAATTTGTTGGTATTATGGGACGTTCAGGATGTGGAAAAACAACATTATTAAAAGTTCTAGGGATGCTTGATAAACCTGAAAAAGGAACGGTGTTTTATAAAGGAAAAGATACAAAAGAAATATATGGAACAGAACTGGCAAAAATCAGACGAACAGAACTTTCTTTTATTTTTCAGGACTTTTGTCTTATGGACAGTTTATCGATAAAAGATAATATTTTGCTTCCACGAATATTAGATGAAGCAGAAATAGAGGAAAGCAAGAAAATTTGTGAAAATCTAACAAAAAAATTTAATATTAATAAATTGCTAAATAAAAAACCATATGAGTTATCTGGTGGAGAAAAACAAAGGGTTGCCATTTGCAGAGCATTAATTAATAATCCTCAAATTATTTTAGCAGACGAACCTACTGGAAATTTGGATTCAAATTCTTCAGAAGTTGTAATGCGTACTTTGGAAAGCATAAATGGAGAAATGGGAAAAACAATTCTTTTGGTAACTCACGATCCTATGATTGCTAGTTTTTGTAAAAGGATTATCTTTTTAAAAGATGGACAAGTAATTGAAAATTTGAAAAGAGCTGATAATAAGGAGATGTTTTATCAAGAGATATTAAAGAGGATGAAAAATTTATAAAATAAGCAAAAGATAAGGGGGCTGTCGCTTTAACGATTAATAAATCGTGAAGCGGCAGCCCCTTTTTGTATTCTGTGCGTCCAGCGAAGCTGGACCACACTTGCCGGTGAAAGTCCGGTCACGGTAATCGCCAGTGAGCCGTGTAGCTAAACTCGGTGCGTTGTAGTAATACAGGGTGCTAAGCGAGTGGATAAAGTAACCTCGACAAGAGGAGCGAGCAATCATGCAGACCGTAACATTAAGTGAATTCTGCCGTATCGTTAAAAAAGGTCTCTGATAGGAGAGCAAAGAGAAGTTGAACCCTGGGAATATGGGCGAAAACCATGGAACGTGTGAAGAAACTGGAAAGCAGCACGGAAGAATCTCTCGGTATAGAGGAAGCGGTATGTATGAAAAGTGTGGTTCGGAACTGGAGAGACCCTACCCATCACCAAAAGGTAAAAAAGAAAGCGTATAAGCTTGGCGAAATCGTATTTCTGATGGGAGGGAGTCGGAGAGGAACATAGTACCGATAATGGCTGTGCAAGAAAACGCAGTTTATGGGAAGGTTCCTTACTTCATTCAAGTTTGTAGAGAGGGTAAGAGTGAGAGAATGTCATGCAGACTAATAACTCCAAAGAAAAAGTTCGACAACTTCAAAACAAACTATATCTGACAGCCAAGAAATGTGACAGCCGAAGATTTCATGCACTGTACGATAAGGTGTATCGGGATGATGTACTTTTCGAGGCATGGAAACGGGTAAAAGCTAACAAAGGTTCCAGTGGTGTAGATGGTATCAGAATCGAAGATATTGAAGCGATGGGAATTGAAAAATACCTGTCAGAAATCAAATCGGAACTGATGGATGGAAAGTATAAACCATCCCCAGTAAAGCGAGTTATGATATCAAAACCAGACGGAAGTGAAAGACCTCTTGGAATACCAACAGTCAAGGACAGAATTGTGCAAATGGCTACCAAGATAGCAATAGAGCCAGTATTCGAAGCTGACTTTAGAGATTGTTCCTATGGATTCCGACCGAAAAGAAGTGCCAAGCAAGCACTGGAAGTGGTAAGGAAAGCGTGTAACAACAAGGGCTATTATGTAGTAGACGCAGATATTGAGAAGTTCTTTGATAACGTAAACTAAGATAAGCTGATGAAACTGGTAGAGCAGAGAATATCAGACCGTAGGATATTGAAGCTGATAAGACAATGGTTAGTATCAGGAGTATTATGCGGAAATGCACTGACAATCTCTGAACTGGGAACAAGCCAAGGTTCAGTTATATCTCCGTTATTGGCAAACATCTACTTAAATACACTGGACAGACTGTGGGAAAAGTATGGACATACTCACGGTATTCTTGTAAGGTACGCAGATGATACAGTAATCATCTGCAAGAATAAGAAAAGTGCAAATCACGCACTGAACTTATTGCAGTACATCATGGCAAAACTGGATTTAAAGCTACACCCAGTAAAAACAAAGATTGTCAGCATGTGGGACGGAAAAGAGGGATTTGACTTTCTTGGAATGCACCACAGAAGAATGACAACGGAAACAAGCAAAGGACAATTGTATAAAGAAACTTATCAGTATCCGAGCAGGAAAGCTATGAAGAAAATGAAAGTAGAAATTAAAAGAAATGTAAACAGTCGAAGTCTGCTGATTGCAAAGGAAGAGGATTTAATAAAGAATCTAAATCCGAAAATCACAGGTTGGAAGAATTATTATTCCACCAAAACAAATGAGAAATGGATGCAGGCATTGGACTGGTACATTATCTGTACCTTTACAAGATGGTATAACAAGAAACACCAAAGGCGTAAACATATGTCAAGAGTGGGATTTGTTAGAAATAGCATTTACGAAAAAGGATTAAAGAAAATGGCTAGAGCATGACGTAATGCTGTAGAAAGAAGAATGTTGGAAAGCCGTGTGAGGGAGAACCTCATGCACGGTTTGATGAGGGGCGGATGAAATTTCTCATCCGCCTACTCTACTATATCTTGACTTATTGTTACTTTTCTACAGGAATATTTGTTGCCAGATAACTATGCGTTGGTTCAACATAAATAAAATAATAATCCAACATATGAAATCTGCGAAAAAGGAATTCAATTCCTTCTGTTTTTATTTTGCAATTCGCATCCAGCATGATCTCCATACAATCGCTATGTGGTGTAGCATAAATAGTTAGTGAATTTTTCGTAACCAACGGTTTTACGTAAAATGTGTCTGAGAGGTGCTCAAAACCATGCATTTGAACAGACCCCTCGTTAAGTAAAGAAAAATAATTTTTGTTCAGTGTGTGCACTCCTCGATTTTTATTTTGAAATTATGTGTTTTATTGTTGTTTGTCTTAATATAACATTTTCATGCATTAAAAAAAACAAAGATGAAAAAAATTATGCTACATTTTGTTGCAAAGGCGACAGGTAAATAATATTATTAATAAAATTATGACAAAATTTGAGATTTTGATGCTTGTGGGCATAAGGAAGATTAAGTATATATGTAATATCTTTTCTTACATACTATAAGTGAAGACAGAAATTCTGTGCGGAAATATATCAGGAAAGGAGAATAACATCGATTCCGCTATATTCTAAGATGTTAGGAAAAGAAGAAATGCATAAGAATACATTTAAACCTTTATGTATGCTTGCGGCGATTGCACTTGCATTTGGAATATCTACCTCCTCTGCACATGCAGCTGATACGGATCTTTCCATTACGCAAAAAATTGATAAAATTACCGGAAAAGAATCTCAGCAAAAATACACGATAAATTATACAGATGAAAATAAAAATACTGCATTAAAAATCGAATATGACAGAGGATTTTATGCAAAAGAGCTTAAAGTAGGTGATTGGGATAATTATACAGGTAAGATTAAGATTACTGCATATTCAAAAGATACAAAATCCCCAGTTATGACTACCGAAGCTGATGAGAATGCAACGGTTTCATTGGAAAATTACAGCAACATTGATTGGATTGAGATGAATCCGGCTAATGAGGCCGGAACTCAGGAAGATACGACCGAAACACATAATATCAAGGATGTTGATTTATCCGGTATAATCTATGCAGGAAAATCTGGTAAAACAGTGCAAGTAAAGGGAAGCGTTTGGCCAGATGATACTTGTTCTGGAAATGCAGTATGTGAAAAAGTGATTACGACAATCGCAAATGATTATACAGTTGCTTCTCCATATGTGCAGGTAAACCCTGATCAGGTCAATTATCTTGGCAGTACTGCTATGATGATCAAAAATTTACAGGGAAGTCTGAAAGCAGGACAGCTGAATTCTTATCATGTAACTTTCAATATTCCAGCGAGAATGTTTGTTGATTCTATCACATTGCCTAAATTTGATAATGCAAGCTATAAGCTTTATATCAATGGAAATCAGATGGATACACGTAATTCAAAAATCTATGTAAATGATAAAGCTGCAAATATCTCTATGGATATTACCCCAAGCGGTGATTTCTTCTCTCAGTCACAGGATATGGTGATTGATATGAGAAATACTGTAAATCAGTCTGGAGATAATAAAGTCAGCGTAAGTGTACTTGCAGTATGTGGAAATGGCTGCGAATTTAATACGGATAGTAATGCAGTTCCAATTAAATATCAGGAGCAGACAGTAACTCCAAGCGAGCCGGATATACCGGAAACTCCATCAGAGCCGGAACAGCCGGATACAGCGGAAACTCCAACTCTTCCAAATGCGACTGGAACAGATACGAAAAAGAATAACCATCAAACTACAGTGAAAAAGAATGATACAGTTACCAGCCTTGATTTGATTAAGGAGGATTCCGATGATACAAACACCAAAAAAGAAACAGTAGTTGATTTGTCTGGTGTTAATCTACAGAGTGCAAAAGCAACAAAGAACAGTATTAATACATTTTCGAATCCAAATGCAACAAAGAAAAGTACTTCACTAGCCGGTTTAAATTCTGAACGTATTCAGACAACTGATATTCAGGATTTTGAAAATTCAGAGGATGCAAACGATAATCAGGATATTAAAGATCAGGTAGCCTCAACAGATGATGGCATTACGGATGATTCATCCGGCAGTCATGAAAGTGCGGCACAAAAGGCAAAAGAAACCGTGTCGGACAATCGCGGAGTACAGTTAGGATTGATTATAGGAGGAATTCTATTTGCGGGAATTGTGATAGTAATCCTTGTATCGAGACGAATGGGGAAAGAAGAAATATCGGCTGTTACCACAAAAACAGAGATCTCCCAAACTGCAGAAGAGCAGGAAGATGGATCACTTGACCAGTCGAAAGAGCAACATGCAGATGATATAAAAGAGCCCAAACCATGAAATGGGAAATAATTTCACAGTTTGACAAAAAAGGGACCTGATATGAGGTCCTTTTTTAATGTATTCATTTCAGTAATATTATTTTTTGCAGAATTAGCAGCAGTTTCTGTCAAACTAATAATATAAGACAAAAAGGGGTGGTAAGATGCGTAAAAAGAAAATTCTCATAATTGTATTTATTCTGTTATGTGCACTAACTGGCATATCTGTAGGTCATTATTTCTGGAAAGAATCAAAGAAAATGACAGGTGTAGAATGGTTTGCAGAGCAGGAATCTTATGTAAAACAGATGGAAACATATACGGATTCCATGGATGATATCATGACGCTTTATTTGAATGGTACAATCACAAAAGATGATTTCCTGAATCATTTATCGGTAAAGCAGGATGAACTGAAGATTATGAAAGGGATGTACCAGAAAGAAAAAAAAGCACATCCGGTTAGAACCGGTACACATAATTATGCTACAAAAAAGGGCTGTGAGGCTGTAGAAAAATGTTATCAGGCATTTGACGATTTGATTTTAATGGCAGAAAAGAATGCAGACGATAAAAAAGCATTGGCTTATAAATATATCGCCGCGCATGAAACCTTGATCGATCATTTATCAGACTATATGGCATCTTATGAAACAGTAAGTGAGCAGTTGGAGGAAATTAAAGATGAGTAAATACATATGCGGAGCAGTCGTGGATATTGGTGTAGAACGTGAGAGTCAGGAAGACTATGTACAATACCGGGAATTTGGTGACAATTTATTTTGCGTAGTAGCAGATGGGGCCGGATCTCAGAAAGGGTTCTCACAGCCGGCAGTTATTGTAGTATCTGATATTTTGGAAACATTAACAGAGATTTATGAGGAGAATGAAGAGTTATTTTTGCATAACCCGGAATTCTTTATAAAACGTGCAATGCTTAGTGCGAATCGTGTACTTGGTGGATTCAAAATGGGAAACGAGGAAAGATATTATGGTTATGCAGCCAGTGTAACATGCTGTTTGTTCTGTCAGGATGGAACCTTTTATATGGGGCATACTGGGAATACAAGATTATATATTTTAAGAAACAGTATGCTGACGCAGATGACAAGGGATCAGACAAAGGCTGCGGAACTTCTCAATGATGGAAAAATTGATCTTGAAACTTATCATGTGCATCCAGACCGTCTGGTAATTACAGACGGGTTAGGGATTCTTTTAAAACCACACATCCAGACATTGCATGGAAAATTAAAAGAAAATGATATTGTATTGATGTCTTCGGATGGATTACATTATGCGATTCAGCCAGATGCAATGGCAGCTATTATTTTGGAGTCGAAAGACTGCATGGAGGCTTCAAAAAATCTGATAGATGCCTCCAAAAACATCATCAAATATCCGGATAATATGAGTGCCATGGTTATTTATAGAGAGAAGGAAGAGTAAAGGGCCGGAAACGGCTCTTTTATTTTACCGGAAATACAACACTCTATTTACAGATACATTTATGCGATGAGGGGAGGAAAAGAAGAAATCGCTGTATCAAATTTAATACAGGAGAAGAATTATGGAAAAAAATAATGCACAGGAAGAAATCATACATACTGTAAACGGACAGCTTCTAGTAGTTGCCTGCCCTGGCAGCGGTAAAACAACAACTTTGCTTCGGAGAATCCATTATATGATCAATGAAGCAAAAATTCCGGCACAGCAAATTTTAATGGTTACTTTTTCTTCGGCAGCAGCAAAGGAAATGAAAACCCGGTATCAGAAGAAATTTGGAATGGATGCGGTCACTTTTTCAACGATTCATTCTATGTGTATGTCTATCTTAAAAAAATTCGGAGGATATACGAAAGAATCCATCCTTTCTGATCCGAGAGAATATTTTTATGAAGTGTTGCGGAAACAGAAAGGAATTAACGATATCAATGAATTCATTACTGGTTTAATTACGGAGATATCTGTGATCAATAATAACAGTATTGATCTTAATTCCTATAAGCCGAAATGTACGAAAGACAAAAAACTTTTTCTGAAACTAATTAATGGTTATCAAGAATACAAAGAGGAATTCCACTTGATTGATTTTGATGATATGTTACAGAAAGCGTATGAAATTATGGTAAATGACAAAGAGTGTTTGGATTTCCTTAGAAACAAGTATCGTTATATCCAAGTGGATGAATATCAGGATACAAATTTGATTCAGAAAGATATTATTTACCTTCTTGCTGGTCAAGATGGGAATCTTGCGGTTGTTGGAGATGATGATCAGTCAATCTATGCATTCCGGGGAGCTAAACCAGAAATCATGTTGAATTTTCAAAAGGAATACCCGAAATCGAAGATGGTTAAAATGAGTACCAATTATCGATCTGGTAAAAAAATTATATCTGAAGCGGATCGAGTGATTAAATCGAATACCAACCGTTTTCAAAAAGATTTTATCGGGTTTAAGCCAGAAAATGGAGCAGTAGAGTATATTGTTACAGAAGAAAAGAAAGATGAAATTTTGAAGATATACAGCCGAATTAAGAAGTTGTTAAATGATGGTGAGAATCCAGCAGATATTGCTGTATTATTTAGAACTAACCGTCAGGCAGAAAAAATGGCTGCAATTTTATTCCGGAATCAGATACCTTTTCAATCCAATGAAAAAATTCAGAGCAAGTATGAACATTGGATGTTTCAGGATCTGCAGGCTTATTACAGACTTGCAAATAAGCATTTGGATAATAAAAGCAGTGATGCGAGAAGAGATCTGTCACGGGTTCTTAATCATCCTAACCGATATTTATTCGGATACGACTATATTGTTCATGGTTTAAATCGAAGAGCAATGAAAGCGACTGTTTACGCAAAGGAAAAGGAACCGTGGAAATTAAATGCAGCAGAAGGAAACATAGATCTGTTTTTTATGCTGCTGAAAAATCTGCGAGGGAAAAAACCATCTGATTTTTTAAGATCCTTGTATAGCATAGGCAAATATAAGAAATATCTGGAAGATTATGCGGATTTCCGAAACATGGAAGTAAGGGATTTGTCTTCAATCTGGAAAGAATACCAGCATGATGCTTCTACCTATAATGATTGGGTAGAATGGGGAAAATATATCGTAAAATACAATAAGGAACTCAAAGAAACCCTTAAGAACAAGGATGGCATTATGCTTTCCACTATGCATGGTTCAAAAGGACTGGAATGGAAACATGTATTCATCATTGATTGTGTGGAAGGGGTATGCCCTTCTCCAAAAGCTGAGACAGCGGAAGAACTGGAAGAGGAGCGCAGATTGTTTTATGTCGCAATGACACGTGCAAAAGAGCATCTTTATCTGTGTTATTATAAAGCAGAAGAAGGAAAAACAGTTGTTGCTTCTCCGTACATCATGTAAGAAGAAAACCTGTCGGAATTAATCCGGCAGGCTTTCTTTTCTCTTTTTTTCACATGCTTCCATATATTTCTGTAAGGTTTCACTATCTATATGATCTAATGCTTCCTGGGACAAGACTTGCATTAAGATCAGTGTGGTGAAATATAAAGATGTATTTCCTGTATCTTTTGAGTTTTTTTCAACTTCCTCCATAAACTTTGCAACCATACGCTTTGCAGCGGCCGTTTCTTTTCGGTCAAGAGGAATTTCAATTCCATTCACTCGGTATTTCATCGATAAATAAACGAGAGTACTCCATAAAAATAAAAGGAGATTCTTCGTTCCCGCATAAGGAAAGCGGGCCTCCTTTCTCAAATTTTGCATTATTTATTTTGCTTTCCGCTTTTTCCCTTAGTTCTCTTCTTTTTGGCATGGATTGGTTCTTTAGTTTCTACTTCGTGTTCGGAAGAGACCTCATTCCTTTTTTTTATAATATCTTTTTGTTCTTTTAACAACATTTTGAAACGTTCATAGCGGTAACATAATTCATTTTTTTGATTATCTGGCAATGCTGCATGCAAAAAATCGATAGGATACTCGAATATCGAATGGCATGGAGCATTCAAACGCGCGTTTCTTAGAAATCGTGTTACTTTTGGCCTGTTACAAAAAAATGCATATAAATCTTCAATATTATGTGAGGGCATCTCCTGATTAATGGCATATAATAGACAGATACAGGCATTTACTTCGCCATCTGCTTCTAAGAAGAATTTTTTAGGATATTTTATCAGTTTATCACTTAATACTTTTTGATAAACATTTAAAACAAGATCATGTCTGGAAATATGAATTTGTTCCGGATAAACCATCCAGGCAACACTGAATAGATCCTGGTCAATATTAATCTCTGGCGGATATTCCAATTTCCTTAATGGCCTCATCAAATGTAGCTTTTGAATGATATCCATCGTAAGATAATCTCTGGCCATTTCCGGTGTCCATTCCAATAGATTTTCAAAAACATATTGAAACAACTCTTTAATATCTTTTTGTGAAGCATTCTGCCCTATATAGGTTGCAGAAAAGTCCTTTCTCTTTTTAAGGAGTATATCTTCATACTCCATAAGAAGTCCCATATTTTGCATCGGTTTTCTCCTTTCCTTTTAGCATCCTAAAGATAGTATGTCAGAAAATTTTCCAATCTTTTTTTTCTGGACAAAAAATATTTCCTTTATTATCTGTCACTCTAACATTGAATAAAAATGGAAAGGAGTGGTTGCTATGAAAAAATTGGTAGTCATGAGTTTATTGACGCTATCGATGGTTGCTGGAAGTTTCAGTTACGTTTGCGCTGTATCATTGAACCATACATCTGAAATAGCTGTACAGTCTGCTGCAGACAATACAGATACACCTCAAATAGAAAATCAGATCACGAATGCAGATGAAAAGGCAAATGAAATGATTAAATCAATAGAGAATACGTTATCCTCAAGTTTGGATGATATCAGCAGTGATTCAACTACAGATAACGGTTTAGATTCTATATTTGGCAGTTTGTTTGGAGATAGTACAGATCAGATGTTTTCAGAAATGAACCAGAAATTGCAAAATGGAGAGCGGATTTCATTCTCTGAACTGTTTAAAAATTACAGCCCACTGCAGTTGGATTCAAGCAGTTTATTTGATATGTCGGATATGGGATCCCTTTTTGACAGTAGTAACAATGATATGAGCATCACAAATTTAAAATATGCAGTAACGGCTTCAAACATGGAAACAACCTATGCAGAATCTGATTTAAGTGGTCAGTCAGGAAACTGTATGGATCTGTTTAACAGTACATATGGTGATATTGCAAATCAGATGCAACTAAAAACACCAAAAATTCCAGAAAGCTTTAATGTAAACTCGATGTTATCCAGCGAGGCAGATTCCATTCAGAAAGCATATTCCAGTGCTACGAACTCAGCAGCATTTAGCAGTGTAAAGAACAATATCAGTATCAGTAACATTTTTTCAAAGGCACAGAGCGGAGTGAGCAGTAAAAGTCTTGCTTCTTCCGCTACGTTAAAGAGCATGCTGTCACAGACATCCGGTTCCAACAAATCATCTGTCTTAAGTGAATACAATAAGCGGAAAGACTGGCTGAGTGATAAGAACAGTTCAATTAAACAAAATACCAGAAAATATCAGTTACAGCAGAAATTAGCAGTCAATGATGCAGATCAGAGCATTATTGAAGCTAAAAAGAAAACAGAACGAAAGCAGACAGAAAAGGAAGTTAGGGAAGAAGAACGAAAGAAAGGTATTGTGAATTTCAAAAACTAATTTCGGTTATTACCTATTCTTGTAATATGATGTAAGAACATGATAAAATATAAATGTAAGAGTTTATTTCATTTTATATCGTCCACTCTATTATTGAACAATATCAATGAAGAATGGAGGAAAATGAATGTTAAAAATTCTTCTCAAAACACTGTTAAAAAATATGAAGAATTAACTTTTACGGATGATTTTATGTTCTGTAAGGTAATGCAGAATAACCCGGATCTTTGTAAGCATCTAATTGAGCTTATCATTGGCAAAAAGATTACAATCATTACATATCCGGATACGCAAAAGGCAATTGAAATCACAGCAGACGGAAAAGGAATTCGCATGGATGTATACGTAGAAGGTGATGAGGGCACAATCTACGATATCGAAATGCAAACCTTGATGTTATCAAACCTCAACAAACGTGCAAGATATTATCAGGGAATGATTGACCTCAATACCATTGAACGTGGTGCGGATTATAAGGAATTGAGAAAAACATATATAATTTTTCTTTGTAAATTTGATCCGTTTGGACAGGCTCGAATTAAATACACATTAATGCAGACTTGTCAGGAGGATTATAGGATTAACCTTGGTGATGATGCATATATTATTTACATTAATCCGTTTGGTATGAAAGAAAATCCAACAGAAGATATGATTGCTCTGATGAGTTATCTTAGAGGTGAGATGATTAAGCGAAACTCATTTATTGAGGACCTGGATGCAGCGGTTAAACGCGCCAGGGAAAAAGAAGATTGGAAGGTGGAATATATGGCACTTTCGTTAAAATTTCAAGATGCTATGGAAGAAGGACGTGCGGAAGGACGTGCAGAAATGCAACAGAACATTGTAATTAAATTACTTTCCGCAAATCAGTTTTCGGACAAAGAAATTTGTTCGATTGTTGATATTTCAGAAGAAAAATTGGAAGAATACAAAAAAATGTATATGGACTAAAAGGAAGAAAAATAGCATTCATGACGCAGCCCGGAGAAAAATCTCCGGGCTTTTGCAATAGAAACAAGTGAATTGCACTTCTTCTTAACTATTAATGCAGGATATGGATAAGGAGAATGTTTATGCAGGCATCCAGTCCGTTAACCATTTTTCATAAGTAATAGACCAAAGTCGTCGTTGTTTTTTTCCTTTATATGTACGATAACGCCATTCGATTTGTTCAGCTCTTGCTGAAGAAGATATTTGCTGAGGATGTATTTGAAAAGACGGTTCAGCAAAAGTCGGTACAGCATAAATTGCAAGTAAGAGTGCTGTGCTTGATATGCAGGTAAAAAGAAATTTTTTTAGTTTCATAATTAATTGCTCCCTTCTATGATTTCATATTTTGAATATTCTTTTGAATAAGCCTCTTTTTGTGTCAGATTTTTATAGAATGTACCATCAATATATAATTCGTAGTTATTTTCACTGGTATGTAAAATTAAAGTAGGACCTTGTTCAGTAGTCGTCTTTGTGGCCGGTTGTAAGATAATAAAATAAGAACTGGAAAATAACAAAAAAGAAATACTGTAACATAGTAAAGCTTTTGCTTTGGTTAAACGATTAGTGCTTAAAATTATTTCAAAACGTTGACGGGTTAAGGAATAAGCCGAACGATTTACAAACGAAGCAGTTAGATGACCCTTGGAATTAGGAGGGTGAGTTTGGTGCTTTAATATTGATAATATTGTTTCTAAATACTTATTTTGCATTTCTATAGAATAATCTTGTGTCAATATTCCATCACAGCGCAATTCTAACATTTGATCAATATCTTTACGTAATATGTACATGATGGGATTCCACCAAAATAGAGCAGTTAAAAACAATAAAAAAATTTTTATAAAAGTATCATGTAACTTTATGTGTAGAACTTCATGATCTAAAATGAACTTCCATTCATCGGAAGAAAGATCATAATTTGGAAAATATATATGACATTTAAAAAATCCCCATACTAGAGGAACATCAATTTCAGAAGAAACTTTAATGACTATTTTGATGTTTGTGTAATTAGAACATAAAGTTTCAATATCTGGAGAAGATATATAATTTAAATGATTTAATTTATATATTTCAAGTAAGGAAGAATATAGATAATAAAATAACAATGATAAAGTGCCGATTCCCCATACTAATAAAAGTAATTGGTAGACAAATAGCCGATTCCCAATTTTGAAAAATAGAAATTTTTTTACAGGTTGATATATATGATGAATGTTAATTATCTTTGCATTATGCAAATCTATAGGTAATATCAAACGAATGACAGCAAGTAAGGAGGATAATAAAAGTAAATTTATTCCATGCTTTACGATGAAATCAGTTTTTTTTCGATATAAAATTATAACGATAGCAGCCAAGTTAAATAAAATAATGCTACTAAGAAATGAAAAAATACTGACGTTAAAAATTCTCATATATTATTTCCTCAATTTAATTAAATTTTCCAATTCGTCCAGTTCGGAATCTGAAAATACGCCTTCTTGTACTAACTGTGAAACTATTTTATAAGGTTCCACTTTTTGGGTGATATGAATTAATAAATTTGAAAAATATGAACGCCCCTTTGATGTTGGAGCAAATGTACGTCCGAACCCTTTACCAGTGCGGACGAAACCGGCTTCGTAAATCACTTCTTTTTTCAACAAACTATTTAGTAAAATATGGATTGAACCATCCTTCCAAGGTTTGTCTGCTGATGCGTGATCTAAAATTTCAGATTTAGACAAAGGTTTGTCAGCCTCTAATAATATTTCCAAGAGATTGGATTCACTTTTGGTTAATTCCATAAAAAAACCTCCTTTTCGTACTTTATTATATAATAAAAAATGAATTATTGCAATAATTGAAAAGGAATGATGAAAATATCAACTAATAATATTGACATTTTTAGAATGAAAATGTATAGTTTGTATATAAAACAACGTGTAAAAAAGAAAAAATAGTGTTAATTGATGATGGATTTGACTTTTGACAAAAAAATATAGTGAATTATGACGATAAAACTGGAAATAATTATAAATCATATTAAGAAATTGTTCGAGGAAATTTAGTGTTTTCCAAATACCCATTTTGTAATTAATTTTGAAGATAAAATTATTTCAAGGATTATACTAGCTGTTAATGTTACATTATTACAAAATATCAAATCAGGAAAGATAAGAGGGGATGAGAAAAATGAGAGAAAGTGGTCCGTTTATCCATTTGTTTAAAACGTCTTTGGGGTATTACGTATATGATGTAAATACAGGACAAGTTTTGAAAATAGATAAAGGCGTTTATGACTATTTAAAGAATGCAGGAAGAGAAGTTGATGAATTATCTTTGGAAAAAGTAAATCTTCTTAAAAAAGAGGGATTTTTGAAAAGTAATAGAGTGAAAATCACAGAACATCCGTATACTCTATTGTTGCCAGATGCACTTCAAACTCGGGTATGTAATTTGATTTTACAAGTAACACAAAATTGTAATCTTAGATGCGAGTATTGTATATATTCAGGTAATTATGATACTCGTAAGCATTCAAATAATCGAATGTCATTTGAAATTGCGAAGAAATCTATAGATTTTTTAATTGAACATTCAAAAAAACGCCATAAAATTTATATAGGATTTTATGGCGGAGAACCATTATTGGAATTTTCGCTAATAAAAAAATGTATCGAATACATTGAAAAAGTAGCAGTTGGAAAAGAAATAGGATATGTAATGACAACAAATGCTACGCTTTTTACTGACGAAATTATTGACTATATTGTGAAACATAAATTTAAGCTTACAATTAGTGTAGATGGACCTAGGGAGATTCACAATCGTAGTAGAATATTTGCAAATCGGGAAGAAGGATCATATGACATAATGATTAAGAATGTTGAGAAAATCCATTTGAAATATCCAAAATATTATCAAGAATGTGTGAAATTTAATACCGTAGTATTAACAGATGATGGATTCTCGTGCTTGGAAAATTATTTCCGTGGAGATGAATTATTTGCTGATGCATATTTTTCATCAAGTACAGTTAGTACAGCATATTCAAAAAAGGATAAGAAAGTTAATTATGAAATTGGAGATAAATTTATTCAAGAACAGCAGTATGAATTGTTTAAACTTTTTTTAGGAAAGCTTGAAAAATTAGATTTAAAGTATACTTCTGTTTTATTGAATGGTTACTTTTCATATCTTAAAAGATTGGAAACCTCAAGGGGACAGAATGGAAGGATGGCATTGCCAGAAAAATGGCATAGAGGAGGTCCGTGCATTCCAGGAGTAACGAGAATGTTTGTGACAACAGAAGGTAAAATTTTGCCTTGTGAACGGGTATGCGAAATTGCAGATATTTCTCATATAGGAGATGTTGAGAAAGGAATAGATATAAATAAAGCTCAAAATATACTTAATATTGAAAAGTTTACAGAAGACAAATGTCATGAGTGTTGGGCATATTCAGAATGTACAACTTGTCTTCAGTGTTGTGATAGCAATGCTGATACGATTCGGCCGAATATATTAAAACGTTGTAAACAGGTTAAAAATACTCTTGAAGATGCTTTAAAAGATAATGCGGTATTAAGTGAACTAGGATATGATTTTGAGTCTGATTCTATGATTGGTAACCCAGAACGAATTTTGGATGAGGAGTTGTATGATGTATAATATAATTATTTTTCCTTATGATGACACGCTTAATAGTATATTATCTTATATAGATGAAAATGTTTATGATGTAAAGGGGCTTGTTAGTCCATGTGGGTGGGGATATTGTGCAAATGAAATTAAAATCGGGCGAAAAAATTTAAAAGTATATGGAAATATTGATCAAGTAAAAGAAAATTATAATAGTATATGTATTGTAAATAGTCGTTATGATTTGGACTTTGAAAAATATATATTGCCAGTGTTAAAAGAATGTAAAGAAAAAAATTTAGATGTAATTTTATGTAGAGATCTTTTAAAAGAAGAAATTAAATTTGTGAAGCAATATATTAAAGAAAATAAACTACATATCATACATGAAAAATACGATGTATCGAAATTTCAGGATGAAATATACGATATAAATACGCCAGTAGTTTTTATTGTGGACATGTTAACAGAGATGCATTCTGAAAATGTATCTTCAGAAGTTTATATCGAATTAGAAAAAAGAGGCTATAAGACATACTTACTTTCAGCGAAAAAAGAAAAGAAACTTATAAATTCTGTAGATGTTATTCCAGAGATTGTTATTAATAATAAAGGATATAACCGGGAAAAAATTTTAAAATTTAATCATTATATAAAACAAGTGGAAATTATAGAACATCCGGATTTAATTATTGTTGAAGCGCCAGGTAACTTATTGGAAATTAGTAAAATGGTAACAGGAGATTTCGGAAGTGGTGCATATATAATATCACGTGGTATTTCATTAGATTATGTCATTTGTAATATGCCGTATTTTTCTGGATTTTCTGAAAAATGCGATGATTTAGGACAATGTATAGAGGCCAGAATAGAGGCAGAAGTAGATGCATATAACATTACATCTCAATATTTGGATTTGGCAGATGCTGAAGAAAATGGCGTGATAGAATATATGGATGTTTCAAGAGATTTAATTGTGGACGAAATAAAAAATAATGAAAAAATATATTACTTACAAGAGAAAATGGAAATATCAAGAGTTGTTGATGATATTATAAAGAAATTAGAAAGTTATGCAGAAATCGAATTAATATAAAAGAGGTGTAGAATGGAAATAGAAAAAAAATTAGAGGATATTTTTAGATATGTTGGAATTGATTTTGGAGTTAATGAAAAATTAAGAGGAGAAAATTTATTGGGGATAAAAATAGGGCTAAAGGCAAGGGATTTGCTGATAATATATTTGAAAATTGAAAAAATGTTTAAAATAAAAATTCCAGAAAAAGCAATTGTGAATGGAGAATTTAATACCTATTGGAGCATTCTTAATATCATTAAGAATGAAAAAGGGATTAAATAATATTCTGAGAAAGGAGGAAATGTCATGAGTAAGTTAGGAAAAAGAAGTAGAATGAAAATGAGCTCTCTGATTGTTGCAAGAGCATGCTACTGCACAGCTTTATGTTCTTGCTCTAAATCACCAAAAGCTTTATGGGAAGTTGGTGATGCTATGGTTTACATGACGGGTGGCGGCGATGGGACTTCATAATAATTAAATATGAAGGAACAGATTCGGAGTATAAATTCTTTTATACTCCGAATTTTAATAATAATTAAATGGAGAAATATATTTTATGAAAAAAAGGAATATTAAAAAATTTGTGTCACTGTTTCTTTATATATTCTCAATAATTGTAATGTGGTTACCAATTTACCAGATAGAGGGGAAGAAGTATACCTTTTATAGTGGATATCTTTATATGAGCGGATCTGGTATAAAAGGAAAATTTATAGATGAGATTCTGGCGTTGAATGGTGGAAAGATGGCATTAAAAATAGGTGTCATTGTTATGTTTCTATATCTGATTTCAAGTGCATTTTACATTCTCTCAGTACTATTAAAAAAGAACTGGCATTTAAATATTTTGTCATTGGTTTTTGCATTCCTTTTTATGTTTATATGTTTAGAAACAATGAGCCAGATTTTAGATAACATTTTAGGACTTGTTGCTTTAGCTGGGCCAGCTTTTTTGTGTGCTGTAGAGCTTTTATTTATCAAAATGATAGATGTATGGGATGAGTCATTAAAAGCTGCGAATGAAAGTATGGAAAAAGAACAGCGGAGAAAGGAAGAAGAGAAGAGACGGCTTTATTTTCCGGGAAAATATCCAAAAGAATTTTATCGCATCACATGGAAGAACTTTAAATATGATTTGAGAGAGTATGTACTTTTATTGGGGTGCAGCAGTGTGATAGCAACAGTTTCTTTTTCTGGAATTGCTTGTTATCAGATGATGACAAATATACACCGGACGGAGAATTTTTTGATTGGTCAGGGACTAGGGCGAATTTTATGGAATGCAATGATTCCAATAACCATTTGTGCCATGTGTTTGATGGTATATATTATGATTTTTTATCTGCAGAGATGGATGGAAAGTTATAGCCTTTTTAGGACGCTGGGAATTCGAAAGAAAGCGTTATATACGATTTTACTATTAGAAATCTTATTTTGTTTTTTGTGTTCAGTGCTGTGTGGAATGGTGACGGGAAATATATTGGTCATTTTATTGAAACAATTAATGCACCATGTATTAGGAACACATGTTATGCTTGAAAATGTTACAGGAAAGACATACCTTTTAATGTTTTTGGTGATGGTATTTGTCTATGTAGCTGCAATTATGGCAAGCAGAGATATTTTGCAGGAGTTTAATTTGAATTATTTATCAAATCGCAGAATTCAGAGAGAAAAACCTCCTGAAAAAGGACTGAAAATAAGGGTAACTATTGGAGGCGGGCTTATAATAGCAAGCATTTGCTTATATGCACAATTAGTTCGGCATGAGAGCATTTATTTACTGGCGATGTGTTTTATGGGATGTTTTTTGGTTGTGCGCTATGGCGGAGCGATATATTTAAAGAACGAAAAAAAAGGAAAAAATTATCTCAAAAATTTGATGAACCATAATCAGTTATATTATAAATCGAAAACAACGGCCTGGTATTTGATTGTACTGATAATCTTATATACGTATACCATGTTTTATTGCTCATTTCAGATTATTTCTGTCAAAATTGCAGAGAAACCAGAAACATTATTCCCTTATAATTACGTATGTATAGCGGATAGCAATGATGATGAAATTTTTGATAAAATCAAGAAAAAATATGGAGCGGAAATATTCTCATATCCGATGGTTCGTGTGGCAAATGTAGATAAAACAGAAAGAATGGAAGGAAGGGGAGAAAGAAGGGCACAAGGACAACAGATTGGTATTTCAGAAACGACATATCACAAGCTTAAAAAAAATATTGTAAAGAATTATGAGACCAGGGATCTGCAATTAGATAAAGATGGCGAAAAGGTATATGTTGTGCACCAGCAAGATCGGTCTATAAAAGCACAACCAATAGACTGGACATATGGATCCAGAAAGCCATTTTTACATATAGGTTTGCCTTGTGCAAGTTATGTACCGGAGTCACCGAGCAAGGCATTTACGCAACGAAAAATAGCTGGAGAAGAAATCGGAAGTTTAATTGGTTGTTTTCGGCAGGGCGTTTTGGAAAATATAGTGGTTTTTTCTGATGAATATTTTAAAAAAGCAGAAGGAATGTGGAAGTATACAAATATATATACAGGAAATTTTATTAAAAATAAAAAAGAGCGAATAGAAGGGGTAACAATCTACCAAGGTCCAACCCAGTTAGTTCTATTAAACGTGGATGAAAAAGATTATAAAGCCATAGAAAAGGAAATGAAATCTTTTGAAAAGCACCATACATATGAAAAACAATTTGATGGAGAAGTTAGTTGCTATTATTCGAAAAAAGCAGCAGTTTTTGATATGAAAACTGAACGGATAATGAAACAGATTGTTAATATTCTGATTATGGTGGTTGTGATGATGACGAGCATGTTCTTATTATATGTGAAAGTAACATCAGAATTAAAAGAGAAAAAAGAAAGAGCAAGATTTCTGAGATGTATGGGAATGCAAAGGAAAGAAAGAATCCGTATGTTGAAAAAAGAAATATCTTTGTTTTATTGGCTGCCAACGCTGTCAGCTATCTGCCTGACATTGTGTTTTACGATTGTGACTTTCCGTGTAAGAATGTATTCGCAGAAAATAGCATTGGAATATATTAAAAATGCAGTATGGTTATGGAGTGGATGGATAATCATTCAGAGAATATTTGTCTGGGTTTTAACAAAGTGGTATGTTCGGAAAGTTGAGGGAAAAGATGAGAGATAATGCAGCAAAACAAAATGAGATAATCAGAGTGGAAAAACTTGTAAGAAATTATGGGAAATCGAATACGTCACAAGAAGATGAAGCAATTGTTAAAGTGCTGAAGGAATTAAATTTTAACGTGGAGAAGCAAGAATTTGTAGGAATCATGGGAAAATCAGGATGTGGGAAAACGACTCTTTTAAAGGTGTTGGGACTTATTGATAAACCGACGAAAGGGAACGTGTTTTTCGAGGGGAAAGATACAGAAAAATTGTGGGAAGACGAATTGGCAGATATTCGAAGACAGAAAATAGGATTTGTTTTTCAAGATTTTTATCTTTTAAATAGTTTGTCAGTGCGTGAAAATATTATGCTGCCAATGGTACTGGATAAACAAAGCAGTGAAAAATGTATGGAAAACGGAGAAAAATTTGCAAATCTTTTAGGATTGAATCGTTTGTTAGAAAAATATCCAAATGAATTGTCTGGTGGTGAAAAACAGAGAGTGTCAATTAGCCGGGCACTTATTAATAATCCGGATTTAATTTTAGCGGATGAGCCGACTGGAAATCTGGATTCAAAAACAGGAAAACTTGTTATAGAAGAGCTTGAAAACATTAATCAAAATATGGGAAAGACAATAATAATGGTTACACATGATCCGCAAATGGCAAGTTATTGTACGAGAGTGATATTTTTAAAAGATGGGATGATTTTAAAAGATTTGAGAAAGAATGAAACAAGGGGGAATTTTTATACACGAATAGTAGATGAAATGCAAAATTTATAAGAATAGTGGTATGAAAGAAATTTTGTTGTTGAATGTTTTGTTTAAGCTGTAAACATATGGAAAAAGTTTTTTGGGGGAGGGGGAGAGTAATGAAAAAAATAATTAAAAAAAATACAGTGATTTTAATTGTTTTTTGCTATCTGATTTTGATAGGTATTTCCTTTCTTAGGCCGATGATCTTAAAAGTGATAATGGATGAAGGGATTATTAAAAAAAATATAAGGTTGATAATATATTTGAGTCTATCACTAACTGCACTGATATCTATAGAGGAAGTAACTAGTATTTTGCAGACCAAATTATTTGCAGATTTTCAAAATAAATTTGTATTAAGTCTATACATAAAAGTTGGACAAATCTTATATCGAGCTAAGCAGGATTATTTTACCAATAATAGTTCTACAGAAATTATCAATAAGTTGTCTACGGATATTAACAGTGTAAGTACACTCATGGATAGTAATATCATGTATGTGTTAGGTTACGTTTTGCAAATTATAAGTGGAGTAATTGGACTTTTTGTTATTAATTGGAAACTTGCATTTTTAATAATTATTGTTGTACCTATAAAATATTTATTAATTAAATTTTTTTCAGAAAAAGCCCAAAAGTTATTTGAAAAAGAAATTGATTTGTCATCAAAGTTTTCTGCATGGTTTGGTGATATTATTAATGGAATTCGAGAGGTGAAGTTGTGGAATTTATACGAAGAAAAACAAAAGAATTTAATAACAAAACAAAAGGAAATTCTATTAATAAATAAAAAATGTAAGAGTATACAAGCGTATAATATGTCGACTGATTCAGCTATTAAAGGATTAATTACAGCATTTCTTTATGGAATAGGAGGATATTTAATTTGTAAAAGTGAACTTACATTAGGGAGTCTTACGGCTTTCATTACTTATAGTAATTATGTAATTAATCCTCTTTCCGTAGTAATGAATTTAAAATTTATATTTGCACAAATAAAACCGTCAGCAGATAGGTTGAGAAACTTTTTTAAAACAGATATGGAACAAACAAAAGGAAACGATATTTGTCAATTAAAAAAACAAATAAGTTTTGAAAATGTATCATTTTGTTATGATAATGGGAAAATGGTATTAGAAAATATAAATTTAAAAATAGAAAAAGGAGAAAAAATTGCTATTATTGGTGATAACGGTAGCGGAAAATCTACATTAATTTCAATGTTATTAAGATTCATTGAACCACAAAAAGGACATATTTATATAGATGGAGTTGATGTGAAAAAATATGATATGGATCAATATAGAAACTTATTTAGTGTAGTAGAACAACATACATATTTATTTGAAGATACGCTATGGAACAATATTGTCATGGGGAAAAATGTATTAAAAGAGGAAATGAACGAGTCTATAAAGAATATGAATATGCAAGAATTTATAACTAAATTGCCGGGAGGATATGATTACAAGATACAAAAAAATGGAGAAAATTTTTCTGGTGGAGAACGTCAAAAAATAAGTTTGCTTAGAGCTATTGTTAAAAACTCTTCGATATTAATATTGGATGAAGCAACATCTAATATTGATGAAAAATTCGATGAATTTTTATATCAGTATATTCTTAGAGAGTTTTCTGATAAAACGATTATTATAATTACACATAATAAAAAACATTTAAAGTGGATGGATAAAACTTATTTTATCCAAAATGGTTCAATAGAAGAATATAATGCATTGTAAAAAATTGAAGTATTTATTAAAATATAGAGTATCCTTATTAACGCATTTATATAAGAAATTATGTTGTGTATTATGTAGTTTTGAAGACGTTATGGAAGTTGGACGATTAATATATGAGTAAGAGATACCGAATGTCTTTTATAGTGAAGATAAAATTGCAGTTGATAGTAAATTGGTATAAAACAGAGATTATAGGATGGCGAAAGCCATCCTTTTTGCGTGACTCCTTGAGAGAATGCCTTCGGTATAATAACAATATATTGGAAGAGCTTCTTATAAAATACAGACGAAAAATAGTCAATATAATGGAAATCTTTTATTGCTAACTTCCTGAATATTCTTGTCGTCCTAAGAAACCATGATTCCGGCGTTGTGGAAACCACAATTCAGACACGGAAACCACCTTTGATTGGCTTGACTGCATTTAATAAGAAACAGAGCCAATGTCAAGCCCAGAGCCGCTTTGCGAGGCGTTAGCCGGCTTTACATTGATGAAATTTCTTGTATTCTACATACTTACCAATCGGTTTCCTAATCACCGGACAGCAAGGTCATCTAAGCCGGAATATTCACTTCCCATGTTTTTCCTACTCAACGCCATCATAAGTGTATATTTCGTTCCAAGTGAACCACTTGCATGGTCAAACTGAGCCAGTCCCACGGAGGATGAGAGCCACCCTCACGGAGACTGAGCCAATGCTATTTGATGTTAATTATCAGACGACTGTCTGTTAATTATAAATACAACTGAATAAATCATAGGCATAGTAATCGTCTGGTAACACAATGCGGTTTTCTTCCAAAAGCTTTTTCAGGAAATCAACCTGACGCTGGAGAGATTCTATGAGAAAGAAACAGAATTGTATTTTGTCCAGAGCGGCGGCGAAAAAAGAAATTCTGACATACTATACTCAGGAAGGAAGTGATAATTTTGAAAGAGATTAAATGTACCTATGAAGTGTATGAAAAGTATTGTAAAGCATTTCAGGAAATGAAAGATAAAGCTGGAAGCTATACACCAACGGGAAACGAAATTTACCAAAGAATCTATCCGGAATTGGAAAAATACATATTATTTCTTTTATGGATAGAAATGACGGGATATGATACAGAAGAAAATAAGAAGAACCGTCAAATTATTTGCACCATCTTAAAAGAAGAATTAAAACTTGTTGAGAAGGAGGAACTGGAAGAGGAATGATAACAATTTTCGCAGAAAAACCGGATGTTGGAACGAAAATAGCTGCTGCCCTGGATGCAATTGTATTATCTTCCGGTGATAGGGTAGATTTTGATCATATACAGAAATATGAAAAACAGATCAAAGCACAGAGGGCAAAACAAGGATATTTCAAAATCTGCCATAATGGTGAAGAAACCTATGTCACTTGGGGAATCGGACATTTATGTGAATTGAAGCAGGCCCAGGATTATAATAAAGAATATAAACAATGGAAAAATATTCCACTTCCTTTTATCCCGGAATCCTATGAACTGAAATGTTCAAAGGGTATGGAAAAACAATTACGGTTAATAAAAAATATTTTTGATCATTCCGATCTGATCATTTGTGCGACTGATGATGACAGGGAGGGAGATCTTATCTTTGATTATATCTATCGTTATTTGAACTGCAGCGTTCCTTTCAAGCGTGCTTTATTTAATCAGCAGTCCAAAGAAGAATGGCAGAAAGCATTTAGAAAAGAAAATCTTGTAGATGGAATCAAAAGGAAGCCTGTTATAGAAGCGGGAAGAGGACGCAGTGCCGGAGATTTTGTGGTAGGAGCCAACCTTACGACTGCTATGACGTTGAAATTTCCAGGAAACAATGTATTAAGTGTAGGAAGAGTCCAGACAGCTGTATTATCCATGCTTGTTGCAAGAGAATTAGAAATACAGAATTTCAAGCCGAAAGATTATTGGGTGGTAAAAGGGAAATTTAATTCGGAGCATGGAAGTTATGAAGGAACGCATGTTGTAAAGAAATTTGATAAGGAGTCTGATGCAGATGAGATTTTGAGAAAATTATCGGCGGATACAGGTCCAGCCATAGTGAAGTCTATAAAAGAAAAATCATTCTGGAGAGAAAAGCCGTATCTATACAGTTTGCAGGGATTACAGATGGATGCGAATAAAGTCTATGGATTTTCTCTGCAGCATACGTTAGATCTGGCTCAATCGCTTTATGAAAAAGGATTTACTACATACCCGCGTACTGACAGTAGCCATTTAACCGATGATATGGGTCCGGAAATGAAGAAAGTAATCCAAATGCTTTTTTCATCAGATATCTATTCTAAATTTAAGAGTCATGCAACAGAGCCGGTTGACAGCAGTAATAAATATTATTTTGACAGCAGCAAGGTGGAAAGCCATTATGCAATTGTTCCAACTTCCAAAAAATTATCTTTGGGACAGATGAGTGATGATGAGAAAAAGCTTTATGACATGATTGCAAGATCTGTAATTTGTATGTGCTATCCAAAAGCGCAACTTAGTAAAACAAATATCATAACAGAAAAATCAGGAGAGGAATTTACAACCTGTGGTATTTCAATTTTGAAACCGGGATATTTTGAAGTATTGGGAAGACCAAGAGAAAATCTACTGCCTAAATTACAGGAAAGGGAGTCTGTACAGGGAAAATATATAAAAGAGGCAAAAAAAACTGAACCGCCAAAGAGATATACGGATCAGACATTATTGACAGCGATGATTACATGTGGAAAGCATATTGATGATGCTGAATTGAGAAAAGTCATGTCTTCCGGTGCAGATGGAAAACCGCGTGGATTGGGCCGGCCATCAACACAGGCATCAATCGTAACCACTCTGGAAACAAGAAGATATCTGGAACGAAAAGGAAAATCTCTTATACCAACTGAGCGCGGAATACATTTGATCTCCATTTTTCCTATCGAAGATCTGAAAGCTCCGGTAATGACTGCTCAATGGGAAAAAAGACTGGATGATATTGAAAAAGGTACAGATGATTACACAAGCTTTATAACTGATCTGGAGAATTCTGTGCGGAAATGGATAAAAATGATAATGGAATTAAAATCAGATGATGCAGAATTTCAATCCAACAGTTCAAATTATAAATGTCCGATTTGTGGCAGGGCACTTCTAAATTTTCCATGGGGGTATGGTTGTTCCGGTTATCAGGATGATAAGTGTAAATTTAATATCCCAAGAAAAATTGCATCAAAAACACTTACGGAAAAGCAGATTCAGAATTTAATCCAGAAAGGCGATAGTTGTTACATATCCGGATTTGTGAAAAATGGAGGAAAAACGTTTGGAGCAAGAATCGTGATTGATAAAGAAGAAAAAAAATTGAAATTTGCTGATGATGTCCATGGGGAACTGCTTTGTCCATTATGTGGGAAACCATTAAGAAAAATGGCATGGGGATATGGGTGTACCGGATATCGGGAAAAAAGATGTAATTTTGCTATTGGTACAGTTGCGAAGAAGAAGCTCACGGACCATCAAATAAAAGCACTTTTAGCTGGAGAATCTGTAATGGTAAAAGGAATGAAAGGTGAAAATGGATCATTTGATGCCGAGGTCAGATTATGTAATGCAGGGGAAAATAAGGGGAAATTACAGTTTATACGGAATTGATATCAAAATAATGAAGAAATTCCTATAAAATATTAGAATTCCTTGACTTTTGTAATTTGATGGGATAATATAATACTACACTACATCAGATTTTGGAAGAGGATGATGTTTTGTTTCGGGAAACCGAAAGCCGTATTGGTTATGGGAACGGAAACGTTACTAGATAGAGGAAGTGATGGTGGAAATACATTACTTCCTATTTTTTTGTTTCATTTTGATAGTTCAATCAATATATTAATTCATACCTCGATTAATATTTCAACAAATCACATATATCAACTGGCATATTGTTCATAATTCCAAAAATTAAAAAAAGAAGTGAATAGTTTTAGATAAACACCACGTCTTCTTAAACAGACGGGAAGAGGATACAATCCAATAAATATACAGAAAAGCTTGTCTGTTTTTACAAAGTATAATAGTATAAGTAAAAGAAAGGAATGTGAAAATTATGTTTTGCTGGAAATGTGGGAATGAAATAAACGAAGGAGATAAGTTTTGCACCAAATGTGGGGCGCAGCAATTTAAGGTTTGTACGAAATGTCAGAAACGTATTTCTATATTTGACGGATTTTGTATTTACTGTGGAGAAAAACTAATTGCCCAAAAAGTAGTGCAAAAACCAAAACAGAAGCAGAAAGATCAAAAAAATTTCAAGACATATTCTTTTAAATTTAGTAATATTAAATTAAATGCCTCTAAACGGGATGAGATAAATAAATGGCTGAGTGAAAATAATGTGATCATCCATTACTTAAAACCTCGTTTTTACCTCAATACATCCTGTCCAGGTAAATGGCAGGCAAGTATAGATACACTTGATATTGTATATGAACCTGTAGAAACAAATCAGAATTATTATTTTGAATATGCATCCGTTTCAGGATGGATAAAAAGACCAACAGAAAAATTGGAAAAAATATATAATGATTGGAAGGAAACACACCAGGAATATAAAATCTTATGGGAAAAAGAAGCAGACTTTCAAACAACAAGATCTGAATATGCGATGTCCATATTTGTATTATGTAAGAAAATTGAACAAAAATAAAAGAAAGTAAGATAAAAGCATTTATTTGTAGTTCTTCTAAGTATGAAATTATTACTGGAAGATCCTTGCAGACAGATGCTTTTATTTTTTTCAATAAAATGAATAGTTTTATGAGATCCATCCGTCAAAAAAAGTAGAGAGAAAAATAAGAAATGATGAATAGTTTTAAAAATCTGGACCGTCTACATAATCAGAGTGGGAAGAAGAAAAGCTGAAAACCCTTGAAAAATAAGGGAAAAAGGAGGTATGAAAAATTTTGTCCAGAAATCGGACAGCAAAAATGGAACTGACATTCTATAAGTGTAAAGGTTGAGAGTTAGATAAAACAATTTATCTCTCAGTACAAATCAAAGGAAACATATTTATTACAACTAAGAAAAATGGAGGATTTCAACATGAAAAACAGAGAATTCAAAAAAATGTTAGTAGCAACAATGGTAGGAACAATGACAATGAGTATGGCAGCTGGATGTGCAAATCAGCCAGATAGTAAATCTGCAAAAGCCGATACCTCAACAGTAAAACAGGAACGTACAAATAAGAAATCTATTGATCTTGATACAGAAGATGAAGTGGAGCAGAGTGCAAAAGGAATTGGAAGTCCTGATTTGTCTCTGGGTAATACGGATGATACTGTATCAGATCAGAAAAACGAAGATCTGGCAGAGAACAGCGCTGATAATGATACATCAGAAAAAGAGGTTGTATATACAATTGCTTTAAATAATAAAGACGCTGATGCTCAGGCAACAAAAGCAGCAAAAAAGGAAGCATCAAAAAGAAGAAATAATGCATGCCATGGCGGGACAAAGGTAAGCCGCAAAGAGGCGATAGAAGACAAGCAATGGGTATTGCCAAAAAGTGAGGCTGCAAAAGAAAGCCAGAATTGCAAGAAGCTGATCCTGGAAATTTTAAGCCTTTACGATTTGGAATAATTTTGTTGGGGCAGCAGATTTGCTCTTTTGCAAAAATCATGCCATGGTTTGTGTTTGTTATACTGTATCCATCAGATAAAGCAAAAGACGAATCTGATATACCATATTAATTATGACATTCAAGTTACACAAAAGGATGTCACTCATTCTTTTGTATTTGAGGCATCTTCGGATGCCGCTAAAAGACGAAAACACCAGAAATGGTGTTCCAATAATAGACCTTCTTTATATTTATGATTTTAGAAAAGACCGGTTGCGTAAGCTGCCGGTTTTTTCGCTGTTCTATTTTTGAAAATTCTTCCATATTAAAGACGGTGAAGGGACTTTACAAAAGAATACCGGTGATTCGTAGGTCATTGATTCTCAAAATTTGATGTTTGAGAATAATGTAAATTTGTAGGGGGTCTTAAACACCGCCTAGCAATTGTCCAAAGTTATCACCGTTTGAGAAGTGTATTAGTAAGTTTGTATGGGTAAAAAAAGGCAGAAGAAAAGTGCATGTTCCAGACTCGGAACATGCACTTTTTTCTTTTACGGGTTACAACTTTTGCAGGCAGAATATCCTTCATCCAGTAACTCCTGCCTGGTCCCTGTATATTCCCTTTTATTATTTCCATTCATCTGTGTCACGCTGGCACAATCAGGACGATGGAATTTTTTTGTATTTTCATTGATCACATAAGTAGATGTCTGTGTATCAGAAGTAGTACTTTTGGTATTATCTGTAGATGCCTGTACAGCAGAAGTGTCTGATTCATGACTGTCACCGGTTGCATAATCTATCTCAATTCTCGGTTGGACATTATAACAGTATACGCAAAACTCTACTTCATCATCCTCTACAGATTTTGCTTCCATCAGAACTCCGCTTGCTACGAGATTGCTGCTGTTAAATATCGGTGTGACACGATACAAAACATGATGATTTGTTTCTTTTACATAATCTGCTACAAGATTTTCGAATGGCAACATTCCGTCAACATTCATATATCTTGTTCCTGTAATTAAATTTTTGCGGTTAGCATTTTCGCCCGCCAACTGAAAACCGATAAGATGACACCTATTATATAAATATCGTCCATCAACATTGTCATATTTTACTGTTTTCCAGCCAGACGGCTTTATCATTCCAATAGCTCCACGTTTCTCGGTCGGCATAATTTCCTTGCACACATTAGCATAAGCTACCCCGCATCTACCCAGGTTATCCAGATCTGAATAATTTTCAAAGGATTTTGTCGTTAAATCAGAATCATTGAAAAACGGGACATTATTATTAATTGCAACATATGGCTGCCCGGAATAAGCTGGAACAGTAGATAGATCAAATGATTTTGATGATCCTTCTGTAACACCTACTGTTTTTTCATCATTTTTTTCTCCTGACAAATTACTTTGCGATGCAGACTGCTGTGCCTGCTGCCCGGCATCTTTAGCTGTGCATCCACCAACTACTAAAGCAATGGATAGCAGGATACTGCTGACAAATAACCTTATTTTATTTTCTCTCATTTTTTCCATACCTCACGTGTGATTTTTTCATGGGAAAATCCCCGGAACTGATTCTGTGAAACCAGATTCCATTCGCTTAAGTCCAACTCGAATTTAGTATCTGACGGATATATCCTATTCCAATGATAGATTACTATTTCCGTGATTAGATTTTTGTTCAATAAATAGATAGAGTTTTCAATAAAACAATAATCATCATCCCCGGCAAAAGCTGGAAAATTTTCATTTACCTCTATCTGTGCATCTTTCGGCACTGCTTCAAACTGTTTTCTACTGTATTCATTCATCCATAAACGATGATATCCGATATATGACAGCATATCACGGCGGACTTCCCTATCTTTCGATTGTCTCCGGTGATTAAACATCATTCCGTTTTTATCATCTATACATACAATGATCTTCATACTCCAAGCCTCCTTTACTTATAGTATGTATCTTTTGAAGTCAAACGACTAATTTCTGGACAAAATATATCTTCATTATAGCACAGACACGCAAATGTCTGACGAATATTATTGTTTGTTTTTTATTCCATCAAACTATGAGATTCGGAAACAACAGTAACCTGAAACTGCCAATTATAGCGGTTCTTAATTTTCAATGTGCTCGCAATTGAGTGTTTACATCATGACCTTCACTTATCAGTATTCAGTGGTATATTGAAAGAATTTAACGAATTGGTTGGATAAAATGATATCGCCGGAACAATCCGGCGATATCAAAAAACTATTGTGGACACAAGATTGAGCTGTTTTTGGAAAATCTGAGTAATCAGGAAGACCAAAAAATTAACTCCAATAACGGATTTTTAACCCGCTAATCACTGTGCCTGGAGTTCCAAAAACATATGCTCCACCATTACCAGCATATACCGATATAGCTGCTCTCGGTTTTATAGATACATAATATGCAATTTCTATTGCTTTGGCATTTTTAAGTTCTATAAAATCTTTTAGTAGCGAATAGTATCCTTCATCCCCCAGGTTTATTGTATCTTTACAAGAGAGCTGTTTGGATATCAGAGCCTTGCTATTTAAGGTTGGACTTTTTTTTACAATGTAAGAAGCAATTAATGGACTATCCGCAGCCCAAAGAATTTTCATTATTTCTAATTGTTTTTTAGTAAATCGTTTCATAACATTTTCTTCCACGTTAAAGTTTTATATTTCTCTTAGTAAATTGTTATACATAAAATAAAAAAAGTTTACATTATTTAACAATAAAGTATTTTTTTATTGCATAAATAATAGAATAATGATATTGTAGAAATATAAAATTAACGAGTCATTAAAATAAATACATAATAGCTATATGTAAATCAAAAGAGGAGGTGAAAATAATTGTTATTGCGTAACAATATGTGTTTAGGTGCTTATATTTGAAAAAATAAAAGAACGGAGATGGAATATGAGGAAAAAATACATCTACATTGCATTACTTATCGCTACAGGAATTTACGCAATTGCGAATTATTATTGCATTTACAATTTTACATTCTTTCTTCTATTTACAATATTTTTAATTTTTAATTTGGTAAATAGTGTAATATGTTTTGCAAAAAATGGCTGTGAATTTTCTATAATTGCATCTATTATTTATGTTTTTATGATAGCGCATAATCTTTTCGTTCTCGCTTTTAACTATTCCATTAGCTCAGGAGGATTTCATACCATTTGAGGAGGTTAGTTATGAAGAAAATTATATCTGGAATATTAACGCTGAGTTTGGCAATCATATTATTTGCAAATACAGCACATGCTGAGAATTTAATATACAAAATTGATCCAGAACTGCAGCAACAGATAGAATCATTGATGGAAGCAGATGTAAGTAATAAAGATTATATTGAAGCTGCAATTAATAATTTCAATAAAAATAATAAAGCTACAGATGCAGATTATAATACCTACCTAAAAGAACTTATTGCTTCAATTCAAAATCTACAAAATGAATCAGATAAAAGTTTACAATCTGCATATGAGAAACAAGAAGAATTAATAAAAAATACACCTAGTCCGACAGCTGCATGGCAAGATTTATATACAGCTGCAATGGGTGATTATAGATTGGGAATGAAGTATGTTAAGTTAAAAGGAGCTACGCATACAGCAGACTATATGAATCATGCAATTGTTCCGATGGATAAGGTTTATACTTCTTGGAAACCATCAACCGTGTATCATAAGAGTGATGCTTGGGCAAAATTTTTGACACAGAATCAAGCATTTACAAATGATATATATCCAAAATTTGAACAAAAAATAATAGTACCTGGAAAATCGTATGGTACAATAACAGGAAGCTTTGCTTATACTACAAATAATTCAAGCTTAGATGCGTTCGCTGCTTTACATAAAGTGAATTATTCGGCTACATTTAACAAACTTTCATCAGGTGGTTATTCGGTTGCATTTAAAATAACAGATACATATGATTTTGATTGGTCAACATATGATAATTTTGCAGTTGGCTTTGGAAATAATTATTGTTACACGATGCAATCCAATGGATGGATAAAACCTTTCCAAATCGTAATTACGGCTAATGGCTAACATATTATTTTGTTGATTTTGTAATAGAAAAAATATATTCAAGGACGTGTGAAAAGCTTTTACTTTCTCGCACGTCCTTTTTTGAGATAAAAGATTTAACTTATAAAACCGAAGAATTCCCCTAACTTCTGCAGGTAGCAGGATGAATTCGAAGCTTTCTTTTTGCAAAAATACCAGATTCGTGCTGAAGTAATAGCATAAAAAAGGAAGGAGAATAGTCTATGAAGCGTGCATACAAATATCGGATCTACCCAATAAAAGAACAGCAGAGATACTTTGCCAGGTGTTTTGGGTGCTGCCGAAAGAAACCGGATAGCGAGAATTGTCAAAAACAGGAATTGAAAATCGAGATTTTTTTTGCATCACAAAAATATATCGAAACTGTCATAAAAACATTCAAAAAGGATCTGATCGAATCCTATCATGTTACCTTGCTGTAATTAAGAACAATCTTTCAAGGCATAGGATTTTCCTGTGCCTTTTATATTCTATAAAAACTTTCATTCTATTATCAGAACAAAATATAGCAGATGAAAGGAGTATCAAAGAAATCTGATTGTTCAAAACATGAAAAAAGGAGCACTTATTTATGACAGAACCAATTACCTTATGTGAACTTGAATTACCAAAGGAATATAAACCAGGAACTATTGTGGAGCATTTTAAACGACAGCATTCCTTAACCCAAGATGAAATAAAAAACAAGAAATATCTGTATCGGATTATCGGAACTGCACTCCATACAGAAACACAGGAAAAACTTGTGATTTACCAGGCATTATACGATGATCATCAGATCTTTGCCCGGCCATTAAAAATGTTCATGGAAAATGTCGATCCTAAAAATTATCCATGGAATAAACTTCCAGCTAGATTTGTACCATATACTCACGATCTCATTGTTCAAGATCTAAACCACTTGGATTCTGCAGTTGTAGAAATAGCTGGAGGAGGAAGCAAGTATAAATATGTATATATCTGGAGAACAAATAATGGATATCATTATTGCTTTTATGATGATCTTTACTATGAAACAGCATCAGAAGAACTGGAACTTACACAGTCAAACACAAAGCTTGGTGTAACACTGGATCTTATCTGTTCGAAATGTAATGGGTTTTCTTTTTCCCGCATTCTGACAGAAGAAGAGGAAATTTTATTTATTCTCTAATGTGAAAAGTTGAACAGTCATAAAGTATAAAAATACTCTTCCAAAACAATTACCGTTCGGAAGAGTATTTTTTTATATACAAAATAGGAGAATCCGGGATTGTCCCGGTTCATGAAAAAGAAAAAATGATGCTTGCTTTCCTGCTTGCAATTGTATTGTAAAAAGTAACTATGACAAATCTGTGAGGAAATTATGAAAAAATAAAAAACTTTGTCCAGAAAATACACCAGAATAATATTTCAATCACTCTAAATAAGAATGAGAGAAAGGAGTAAAGTTGCAGGCTGAAGGAGAACACAAAAATGGAAGATAAAGCAAAAATAAAAAGATGTAAATATTCCCACCCGCATTTCAAAAATAATTCTATCGAATATCATTGCGTTGTTGACGGATGGGAAGACGATAAGGTACGAATCTGCAAAAAAAGAAAGTGTGAGTCCTGTCAAAAATTCAAATCAAAATACATAGAATATCCCATTACAGTCCATGAAATCGAAAACGAACCGATCGATACCTCTGCACTTGGACATGAAGCGGGAAGTTTAGTGGCTATCCGGCCATGTGCAAAGGAGTATAATGCGAAAACTTACATTGGAATTTATATTGGAGATCTGCCGATCCAAATTCTTACTTCATATAAAGAAAGTACCGGACAGCTTATAAACTCGACAATGAATAATCCAGCTATATTCGTACCAGAGCTTAAAAAAATCATTTATGGTTGTGAAAGCTGGTGGAAGACTATTCAATCAGTGGATGAATTTTCCAAAATCTCAAATGAGGATATTGATAATACATGGTATGTGAAATTGTTGCAATCACTAGATCACACGGAGAAGAAATAAATGCGGTGTAAGAGATGTAAAGCATGTAAAACGGAAGGGGTCGAGTATCCAGAGGAATATTGTTGCATTGGTGTTTCTGATGATGAAATAAACGAGGATAGGAACGGAGATCTAGGGTGCAATCTTCATTGGAAAACAATTAATCATCTCATTTGCAAAGAAAGCAAAATTCTTCAAGAACCATGGTGTCTGCCAAACGGGGATGGACTGTAAAAGAGAGTCTGAAAAGGCTCTTTTTTTATATCCAATTTATTTTGTCTACAAACACGCCCAAAAAACTTTTTCTGTCAAACTAATAATAGGAGGATTTTCACATGAATACTGTTCTTAGATATCCGGGGAGTAAATGGCGAATAGCAGATCAGTTGGTTTCCAATATTCCAGAACATAAAAGTTATTTAGAACCTTATTTTGGATCCGGTGCTGTCTTATTTAATAAACCGCCGTCCCCTATCGAAACAATCAATGATCTGGATGATGATGTAATTAATCTTTTTCAATGCATTCGCGATCATTCACAGCAACTTGTAGCAATGATTGCGGCAACACCATATTCCAGGAAAGTATATGATTCTCAATTTTCAATTGTTTCAAAAGATCCTGTCGATAAAGCTTGTGCATTTCTAATCAAATGCTGGCAGGGATATGGATTTAAAACATCGGGAATCAAAACCGGATGGAAAAGAGACAAGACTGGACGGGAAAGAGCCTACAACTTATCTAATTGGTATCATCTTCCTGAATGGATTGAAGAAATTGCAGAACGTCTTCGAAACATACAAATAGAACATAAGCCGGCTCTGGATCTGATAAGAGAATTTGATTCACCAGACAGTTTCTTTTATCTGGATCCCCCTTACCTTCTTAACACAAGATCAGCAAAACAATATCAACATGAAATGACAGAAGAAGACCATATCCAGCTATTGGAAACAATTGTGCATTGTTCTGCACAGATTATGATTTCCGGATATGATACGCCTTTATACAACGATTACTTACATACATGGGATACTTTACGTATTCCAAACCAGACTACCAGTGGTGTTATCCGGGAAGAAATAGTCTGGATGAATTACACACATCAATTATCACTTTATGATTTCGGAATTTTATAATACGGGAGGATAATAAAATAATGCAAGAAATAACACCAAACGTAAATGAAGAAAAAGCAGCAGCAGAGGTCCACTCTTATATCAAAGATATGGTAGCCAAATATCATCACCGGCCAATTCCAACAACACCAGCAGCCGGAAATGTAAAAACTTACTATAGGGATAAACTTCCGGCATGGGCAAAGAAGAAAATATCCAGAAAATATCCCTTATATACAAAAAATGGCGAGAAAGTATGCGAACGATACGAACGTATTGTAATTGGTGATTATGGTGCATATGTAGAAATTTCTGCCAGTCATCTTTCAGATAATCATTTCATTTATATAGATCAAAATGATCCAATTGATGAGACTATATCCAGCCGTCACAGCAGTCATATGACTCTTGCACTAAATGATGAATCGTCCTATACCATATATTTTCAGGTTAAACCGGTTCCTTATGGAAATTTTATACCCGGAAGATTTTACATCGATCCATATGATGTAATTTCAGATATACGAGAAGAATAAAAAGAAAAGAGGAAAATTTATGAAAATACTCAACCGAATAATCACATTTGTTACTACTGTTTTTGTAATTATTGCATGCATTGTCTTTGCTGCAACAGCTATATGCAAGATTGGCAATATTGAACCACGTATTGTATTGTCCGGGTCAATGGAACCCAAAATTCATACTGGAAGTATCTGCTTTATCAATAAAAAAGTTCCATATGATAAAATCAAAACCGGAGATATTATTGCTTTTAAAGCAGGTAAAAATACAATGGTAACACACAGAGTTATTTCCGTTACTAATGCTGGCTTTGAGACAAAGGGAGATGCCAATAAAGTATCAGATGGGATTTCTACTAACAAAACAAACTACAGGGGTAAAACAATCCTATCTATTCCATATGCCGGATATATTAGTATGTATTTACAGAGTACACGTGGGAAAATTATTCTTGTCAGTGTAATCGTTGCACTGTTTATTTCCGGACTGATTTTACCTCAAGAGAAGAACCAGGAAGAGGTGAAAAACGAATGATCATAAAGTTATCTTTACAGTCCAAAGAATACCTAAGAGATTTAGAAATCTTTGTAAGATTTCGGTTACATTCTTCTTATCCGCTGCGTGAAATTTGTGATGTTACTAAGACGGAACGGAAAGAATGCCATGAATCATATAATCACTTGGTTCATTTAAGGAATCCGGAAACAGAAGAGAAGTGGCGACTTGAAAATTTGATTAATCATGCGTGGCAGCAGTATGTAGACCTGTATACGGAAGGAAAAGAACGGGAATATCTTCTGACATATTTTCACTGTTCAATCATGAATTTCATTGATGGACATCTGGAGGATGGCATCAATTATTATTTTTTTCCAGAGTCAAAAGCAAATTCACTGATTCTTTTATAAAGGTAAGAGGGGTACACTCCCTCTTATTTTATTTTTCTTCTTTCATTCTATTTATAGATATCAAAAAAAGATGAATGGAGAAATTTGTTCACCGCCAAAAGAGGAGGAATTAAAATTGAAAGGATTTGCATATCTGTTAAAACTGGAGGCTGACCAGAATCATAATCGTTATTATCGAATGGTTCAGGAAGGAGACCGGTTTAAAATTGAAATGGGACGTATAGGAGCCAGACCTGTGTGCATGATCCGGCCTATGACATTATGGGACACTACATACCAGAAAAAAATCAAAGAAGGATATGAAGACAGATCTGAGTTTTGTGACGTATCTGTAGAAAAGAATCAGAACTATAAGCCAATTCCGGAATCTGATGTTGCAGAATTGATGGAATATCTGCAGAAAGAAGCAAATCAGATTCTGGAAAAGTCTTATACAATATCCTGGACAGATGTAAATGAACATATGCTGAAAGATGCGCAATCATTGATTAATCAGATCGGAGGATCTGTAGAAGGCTGTAACCAGATTCTATTAAAACTATTTGTTGTAATTCCAAGAAAAATGCAAAATGTTCAGGAAATGCTTGCACATACGCATAAAGAAATTCCTGAAATCATCCAAAGAGAACAAGATCTGCTGGATGTATTAAGATTTAAGTGTAAACAAAATGTACAAAAGGGGAAAACAGCAACTCCATCAGAAACTATATTGGATGCGTTGGGAATTACCATCCGTGAATGCACATATGGTGAGAACCAACAGATTTTAAAACATTTAGGGAAAGAATCACAGAAATACTTTAAACGTGCATTCCGTGTCCAGAACATCCAAACAGAAAAACGCTTTTACGAATGGATGTCCGAAAACGGGTACACGAAAAAAGATATTCACTGTTATTTCCATGGTAGCAAAAACCAGAATTATCTGGGACTCTTATCCGAAGGCCCATTATTAAACCCCGATGCACCAATTACAGGAAAGATGTTCGGTTATGGGATATATCTTGCACCACGGGCAAAAAAATCAATTAATTACACCGATATCTCAGGATCAGTCTGGGCCAAAGGGAAAAAACACAGGGCTTATCTTGCTGTATACAAAACAGCTTACAATAATGCAAAAGATATCTATACATGGACTTCTTCCATGACTGGATACAGGGCATCAAACATTTTCCCAAACGATGCTGTATTTGCCCACAAAGGAAGTTCCTTGATAAATGATGAAGTTATCATATACCGGGAAGAACAATTAACGATACAGTATTTAATCGAGCTACAGATATGAGTAAGGAGTTTTTTATCATGGGTGCAACTGTGGAAATGAGTCTTTATATCGGGCTCTTGAAAACTTGATAAAGATTATATTGTTCCTTAAAGCGGGAATTAGGCTGTCATAAAAGGCAGCCTTTTGTTTTTCTCCATTTCAAACACACTATTAATGTTAGACGAATTATGTATGAATGGAGGAAAATACTAATGTACTATTTATTTCACAGTACAGACCATGAAACAGCAAAAAACACTAAAAATACAAAACGTCCTTCGTTTGAAGCATCCGCATATATGCAGCAGAAGGGTTTTCCTATCACAAAGGTATTGAAGCTCCCACAAAATGGGTATTTGCCGTTTCTGGAGCAATGAAGAAGTAGCCTGTAAAGGCTGCTTCTTCTTTTCTGTTAGTAGTGTATTTTATTTTTCATGTCTTCTTACACCCTTAAATTAGAACTAAATCTATGGATGAAGGGAGAGAAAAAAGAAATTCCATTTAGTTCAAATCTAAATTGCAAGGAGAATATTATGCAGACACAAATCAGATGGAATACAAAAGAACTTACAAAAGATTTGCCAGAAGACGAATCAGGATTCTACAAGGCAATTGGAGAACTGCTGCCTGAAATTGAAATTCCAAACAAACTTTACATATCCTGTCACATGGGAGATGCTGAATTTCTCTTAAAACAGCGGGGAACTTATACAAAAAATGGTGAGGTAAAACCATCATTATATGTTACAGAAGAGTATAACAATATCTACGGATTGACTCCAAGTACATATTCTGATGCATACCTTACATGCATTAATCCAGAAAGCAATAACTACAAATATTATTGGCTCAGACCTTCAGCGGATGCGATTCATGCCACATATGGACGTATCGGTTCCGAGCGTGGTGAAATGTTCGGAACGAAGGAATTGAAAAATCCGTATGAACCGCACCTGTTCTGGATCCGATATTACGAAAAATTAAGTAAAGGCTATATTGATCAAAGTGATGTATATCTGTCTAAAAAACCTTCTGTCAAACCAAGGAAAAAAGTGAATACAGATCCAAATGATGTTTCCGCAATTCTGTATCAGAAATTACTACGTTATTCAAGACATGTAGTAGAAACTAATCTTGTTGATCAGACAGTTACTTTTGAACAGATAAAAATGAGCCGGAAATATTTTAATGCGATGGGCCAGCGAAAGACTGTCAAAGGATTCAATAATCAGTTGATGAAGTTGCTAACTGTTTGCCCTCGTAAAGCAAGATATGTCGATGAGTTGCTTGCAAATTCAACCGGTGATTTTGCTTATATCATGCAGCGTGAAGAAAACTTGATTCAGGCAATGGAAGCGGTTGCTACGGCCAGCACGAGCCCACATCAGACAGATACTTTTGCAGATATCGGCGTTGAAGTGTATTATGCAAATGAAAAACAGAAAGAACAGGTACTCCGCCATTTAAACGACCAGCTGATTCCGAAGGTAAAAAATATCTATCGGGTTATCCCTGGCAAACAGCAGAAACGCTTCAATAAATATATTCAGGAAAAAGGAATTGATAATGTACGGCAGTTATGGCATGGCAGCCGAAATGAAAACTGGCTTTCTATTGCCAAGAACGGACTGTTATTAAATCCAAATGCTGTCATTACCGGAAAGATGTTCGGAAACGGCATTTATTTTGCGACATCTTCCATGAAAAGCTGGAATTATACCTCTTATCGTGGTACTACATGGGCCGGCGGAACCGATGACGTAGGATTCATGGGATTATATGCGGTAGCATACGGAACTCCATATGATGTTTCATCATCATATCATTTTACAAAAGCAGAACTGAACCGGCTGCACGCAGATTGTGTACATGCACATGCAGGAACAGCATTGAGAAATGATGAAATTATTTTCTTTGATGAAAATGCTATGGTATTGAACTACATCGTGGAATTTCAATAAAAACTTAGAAATGGGATCTCAATAATGAGGTCCTTTTTTCTTTATGTTCACATGTTTCGCACACACTATAAATAGGGAAAACAAAGGAGGTTTCAAATATGCATTACATAAAGAAAATATACGTTTTATTACTGACCGGCTCTATCGTTTCAATAACTGGATGCAGTGCGATCCAATATGGCACTGAGGATCTTCCAAAATCTACGTTTCAGAAAAATACAGAAGATACAGCAAAAGATATTGTAAAAAATAAAGCAAAAGAAGAGCATCAGGAATTTGAACTATCCGATGAATTTGTATCCAAATATCTGGATATGGATAGCTTTGAGGAATTAAAAAAGCGGACACAGGAAGGGATTGCTGCCACTTCCAATGAATCTAATATGACAAAACAGGAAATTTTATTATGGCGGGATATGATTAAGAAAAAACTCGCTATGCAATATACGACTGATAATTATGAGCAGAAAAAGAAAGAACTGGAAAATTCTTTAGACCAAATGGCCGAGGAGCATCAAATGAACCGGAAAGATTTTTATGAAAAATATTATGACATGACCGAAGAAGACACAGAGGCTTTTGTGAAAAAGCAGGCAGAAAAATTAACAGAATCTTCGGATAACGTTTCAGAACAAACATAAGGAAGTGAAAAACAGTGAAGCATAAAATACGATGTCTTCTCATGTGTTTCCTTTTCATTTTTTCTCTACAAGGCTGTCAGAAAGAAACAAAATTGGAGAAACTTGGTAATTTGATAACAACTACAAAGAATTCATCGAAAGAAAATCCAAATACAGAAGATCCCCTAGAAACAGTACCTATAACTGGTAGGACAACCGCTGATATTAATTCTTCCACGGGAGATGAAAGTAATTCAGAAATAGCTGAAAAAGATGGTACAGTTGATAATAGCAATATCCATATCGTCAACTCTGAGCTCAAGAAAATCCCGGAATCCATTATGGAACAGTTTCAAAAAAATGGTTGGCATATATACGTAACAGATGCTGATATTAATCAGAAATTCTATCAAGGAAAGTACAGTACTGTATTAGGTACGACCCAGTATGCTGATAAAAAGATTTATATTGCAAACACTTCACAGGCAGCTACCGAATCTACCATTCATGAGGTTGGTCATTTTGTTGATTACAGCAATGGCTTTTTATCAGATCAGGAAAAATTTAAAGAATTGTATTTATCAGAAGTACGAATATATATCAAGGCTTATGATGCAGTCTGTGTCCGTGACCGGAAAGAATTGTTTGCCGAGGTCTTCTGGCAATATCTTACAAATCCTTCCAAGCTGCAGTTAGAAACACCCGGACTTTACTTCTATATGAAGAATACGCTTCATACCTTTTATTCTTTTTAACTTCATTCACTCTATTTATAAGATTGGATCATGGAAGAAGGGAGTAAAAATATCGTATTCAATCTAACTATGCATTGAAAAGGAGAAAATACTTATGAAAATCAAAGAATTACCTATGGATCAAAAAACAACTATTACTTTACTTTTAACTTCTATTGAAGAAAAAGAAACACGAAACAGTTCACCATATTGCACACTTACACTGACAGATGGAATCGACAATATTATCGCACAGCTTTGGAATACCAAAAAAGAAAATGTAAAGGTACAGGAAAAAACATTGATATCTGCAGAAATCTATAAAAAGATGTACAACGAATCTGTCTCATATGAGGTATATCAGTATGGCCCGGCAGCAGATACTGAGAATATTAATGACTATATTGTTCATGCTCCATATGATTCTCAAAAGATGTTTGACCGGATTTTGGATCGTCTTGATAAAGGTGTCAAAGAGCCTACTGCTCTAAGTGAATTTACTAAACAGATCCTGTTTGATAATTATGATAAAATTTTAAGCTGGTCTGCAGCTTCAAAAATTCACCATAATTGCAGAGGGGGCTGGTTGTACCATACATTCCGCATGGTAGAAAGTGCATATTATCTGCGCTGTGTCTATCAGGTAGATGCAGAATTGCTTATTTGCGGGACAATCTTGCACGACATCGGAAAACTTAAGGAACTTGACACAGATAACCTTGGGACCGCGGAATACACCATTCCAGGAACACTTTTTGGGCACAGTACTCTGGGCATCGAAATGATAGATAAAGCTTATGAATCTTGGAAAAAAGAGATTCATAAAGATCTTCCAGAAGAACGTGTGATGCTTTTAAAACACATGATTGCATCGCACCATGGAAAACTTGAATATGGTGCTATTACCGTTCCAAGCATCCCAGAAGCGATGATCCTGCATGAACTGGATATGATTGACAGCAGAATCTACCAGTTTGAACAGGTACGGAAAGATCTGGAACCTGGAAGCATGTCAGACAAAATTTTAGGATTGGATACGAGAGTATATCGTCCATTATAATATTGGACAAAGGGAAGCCGTTTATTTACGGCTTTCTTTTTATTTTGTCCACAAATTATAGTCTTCTTAAAAATCTGACATACTATAAGTAGAAAGAAATATAAAAATTACTTCCATCAAATAGATAAAAAATCAAAGGAGAGAAGACTATATGAAAAATAATTTATATGAAAACTTTGAAGAAAGAGAATTAAGGAAAATCCAGGCAGAGTGTGATCGTTATGGTTATCATGCATTTTTACAGTTTGATGAGATACATATCCGTACAAAAGGAGAAGAATGGTATTTTGTACCAGCAAACATTCATGGGGGAATGATCACACTGATGCACCGCAGTTCTGGTATCCAGGATAAATATCATCGTCAATTCCAGAGACGCCTTTCTTATGAACAGCTGATTGATTATGTGCACGAACATGAACAGTATCGCTTTACTGACTATCATTATGCTGTGTATCTCGGCAACTATTCAAAATTTGCTATGGCATAAAAGAAAGGAAGGAGCCGTTTATGGATCATCTTATCAGAAAAGTAATTTTTGACGCAGAGTATTTTCAACCAGGAGTTGCCGTATATCTTGAAACAGAAGAAACCAAGCAACAGGGATTGATTTATACATATTGTGAAGATGAACTCACTATACTAAAAATACGGGATGTAATGACCGCAGATAATCAAATGCAGGTAGAACCGGCACAGATTCAAATACATGTCAGTGAAGTAGAGCGTAATGACATTAAAATTTATCGCATTGATGATAGTCGTAGCACAAATAGAGAAAAATTAACAACCGTTTGTGAAAAATTAACACGTTCCTATATGGCTTTATCCAGTTCTCTATCTGAACAGGAACGTCTGCTGGCAGAACAGAATGGTCAAAAAGATTTTACCGAAATAGAAGAACGTGAGCAGGAGCGGGTTATTAATTTCAAAGCACTCATCCGCAGCTTTTCAACTTTATAATTATCTATTGTAGAAGTCCTTCGGGGCTTCTTTTTTTATTTTCTTTTTTCTCTGTCACACTACCTGTAGAACAATTTTTGAGATGAAAGGAGTGAAAAAATTTCAATCAGTTCTAAGTTATTAACAGGAGGTTCCATAAATGAAAAAGGAATGGAAATCAAACAATTACAACAATGTGCGACAGATTGTAGAAGCACACACGCATATGTCTGCCGAAGAATTCTTACATCCGCAAAAAGATCCCTATTTGCATGGATTAAAAGAAGTTGTACAGTTTGTCAAATTAAAACTACATCACAAAGTACCTGTTCATATCGTTGGTGATTATGATGTGGATGGTGAAATGTCAACAGCAATTTTAGAGCTTGCTTTGGAAACTTTCGGCGGATATCCAGTCCACGTAAGACTTCCAAGACGATTTTCTGAAGGATACGGGTTATCAATGAAGATCATTGATGAAATATCAGATGGATTAATAATTACCGTGGATAATGGTATTGCGGCCTTAGAACAGGTTAAAGCAGCGAAAGCCAAAGGACTTTCCGTAGTAGTCATCGATCATCATCTTCCGGTCCGTAATCCAGATACTGAGGAAATCATTCTTCCGGAAGCAGATTACGTGATCGATCCAAAGGCAATTGAAGGAAGTATGTTCTCTGAATATTGCGGAGCAGGACTGGCTTATCGTTTTGCAAAAGCACTTCTTACGGAAGAACATCCCATCATGAATAATTTACTGGTATTTGCAAGTATTGCGACAGTAACAGATATGGTTCCACTGATTGGTGACAACCGTACCATTGTAAAAGAAGGGTTAGAGCACATTAATCAGAGAGATGTTACCTTCGGTCTGCAAATTTTGCTGGACCGGTTAAAACTTAATCATGTCACAGAAGAAGATTATGGTTTCTTAATCGGACCTGTTATGAATGCTTCTGGACGTATGTTAGATGACGGTCCTATCGATGTAGTAAACATGGTTACATCGCTTGCTGATCCCGCCAATCCGGAATTTATTCGCAAAACCATGTACCTGCAGGATCTTGCAGACGAATTGGTAGAACGTAATGAAAAAAGGAAGGAAGCAGTGGAAAAGGATCTCATTGAGGCAGAAAATATCATAAGGGAAAAAACACTTATGAATAACAATCCACTGATTGTATATTCCCCGAATTTCTGGGAAGGTACGATTGGAATTCTTGCTGGAAAGCTGGCTGAAAAATATCAGGTTCCATGTCTGGTATTTACAAAGTCTTCTGCAAAAGGAATCGTAAAAGGATCTGGACGTACTTATGGTAATATACACCTGAAATATTTATTGGATAAAGCGAGTGATCTTTTAGTAGGTTATGGCGGACATGCAGCTGCCGCTGGTATGAGTATTAAAATCACAAATATCAGCATTTTGCAGCACCGACTCAAATCATATCTCAAAACCGAAGCAGGGGATACAGAATCAACTTCTTTTTATGATATGGAAATCAGTGAAAATGACATGCCCTCTTTAATACATGAAGTTGAAACATATGCTCCCTATGGAGTCGGAAATCCAAAACCGGTATTCCGAATGGACAATTTTGCGTGCTCCCCGGTTGCCGGTAAATTTTACAAGGATTTAGGGGAAAACCAGATTTGTACAAAATTTACCGGAAGGAACTTAACAGCAATTGGATTTCATCTTGCTGACGATTATAAAAAAGCAGGAGAGCCAAAAATTATGAACATCATTGGCACACTTTCAAGGAAAAAATTTCAGTATGCAACAACAATTCAAATGGAAATTCTTGATTTTGAAAATGCAGAAGATCATTCAAAATCAGAATTTTATATGGATTTAGAAAAAACATTGTCATTTATTTAGGAGGACCAGTCTATGTCAGAAAACACAAACACATTCATCACAGGAGAAGTATACCCGTATCAGATCACGGATCGGACATTATCTTTTATTCCAAAGCTTTCGCCGGCCGCAGATGATCACTTCAAAGAATTAGTGACCGGAAAGATCAAGATTTCTCTGTATGATTTTTCAAATGGTAAAGGAGACAATGGAATATATACCTATTTTAATCTTGATTTGAAACAGTTCCGGTACATTTATGAAAGAGCAAAACTTTCACATCTGCCGGCTCCGTATGAGTCTTCTAAGATTCATTGTCAGTCAGTGGAAACCGATGGACCGTTTAAAGGATATTGCAAGTCATTTCGGTTTTATCTTGCACGCAATGCTACATACATTGATAAAAAAACCGGAGAAACATGTACAAGGAGAGCACCATGGTATCTGAAAATCACCAATGGGTATGCAATACCAGGAAAAGATGGAAAGGGTGAACAACGGAATTCCTTTAAGCAGACGTCTTCGGCATACATTAATTTGTCTGATGAAGACTTTCTTGACCGCATGGAGTCTATCCATATCTATATTGAGGAATACACCCATATCGTTGCACAGAATAGTCTGGCAGCCAATCTGAAAAAGCTGGATGATATATACAAAAGAGGAGAATACGATCCGAATTTACCGAGTGAAGCACATTCTTCAACTCAGCAGCAAACAACGCCAGCAGATCCTAACGTTCCGCAGCAAGCTGCTACAACTAATTCACAGCCGACACAATCGAACCCTGTTCTTCCGGATATGCCGGAACTTCATACGATGGAGTTAAAGATCACTTCAAATTTCCAGGCAATGGAAAATTCCTATGTGGTAAAATGCGAAATTGGCGGAAGAGTATACCTGTTATACTGTAATAACCCAATTCCAAAAGAACTGATTGAAGCCCAAAAGTCAGGTGCAACAATTACAGCCAGACTTTATAGTAAAGATAAAACTATGTGGTATTATGACCTGGCTTCATAATTTAAACATTGAATTTTTAGTTCCATACAGACATTGCCCTTTACGGGCATGTCTGCATTGGAACTCTTTTTTTCTTACATACTATTAATAGCAGGAGGTAATATTAATGAAACGAATAACTTTAACTTTCATGATTCTATTATCCGTATTTTTCACAATATGGGGAGTAAAAATGAAGCATCCAATAAACCGACCGGAAAATGTGAAAGAAGATACGGAAACACCATGGTATGAAACAAAATACCAGGCTCCAAAAGCAGATGACGAATGGACCCTCGATCCGGAAATACCACTGAATTATATCCCTGTACCTGGAGAAGATGAACTTTACATGGTGGTGGATGATTCCGGGAACATTACCAACTATCGTAAAAGAGTGAAACAGGCAGATGGATCCTGGGTTTGGCAGGATGTTAATCCTGACATCCCGGATAACTATGAAAAAGTAGATGGCCTCGATAATGTATACAAGGTAACAAATAAAGACGGAACCACAGAATATAAACAGTATGTCCGTAACGATGATGATACCTATTGCTTCGTACCAGTAGATGAAAAAGGTAATCCTTTGGATCTAAAAAATGATGCTTCTACGATTAGCAAAAATTATGTTCATGCAGATGGCAATATTTATGCATTATATAATAAAGATAATGTAAAAATGGGATATCGTGAGCGTGTGAAAAATAATGATGGTTCCTACAGTTGGAAGGTCGCAGATCCGCCAAAAACTTCTAAAATTGCGGGAAACGGAAGCGGACTTGTAACTAAAAAGAATCAGAATACATCTTCTGGTTCCTCTAATAATAGCAGCAGCTCCGATGCTAATAAAACATTGGTAGGAGACAGTGGTAACAGTTCTACAAAAAAAACAAATTCGGATGGCACATATACAATTACGGAAAAAACGGTTGATACAAAGACAGAAAATGGATATACCATTACTTACCAGACAACGGTAAACAGTACTTACAGCAAAGATGGTGTGTTATTATCCACAAAGAAAGATGGTCCTTATGAAGTCAGCAGAGTGGCTGCAACTGGAGAAACAGCAAAAGCAGATCAAAGTAAGATTGCTTCTACGCTGGATGGTGAACTTTCCAGAGTCAGTGCAAAGGTTGCTTTTGATACCAATAAGGCCAATGAGGTTCTTGCAAAATTAAATGCAGAACGAAAAAATCAGGGACTTAATACATTGTCCATGTCAGCAAGTTCTGAAGCATATAAGATTGCTTGTATCCGTGCTGCAGATATGGCTATTTATGATCATAGTTCTTCTTCACCAATGTACGGAGATTTGAATGCACTGGTAAGCCGATATCATTGCACAACTTCTCATGCTTCAGAAAACATCTGGAAAGCAAGCACAAAAACAGCGGCCCAGATACATACACGTTTCCAGGCAAATACCGGAAGCCGAAAGGTACGAATGTCTTCTGGATATACAGAGGTTGGAATTGCTATTGTAGAAAAGAACAATCAGACTTATGTCGCAGAAATTTATTTGAAATAAAAAGAAGAGGCTGCAGATTATGCAGCCCCTTTTTATAAAGAAATTGAATATGGATATTAAAAGTTGATCACAAATGTTCCATCATATTCTGTATCCGGAATTTGATCCATTTTTTTCTTATCGTCTTCTTCATCAAGATTCTCGAAAAGGTCCATAATATTATCATTCGGAATGAGAGAGAGGGTTAATGCTTTATTTGCGCTGTCTTTCTTTTTGTGAGATTTGGATTTCCCGAATAAGTGCATTAAATCCTCATCATCTGCCAGTAAACGCAGACTTCTTGCAATGCTTTTGGACGTTTCATTTACAGACAGTCCTGCAAGTTTTGCTACCTGGTTCGTACTTTTTGGTGTACCATCCTCAAATCCAAATGCAATGAAAACAAGTTTTAAGTCTTTTTCAGACAATTTACGGAAAGATTTCTTTAATGTTTCCTGAATCTCTTCTTCCAAAACCTGATCTTCCGGTGTCTTCATATATTCTCTTACCATCGCATCCAGATCTGCATCCGTTTCATAACGTACTTCATCTGCTGCCGTGATCTGTCTTAACGCTGTTTCTACCTTGTTCACAGAAAGATTTGTCTTTAAAGCAATATCTGCTACTGACGGATTATGTCCTTCCATTTCAAAATCCTTTTTTGCCTTACGTACACGGTTCATAATGCCAGAATAATATGAGGAACATTTATTTGTACGCATATTTGTATAAGAGCACATCGCATGAATCAATGGATATGTCAGGAAATTGGTAATTGTTGCTTTTTCAGGATCATATTTATCAATATTCTCCAAAAATGCCACAACACATTCCTGATAAAGGTCTTCATAACATTCTTGCTTAAAGGCTGGGAAATATTTTGTGATTGCAAATCCTAAAAATCCCTGTACTTCTTCTAAAAGTTCCTGTACGACCTCAGCTTTATCTGCACCTGTAGAAGAGTGATACCGGTTCATTAAATTGATCATTTTTTCTTTCTGCGCATTTTTTTCCGGAGTATTTTCCAACTCTTTTTCAATCTCTTTTCCAATTATTTCTTCTTCATTCATCATTTCATCCTGCATCATTCTGTTTTCCTCTTTCATCTAATTACCTCACTTTTTATTTTCTTCTGAATCGTGAAATGTTTATAGGTATTCGAGCTTTTTAATGTGTTGAACTGGGTATCTATTTCGCATCAGTTTTCCGAATCTATATGATTACAATGTTTATTTGGCTGTTCAAGAGAGTCGTAATATGATAATAAATATTATTTTACAAGCCCCTTTCAATGTGTTGATTTATTGCGACCGGCTCCTGATAAACAACAAAACAATCTAATCCGATCAAATTTTTACAATTCTTTTATCTGTTAAATTTTATTTGCTGTTTACATTTCATAATAAGAAAAACGCTTATTTGATTCTGAATATATTATATCATTTAGTGGTGCATTTATCGAATTTGTGGACAAAATAAATGAAGTCTAAAAATCGCAAAAAATCTTTATTTTATTGGCTTTTTTCTACTTTTTTCTTTTTCAAAAATATCCAGTTTTTAAAAAAAATTTTTTTGATTCAATCTTCTGTCACTCTAATATCAGAAGATAAAAGAAAGGAGAATCATATTATGGTCATACAAGGCTATCTTATTTCTGAGAGTACAGATCTCTTAGAAATCGAATCACAGATTCAAAAAGTACAGAAAAAAATTTTAAACATACGTCACAAGGAATATCAGCGTCTGCTCGGAAAAGAAATTGCTTTTTGCTGCGACTGTATTGCACTTAATATCTTACAACGTCCAACACATGGCAGTATTGCGGATTGTGCGGTGGATAATTTAAACAGGAGAATTCAAGTAGCACAATTATCCAGCCTTCCAAGTCCCTATAATCTTTCTATATTCCTTCATGTCTTACAGCTTGATGGAAAAACATATCTGCGAGTTGACAGCAATAATACAATCTTTCAAAAAGCCTTCCGCTCATTAGAAGATGTGTCTGTATCAGCTGAGGAATGCCAGGACCCTAAGAACGCGAAAAACATCTTATGGCAGAAATTATGTAAGCGTTATGAAGAACAGTTGCCATTATCCAAAAATCTGACTACAGAACTTTATCCGGACTGGGAACATATGACCTATCCAGATGTAAATTCTCGTTGCGAGGATTTTGCAAGACAGAATGTAGCAAACAGTTATCTAACCCATCTTAATGCAGGGCAACAGATGATTCCTCCTCATTTATTAATGCCATATATCGAGGAATCAATCGATTATCTTCAAAGTGAATACGGGAAAAATGAATACAGAGAAAAAGTACTATTCTTAAAAAAAGTATTTATTGACCTGAATGCGGATGATTCAATTGTCCGCAACATACAGCCACAATTCAAAACAGAGGAGGAGCCAGTTATAAATGAAAACACTGAAACTGATCTGGAAAAATAAAGATCTCCGCAACAAGTTACTTATTGTAATCGCAATTTTATTTGGAATCCGAATTTTATCCGGGATTCCAACACCAGGAGTAAACCGTAACTATTTTAAATTATTACTTGCACAGAATTCTACATTAAATTTCTTTAATGCAATCAGTGGTAACGGATTATCAAACCTGTCCATTATGGCATTAAGTATTACACCATACATTACAGCGTCCATTATCATTCAGCTACTTGGAGTAATATTCCCGCAGGTCAAGGAATTGCAGCAATGTAAAACAAAAGCGGATAAACGGAAGTACGAATGGATTCTGGTATTTTCAGGAGCTGGGCTTGCCTGCTTGGAATCCTTGACCATGGCAATTGGTTTTGGTCGGAAAGGACTTCTGACAAAATATAAGTGGTATTACGTATTGCTGATTACAGTTATCTGGACAATTATGACAACACTTACATCAATTATTGGAAAAATAATATCTGTAAAATTAGTTGGAAACGGTATTTCATTAATTCTTGTATCCAACATACTGTCCAGTTATCCATCAGACAGTGCAAATATCTATGAAGTATTAATGAAAGGAAAGAAAACATATATTGCCGGACTTCATTTGTTCTTTCTTTTAATCTTAATCACTGCATTATTCATCTTTACAGTATGGCTGCAGGATACAGAGAAAAAAATACCTGTTACATATTCTGGAAAATTACAGGGGAAGAGTACATTTAAGGGTGTATCTACAAATACAATTCCTATTAAACTCTGTCCAGGAGGAGTCGTACCTATTATTTTTGCATCATCTTTAATTTCATTTCCAATCTTAATAGCACAGATTGCTGGTGCAAAGCAGAATGCTGTATTAAAGCTTCTAAATTCCGGCTATTGGTTTAACACAAGCAAACCTTGGTATACATTTGGTGCTTTGATTTATCTGGTACTCATATTTGCTTTTTCATATTTTTATACGGAAATTACAATGAATCCGGAAGAAATTGCGAATAATATCAAAAAAAGCGGTGGAAATATTGCCGGAATTCGTGCCGGATCCTCAACAGCAGAATATTTAAGAAAACAAATGAAATATTTGATTGCAATCGGTTCATTTTGCTTATGCATTATTGCGATCATTCCATTCATTGTAAGTGGGTTGACCGGCTTATCGCGATTATCCTTTTTTGGTACTTCCATTATCATTACTGTCAGTGTTATCTTAGAAACCAAAAAACTTATCTTATCCAAAACACAGGAAAACTATTATATGAATCGAGTAAAGAAAGGAGGACTTTTCCGTGGTTAAAATCATGAAAAACATCCGTGCAGAATTTCATAGATTGACAATGCCTAGCAAAATGCAGGTCCTGAAAGATACTGTCTTTGTAATTGCTGCAGCTTTAATATCCTCAGCACTGATTGGTGCGATTGATTTTGGAATGGCCTCACTCATTCGCATTATCATCTGATACCATTTAACGATCAAAAAATAAGAAAGGCTTGGTTATAAAAAGCCGGCCTTTTTTATTTTTTTCTGAGACTTACATTCTAATTATAGAACGAAATTACAGACGAAAAGGAGGAAAAATAAAATGTCTGAGTCGTAATATATAAAAAAGCAAAGGAGAAACATATATGAATTCATACTTAAGTCAACAGTTTTTGGATGAAGATTACAAGTCATTCTGTCCAAGGGAAAATGGATCTCATCTCTTCTTCAAAGAAGTAGGAAAACATACAGTGTATAAAGTAGTTCATCCGGAACATATCGAAATTTATTCCATTATAAGACCAAGAAATAAAGAAAAAGGAAAAGAAGAGGACTTCTTCGAAATTATAAAATTGATTCCTGATTATATGGACATGAGATTTTTCATGCCAAATAATATGGACCAATTTTATTTTAAATCAGAAATGAAAACCAAGGGAATTGTTTCTTGTGAGAAATTCCGTAAAGCGCAGATAACAGATAAGCAAATAAACGAAATCGAAGACGTTGGGTTCTTCATGCAGCTGATTGATCCGAAGAAACATTCTGCATTCATTTTAATTCCAAGCAAGAACTTTTTTACACCGTTTTGCAGAAAGCTTGGAATAGGAAAGGTTAATTACGGAATCAATCCTTTCCGGGATATCTATCTGGCATCAAGACTTAAAGATGCAAATCCTTTTGTTATTGTATATCGGACCAATGATCCGGCTACATACGGAAAAGCATTTACTTGTTTTTCTGAGAAAACAGTCAAAATTGAACAGAGCTGCATTTTTGATTATAAAGATGCACTTACAAAAATTGAGCCAAACATCATTCGCAGTTGGCAATACACGCATACAAGAACGGATATTGATTTTTCATATCCGGCACGGAGTATAAACTTAAAGCAAAAATGCAAAATCACTCTGGGAACGCGTTTATCATTTTCTGATATTGGAGAATGTGCGTTCCGTTTGCAGAACTGCATTTTTACAAACGGGGGAACAATTCTTCTTCCGCAAGAAGCATCAAGAAAGAAGAGTAATAAATTAAGTCCGGAAGGGATAGTTAAGGACTATAACAGCCAATGCTACATGAAATTTGATAAGATCATGGAGCAATTAAAATCCTATGAAACTATACCGGTTACAGATATGCAGCAGTCCGTCTGGAATATATTAGAAAAATTAAAGTTTTCTTCTGCATTCGGCTTCTCAAATACACGGGATCTGCAAAAAAAATACCTTTCTACATTTGAAAAAGAAGGCGATGCATTAGATGTCGTAATTAAAATTCTTAAGATACCTGGTGTTCTGCAAAGAAATTATCCAGGTACTACACATGATCGTGTAAATGAATGTATTGGTAAGATATTCAATTTGAAGATGGAGAAACTGATTGTATGAAAAAGATGGAAATCATATCTTCCGTATATGGAACTATCATATACGGAAAAGTGATTGGACTGAAACCTGGAACCGGAAATGCAGCATCACGCTTGACAATTGTAACATTAAATGAGATCAATGAAAATGGGCAGATAGTTGGTGGACATTATATCAAAGTTCTTTTTTGGAACTCAAAAAATGGAAAGCAGAAATTGTCTGACCGCGCCAGAAAACTTAAATCAGGTGATCTCATATCATGCCGTGTCATATTTGACGCTGGAATACATTCTAAAGCCGTTGGATTTGAATTCAAGCGTTCCGGCTTATATACACTTGCTATGAAAGATGAGCAAAAAACATATATTTTACATGGTCATGCCGAAAAAGTGATTCACGGAAAAAATGGATATTGCGGGATATATGTCCCTATAAAACGATATCAAAACGGAAGTTTTCAAACCGTTTGGTATCTCTCATCCTTTTTCAATTCTAATATTTCTGTTGTGAAAGGAGATACCGTTTTTCTTCGAGGATATCGTATCAGTGATAAAAGTTACAATGGGTTTGATTATTTAGATCTGACCTGTTCAGACATTATAGGAATTCATAATTTATAAAAAGCCGGATTCTTCTGGCTTTTTTCTTTTCTATCACACTATATATAAAAGGTATTATATGCTGTTTGAGAAAGGAGATTTCAATGTATACTGCACGAAATATTAAAAACCAGCACAATTGCCTGTTCTATTTCAAAATTTAGGATCTACACCATTTATTATTTTTGATACTGAAACAACCGGTATAGATTTTGAATAAAAATCTAAAACAGAAGCGACAGGAAGAAGGTGTATATTTATGATTCTGTTAATATTAATATTGTTACTTTACGCTACTTATACCGATATTAAGACACTGGAAGTCCCATTATGGGTTTCTCCGGTTATAATAGGCATTCGTTTCCTGCAGGACTTTATGTCGGAAGAGAATAACTTTCGAATAATGTCTGGATTATTATGTGGGGCATTTTTATTCGGGATATTTTTTATGGTTGCTTATCTTGGAGATCAGCTAGGGGGAGCAGACTGTTTAATTGTTGCTGCGATAGGATATTCTTTGGATTTTTACGGATTTTACGCTGTCATAATTAGTTTAATCCTTACACTTCCATATACTGCATATATGAAAATCACAAAGAAGGAACATGTGTATCCTTTAATTCCGTTCTTAACTACTGGATACATTATTATATTGATCATACTAACTGTTCAAGGCCAGTCTATATCATGGCTCTTATAAGGAGAAATTACTATGTTACAAAAAAGCTGGAACGCTGTTACATTAATTTGCGGTAATCATAAAAAGGATCATTCACATCCAATGAAACTGCAGCAGGGGCCTCATTCTCTTTTCTTTTCCTGCCCGGAATACAAATCCATTTATGGAGATGATCACGAAGGACGATCCTGCAATAATCGTCTTACATTAGTTGATTATGAAAGACTTCTGGATTATCTCACAGAACGTACCTATGCAGGTGATGGTCTGCAGGAAACGAATCTGACAGGACTAAAATTCACGTTAAAAGGCGTTGATTATGAAGTATTAGAGCACACCAAAGATAAATATCGGGTGCTTATGTTAAACAGAAAAGCGATTTCAAAATAAGTCAAGACATCTCAGAAAGGGCATGCTTATATGCATGTTCTTTTTTATACCCACATGTCCATCAATACGTTACAACTACAATCTCTTTTCTTACAAACTATTAATATAAGGAAGGAGGTGAGTAGCATGGGAAAGTTTCAGGAGAATATGGTTTATTCTGTATATGATATCTGTAAAATTCTCGGATGCAGTAATAACAAAGGATATGCATTAGTTCATGAAGCCTACAAATCAAAAAACATGTTCCGTGTAATAAAAATAGGCAGTGAATACAAAATGCCAATTGATTCTTTTAATCACTGGCTGCAAAAAGAAGAATAAATTAAATTCGATAATCCATGAAAATTTGTAATCATAGGAAATATCGAATATAATACAAATAATTGAATTTGATATTTCCTTAACTGTTGCTAATTAAGGAGGGAATTCAATGAAAGAACCAACAATTATACATGATTCAATTTCAAATACCTGGAGTATTATTGTAAAGAAGGTGAATATGAATTTATTCCAGGTCGAATATCCAGAAATGACTGGGTTTATTACGCAGGAAGAAGCATACAGGGCTTACAATAGAGAGATGAACCAATTTGCAAAAGATATGGAATATATACGTGATATGACCGGCGTACAATACACTTTATCCTCTTATATGCAATACTGGTATGATAATATTTTCTCTGCTTATACAACCGCACCATCTTATTTGCAGACAACAAAATGGGCAATTGAAAAGATTATTATTCCTTCTATAGAAAACGATCATCTATTGATTGATATTACGCCAGATTACATCAATGAGATTTTACAGAAATGTGCAAAATCTCCATATCGGACTGCTGCCTCTGTGAGTCGAAAACTTTTATGTGTCATTTTAAAGACGGCTGAAATGGAAGACCTGTTAAATCTTAATTTTTCATTTAATAGTATTGTCCATTTCCCAAGAGTTCCGCCAAAATATGTTGCTTATAAAAAAGAAGATTTACGTAAATTACTGGAAATTGCGAAAAGACACGACAATATCTATCTTGAAATACTTTTGTGTTTGTTTTGTGGACTGCGAATTGGAGAAGTACGTGGACTCAATTTTGATCATGTAGACTTAGAAAACCATACAATTACTGTAATGCAACAAGCACCATATGAATCTTTCATAACTATCAAAACAGAACATGGTGTAGAAAAGTGCTTAAACGAGGATTGTATTAAGCCTCCAAAATCCGGTTCCAGTTACCGGACAATAAAAGTACCTGATATTGTAGCAGATGAACTTTACAGAAGAAGAGAAAAAAATAAACAATATTTTAAAACACATCCTAATGCAGTATCATATTGGAGAAACTATATATGTATTGGATTTGGAGGCGAACTGATTTCAAGCAAAACCGTTACAGAAGGATTATATAAAATATGCAAAAAAAATGGCTTACCAAAAATATCAGCTCATGGATTGCGCCATTTATGTGCAACAATTCTTTTGGAGCAAAATGTACCTCTGGAAGAAATCAGTCATATCTTAGGACATGCTTCCGTATCAACTACATTTGACATCTATTGCGGTGAAATTCAAGGCAGGGATAATATTCTGGATTTCTTATCCAGCAACTTTGATCCTATTACTCATCTTGCAAGAAAGGCAGGGTGAAGCTATGAATAAGAATCAGAAACAATTTATTCGTCCACCTTATGATTCACGATTTGACCAGTTAAATATTATTCACTGGGATTTTCCGCAAAAACCGACTTTTCAACATGGAAAATACTGTATCCGTTTTACTCTGATTTTGGGTGATGGTTCTACATTGAACCGTCAAAAGGGTGGGTTTGCTTCTGCGAAGGAAGCTATGAAATATCGTGACAATCTAATTGTAAAACTTACCAAAAATCAATATATGCCATACCGATTTACTTTAAAGGAATTTTACAATTACTGGTTATATTACTACATTATAGATGTATGTAAATATGCTTATAATACGTTTAAATACTATGCAACACCGGTTAAAAGGTTTTGTGAATATTTTAAACCAGACACCTATATGGATTCTATAACCACAACAGATTTAAAAAATTTCATCAACAAGTGCGAAACTTTTAGTGCATACAAAGCTATGATGCAAATGATTCAAAATTCTTTTCAATATGCAAAGAATCAGCAGATTATCATATCAAATCCGGCACCACTGGCAATAGAAATTTGCAAAAAAGAAAAGAAGATTACTAAACCACCTACTAAGAAAAACGCATTTACGCTGAACGAACTTATGAATTTATTATTGACCGCAAGAAAAATGGATTATACATTCTATTTATTTTTACTGCTGTCTGCTTCAACAGGAGCACGTGTAAGTGAAACAAGAGCGATCTGTTTTTCAAAAATCGACTTTCAAAAAAAACAACTCTTAATCGACTGTCAGTTGGGAAGAGGATATGATAATGAGGGGTTCGATGACAATACGTTACTTTCTCAAAAGAGGATATTAAAAACTCTTAACAGTAAAAGATACGTCCCGCTTCCTGATTTTATTATGGATGAGCTGTATCTGGCAAAAGCACGATATGAAGAAACACTGAAAAATGATCCGGAATTTGATGAAAACTTAGATTTTGTTTTGTTTAGGGATCACGGAAAGGCAATCTCAAGACCGTATTATTATTTTAAGAAATTGATGAAGAAATGTAATATCGATTGTACAAAACATGTATGGCACGATTTACGGCACACTTATGCAACACTGTTAGATCAAAACAATATGAACATGAAAGTAGTATCGGAGATATTAGGTCATTATTCAGAAGAATTTACAAATGAAGTTTATGTCATTCATAAACCAGAAGTCATCATCTATGATACAAGTGAAGTAATGAACTCATTTATTGAGTCATTAAAACTGGACTCAACAGAAAGAACCATACCTGTATATGATATTTCGTTCATTCAGGAATATTTATTTTAAACTATTCTGACAATTCAAATTTTTATTTATTAATTTAATTTTAGTGTTACATTTTTAACAAAGCTTTTGGCAAAAATATGTAATACTTAATGCTTATCAATGATTTTTAATCGTTATTAAATAAGCGAAATCTTTTGAAACAGAAAAGAATTTTTGCAGATTTTAAAATTTTTAAAACTAAGATATTTTGTTACAACAGAAAAGCAACAAAAATACAACTAAAAGTAGTTAAGATAAGAGATATTTTAACAAACATCAAAAAGCTATAAATCGGAAAAAAATCTTCTAAATATACATTTGTTATATAGAAGTAACAAACAGATAGAAGAAATACACTATAATATTAAAAAAATCACAATTTTATCGCCCCAAAGACTTGAAAAAGAAATTCGCGAGTAGTACAATTGTGTTAAAAGATTAACACAATATTTTAAAAGGAGCGTGTTTGAAATGGCAAGATTTACATTACCAAGAGACGTATATCACGGAAAAGGATGTTTATCCGAATTAAAAAATCTGAAAGGTAAAAAAGCTGTCCTCGTAGTCGGCGGCGGATCTATGAAGCGTCAGGGATTCCTGGACAAAGCAGTGAACTACCTGAAAGAAGGCGGAATGGAAGTCAAACTGATCGAAGGTGTAGAACCGGATCCGTCTGTAGAGACTGTTATGAAGGGCGCAAAAGTAATGCAGGAATTCGAGCCTGACTGGATCGTAGCAATGGGCGGTGGATCTCCAATCGATGCGGCTAAAGCTATGTGGGTATTCTATGAGTATCCGGATGAGACATTTGAGAATATTATCACACCATTCAGCTTCCCTGAACTTCGTCAGAAAGCAAAATTTGCAGCCATCCCATCTACATCAGGAACTGCAACAGAAGTAACAGCATTCTCCGTAATCACAGATTACAATACAGGAATCAAATATCCTCTGGCAGACTTTAACATCACACCAGACGTTGCAATCGTTGATCCTGAACTGGTAGAAGGACTTCCTCAGAAACAGGTTGCTTACACAGGAATGGATGCACTGACACATGCGATCGAAGCTTATGTATCAACACTCAACTGTCCATTTACAGATCCACTTGCACTGCAGGCAATCGAGATGGTTCTGGATTATCTGCCGGCATCTTATAACCTGAATATGGAAGCAAGAGAGCAGATGCATTATGCACAGTGCCTGGCTGGTATGGCATTCTCGAATGCATTACTTGGTATCGTACATTCTATGGCTCATAAGACAGGAGCAGCATTCTCAACCGGACATATTCCTCATGGATGTGCCAATGCGATCTATCTGCCATATGTAATCAAATACAATGCAAAAGATAAAGTGGCTGCATCACGTTATGCAGAGATTGCACGCAGAATGGGACTTCCTGGAACATCAGAAAAAGCTCTGATCAACAGCTTGTGTGCAAAGATTGATGAGTTCAATGCGAAGATGAATATTCCTAAGACTCTGAAAGAATTCGGAATCAACGAAGAGGAATTCAAAGAAAAACTGGATAAGATTGCAGAACTTGCAGTTGGTGATGCCTGTACAGGATCTAATCCAAGAGCAATTGATCCTGCAACAATGGCTAAATTATTTACATGTACATATTATGGAACAGAAGTTGATTTTTAAATAACAAAAATCAGATAACGGCGGCTGTCACATAGGTTTATGTGACAGCCGTTTTGCGTACTTTGGTATAAAAATCAAAATCTATTCCATATACAATAAAATAAATCTTGAACAATTTTATCGACATTTTTTGAAAAATATGGTTTTACTTGCGAAATAGAACAAGCCGTATTATGATAATAGTAATATTGGGAATTAGGAGGAAATAAGATGTACAAAATTTTAAAAGCAGAACAATTAACTGCTAACATCTTTCTGATGGATGTAGAAGCTCCTCGTGTAGCAAGACATTGTGAACCGGGACAGTTTGTCATTGTAAAGATGGATGAAAAAGGGGAAAGAATCCCACTCACAATCTGTGACTATGACAGAGAAGCCGGAACGATCACAATCGTATTCCAGCCGGTCGGAGCATCCACAACCAAGATGAAAGAATTAAAAGCAGGAGATTATTTCCGCGATTTCACAGGTCCGTTGGGAAATGCTTCAGAACTCGTAGAGGAAGATATCGAAGAACTGAAGAAGAAAAAGATCCTGTTTGTCGGAGGCGGTGTCGGAGCAGCACCTGTATATCCACAGGTGAAATGGCTCCATGAACACGGTGTTGATGCTGATGTTATCATCGGTTCGAAGACAAAAGATATGTTGATCCTGGAAAAAGAGATGGAAGCAGTATCCGGAAATTATTATCCATGTACGGATGACGGTTCTTACGGTCATGCCGGAATGGTAACAACAATGGTAGAAGAACTGGTGGAAAAAGGGAACAAATATGACGTATGTATCGCAATCGGACCAATGATCATGATGAAATTCGTATGTCTCCTTACAAAGAAACTGGGAATCCCTACTGTTGTAAGTATGAACCCGATCATGGTAGATGGAACCGGTATGTGCGGAGCCTGTCGTCTGCATGTAGGCGATGAGATCAAGTTCGCATGTGTAGATGGTCCGGAATTTGACGGACACCTTGTCAACTTCGATGAGGCTATGAAGAGACAGCAGATGTACAAGACTCAGGAAGGTCGTGCAATGCTGAAATTACAGGAAGGCGACACACATCACGGCGGATGTGGTCAGTGCGGAGGTGACGAGTAATGGCAGATGTATTAAAGAAAGTTCCTGTAAGAGAGCAGGAGCCAAAGGTTCGTGCTACGAATTTTGAAGAAGTATGTTACGGATATAATAAAGAAGAAGCAATGGAAGAAGCAACCAGATGTCTGAACTGTAAGAATGCAAGATGTATACAGGGATGTCCTGTATCCATTAACATACCTGCATTTATCGCAGAGATCAAAGAAGGCAATATCGAAGAGGCTTACAAAGTGATCGGTCAATCTTCTGCACTTCCTGCTATCTGCGGACGTGTATGTCCACAAGAGTCACAGTGCGAGAGCAAGTGTGTCCGTGGTATCAAAGGTGATGCAGTATCTATCGGTAAACTGGAAAGATTTGTCGCAGATTATGCACTGGAAAATGATATCAAACCGGAAAAACCGGAAAAGACAAATGGACATAAAGTAGCAGTCATCGGTTCCGGTCCGTCAGGACTTACCTGTGCTGGCGACCTTGCAAAACTCGGATACGAAGTAACTGTATTCGAAGCACTGCATGAACTTGGCGGTGTTCTGGTATATGGTATTCCTGAATTCCGTCTTCCAAAGCAGAAAGTTGTTAAGAAAGAAATCGAAAAAGTCAAAGAGCTTGGCGTTAAATTCGAGACAAACGTTGTTATCGGTAAATCTACAACCATCGACCAGTTGATGGAAGAGGAAGATTTTGAAGCTGTATTCATCGGTTCCGGAGCAGGTCTTCCGATGTTCATGGGAATCCCTGGCGAGACAGCTAACGGAGTATTCTCAGCAAATGAATACCTGACAAGAAGTAACCTGATGAAGGCATTCGATGATTCTTACGATACACCAATCGCAGCAGGCAAGAAAGTAGCCGTTGTCGGTGGTGGTAACGTAGCTATGGATGCTGCCAGAACAGCACTTCGTCTTGGCGCAGAAGTACATATCGTATATCGTCGTAGTGAAGCAGAGCTTCCTGCTCGAGTAGAAGAAGTACATCACGCAAAAGAAGAAGGCGTACAGTTCGATCTTCTTACCAATCCAAAAGAAATCCTCGTCGATGAAAATGGATGGGTAAAAGGTATGAAAGTAATCAAGATGGAACTCGGTGAGCCGGATGCTTCCGGAAGAAGACGTCCGATCGAGATCCCTGGATCTGAATATGAGATTGAATTAGACACTGTTATCATGTCTCTTGGAACATCTCCAAACCCATTGATCTCTTCTACAACAAAGGGACTTGAGACAAACAAGAGAAAATGTATCGTAGCAGAGGAAGAGAACGGACAGACTTCAAAAGCTGCCGTATTCGCAGGTGGAGATGCCGTAACAGGTGCTGCAACTGTAATTCTTGCTATGGGTGCAGGTAAAGCAGGAGCCAAAGGTATCCACGAATATCTGTCTAAAAAGAATGCTTAATTCTTTGTGCACAGTGAAAAGATGATGTTATAAGCACTCATAAATATGTACAACACGTAATTATATAAGAGATATACATGAGAATGATTCTGGTGTATATCTCTTTTTGCTTGCCATGCGTTCGTAAAAAGCTGCCAGTAGCAGGTCCTGCAGACAGTACATCCGGACTTGAATAAAAACATATATATGTGGTATGATTGTAAGACACATTTAATGCTGAAAACAGCTGAAAATCAATCCTGCTGATATGTAAGGATAAAACAAAAAAAGACAGGTTGGAGATTATGACAGAATTAGATTTAACAGACGGAAAGATATTTTTAAATAAAGTAACAGAGAAGATCCGCACACGCCTGGCTGAAGTAGATGCATCCATCGAAGCCGGACAGAAGGACATCCAGAGTATGAATGAATACTACTGGGAGAATTACACCGAGATGGATGAATACGGCTATGAAAATTATGACAACCAACAAGCTCTTTTACACCAGGTCAATGACAATCAGGAAAAACTGAAGATGCAGCACCGGCTTCGTAAAATGCTGGAAGCTCCGTTTTTCGGACGTGTGGATTTTATCTATGATGGCGAAGACGAACCGGAGATATTCTATATCGGCATCGGTAACTTTGCGGAACGTACGGGTATGCTGCCTTTGATCTATGACTGGAGAGCACCGGTCAGCGGGCTTTTTTACGATTATGACAAAGGCCCTGGATCTTATGAGGCACCAGCCGGACTGATCGAAGGTGAAATTGCCGCCAAATGGCAGTACAAAGTGAAAAATGGAAAGATGGTCTATGCATTCGAAAGCGATACCAAGATCGATGATGATATTTTAAAGCAGGAGCTGGGAACGAACAGTGATGTACAGCTCAAAAACATCGTCCGTACGATCCAGAAAGAACAGAATGCGATCATCCGTAATACACATGACCGTATCCTTGCGATCCAGGGTGCTGCCGGAAGTGGTAAGACTTCCGTTGCTTTACACCGGATTGCCTATCTGTTGTATCATGACAGAGAGCATTTGAAATCCTCTAATGTACTGATCCTTTCTCCAAACAGTGTATTTTCAGATTACATTTCCCATATTCTTCCGGAACTGGGCGAGGAAAATATTCAGGAGATGAGTTTTGACCTGTTCGCATACCGGGAATTGAAAGGTATCGTTCCGGACTGTGAAGACCGCTATGACCAGTTGGAAAGAACCATGAAGCTTCAGGACCCGTATCTGACAGAACGCTTTGAAGAGAAACAGTTGGAAGGATTTGTCGGAATGATGGAAGGATTCCTTGCAAGACTGGAAGATGAACTGATGGATTTCCGTGCAATCGAATATAAAGGAATTCAGAAGACAGAAGAAGAACTGATCAATCTCTTTTATTTCAAATTCCAGAATGCACCTCTGCTCAGCCGGATGGACGCAATCAGAGATTATTGTGTTGATGAATACGAGACATTACTTGGACGTGATCTTTCGGAAGAAGAGCTCCTGATCGTACAGGAGAAATTCGATAAGATGTATGTAACAAAGGACATCTACAAGATATACGGCTGGCTTCTGGAAGAATGCGGATACCCGTCACTTCCGGATGTCGAATATGAAAAGCGCAAACTGGAATACGAAGATGTATTTCCTGTATTGTATCTGAAGTACCGCCTGACCGGAAAAGCTGTGCATAATCACATCAAGCATCTGGTTATTGACGAAATGCAGGACTATTCTTATCTGCAGTATGTGATCCTGAATCAGATCTTCAAATGCCGGATGACCATTCTCGGTGATAAAGCACAGACTTTAGATGAACAGATGCGTGATGTATTGCAGTTCCTTCCGGGCGTATTTGATCAGAAGATCCGCAAGATCGTGATGAATAAAAGTTACCGGAATACAATGGAGATTGCCAGATATGCCGAAAAACTGACTGGTGTCAAAGACGTAGAACTCTTAAAACGTCATGGAAAAGAAGTGGTAGAAGAACAATTCCAGACAGAAGATGCAGTTCTGGATGAAATCCTTTCAAAAGCCAAACTTGGAGAAGACGAGTATGAGACTGCTGCCATTATTACCATGACGGAAGCAGAGGCATCCATCTTATACCAGATATTAAAAGCCCGCGGCGAAGAAGTGCATTATATCGACCGCAACAGTTCCGTATTCAAAAAAGGACTTACCGTCACGACCTTTTATCTTGCAAAAGGTCTGGAATTCGACCAGGTATTCGGTGTGTTCCAGGATGCCGGAAACCCGATGTTGAATCAGGCAAAATATATCTGCGCAACAAGAGCATTACATGAATTATATATGTATCAGATAACAGAATAGAAGAACACTAATCACTAAGGCAGAAAAATTATTAGCAGAATAGATGTGCAGAAATTAGTTTTTCGAAAGATTATTAATTATAGTTAAAATTAAAAAAAGCAGAGATAGAAAGAACAATAGAATGAAGATAACATTAATCACAGTGGGAAAGATAAAAGAAAAATATTTAAAAGATGCAATCGCAGAATACAGCAAACGTCTAAGCCGCTACTGTAAGCTGGAGATCATCGAGGTGGCAGATGAAAAGACTCCGGATAATGCAAGTGAGACCGTAGAAGATGGTATCCGCGACAAAGAAGGAGAGCGGATTCTCAAATATGTCAAGGACGATGCCTACGTCGTTACACTTGAAATCAAGGGAAAACTTCTGACCTCAGAAGAACTGGCAGAAAAGATTGACAAGCTTGGGATCCAGGGAACCAGTCACATTATATTTATCATCGGCGGCTCGATCGGACTTGGAAAAGAAGTGCTGAAACGCTCGGATTATGCACTAAGTTTTTCAAAGATGACATTTCCACATCAGCTGATGCGGGTGATCCTCCTGGAACAGATCTACAGAAGTTACCGGATCATCAGCCATGAACCATATCATAAGTAAAATGCCGAAATAAAAGAAAATATTATAGAAACAATTGTAGATATATAAAAGATATTATAAAAAATTCTTGTTTCAAAAGATATCATCCTTTATACTAATAAGGATGAAAATGTCAGGAGAGGATATACTATGAAGCAAGTGAATTTAAAAAATCTGTGTATGATCTTGTTGGGGAATACAGTTTATGCACTGGCGATCGTCATGTTTATTCTGCCAAATGATATAATCACGGGCGGAACGACAGGACTGGGTATTGCAATCCATCATTATTTCGGGCTTCCAATCCATACATTTGTATTAATCTTCAATACATTGATGTTCTTACTTGGAGCGGCTGTCCTTGGAATGAAATTTGCACTTACAACACTGGTCAGTACATTCTATTACCCGGTTATTCTGGGTGTGCTCGAACAGATACCGGCACTTCAGAATGTAACAGACGATAAGATGTTATCAACAATCTGCGGCGGTCTGATGATCGGAATGGGAATCGGAATTGTAATACGCTGCGGTGCATCGACCGGGGGAATGGATATTCCGCCGTTGGTTCTCAACAAAAAGTTCGGACTTCCGGTATCTGTGATGCTGTATGTATTTGATTTTATAATTCTGATCTCACAGATGCTTTTCACCAACAAAGAAGAGATTGTATACGGTATCTTACTGGTACTGATCTATACCGTCATTCTGGACAAGGTACTGCTGATGGGATCTACCAGAACCAAAGTAGAAATCATGACTGAAAAATATGAAGAACTGAACCGTCTGATCCAGGAGCGTCTTGACCGTGGAACGACACTGGTCTATACACAGACCGGATATCTGAGAAACGATCAGCCGATGATCCTTACCGTAGTTTCCAATCGTGAACTTATGCGCCTGAACCAGCTGGTACAGGAGATCGACCCACATGCATTTATGATCATTGGAAATGTAAATGAAGTGCGAGGAAGAGGATTTTCACAGCAGAAAGTTTATAAGAAAGAAACTATCGAAAAATAAAAATACGCAGAATAATACAGAAAATAAAACCGACAGACTGTGCCCGGCGAATCTGCTTCGAATGAAGCAGATTCCCGTATGGTACAGATTGTCGGTTTTCCTGATTTTTAACCTTTTTTCTTGCGCTCTATACATTTCCATTCGGAATTCTCACAGATGAAGTGCCAGTATTCCAGAAGCTTTTCAGATGTCTTTCTGTCCTTTCCGCGGACGATGAACCAGAGGTCATTTGCGAATGTTCCTGATTCTGTTTCTTTTTCATTCTGTCCGTCTTCCGGATTTGACATCTTTACAGGTGACGCCGTTGTAAGTTTGATATCTTTGTAACGGATGATCCTCTCGATTTCATCCTGAATCTTCAGATATTGTTCTGTAATACCAAGCTGGCGGTATTGCTCTGCCAGGCGGATTCTTTTATTTCTCCCGGATAAAATAACATACGTGACAACAGATGTTATGATTGATGCAATAATCACAATTGCCAATATGATCAACACAAGAAGTGGTGTAGCCATAGATAATCGCCTCCTTATATAATAATATGGCTCATTATAACACCGATATCCTAGGAAAACCACCGTGAAATTGTCCGTATTTTCCTCGGTTTATGAATGGATTTTCTACAAAACTACTGTTATAATAGATAAATATATCAGGCGGATATAATTACTATGTTACTTTGGTATCTGCCAAAAGATAAAAAACACGGAGGTACAACATGAAAAAATTTGGGAAGATCTTAGGTGGAATCATACTTGGAATTGTATTGATTCTCCTGGCGGCCGTTGCCATACTGACAGCGCTGGAATACCGTCCGGATCAGATAGAGACTTTGAACACAACCAGTGGAAAACAGTCCATATCTACAGGAGATTCGATGACGATCCTGACCTATAATACCGGATATGCCGGACTTAGCAAAGACGAAGATTTCTTTATGGACGGCGGAAGTAAAGTCATGCCGGAGACGAAAGATCTGGTAAAGCACAATATGAAAGGAATTGCCGGCATTCTGAATGATGCAGATGCCGATGTCTGTTTTCTTCAGGAAGTAGACATTGATTCCAAACGATCTTATCACATCAACGAAAAAGCTTACTACGAAAAAGCACTGGGTGTAGATGGAATCTTTGCATGTAATTTCAAATGCGTATATGTCCCATACCCGCTTCCGACGATCGGTAAAGTTGAAAGCGGCCTGGTAACATATTCTGATTACAAAGTATCGGAGGCTTCCAGAATCGCGCTTCCGGAATCTTTCAAATGGCCGGTAAAAATCTGCAATCTTAAGCGCTGTATGCTGGAAACAAGAATTCCGATAAAAGGCAGTGACAAAGAGCTGGTTCTGATCAATTTTCATCTGGAAGCTTATGACAGCGGAGAAGGTAAGATCGCGCAGCGGAAAGTTCTGGTGAAGAAGTTAAAAGAAGAGTATGAAAAAGGAAATTATGTGATTGCCGGCGGGGACTTTAACCAGACATTTGATGGAATGGACACCTATCCGATCCACGATAAAGACAGCTGGGTTCCGGGAAAGGTCGGAAAAGAAGATATCCCGGAAGGATTTTCTTATGCAGTATCCGATAATGTACCGACCTGCCGCCTGTTAAACGGACCATACAGCGGTAACTATGATGATTCACAGGTATATGTACTGGATGGCTTCATCGTTTCGGATAATCTGAAGATCGATCAAGTGGAAAATATCGACACACAGTTCGAATATACCGATCATCAGCCGGTAAAATTAAATGTAACATTAAAATAATATACCAAAATATAATCTGTTTATCAGCCTGCCTTTCCCGGCGGGCTGATTTAACATATATTTAACATATATCTAATATAAGTCGGGGAATGCTATGCTATATTAGGAATACTGGAATGAATATTTCGGAAAAGAAAAAAGTAAAAAATACACAGAGAAAGGTGAGAAAACACTATGAGCAGCATATATATGAACCGGGAACTTTCCTGGCTGAAATTCAATGAACGTGTACTGGAAGAAGCTGAAAATCCAGAAGTCCCATTATGTGAGAGACTGACATTTGCATCGATCTATCAGAGCAATCTGGACGAGTTTTTCATGGTACGTGTGGGATCATTATATGACCAGACACTTCTTGACAAAAAGATCCGTGAAAATAAGACAGGCATGACATCACAGGAGCAGATTGATGCAATCTTAAAACGCACAAAACAAATCAATAAACGCAAAGAAGCGGTCTATGAAGAACTGATGGAACGTGTGGCAGAACAGGGCATCCGCATTTTACGTTTCAATGAACTCGATGAAGAAGGGGCTGCATATCTCGAGCGTTATTTTGAATCCGAGATTGCACCATTGATCTCGCCTACTGTTGTAGGAAGAAGACAGCCATTCCCATTCCTTAGAAATAAAGAAATCTATGCCGTAGCCGTACTTGGCTCCAAGGGCAAGAAAGACCGTCTGGGAATTATTCCATGCACCAGCAACATCTTCGGACGCCTGATCGCAGTTCCGGGAATGCAGGGCACCTATATGCTCGCCGAAGAACTGATTCTGCATTTCGCACCGGCGGTATTCAAAGGATATAAGATCAAATCAAAATCTTTACTCCGTATCACAAGAAATGCCGATATCGATGCAGATGCATTGTACGATGAAGATCTGGACTACCGTGAATTTATGGAAGGGCTGATTAAGCAGAGAAAGAAACTGGCACCGATTCGTCTGGAACTTTCCAGAGATATCGACAAAAAAGGAATTGTCGTATTATGTGAATATCTGGAGCTGGATGAAAGCCATGTATTCATATCTTCAACACCACTGGATCTGTCGTTTGTATTCCAGATCCAGGATCTTCTCAGAAAGCATACGGAATTATATTTTCCAAAACGTACACCGCAGCGCTCTGACCAGTTCCAGGATGGAAAAAGTATCATAGAACAGATCCGGGAAGAAGACAAACTGTTATCTTACCCATACGAATCCATCCGTCCGTTCTTACATCTGCTGACGGAAGCGGCCGAAGATCCGGATGTCATCTCCATTAAGATGACCCTGTATCGTGTGGCGAAGCAGAGTAAAGTGGTAGAGGCACTGATCGAAGCAGCCGAGAATGGAAAAGAAGTTGTCGTACTGGTAGAACTGAGAGCCCGTTTTGATGAGGAAAATAATATCGGCTGGTCCAGACTTCTGGAGGATGCCGGCTGTCAGGTGATCTACGGACTGGATGGCTATAAAGTGCACTCCAAGCTGTGTCTGATCACCCGCAAAAATGGAGGTCAGGTAGAGTACATTACACAGATCGGTACCGGTAATTACAATGAAAAGACATCCAGATTGTACACCGACCTTTCTCTTATGACAGCTAACGTAGAGATCGGACTGGAAGCTTCCAATGTATTCCAGGCTTTGTCAAAGGGTGAAGTTGTAGAGCACAGTGAACATCTTCTGGTTGCACCGAAATGTCTGCAGAATAAAGTACTTGCCATGCTGGATGAAGAGATTGCACATGCAAGAAATGGAGAAGAAGCTTATGCTGGATTTAAGCTCAATTCTCTTACAGATAAGAAGATCATCGATAAACTGATCGAAGCTTCCGAAGCAGGTGTGAAGATCGATATGGTTGTCCGTGGAATCTGCTGCCTGATCCCTGGTGTGGAAGGAAAGACAGAAAACATTCGTATCATCAGCATTGTCGGAAGATTCCTGGAGCATTCGAGAATCTATATATTCGGAAACAGTAAGCGCAGGAAATACTATATTGCATCCGCAGATTTTATGACAAGAAATACAGTCAGACGTGTGGAAGTGGCAGCGCCTGTATACGATGAAAGACTGCAGAATAAATTACAGGATATGTTCGATATTATGCTTGCAGACAACCAAAAAGCAAGATATCTGGATGCAGAGGGAAATTATCATCGTGTAATTAATGAGGAGGCACCACTGAATTCACAGGAGTATTTTTACACACAGGCATATCACGAACTTTAAAAAGAGGTAACTGAATTGCCATGCATATATTCCGGCGAAAAAGCATAGAGTAATACAAATTACCAGCACGGTATTTTTATGAAACGTCAGGAATGGAAAGAAAAAGCGGCGGAGATGTCGGGAGTCCCAAAAGATGTAGCAATGGGGCTCCCGATTCTTACGATTACCGGAACAAATGATCTTTGTGTGGAAAATTACAGAGGAATGACAGAATATACAGATCAGATAATAAGGCTTCAATCCAAAAGTGGTCAGATCAAAATCACTGGGAAAAAACTAGAAGTTATATATTATACAAATGACGAGATGAAGATTCACGGTCACATCAGAACAATTGAGTATCAACTATAGGAGGGGACCGTCGTGTTTGAACAGCTGATCTGGTACTTGAAAGGTTATGTCAGGATACGGATAACCGGATATTCGCCGGAACGTTTTCTGAACGCCTGCCGTTATAAAAATATTTATATATGGGATCTGAAGCGGGTCTGCGGTTCATATGAGATGAATCTTACGATTGATGGTTTTCGCAGACTGAAAGAGATCGTAAGGAAGACCGGTACGAAGGTTTGCATCATACGCCGCAGTGGTCTTCCTTTTCTTTTACACAGATACCGTAAACGTCACATACTGCTGTCTGGTTTTCTTATCTGTGCCGGTCTGATCCTTTTTATGACACGTTTTATCTGGGGCATAGATATCAGTGGGAATCTCTCTTATACAGATGATACGCTGAAAAGATTCCTTTCGTCCGAAAACGTCAAAGACGGTATGAAAAAATCAGATGTAAACTGTAGAAAGATTGTGCAGGATCTCAGAAAAAAGTACGACAGGATCATATGGGTTTCCGCTTCCGTGGATGGATGCCGTCTGGTCATCCGGATAAAGGAAAATGAAGACGATTTTACGGACAGTTCAAAAATCAGTTCAGACAATAACGAAGAAGGAAAAGATATTATTGCAGATACGGACTGCACAATTGTAGATATTATAACTCGTACCGGCACTCCTATGGTACAGCGGGGGACAAAAGTGAAAAAAGGAGCTATCCTTGTGTCTGGTCAGATTCCAATCTGTAATGATGAAAAAGAGATTACCGGTTACAGATTGAAAAATGCAGATGCAGACATAACAGGAGAAAAAGCCATTACATATCAGAAAGAGTTAACCAGACAATATATACAGAAAAAATATTACCGTTCAAGATTTTACTTTCTCCAGAAAAGAAATTACGGAATCCGTCTTGGCAGGCATTATTTCACGACTGAATCTAAAAACAATCAATATCCGGTCTTCGAAAAACATGTAGTTCAGAAAAAATATCAGATTGCCAATGTAATTCCGGTGACATTAGAAAAAAGCACGATAACGCCTTACCGCCAAATGTATAAGAAGTATACCAAAGCAGATGCCAGAATGATATTATCGGCAGATTTTCAGGATTACTGTAAAGAATTGGAGAAAAAAGGGGTAGAAATTATCCAGAATGATGTTAAAATATACACAGGGTCTGAGACATATTATGCAAAGGGAACACTAAAGATCAGATGTTCCGTTGGCAGAAAGATGCCGTCTGTACCGATTCCGATAGAAAATTCTTCGGAAGAAGAAACAAAGAATGGAGATTAATGCATGGGATTAATGGAAACAGTCATCGATATACCTGCAGAACATGAAGCGAATGTGTTCGGGCAATTCGATGTATATGCAAAGAAAATAGAACGGGCTCTTCATGTAACACTGATCGCGAGAGGTGAAAGTGTAAAGATCATGGGAGATGCTCTGAAGGTGGAAAAAGCAAAAAAAGTGCTGGATCAGCTTGTTGAACTTTCCAAAAGAGGCAACACGATTCAGGAACAGAATGTAGATTATACACTGGCACTTGTAATGGAAGACAGTGAAGAAAACGTTCTGGAGATCGATAAGGATATTATCTGCCATACATTACAGGGAAAGCCGATCAAACCCAAAACCCTTGGGCAGAAAAAATATGTAGATGCAATCCGCAAACAGATGATCGTCTTCGGACTTGGGCCTGCTGGTACCGGTAAGACATATCTTGCGATGGCAATGGCAATCACTGCATTTAAAAATAACGAAGTTGGAAGGATTATTCTGACACGTCCTGCAATCGAAGCAGGAGAAAAACTCGGATTCCTTCCGGGAGATCTTCAGAGTAAGATCGATCCGTACTTACGTCCACTTTATGATGCACTGTATCAGATCATGGGCGCAGAAAGTTTTATGAAGAATTCTGAAAAAGGTCTGATCGAAGTGGCACCGCTTGCTTATATGCGTGGGCGTACGCTTGATAATGCATTTATTATTCTGGATGAAGCTCAGAATACCACCCCGGCACAGATGAAGATGTTCCTTACACGAATCGGATTTGGCTCAAAAGTTGTCATTACAGGTGATGCAACACAGAAGGATCTGCCATCCGGTCAGGTATCGGGACTTGATGTGGCAACAAGAGTTGTAAAAGATATCGAAGATATCAGTATCTGCCACCTTACCAGCAAAGATGTTGTACGTCATCCGCTGGTACAAAGAATCGTAAAAGCATACGAAGATTATGAAAGCAAACACGAAAACCGTCGTGGAAATGATGCTAAATACAAAGGAAAAGATAAGAGGCGAAGATCATGACATTATATTTTGAAGAAGAAGGGGATGTGAAACTTCCACTTGAATGTGAAGCACTTGCAAAAAGAGTAGTAGAAGAAGCCCTGGATTATGTAGGCTGCCCTTATGAGGCAGAAGTAAACCTGCTCCTGACAGAAAATGCACAGATTCATGAGATGAATAAGGAATTCAGAGGAATCGACAGAGCAACTGATGTATTGTCTTTCCCTATGATCGATTATCCGGAACCCGGAACATTTGACTTCCTGGAAGAACAGGAAGATTGTTTCGATCCTGAAAGCGGAGAACTGACGCTTGGTGATATTGTGATATCAAAAGAGAAAGTTCTTGCACAGGCAGAAGAGTACGGACACAGTCCGATGCGAGAATATGCTTTTCTTATTGCGCATTCTGTGTTACACTTAACAGGTTATGACCATATGGAAGATGAAGAACGCCAGGTGATGGAACAAAAACAACGAGAGATTATGGAACGCCTGGATATTCTGAGATAACAATTGATCTTACTAATTTATACAAAATGATGGAGTTAAAGATGTATGTCTGAACAACGTAAAAAAAATGAGAAGAATTTCCTCGTACAGGGATCGATTCTGGCGATAGCAGGAGTTATCACAAAGCTGATCGGAGCATTTTACCGTATTCCGCTGCTTAATATTATCGGAACGGAAGGAAACGGATACTATTCCGTAGCGTTCTCAATCTATTCCGTGGCTTTGATGTTGACTTCTTACAGCCTCCCTTTGGCAGTATCAAAACTGGTATCCGCAAGAGTCGCCGTAGGAGAATACAAAAATGCACATAAGATTTTTCGTGGAGCCATAACATTTGCATTGCTCGCCGGTGGTTTTGTAGCTCTGCTTGTATTCTTTGGAGCTGATTTTATTGCAACGACGATCATGCATCTGGATATGAGTGCATATGCGCTCCGTGTATTGGCACCGTGTATTCTGATCGTTGCATTACTTGGAGTTTTGAGAGGATTTTTTCAGGGAATCGGTTCCATGGTCCCGACTGCAATTTCACAGGTTATTGAACAGATCATAAATGCAGTTGTATCTATTGCGGGAGCCTATGTATTATTAAATGCAGGAAAAGTCGTAGGAAAAACGAGAGGTGACAAATCTTTCGGTCCGGCATTTGCCGCAGCCGGAGGAACACTTGGTACTGTTCTTGGAGCATTCAGTGCATTAGTATTTGTTGGTCTTGTATTTCTTGCATATAACAAAGTCTTCAAACGCAAAATGAGACGTGACCATTCGAAAAAACGCGAAAGCTATAAGACGGTATACAAAGTTCTGTTTGTAACGATCGCACCGGTTATTTTAAGTGCAACTGTATATAATATCAGTGACTTCGTAGATACGGCGCTTTTTAATAACGTAATGGCTGCACAGGGGTTCAGTAAAAAAGAATATGCAAGTCTTTTGGGAATCTTTCAGGGACAGTACAGTACAATGATCAATGTACCGCTTTCTATTTCCAGTGCACTGGCGGCATCTCTGGTGCCAAGTCTGGTTGCAACAGTACAGACTGGTAGCAGAAAACAGGTACATAATAAGATCAATACGGTAAGCCGTTTTAATATGGTGATCGCAATTCCATGTGCGGTCGGTTTTATTACGCTGGCAAAACCAATCCTGAATATGTTATATTTTACTCAGGATAATACAACGGCTGCACTGATGCTTCAGATGGGAGCTCTTTCGGTTGTATTCTTCTGTCTGTCAACTGTTACCAACTCTGTATTACAGGGCCTTGATGACATGATGACTCCGGTAAAGAATGCTGCAATTTCCCTGGTGATCCATATTGTGACATTGTTCCTGATGCTGGTAGTATTGAAATGGAATATCTATGCCGTAGTATTAAGTAAGATTATTTTCTCCGGAGCAATCTGTGTATTGAACGCAAAAGCACTGCGTGACAGGATTGGATATGTGCAGGAAAAGAAGAAGACTTTTGTAATCCCTGCACTGGCTTCACTGATCATGGGTGTGATCGCTGTTTTGGTCCACCTGATTTTCGAATTGTTCGCAGGCCCATATATTGCGACGATCATCGCACTTCTTGCAGCAGTGGTAACTTATGGTGTGGCTATTGTTGTACTTGGAGGAATTACAGAAGAAGAATTACTTGGCATGCCCAAAGGAGCTACCCTTGTGACATTATGCCGTAGATTACATTTGATAAAAGGGGAATACAGGTAAGTTATGAGACCAGTAAAAAAGATTGCACTGTTACACGATATATGCGGTGTAGGAAAAGCAGCCATGATGAATATGACACCTATCTTAAGTATGATGGGAATTGAAGCGTGTCCCATCCCGACTGTGTTGTTATCGACACATACCGGAGGTTATGGAACACCTGCCATATATCATGTACCCGGAGAATATATACGTACGTGTGCGGATCACTATAAGAAAGAAAACATTACATTTGACGCGATTTTTGTAGGATACCTTGGTAATGTTGACGTGATTGATTCTGTTATTTATTTTATCAGTCAATTTCCGGATACCAAAGTAATCCTTGACCCAATCATGGGTGATCACGGGAAATATTATTCTAATTTTGATGAATCTTACGGTACATCGATAAGAAGGCTTTTGCCTTATTCGGATGTAATTCTGCCAAATCTGACAGAAATGTATCTGCTCGCCGGAAAAGAGTATCAGATCACAGGGAATCACCGAAATGTCCTGCATCTGTGCGAAGAACTGCACAAAATGGGTGCCAAAGATATGATCATCACCAGTGTTCCGAAAGATGATTGCAAAAAAGGTATCGTATTATATGAAGACGATGCATTTCTCTATATAGGGAACGGTGAAGTATTAAAAGAATTTCACGGAGCCGGTGACGCATTTGACGGAATGTTTCTTGCCAGACTCCTGCAGGGTAACACACTTCTGGAAAGTGTCCAGGCTTCTCATGCATTCGTATGTGCATGTATCAGAGAAAGTGAAAAGTATGATTATCCGGAGCGGGAGGGGCTTCTTATCGAAAAAACATTGAGAAAAATCGTATAAATACAATGTTATAAGCTAATACTGTACTCAAAAAGGAGTAATCACTATGAAAAATAAGTATGGTATTGGCTTTTTATTGTTTCTGATCCTTGTAGTATTTGGAATTACCTGTGCTTATCAGCTGAGTTTGAATAAAGGAAAGCGTGAAATCCAGGCCGAAATAAATGCGAAGGAACAGAGAGAAATGAACGACACTTCTGTGGCAGCAGACGGACAGGCTCTTAAAGACGACTGTTATTATCTGAAGGAATTAAATGGATATGTGGTTGTATATCTTAGTGATAAAAAGACGGTATATGAATATACAGATATTTCACTGGAGTACCTTCCGGAAAATCTTCAAAAAGAAATTCAGAATGGAAAATATATAGAAACATCAGAAAGCTTATATGGTTTTCTGGAAAATTATTCCAGTTAAACCTGAAACTTACAGAAAGGACAAAAGATAATGGATGATAAAAAAGTAGCAAGAATCAATGAATTATATCACAAATCAAAATCAGAAGGTCTGACACCGGAAGAACTAAAAGAACAGCAGATCTTGAGAAAAGAATATATAGATTCTTTTAAAAGGAACCTGCGTGGGCAGTTGAACAACATTTCTATAAAGGAAAAAGACGGAAGTATTACGAATTTAGGTGAGAAATTTGGAAACAAAAAAGGAAATTAGACATAAGATCATCCGTCTCAGAAAAGAGATGGATCCACTTGTGTGGCAACAGGCAACCAACGACATTACCGAAAGAGTTATCAATCATCCGCGATTTTTAGAAGAGACCGATATATACTGTTATGCAAATTATAACGGAGAAGTGGGAACCTCTTCCATCATGGAGGAGGCCTGGAAGCTCGGAAAAAGTGTGTGGTTTCCGAGAATTGAGGGAAGCAAAATGAATTTTTACCTGGTAGAAAGTAAAGATGACTTACAGCCGGGCGCATACGGGATTCTGGAACCAACCGGCAATCATATAGCAGACGGAGAAGACGGACTTTTGATCATGCCTGGAGTCGCTTTTGATGAAGAATGCCACAGGATTGGATATGGCGGCGGCTTTTATGACAAATATCTGGAAAAACATCCGAATCTGCATGCAATTGCAATTGCATTCGAATTGCAGATGTACAGAGAACTTCCTTTTGAGGAACATGATATAAAGCCAGAGAAAGTTGTGACAGAAAAGCAGAGTTATCCGCTTGATACAGAAGAGAAAAGTCTTATATAACAAAAAGGAGTGAACAAAAGATGGCAAATGGGTTACCGAAAGATCCTATGCTGTTACTTAGTGTAGTCAATACAAAACTCAGAGATTATTATCACAATCTGGATGCTTTATGTGATGATATGAATGTAGAAAAAGAAGAAATTGTGAATACTTTAAAAACCATTGATTATGAATATGACGAAAACAGACATCAGTTTGTCTAAATCCATGATTACTAATTGATTCTAAAATAATACAAAGGAGCAAAAAGAATGCTTAATAATGTTAATTACGATATAGATATTACAAAAGAGCCGCCGGCGGATGATACTGCCCGTCAGTATTATTTCATCGAAAAGGCAAAGGCATATGTACAGCGTGAATCCGAAGAACTTGGTCGTCCGCTGACGTTCTGCGTTACAACCTTTGGTTGTCAGATGAACGCGAGAGACTCTGAAAAGCTTTGCGGAATCCTGGAAAAAATCGGTTACGTAGAAGCTGCGGAAGATGAGGCTGATTTTATCATCTTTAACACCTGTACAGTAAGAGAAAATGCCAATATGCGTGTCTACGGACGACTTGGCCAGTTAAAACCAAGAAAAAAGAAAAATCCTCATATGATGATCGGTCTTTGCGGATGCATGATGCAGGAACCGGAAGTCGTAGAAAAGTTAAAGACGAGTTATCGCTATGTAGATATTATTTTTGGAACGCATAATATTTTTAAATTTGCCGAACTCATCGTCACACGTTTCGAATCGCAGCGTATGGTGATCGATATCTGGAAAGATACCGATAAAATTGTTGAAAACCTTCCGAATGACCGTAAATTCTCCTTCAAATCCGGAGTAAATATCATGTTTGGATGTAATAACTTCTGCAGTTACTGTATCGTACCATATGTACGTGGAAGAGAAAGAAGCCGTGATCCTGAGGCGATCATATCCGAAATCCGCCAGCTTGTTGCAGATGGTGTTGTTGAGGTTATGCTGCTCGGCCAAAATGTCAATTCTTATGGTAAGAATCTGGAACATCCGATTACATTTGCCCAGCTTCTTGAAAGAATTGAACAGATCGAAGGACTGGAACGCATTCGCTTTATGACGTCTCATCCAAAGGATCTATCCGATGAACTGATCGAAGTCATGGGCAAATCCAAAAAAATCTGCAAACATCTGCATTTACCGGTACAATCCGGAAGCAGCAAGATTCTGAAGAAGATGAATCGTCATTATACAAAAGAACAGTATCTGGAACTGGTAGAAAAGATCAGAAGATCAGTACCGGATGTTTCTCTTACTACCGATATCATTGTTGGTTTCCCTGGTGAGACAGAAGAAGATTTTGAAGAGACAATGGATATCGTAAGAAAAGTCCGCTATGACAGTGCATTTACTTTTATCTATTCAAAACGTACCGGAACACCGGCTGCAGTTATGGAAGATCAGGTGCCTGAAGATGTGGTCAAAAATCGTTTTGACAGATTATTAAAAGAAGTTCATTCCATCGCATCAGAAGTATGCTCTGTTCATGAAGGAACTGTTCAGACAGCATTGATCGAATCAGTCAGTGAACACGATCCATCCATGGTGACCGGACGTTTAAGCAACAATCTGCTGGTACATATCAAGGGAGATAAAGAAATGATCGGACGTCTGGCAGATGTCAGACTGACTGAATGCAAAGGTTTCTATTATCTGGGAGAACTGGCAGAATAAATGTATTATAATTAACCATAAAAGCGCTCAAACTATGTAGTATCAACAAGATAGTGAGGGCGTTTTTATATGAAAAAAATCAGTGAGTATTTATTTTTATGGGGTATCGGAGGATGGATCTACTATTCGCTGGAAATCATCTTCCGTGGATTTTCACATTGGTCCATGTTTGTACTGGGCGGAATCTGTATGATGTTTTTCACGTACCAGGGAGAACTGGTACACTGGCAGGATGATTTTCTAAGACAGGTGCTGCGGTGCAGTATCTTTGTAACAGCAATGGAATTTATCACAGGTATCATTGTAAATAAATGGTTTGCACTTCATGTATGGGATTACAGCTGTATGCCATTTCAGTTATTCGGGCAGATTTGTCTGCCGTTTATGATATTGTTTGCCTGTCTTTGTGCTGTTGGGATCTATCTGAGTGCCAATATTCTGCATTTGTTATATGGAGAAGACAAACCACAGTTTGTGAGAAAAACTATCCTTTTAAATTCAAAATATAAATGCTATAATGAAATGTAAAAACAAAATGACAAGAGGAGAAGAAAAGTGGCAGAATTAACACCAATGATGCAGCAGTATATGCAGACGAAAAAAGAATATCCGGACTGCATCCTCTTTTATAGATTGGGAGACTTTTATGAGATGTTCTTTGATGATGCACTGACCGCATCCAAAGAACTGGAGATTACATTAACCGGAAAAAACTGTGGGCTCGAAGAACGTGCACCGATGTGTGGTGTGCCATATCATGCAGTAGACGGATACCTGAACCGACTGGTATCCAAAGGTTATAAAGTAGCAATCTGCGAACAGATGGAAGATCCGGCAACTGCAAAGGGACTGGTTAAAAGAGATGTTGTAAGAATCGTAACACCCGGAACCAACCTGGATACTCAGGCATTAGATGAGACAAAGAATAATTATATTATGTGTATCGCCTATGCATCAGATCATTACGGCGTATCAGTTGCCGATGTATCAACCGGCGAATACATGGTAACCGAGATCGAAAATTCAGAAAAATTATTTGATGAGATCTACAAATTCATGCCTTCAGAACTGATCTGCAATGAAGCGTTCTATATGAGCGGAATGGATTTTGAATTATTGAAAGAAAAACTTGGAATTACCGTATATTCCCTGGATTCCTGGTATTTTGATGATGCAATCTGTGAACGGATATTAAAGGAGCATTTCCATGCAGGGACAATTGAAGGATTGGGACTTGCCGACTATGACTGTGGCGTGATCGCAGCCGGCGCACTCATGCAGTATCTGGTAGAGACACAGAAAAGAGATTTATCACACATTTCTCATCTGACAATCTACGCAGCCGGAAAATATATGCTTCTGGATAGCTCGACGAGACGTAATCTGGAGTTGTGTGAAACACTGCGCGACAAGCAAAAACGTGGTTCCCTTCTCTGGGTACTGGATAAGACAAAGACCGCAATGGGCGCAAGAACATTACGCAAATACATTGAACAGCCGTTAATTGACAAAAATGCAATTGAAAAACGACTGGATGCCGTAGATGAACTGATGAAAAATGCGATTTCCAGAGAGGAGATCAGAGAATATCTTTCACCGGTTTACGATCTTGAACGACTGGTATGCAAAATCACATATCAATCTGCCAATCCAAGAGATCTGATCGCATTCCAGACTTCACTTGCCATGCTTCCACATATTAAGTGTATCTTAAGTGACATGCAGACACCGCTTTTAAAGGAACTGTATGAAGAGCTGGATACATTGGAAGATCTGTGCAAGCTGGTTAGTGATTCTATCAGGGAGGATCCACCGATCGCCATGAAAGAAGGCGGTATCATAAAAGATGGATACAATGCAGAAGTCGACAAACTCCGCAATGCCAAATCCGACGGGAAGGACTGGCTTGCCAAACTGGAAACAGATGAGCGGGAAAAGACAGGAATCAAGAATCTGCGTATCAAATACAACAAAGTATTTGGCTATTATCTGGAAGTTACCAATTCTTTTAAAGATCTGGTACCGGATTATTATACAAGAAAGCAGACTCTTGCCAATGCAGAGCGTTATATCATTCCGGAATTAAAAGAACTGGAAGACACGATTCTTGGTGCGGAAGATAAACTGTACGCACTGGAATACCAGCTTTATTCTGAAGTCAGAGATACGATTGGAAAAGAGGTCGTACGTATTCAGAAGACAGCCAAAGCTATTGCAAAATTAGATGCATTTGCCTCACTTGCACTGGTTGCGGAGCAGAATAATTACGTCAGACCGAAGATGAACGATAAAGGACTGATCGACATCAAAGACGGAAGACATCCGGTAGTAGAAAAGATGATTTCCAATGACATGTTTATTTGTAACGATACATATCTGAATGATAAAAAGGATCGTATTTCTATTATCACAGGGCCAAATATGGCCGGTAAATCAACCTACATGAGACAGACTGCGCTGATCGTTCTGATGGCGCAGATTGGTTCATTTGTTCCGGCTTCATCCGCTAACATCGGTGTGGTTGACCGCATCTTTACACGAGTGGGTGCATCAGATGACCTTGCAAGCGGCCAAAGTACTTTTATGGTCGAGATGACGGAAGTTGCTAATATTCTCCGTAATGCGACAAGTAAGAGTCTTCTGATCCTTGATGAGATTGGTCGCGGAACCAGTACTTTTGACGGTTTAAGCATTGCCTGGGCAGTGATCGAGTATATCAGCAACAGCAAATTGCTGGGGGCAAAGACGTTATTTGCAACACATTATCATGAACTGACTGAGCTTGAAGGAAAAATTGAAAATGTCAATAATTACTGCATTGCCGTAAAAGAAAAAGGTGATGATATCATTTTCCTGCGTAAGATAGTAAAAGGTGGTGCTGATAAGAGCTACGGAATTCAGGTCGCAAGACTTGCCGGAGTTCCGCAGTCAGTTACAGACAGGGCGAAAGAAATCGTAGAAGAACTGGTGCAGGCAGATGTAACCGGACGTATCAAGGACATTGAAGTGCAGGGACAGGAATCTTCCAAACAAAAAACAAAGCATTTTGATGAGGTAGATCTTGCCCAGATGTCATTATTTGATACCGTAAAAGACGATGACGTAATTAAGGAGATTAAGGATCTGGATCTAGCCAATCTGACTCCGATCGACGCATTAAATACATTATATCAGCTTCAGAACAAGCTGAAAAACAGGTGGTAAACGATGAGTAAAATTCAGGTGTTAGACCCGATTACAATTGATAAGATAGCAGCAGGAGAGGTCATTGAAAGACCTGCTTCTGTTGTAAAAGAACTGGTAGAAAATGCCATCGACGCAGGTGCTACGGCAATTGTGGTAGAGATAAAAGAGGGCGGGATTTCCTTTATGCGCATAACAGATAACGGATGCGGGATTGAACGGGATGACGTCCGTTCTGCATTCTTACGGCATTCAACGAGTAAAATCCGTTCTGTAGATGATCTAGTCCATATCGGTTCACTGGGCTTTCGCGGTGAAGCGTTATCCAGCATCTCTGCAGTTGCACAGGTAGAACTGATTACCAAGACCAGGGACCAGACCTTCGGAACTTTATATCGTATCGCAGGCGGCAAAGAGGAAGACCTTGAAGATACCGGAGCACCGGACGGAACGACATTTATTATAAGGCAGTTGTTCTATAATACTCCGGCCAGAAGGAAATTTTTAAAGACACCTATGACTGAAGCAAGTCATGTAGGAGATTTGATGACAAGACTTGCACTTTCGCATCCACACATTTCTTTTCAGTTTATCAACAACGGACAGTCGAAATTGCATACATCCGGCAACGGCAAACTCAAAGATGTGATCTACCATATCTATGGACGTGATATCGCAGCAAATCTTCTAAAAGCAGAATACGATGCGAAAGGTCTGAAAGTCACAGGATTTCTCGGGAAACCAATCATTTCCAGAGGAAACCGTAATTTTGAAAATTATTATGTCAATGGAAGATATGCCAAGAATAATATCATTTCCAGAGCCATTGAAGACGCATATAAAGATTTTACCATGCAGCACAAGTATCCGTTCGTAGTACTGCATATCGAGATTGACGGTGAACATGTAGACGTCAATGTACATCCAACTAAAATGGAACTGCGTTTTAATAACCAGCAGGAAGTATATAATGCCATCTACTCAGCGGTTGATCAGGGTCTTCACGAGAAAGAACTGATCCCGCATGTGGAGATGCCGGAACCAAAGCCGGTTGTTTCCAATACACCGGCATATGCGCCGAAACCAAAGACTGGATCTGTTTCTCAGACTCCGGCGGCGGTCCAGACAGGAGCAACATCAGGAATGACTGGTGGTGTAACATCCGCATCGATGCCGCAACGGAAAAAAGCAATTGTGCCGCCTCCGCAGGAGCGTGATCTGGAATACTTCATGTCCAGGATGAAAGAACGGGTTCTGGCAGAGCATGAAGAGAAGAAGAGAAAAGAAAAGATTGCAACAAAGCAAGCAGTACATACGACAGAAAATATAGCAGAAAATATTTCGGTAAAAGAAAGCCCGTCGTTTTCTTCTGCTTCAACACCTTCAAACGTAGCAGAAGAAAAAACACCTTACATGCAGAACGCATCCAGCAAATCAAAAATAACAATGTCGACGAATACAGACGAAACAACTAAACCAGAACCATCTCTTACGGAAACACCGAAACAGATGGAACTTTTTGAAGATCATCTGCTTACAAGAGAGGCCATGCAGAAATATAAAGTCGTTGGTCAGGTATTTGAAACCTACTGGCTGGTAGAATATGATAACAGCCTGTACATCATCGACCAGCATGCGGCGCACGAACGTGTTCTGTATGAAAAGACTTTAAAATCCATGAAAACCCGGGAATTCACCTCACAGATGATCAGCCCTCCGATCGTACTGAACTTAAGCATGCAGGAAGCAGAGCTTCTGAACACCTACATGGATCAATTTACAAGGATTGGATTCGAGATTGAGGAGTTTGGTCAGGATTCTTATGCCGTCCGCGCCGTACCAGATAATCTGTTCAGTATTGCAAAGAAAGAACTGCTGATCCAGATGTTGGACAGTCTTTCGGATGAAATTACCAGAAATCAGTCTCCGGATCTCATCGACGAAAAGATTGCTTCGATGTCATGCAAAGCTGCCGTAAAGGGCAACATGAAACTGTCGGTGCAGGAAGTAGATGCGCTGATCGGTGAACTGCTATCACTGGACAACCCGTATCACTGCCCACACGGAAGACCTACCATTATCGCAATGACAAAACGAGAACTGGAAAAGAAATTCAAGAGGATTGTATAAAATGAAGAAGAAACCATTAGTAGTACTAACAGGGCCTACGGCCGTTGGCAAAACAAAAGCCTCCATTGGACTTGCAAAAGCCATCGGAGGAGAAATCATTTCTGCTGACTCCATGCAGGTGTATGAATATATGGATATCGGTTCCGCGAAGATACGTCCAGAAGAGATGCAGGGGATTCCTCATTATCTGGTAGACGAATTAAAGCCATGGGACGAATTCCATGTAGTCCGTTTCCAGCAGATGGCAAAAAAAGCTATGGAACAAATCTACGCTAACGGTCACATTCCAATCATTGTAGGAGGGACCGGATTCTATATCCAGGCATTACTATATGACATTGATTTTACCAGCACTTCACAGGATGACAATTATCGTCAAGACCTGGAAAATCTGGCAAAAGAAAAAGGGGCGGAATATCTGCACAATATGTTACGCGAAATTGATCCAAAGTCCGCTGAAGATATTCATGCCAATAATATAAAACGTGTGATCCGTGCGCTTGAATATTATCATCAGACCGGTCAGAAAATGTCCAGACACAATGAAGAAGAGCGTCAGAAAGAGTCTCCGTATGAATTTGTTTATTTTGTTCTCAACGCACCAAGGGAACAGCTTTATCAGAGAATTGACCGACGTGTGGATCAGATGATGAGCGAAGGGCTTGTTGAAGAAGTAAAACGGCTGAAAGAGATGGGCTGTACCAAAGAGATGGTTTCAATGCAGGGATTAGGATACAAAGAAATACTGGCATATCTGGACGGAGAGTATGCTCTTGACGAAGCAGTATATACAATCAAACGCGATACCCGGCATTTCGCCAAGAGACAGCTTACCTGGTTCCGGCGTGAGCGGCAGGTCACATGGATCCAAAAAGAAAAATATGATTATGACGAAGAAAAAATCTTAGAAGCAATGATTTCACATCTGGAGGGAAAAATATGCTAAAGAAAAAACTGAGGGGTAAATCAAAGTTTTTGCGAAAAATGAATGAATTAATGGAAATTTATTCACGCAATCAGGATACAGCATTTGCATATCGCGAACTTCTCGGACTGGAACCGCTGATCAAGTACGAGGGAGAGAGGGCCATGTTCGATCTTAACAGAGCTTCGCTCTTATATGATATGGAAAGATACCGAGAAGCGGAAAATGTGCTTCGCCGCATTCCGTCCATCAATCCGACGTTTGATGCGATGTGCGAATCCCTGCGGTTTAAAATTTTAGATGCAAAATAAACAGATGATGAATTTTTCAGAAAGAAGGATAACAGACAATTATGATACCAATGAACACAATTTATAATGAAATGGGCATCCGTGAAACAGTCCTTTCATTTGGAAAAAATATAGAAAAAAATCTGAAAGACAGATTCGAAAAGATAGATGAGATTGCAGAATACAATCAGTTGAAAGTAATAAAAGCCATGCAGGACAACCGTGTCAGTGCCGGATGTTTTAATTATGCCAGCGGATATGGTTATGATGATCAGGGCAGAGATACACTTGAAAAAGTATATGCGTCTATTTTTCACACAGAAAGCGCACTTGTGCGTCCGCAGATTACTTGCGGAACACATGCTCTGTCACTCGCACTTGCGGCAAATCTAAGACCCGGAGATGAACTTCTGGCACCTGCCGGAAAACCGTATGATACTTTGGAAGAAGTGATCGGTATCCGGCCGTCAAACGGTTCGCTTGCTGAATATGGCATCTCATATTCCCAGGTAGACCTTCTGGCAGATGGCACTTTTGATTATGAAAACATCAAAAAAGCAATCAATGATAAGACAAAAATGGTAGCAATCCAACGTTCCAAAGGTTACCAGACCAGGCCAAGTTTCTCCGTAAAGCAGATTGGAGAACTGATCACATTTGTAAAAGGGATCAAACCGGATCTTGTCTGTATGGTTGATAACTGTTATGGCGAATTCGTTGAAACAATTGAGCCAAGTGATGTCGGAGCAGATATGACCGTTGGATCTCTGATCAAAAATCCGGGCGGCGGTCTTGCTCCGATCGGTGGATATATTGCAGGACGTGAAGATTTAATTGATGCCTGCGGATATCGCCTGACTTCTCCTGGACTCGGAAGAGAAGTAGGCGCATCGCTTGGTGTGATGAAGGATTTCTATCAGGGATTATTCCTTGCGCCGACAGTATCTGCATCCGCATTAAAGGGCGCAATTTTTGCAGCAAATATTTATGAAAAACTTGGTTTCCCTGTAATTCCAAACGGGACAGAAAGCCGGCATGATATTATTCAGGCAGTAGAATTCGGAATTCCCGAAGGTGTAATTGAATTCTGCAAAGGAATTCAGGCGGCCGCTCCGGTGGATTCTTATGTTACACCTGAACCGTGGCCGATGCCTGGATATGATTCGGATGTTATTATGGCCGCCGGTGCATTTGTCCAGGGATCGTCTATTGAATTGAGTGCAGATGGTCCGATCAAGCCTCCATATGCGGTATATTTCCAGGGCGGACTTACCTGGCCACATGCAAAACTGGGAATTCTGATGTCTTTAGAATATCTGGTCCGCGCAGGAATCGTAACCTTATAAATTTATAAAAATCTATGCAGAAAAAGAGGATTTGCAGATGAAGAAAATAGCAGTCATTGGCGGCGGTGCTTCCGGTCTTGTAGCTGCGATTGCAGCCGCAAGATCAAACCCAAAAGTTCAGATTACGATATATGAGCAAAAAGATTCTGTCGGGAAAAAGATTCTCGCAACAGGAAACGGAAGGTGTAATCTGACGAACAAAGATATGAAATCTTCTTATTACCGCAGTGAAAATATTCCATTTGTTGAAGAAGTGTTAGAGCAGTTTGGGTATGAAGATACCATACGCTTTTTCTCATCTCTCGGACTTATGGTCAAAGAAAGAGGAAATTATGTCTATCCACATTCAGATCAGGCATCTACCGTTCTGGAATTATTAAAACTGGAACTTCACCGGCTTGGCATCAAAATTCTTACCGGTGTTCAGGTAACGGATATTACCCCGATATCGTCCGGCTTTATGATAAAGCTAAATACAGGAAAACAGAAAGCAGATGCTGTAATTCTGGCCTGTGGTGGAAAGGCCAGTTCAAAACTGGGATCTGATGGCAGCGGATACACACTGGCAAAGGGCCTGGGACATACAATGGTTCCCGTGGTTCCGGCGCTGGTACAGCTTAAGGTCAGGAAAAATCCATTCGCCAAAGCAGCCGGTGTCCGAACCGATGCTTCCGTAACCGCAATCTGTGACGGGAAAGCCATTGCTTCTGACCGCGGAGAATTACAGCTTACAGCGTATGGAATTTCCGGAATTCCTGTATTTCAAATCAGCCGCTATGTTGCGAAAGCTTTATATCTCAAGCAAAATGCAAAGGTTAAAATTGACTTTCTGCCTGAGATGTCAGAAAACGAATTTTTATCCTTTCTTTTGGAAAGAAAAGAAGGACGGGAGCAAATGACTTGTGCGGATTATCTTCTTGGGATCTTCCACCAGAAACTAATACCGAGATTTTTAGAGCAGGCCCGCATCCGTATGCACACGCTGGTTCAAGAGTTGTCCGAAACGCAGTTCAAAAGCCTTGTGCAAGCGGTCAAGCAAAACGTAGTACTAATTGATACTACTAACGGTTTTGACTATGCACAAGTGTGTGCAGGAGGGATTTCCACTATAGAGCTTAGTGCCAGGACAATGGAATCCAGATATATAAAAGGCCTGTATCTTACAGGCGAACTTCTGGATGCAGATGGAATCTGCGGTGGTTATAATCTTCAATGGGCATGGGCAACCGGCTATCTGGCCGGCAAGGCAGCTGCGGATACGCAGTGATTTTTACAAAGATAACAAAAAGGAGTAAAACATGATACGGATCAATCAGTTAAAATTAAACATTGCACATACACAATCAGATCTGGAACGAAAGATTTTGAAAACACTTCATATAAAAAAAGAATATCTTCAGGGATACAAGATCAGACGCCAGTCCATTGACGCACGTAAAAAGCCAGATCTTTATTATGTTTATTCCGTGGATGTCCTGGTAAAAGATGAGGCAAAAATCAAAAAAAGCATCAAGAGTAATCAGATTCAATTTCAGGCGAAAGAAGATACTTATAACTTTCCTGCAAACGGAACCAGAGAGTTCAAGCACCGTCCTGTTATCATCGGAACCGGACCTGCGGGACTATTCTGCGGATATATGCTTGCAATCCACGGATACCGGCCAATCCTTCTGGAAAGAGGGGCCGATGTCGATCAACGCACTAAAGACGTAGAAACCTTCTGGAAGACCGGAACATTAGACCCTTCATCGAATGTTCAATTCGGTGAAGGCGGTGCCGGAACATTCTCTGACGGAAAACTTAACACTCTTGTGAAAGACAAATCAGGGCGGAACCACGAAGTTCTCCGCATCTTTGCCAGACATGGTGCTCCGGAAGCGATCACATATCAAAGCAAGCCGCATATAGGAACAGATATTTTGTCCCGGGTTGTAAAAGAAATGCGTGAATGTATCTGTGCGCATGGCGGAGAAGTACGGTTTCATTCACAGGTCACTGATATCCAGACCGTTACAACAGGGAACACAAAAGTGCTCCGCAAATTAGAAGTATACGATCTCAAAAAGCAGGAAAAATATGTTCTCGATACAGAGCTTGCTGTTTTTGCAATCGGTCATAGTGCCCGTGATACATTTGCCATGCTGCACCAACACGAAGTACCTATGCAGCCAAAAGCATTTGCAGTAGGAGTCCGCATGGAGCATCCTCAGGAAATGATTAATAAAGATCAATATGGAGAGTATTATCCGAACTTTCTGCCCGCAGCACCGTATAAACTTACGGCAAATCTGAAAAACGGAAGAGGTGTATATACATTTTGTATGTGTCCCGGTGGATATGTAGTAAATGCCTCTTCCGAACCTCATCGCCTTGCTGTTAACGGAATGAGTTATAGCAAGCGAGACGGACAGAATGCCAATACCGCCGTTATCGTTACCGTAACCCCGGAAGATTTTGGAAGCAGCCATCCACTTGCCGGCGTTGAATTCCAAAGAAAATTAGAAGAAAATGCATATCGGGAAGGAAACGGCAAGGTTCCGGTACAGTTATTCGGTGATTTTTGTAAAAATATACCTTCGCAAAAATTAGGTAATATTATTCCACAGATAAAAGGTATGTATCAGCTTGCTAATGTCAGACGCATTTTTCCTGAGATCATTGCGGATTCATTACAGGAAGGGGTATGCATATTTGATCAGAAGCTTCCTGGATATGCAAGAAAGGATGCTGTCATTTCAGGAGTTGAAAGCAGAACATCTTCGCCGGTCAGAATCATAAGAGATGATTCTCTGCAAAGCGAGATCCGCGGAATCTATCCTTGTGGAGAAGGCGCGGGTTATGCCGGCGGCATTACATCTGCAGCCATGGATGGAATAAAAATCGCCGAAATGATTGCCGGCACATATCGCCCGTTAGAGACAAAAAAATAAAAATTTTTTATGAAATATGCTCACTTTATGTAGAAAATCGAAAAGAAGTTTAAGAATTTTTTAATATCATAAACCTATACACTTTTTCTGAAATGTGATAAAATGTATTGAGTTTTTTAGATAGGAAAAACGAGGAGGAGTACATATGAAAGGTGCAGGGAGTAAGAACGCCTGGGCTTTATTTCTGCTTATTCTGGCAGGAGTAGTTCTTGGTGGCTTTATCGGGACGCTGGCAAAAGGGGTGCCGGCCTTATCCTGGCTGAGTTATGGACAATCCTTTGGAATAGACGAGCCGATCGTCCTGGACCTGGGAGTGTTAGTCATAACATTTGGTCTGTCGATAAAGATAACCATGGCAAGTATCATTGGCGTGATTCTTTCCATTATCATATATCGTTTCTTATAGTTTACAGAAAGGTAGGTCCCTGACTTTACTTCTGTGAACGTCGTGCGAATCTAAAGAAAATATGAATCAATCTAATACCATGAGAGAAATGCCGAAAGACGAGCGGCCATATGAAAAATGTGCACGTCTGGGAGCGGACAGTTTAAGTGACGTTGAATTATTGGCGGTATTATTAAGAACAGGAACTCAGGGTGAAAATGCAGTAGACCTTGCAAGAAGGGTCCTGTATCATGCCGGCGAAAACGGAATCCTCGGGATTCACCAGTTTAATGTTGAACGTTTGAAAAAGATCAAGGGAATCGGTCAGGTAAAAGCAATTCAGATATCCTGTATATCGGAACTTGCAAAAAGGCTTTCCAAAGCTTCATATGAAGAAACCGTATGTTTTACCGAACCGAAAACGATTGCACAATATTATATGGAAGATTTAAGACACGAGAAACAGGAACATATGAAATTATTGATGTTAAACTCGAAGGCAAAGCTTCTCGGCGAAACCAATATTTCAAAAGGGACAGTAAATGCATCCCTTATTACACCGAGAGAGCTTTTTATAGAAGCATTGCAGAAGAATGCGGTATCAATTATAATTTTACATAATCATCCAAGTGGTGATCCGACTCCAAGCCGTGAAGATATGTTGACAACAAAAAGAATTCTGGATGCGGGTGCGCTTATAGGAATTGATTTGTTAGATCATATTATTATTGGCAATAATTGCTATATGAGTTTTCGTGAGGAGGGCATGCTGTAAATTCTGCAAACAAGATAGAAGAAAGGATTCTGTCAGATGGCAAGAAATGTATACGGGCTGGACCTTGGTTCTTATGATATAAAGGTCTACGATAAGAAAAAAGATACGATCTGGAAAGAGAAAAATGTAATTGCATTTAAAGATAACCGGGATCGCGATATTTTTGCAGTTGGAGATGATGCATTCAGTATGTATGGAAAAGCACCATCCAATATAGAAATCACATTTCCTATGGAGGCAGGTGTCATTTCCAGATTTAATGACATGCAGTTCCTGCTTCAGAACCTGTTAAAAAGGGGACGTCAGTTTTCGCGTGGTTCTGAATATGTGATTGCTGTTCCAACGGATGTAACAGAAGTAGAAAAGAAAGCATTCTTTGATCTGGTAATCCATTCAACGGCAAAAGCAAAAGAAGTAAACATTGTAGAGCGGTCTATTGCTGATGCAGTAGGTCTGAATCTTGATATTCAGAATACAAAAGGTATCATGATTGCGAATTTTGGAGGCGAAACAACCGAGTTATCTGTACTGGCCGGTGGAGGTATGGTTTTAAACCGCCTTGTAAAGGTCGGCGGTCTGACGTTTGACCAGGGAATCATCAATCTTGTAAAACACAGTCACGACTTTTTGATCGGACGGCAGACGGCAGAAGTACTTCGAAGAAATTTCAATGTATTTACGGGTGATTCCGATTCTATATTATCGGTGGCCGGAAGAGATCTGATCACAGGTGTACCGATGCGAAAGCCTATTTCTATTATGCTTGTCCGTGCGGCAATGAAGGATCCTCTGCTTGAATGTGTAAAAGCAATACATTCTCTTTTAGACAGGACACCTCCTGAGGTTCGCAAAGCAATTTATGAAAACGGGATTTTCCTCACAGGTGGACTTGCAAATATGCCAGGCCTCGAAATATATATCGAGCAGATGGTTGGAATCAAATCAAGGACAGCTCTGGAACCGGATACCTGTGCGGTAAATGGGCTGAAGCGTATTATTATGTCAAAAGATTTGAGAAAACTTACATTTTCAATGATAGAAGATAATTATAGGTGGATGAGATAATGAAGACAAAAAATCAATCTTCCCTTCCAAGTAAATACTGGCTGATCATCGTAATCGTCATCTGTGTTATTCTGATGGGGGTAGAACGTATTACCGGAGGGAACGGACCAATCAGTTTCATTGCAAATTATACAGTAATTCCTATGCAAAAAGGTATCGGATATGTAGGACGTTATATGAGCGATCTTTCCGATAATTTTGAGACACTGCAGGATATGAAAAAGGAAAACAAAAAATTACAATCCAAAGTAGATGATCTTACAATAGACAACACCAGACTCCGTCAGGATCAGTATGAACTAGAAAGACTCCGTGAATTATATAAACTCGATGAAAATTATTCGGATTATAAAAAAATCGGCGCACATGTAATTTCCAACAGCGGTTCTAACTGGTTCAGCGACTTTACGATCGACAAAGGGAGCAAAGACGGAATCAAGAAAAACTGTAATGTTCTTGCAGGCAGCGGCCTTGTGGGAATTGTAACAGAAGTCGGACCTCATTACGCCCGGGTACGTTCTATTATAGATGATGAAAGTAATATCAGTGCAATGCTTCTTTCTACTTCAGATACCTGTGTGGTAAGAGGTGATTTAAAACAGATGGAAAATGGAAGAATCCGTTTTGAAAAGCTTGCTAATAATGATAATAAGATTGAAGTTGGAGAACAAGTCGTTACTTCGCATGTCAGCGACAGATTTCTTCAGGGACTCTTTATCGGATATGTCAGTGATGTAAAAGTAGATTCCAATAACCTGACACGTTCCGGATACATTACACCTGCTGTTGATTTCAGCAAACTTCAGGAGGTTCTTGTTATTACAACGACCAAAAGCGAACTCATCAAACAGGAATCCGGAAGCACCAAGGGAGAGTAGCATATGAAAAGAAAACTTATCACATTTTTCATTATCATTATCTGCTTTTTATTAGAATGTACCGTTTTTCACAGATTGGCATTCGCAACGATCAAACCCAATCTGTTGATTATCGTTACTTCTTCGTTCGGATTTATGAGAGGGAAAAAAGAGGGCCTTGCCGTTGGATTTCTGTCCGGTTTCCTGACAGATGTATTCTGGGGAAACACTCTCGGTTTTTACACCCTGCTTTTTTCGGTAATTGGTTACATGAACGGGTCATTTCGAAGACTCTTTTACGATGATGATATCAAACTTCCTATCGCACTTATTGCGATCAGTGAATTGATATACGGTTTAGTTACATACTTCTGTATGTATCTTTTGCAGGGGGATTTTGCTTTTGAAGCATACCTGAGACAGATCATTATGCCAGAACTTGTGTATACCATTCTGGTTACTTTGATTCTGTATCAGATCATATTACACATTAACAAGAAACTGGAAGCAGAAGAGCAAAGGAGTGCAAGTAAATTTGTATAGTTTATGGGAACGGATCAAATCCGGCATTGCAGAATTCGTACAATCTCGAATATTTGTATTAATTATTGTCTTTTGTATTACATCGGCAATCCTGGTACAGAGAATATTCTATCTTCAGATTGTCAAAGGGCAGGAATATCTTGATGATTATAAACTGCAGATTCAGAAAACAAAAGAAATACAGGGTACCCGTGGTAATATCTATGACCGGAACGGTAATCTGCTGGCATATAATGAATTGGCATATTCCGTTACAATCGAAGATAACGGATCTTATGACAGCATAGCACAACAGAATAAAGTTTTGAACAAGACGATTTCTTCTGTTATTAAAATGGTCGAATCGAACGGAGATACCGTTATCAATAACTTCGGAATCATTTTGGACAGTAATAACAATTATCAGTTTGTTGCGCAAAATGAGACTCAGAAATTACGTTTTATTGCCGATGTATATGGAAAATCAACCATCGACCAGCTTTCTAAAAAACAGAAAGCAACAACGGCAGATGAACTTATTCATTATCTCTGTACGGATAAACAAAAATTCGGAATTAATGAAAAGGAGATGGACAAGTCCACTGTACTAAAACTGATCAATATTCGTTATCAGATCTGGCTGAACAGTTATCAGAAATATATTTCAACCACAATCGCTGAAGATGTCAGCGATGCCACAGTTGCAGATATTATGGAAAATCTGGACAAATTATCAGGGATCAATGTAGAAGAAGAATCACTTCGTAAGTATGCTGACAGTAAATGTTTTGCAAATATTATCGGATATACCGGTCAGATCTCGCAGGAAGAGTATGATGCTTTAAGCGATGCCGATCAGGAACGATACAGCAAAACTGATACTGTAGGTAAGGCAGGACTTGAAAAGGCGATGGATTCTCAGCTTCAGGGTAAAAAAGGAAGCGAGAAACTCTATGTTAACAACGTAGGTAAAGTTATCAAAACCGTAAAAGGAACAAATCCGAAAGCCGGGAATGATCTTTATCTGACGATTGATGCCAATCTGCAGAAAGCTGCCTACAATATTCTCGAGCAGGAACTTGCAGGAGTTCTTCTCGCCAAAATTCAGAACTCTCTTGATTTTGACCGCAATAAGGTAGAAGATGGAAGTGACGTTATCATCCCGATCGGTGATGTATATAACGCAATGATCAATAATGATGTGCTTGACATGACACACTTTACGGATCCCGATGCCGGAGAAGCTGAAAAAGAAGTTGCCTCTGCATTTTCTATAAGAAAAGAAGAAGTTAAAAATACACTGACAAAAGTGCTGAATGATTCAAAAGCTGCCGCATACAAAGATCAGCCAAAAGAAGTCCAGGCGTATCTGACATACCTGGTATCTGATATACTGACTAACGGTACAGGCGTCTTGATGTCAAAATCCATTGATACCAAAGATGCTACGTATAAAGCCTGGAAAGATGAAGAATCTATTAATGTTTATACGTATTTGAATTATGCAATTTCAAAGAACTGGATAGATACTTCTTTATTAAAAGACTATATAAAATCCAACGAACAATATTCCGATTCCGGAGAAGTATATCAGGGAATCATAAATTATATTCTGGATTATATAAATACCGATAACAATTTTGACAAACTGATCTACCGTTATATGATAAAATCAGGAACTATTACCGGCAGACAGATATGTATGATGTTATATGAGCAGAATATTCTGGATAAAAAAGATAATCAGTACGACAGCTTAAAAGCCGGAAGCATCGGTGCTTATGATTTTATCCGCAGCAAGATCCAATCACTGGAAATTACCCCTGGACAGCTTGGACTTGAACCATGTACCGGATCTTTAGTTGCAACAGATCCGAATACTGGTGAAGTACTGGCCTGTGTATCATATCCGGGATATGACAACAACCGTCTTGCAAATACTATGGACTCCGATTATTATAGTAAACTGCTTACAAATCAGTCTCGTCCATTTTATAATAATGCAACTCAGGAAAAAACAGCACCAGGTTCTACCTATAAACCGTTATCTGCTATCACCGGTCTGACAGAAGGTGTTATTGATGTAAATACTTACCTTCCGTGCGCAGGTGTATATAAAAAAGTTACACCAAATCCAAAGTGCTGGATTTATCCGTCTGCTCATGGCAACCTGAATGTATCGCAGGGAATTCAACATTCTTGTAATGATTTCTTCTATGAAGTCGGATACAGACTTGGCCTTAACAGTACAGGCGATTCAAAATTAGATAATGATACTTCTGACGGAAAGAGTACTCAGAATTACTATTCAAGTGAAAGAGGAATTGCAAAACTGCAGAAATATGCAGAAGAATTCGGACTTGGAGATACTTCCGGTATGGAAATTCCGGAATCAGATCCGCAGATTTCCGATGACAACTCTGTATTATCCGCTATCGGACAGGGAACCAACAACTATACAACCAGTCAGCTGGCAAGATATATTACAGCTGTTGCAAATAAGGGTACTGTATATAATTTAAGTCTTTTAGACAAAGTGACTAATCCGAAGGGAAAGACAGTAAAAGATTATACACCGGAAGTAAAAAATAAAGTAACCGATGTATCATCTACTACATGGCAGGCAGTTCACGAAGGTATGAGAGCAGTGGTAACATCCGAAGACAAAGATATTTTCACAAAATTAAATGCCAGCGGTGTACAATTATCCGGTAAAACAGGAACAGCTCAGCAAAGTCAGACTCACCCGGATCATGGTCTTTTTGTAGGATTTGCTCCTAGTGACAGTCCACAGATTGCATTTGCAATACGTATCGCCAATGGTTACAGTTCAACTTTTGCAGCTGAAGTTGGTAATAATGTCATGGAGTATTATTATAAAGTTACTCCGGAAAATGAACTGATCACCGGAGAGGCTTCCAATATCGGAATTGGATCAAACGGTGGAGATTAAAGAAAGGATGATTCTATGTGAAAGATGATGTTCTCATCAAGAGCAACAAATACGGCATTACGATTTATTTTAATTCCGACAATTCATTTGAAGAATTGCTTGATGACGTAAAAAACAAATTTCAATCTGCCGCCAAATTTTTTAATCATGCAAAAATGGCGGTAGAATATGAAGGCCGTTCTTTCACAGAAGAAGAAGAGCGGCAGCTGACAAGAGCGATTGAATCAGCTGCCGGTATTGAAATACTATGCATTATTGAAAAGAATACTGCTACAGAACAAGTCCATAAAAAATTACTGGACGAAAGCCTTGAAGCTATCCATGAAAGGGACGGACAGTTCTATAAAGGTACATTAAGAGGAAGACAGGTTCTGGAGTCGGAACAGAGCATCGTGATCATCGGAGATGTTGAAGAGGGTGCAACGGTTGCATCAAAAGGAAATGTAATCGTGACAGGTACTATATACGGAACCGTGATTGCAGGTGCCGCCGGCAGGACAGATGCTGTCATAGCAGCACTCCATATGCAGCCTAAAAAACTGCGGATCGGAGGGATTAAAGTAAAACCAGTTATAGGAGGAAGTTATTCATGGGCGAAGTTATTGTAATTACATCAGGAAAAGGCGGTGTTGGAAAGACAACAACAACGGCAAATATAGGTGCAGGATTATCTAAGCTTGGCAAAAAGGTAGTGATTATTGATACTGATCTCGGTCTTCGCAACCTTGATGTTGTTATGGGCATGGAAAATCTGGTTGTATATAATCTTGTTGATGTTGTTGAGGGAAGCTGCCGGCTTAAACAGGCACTGATCAGAGACAGCCGATATGAGAATCTTTATTTACTGCCATCCGCACAGACAAAAGATAAATCCGCAGTTTCTCCGGGACAGATGAAGAAACTCACCGCAGAATTAAAAGAAGAATTCGATTACATACTTCTGGATTGTCCTGCAGGAATTGAGCAGGGCTTCCAAAATGCAATTGCCGGTGCTGACCGTGCACTTGTAGTTACAACTCCGGAAGTATCATCCATCCGTGATGCCGACCGTATCATCGGACTTCTGGAACAGAACCAGATCCATACAATCGATCTTATCATTAATCGTATCCGGATGGATATGGTGAAAAGAGGAGATATGATGTCGGTTGACGATGTCACAGAGATTCTTGCCGTTCCGCTGATTGGGATCCTTCCTGATGACGAACAGGTTGTAATAGGAACGAACCAGGGGGAACCGGTAATCGGATTGGATTCAAAAGCCGGAAAGGGATATCTTAACATTTGCAAACGAATCACGGGCACGGAAGTCTCTTTTATGAATCTTGACACAGGCAAAGGGTTATTTTCCAGAATTTCCCATGCTTTCAGGAAGAATTAGGAGGATTTATTATGCTGAAAAACTCTTCCGTATCCATTGCAAAGAATCGTCTGCGCACGTTGGTCATATCAGATCGTGTACAATGTACTCCTTCGGCTTATGAACATATTTGCAAAGATTTATACGAAACACTTTCCAAATATATGGAACTTACAGAAGATGATTTTCAGGTAGAGATTAACCGTTCACAGATAGTGATAAAAATAGCAGGAGAAGAAACGTGAGATCACATAGATTTACTAAACCATACAATTTAAAAAATTACAAATTTGGAATCGTAACACTTGTCGGGATTTTGTCTGTTCTGGGTATTTTAGTTGTCGGCAGTGCAAAGGAATCACTTCAGAGCAAACAGATTCTTGGTGTTATCATAGGCTTTACTGCAATGATTGTTGTTTCCTTAATTGATTACATGTGGATTATGAATTTTTACTGGGTTTTGTATGCATTGTCTATCATTATGCTTGCAGCTGTAAAATTATTCGGAGAAAATGTAAATGGGGCAACCCGTTGGATTAAAGTAGGATTTATTCAGTTCCAGCCATCTGAACTGGCAAAAATATTGCTTATTATTTTCTTTGCCAAATTCCTGATGGAACATGAAGAGGATATTAATGATAAATTTACATTAATTAAATATGCCGTTCTGGCAGGAATTCCTCTTGCTTTAATTTTAATTGAGCCAAACTTATCTACTACGATATGTACGGCACTTATGATCTGCCTTATGATCTATATTGCCGGACTCAGTTATAAGTTTATCGGTACGGTATTGATTATACTAGTCCCGATCGCAGTAATATTTTTGAGTATTGTTGTTCAGCCGAATCAGAAAATCCTCAAAGATTATCAGCAGAAACGTATCCTTGCTTTCATTGAACCGGAAAAATATGAAAGTGATGAAGCATATCAGCAGAAAAATTCTGTAATGGCTATAGGATCCGGACAGTTAACAGGAAAAGGACTGGATAACAATACAACTACTTCCGTAAAAAACGGTAATTTCATTCTGGAACCTCAGACAGACTTTATTTTCGCAATCATCGGAGAAGAATTAGGTTTTGTCGGAGGGTGTATAATTATTGCGTTATTACTATTGATTGTGATACAATGTATCTTAGTTGGGATACGATCGCAAGACCTTGCAGGAAGAATCATATGCTGCGGTGTTGGCGGCCTGATCGGCATACAAAGTTTTATCAACATTGGTGTTGCCACCAAAATTTTGCCAAATACCGGAGTTCCATTACCTTTTGTAAGTTATGGTCTGACTTCTCTTGTAAGTTTATATATTGGAATTGGATTAGTCTTGAACGTAGGATTACAACCGAAAAAATACCAGTAAGGAGTGAATGATATGAATATAGGTCTGATAGCACATGATTCAAAAAAAGCATTGATGCAAAATTTCTGTATCGCTTATAGAGGAATTTTAAGCAAACACAGTCTTTATGCTACAGGAACGACCGGAAGATTAATTGAAGAAGTTACGAACCTGAAAGTTCATAAATATCTTGCCGGTCCTTTAGGTGGCAAACAGCAGCTGGGAGCTCAGATTGCGCAAAATGACATTGATGCGCTTATCTTTTTAAGAGAACCCTCTAATCCAAAGCCACATGATCCAGATTTAAATGACGTGATTCGGATGTGTGATACTTATAATATCCCGTTGGCTACGAACCTTGCAACAGCAGAGATTATTATTTTGGCAATTGACAGAGGAGATTTGGACTGGCGTGAAATGTATCGGTAAATATTCAAAATTAATTTCTGTACTGTTATTAACGGTTGTCATGGCAACCGGATGTGGAATTACAGATCTGCTTGGAACGAAGAATGTAGTCGCTGAATACGAGGCAGAAAATTATAACAAAGACCTTTACACCGGAAAATTATTTGCTTCAGATTTATGTGTAGCTTCCGGTGATATCAGTCTCAGTGGCATATCTTCGGATGAGACTAATACATTACATTCTGCTGCGCTGTTTGATGTGGACAGAAAGAAAGTAGATTTTTCTTATCAAATGTTTGACAAAATATATCCTGCAAGTACAACAAAGATCATGACGGCACTTGTAGCCTTAGAAAATGCGGATCTTTCCGATGTTGTAACCGTTTCCCAGAATGCGGATATGAACAGTTTTGCTGCGGATGAAGCAACTTGTGGAATAAAAGCTGGAGATAAAATTACTTTATCCGATTTATTATATGGTCTGTTATTACATTCAGGTAATGATAATGCTACTGCTATAGCAGAATATGTCGGCGGAAGTATGGATGGATTTGCTGAAATGATGAATAAAGAAGCAGCCAAATTAATGGCAACCGGCACACATTTTGTAAATTCCAACGGACTTCACAATGATAACCACTATACAACGGCATATGATTTATATTTAATATTTAATGAATGTATCAAATATGATGATTTTGTAAAAATTATCATGGCAAAATCTCACACCGCAAAGGTTACCGGAAACGATGGAACGATAAGGAGCATCACATGGGAACCAACAAACTTTTATGCAACGGGAGATGCCAAGAAGCCTGATAATGTAACTGTAATCGGCGGAAAGACCGGTACAACTCAATTGGCAGGAAACTGTTTAATTCTGCTTACAAAAGATAAAAATGACCATCCGTATATATCAATCGTAATGAAGGCTGATACCAAACCTTTACTTTACAAAGATATGACAGCAATTGTAGAAGCAATTCCTGAAAATAATTGATGCATAAGAATATGTCGCAGACACTTTTCATACCAAAGTATACAAGAGAAGTTGCCGGTGGCAAGTTCTCTTGTATACCCAAACAAAAGGGGCATCCAAATTACGGATACCCCTTTTTTAGGATGAACTTCCAATTCTTCCATAAAGGCTGATGAGATATAAACCGCACAGTCCGATAATTGTATAAATAATTCTGGACAGCCATGTAAGATTTCCAAATATCACGGCTACAATATCCAGTTTAAAAATACCGACCAGCAACCAGTTAAGTGCGCCTATGATCACCAGCGTTAAAGCAGTGTTATCAAACCATTTCATGTAAGAATCCTCCTTTTATCGAATGATAATAGTATTACCATAAAAGGAAAGATTATACACATATCAGAGAAAGGATTTATATAATGGATATCGATGAAAGATATTATCCATATTCAAAATATTTAAAGAAAAGATATGGAGAAAAAGTATATAAATTACCGGTAAATCTTCCTGTTACGTGCCCAAATCGTATTTCAGGCGCAGGATGTTCATTCTGTGCAGAAACCGGAACCGGATTTGAAGCAATGGATTCAGCTGTTTCTGTTACCGAACAGCTGATGAGCACAAGGAAATATATAGAGAAAAGATATCATGCCCATAAATTTATTGCTTATTTTCAAAATTATACCAACACATTTATGCCTCTGGATATTTTTCAAAAATATATGCTCGAAGCATCGAAGGTTCCTGATATCGTAGAAATTGCGATTTCCACACGTCCGGACTGCATCCGTGAAGATTATCTTGATGTTTTAAATAGGATTCGCGAAACAACGGGAATTCAGATTACAATAGAACTTGGACTTCAGACAGTAAATTATCATACTCTGAAAAGAATATCGCGCGGTCATACTCTTGCAGAATATATTGACGCCGTTCTTCGTATCAGCAGATATGGTTATGATATCTGTACTCATGTGATTTTAAATCTGCCAGGAGATGAGATGGATGATTCGATTGAAACCGCCAAGATATTATCGGCTCTTCCCGTTCAGATTGTAAAAGCACATTCTCTCTATATAGCCAAAGACACACGGTTGTGCGATGACTATGAAAATGGTACAATATCTCTATGTAAAAAAGAAGAATATCTGAACAGACTGATTGCTTTTCTTGAACATCTAAATCCGGATATTGCCGTAGAGCGTCTGTTTAGCCGTATTCCTGAAAAAGATGCCGTATTCTGCAACTGGAACACAAGTTGGTGGAAATTACGTGATGAACTTCTTTTAAGAATGGAAGAGCAGAATAGTTTTCAAGGAAAAAAACTGAACTATCTGGATGGAGCGGCATTGCGTTTATTGGACAACAAAGAATAGGAGGCCCGTATTTTGGCTGCAAATATTACTTCTTCAAATATAAAAGTTTATCAAAAGAAAAAACATTTAAATATCGGAATCGTCATTTTTGGGGTTATATTTATTTATCTTCTTGTGACGGTTCTGATGTATCTGACCGCAAAGCACATTTCTGTTTATGAAGTACGTGAGGGTTCGATCGTAAAAGATACTTCTTACACCGGTCTAGCCATTCGTAACGAAACGGTCGTACATTCCAAAGGGAAGGGTTATGTTAATTACTTTATTTCAGAAGGAAACAAAGTCGGTGCCAAAACACAGGTTTATTCCCTGTCTGACCAGAAACTTCAATTTGAAACAAATACAAACAACACACAAAAATTAACCTCCAGTGAACAGTCGGCAATCAGTCAGAAGACACAGACTTTCTGCGAAAATTATACCGACGGAACCTTTGGGGATGTATATACTTTAAAGAACAATATTTCCGGAGTTCTTGAAGGCAAGTCTAATCAGAATCGTCAGACGCAGATCGCGGCTTTGACGGAATCAGATCTTGATGGTTTGAAAGTATATACCGCTGAGTCCGACGGAATTATCAGCTATTCTGTAGATGGTTTTGAAAATACAAAAGCAGATGATATAACCCCTGATATGCTTAACAAAGAAAACTACAATAAAAAAGAGCAGAAGAATAATACGAAAATCAAATCCGGTGATTCCGTATATAAATTGATCAAAGATGATGACTGGACACTTGTGATTGCTCTAAGTAAACAATCAGTAAAAGATTTAACTGATGCTTCCAGCGTTCAGGTCCGTTTTCCGAAAGATAACGAAACTATGACAGCAGCTTTTTCCATGAAAAAAGTAAAAGGCACCTGGCTTGGATATCTGGCATTTGATAATTCTATGGTTCGTTATGCCCAGGATCGTTTTGTAGATGTAGAGCTTATTATGGCAGATCATACCGGACTTAAAATACCAAAATCTGCAGTCACCAAAAAGAATTTTTATGTGATCTCAGAAGACTATCTTACACAGGGTGGTAACAGCAACAGCACAGGAGTATTGATCGATACCGGGAAGGAAAATGCACAGTTCCAATCAGTCGATATCTATTACCGAGATACATCAACCGGTTCTGTTTATATAGATCCTGATGATTTTGAAGAAAATACAACACTTAGAAAGCCTGATTCATCGGATACCTGCCAGTTAAACAAAACCCGGAAGTTAAAAGGTGTATATAATATTAACCGTGGTTATGCCGTATTCCGACAGGTACAGATTCTGTGCGAAAGCGATGAATATTATATTGTTCAAAGTGGTGATGACTACGGACTTTCCAATTATGATCACATTGCTCTGACGGGTAAAGACGTACATGAGGGCGATGTAATATCCTGACACACAATAACAGATTATAAAAGGAGTGGACAATTATGTTAAAAGAAAATCTGGAAAAAGTAGAAGAAAATATACAGGCTGCATGTGACCGTGCCGGACGTAAAAGAGATGAAGTTACTCTGATCGCCGTAAGCAAAACAAAACCTGTAGAAATGCTGCAGGAGGCCTATGACCTTGGAGTCCGTATAAACGGAGAAAACAAAGCACAGGAACTGGCTTCTAAATATGAAGTCCTTCCAAAGGATATTCACTGGCATATGATTGGGCATATGCAGCGTAATAAAGTAAAATACATTATCGATAAAGTTGATCTGATTCATTCTGTAGATTCTGTCCGACTCGCAGAAACAATTGATAAAGAAGCAGAAAAGCACGGTGTTATTGCCAATATATTGATTGAAGTAAATGTCGCAAAAGAAGAAAGTAAATTTGGTCTCATGCCGGAAGAGGTTCCTGAATTTGTAGAAAAGATTGCCGGATTTCCTCATATCCGCGTAAAGGGATTAATGACAATTGCTCCATTTGTAGAAAATCCAGAAGAAAACAGACCGATTTTTGCACATTTAAGAAAATTATCTGTTGACATCGCAAAGAAAAACATTGATAATATTACTATGAGTATTCTTTCTATGGGTATGACAAATGACTATCAGGTGGCCATAGAAGAAGGAGCTACCATGGTCCGTGTGGGAACCGGAATTTTTGGAGCACGTGATTATACTCATCAAGTATAAACGGAAGATAGGAGATTTATTAAAAATGGGAGTATTAGATAAGTTCTTAAGTATCATGAAGTTAGACGACGGAGATGATGAATACGATGAGGATGAATTCTTCGACGATGACGAATATGATGATGATTATGAAGAAAAGCCCAAGAGAAGCCTCTTTCATAAAAACACCAAAGACAATGATAAAGATTTCGATGAAGACGATGAAGACGATTACACAGCACCTGTGAAGTCCAAATCTGCATTCTCTAATAATAAAGTAACTCCGATGCGTCAGCCTTCAAGAAGAAGCAGTGTAAATATGGAGGTTTGCGTGATCAAGCCAACTTCTGTAGAAGATTCAAGAGAGATTACAGAGACTTTATTAAGTGGACGTACCGTTATTTTGAATCTTGAGGGACTGGATCTTGAGATTGCTCAGCGTATTATTGATTTTACTTCAGGAGCTACATTTGCAATCAGTGGTAACCTGCAGAAAATTTCTAATTACATATTCCTGGTAACACCTACAAATGTTGATATATCTGGAGATCTTCAGGATTTGCTTAACACTTCTCTGGATTCTTCATCTATGAGGTCAAGATTTTAATTATGAATAAAGAAGAAAGTATGTTACAGAAACGTCTGGTGGAGCTCTCCAGACTGGCATATAACAGAGGGATTGTTATATTTTCCGACTTTCTTAATTTGAATGAATTAAATATTCTTCATACCACACCAAAAGACATGTTTTTATCTCAGTATAAAACTTATGGTGGATATGACTTATCAGAGCGTCAGATGGCTGTTTTTCTACCTGATGCTCTTTATTATGATTATGAATATCCCATTCAGATTATAGAAGTCACTCCGTCAAGCAAAAGATTTGCCGAAAATCTGACACACAGGGATTATCTTGGAGCACTTATGAATCTTGGCATCGAGCGCTCCAAAGTTGGAGATATTATTGTTGAAGATCAGAAAGGATTGATTTTTGTCAAAGAAGAACTCGCTGAATATATTGCAGATAATCTGACTGTGGTTCGTCATACGAACGTAAATACATCCATAGGAAAAGGGGTTAAAGTAGATTATGAACCAAGATTTGAGGAGCTGAAAGGGACCGTATCTTCCATTCGTCTGGACAGTGTACTTGCTCTTGCCTATCCACTTTCCAGAAGTAAGATTACTGCACAGATTGAAGCCGGAAAAGTCTTTGTAAATGGAAAACTTATCACGAGTAACGGTTATCGTTTAAAAGACAATGATATTATCTCTGTAAGGAAAATGGGACGTATTGCATATGATGGTATTCTCTCAGAAACAAAAAAGGGACGCTACCTGATCTCTGTACGCAAATACATTTAGGACAATAATTTAAATAATTTATACAGTTAATTTATAGAAGGAGTATCATGAAGACAAATACAAAACGAATCACACATTATATAATGGCATTGGTAAGTATCGTTGTACTGGTATTATTGGATCAGATTACAAAACATCTGGTTGTATTACATCTTAAGGATCGGTCTGCCTATGTCCTGATTAAAGATGTATTTCAATTAGAATATCTGGAAAACAGGGGTGCAGCCTTCGGTGTGCTGCAAAATCAACGTATATTCTTTTATATCAGTGTACTTTTGATTACAATTGCTGTTATCTGGTTTTACCACAAAGTACCTATAGAACATAAATATCTGCCGCTTCGTATCTGTGCAGTGTTAATTCTTTCCGGTGCTTTCGGCAATTGTATAGACCGGATCCGTCTGAATTATGTAGTCGATTTTTTATACTTCAAGCTGATCAACTTCCCGATTTTTAACGTTGCCGATATCTATGTAACCGTTGCAGCATTTCTGCTGGTTATATTAATACTCATTTACTATAAGGAGGACGACCTTGAAAGAATTTTCCATTGATCGCAATACAGAAGGCCAGCGGATAGACCGCTATCTTTCAGATGAATTAGAAGACAGATCAAGATCTTATATACAGAAAATTATGAAAGAAGGATATGTAAAAGTCAACCAGAAGCCTGTAAAATCCAATTACAGGCTTTCTTTTGGCGACAGCGTGGAAGTTACCCTTCCGGAGGCAAAAGAGCCTGATATCGTACCAGAGAACATTCCTTTGGATATCCTTTATGAAGACCAGGATATCATCATGATCAACAAACCAAAACAAATGGTCGTACATCCGGCTCCCGGACATTATAGCGGGACACTGGTAAATGCTTTGATGTATCATTGCGGTGATGAGCTGTCCGGTATTAACGGCTGTATGAGGCCTGGAATTGTCCACAGGATTGATATGGATACGACAGGATCATTAGTTGTATGTAAGAACGATAAAGCTCATCAAAGCCTTTCGGAACAGTTAAAGGTACACTCTATACGGCGTATCTATGTTGCTATCGTACATGGAAATATCAAAGAAGATTCCGGTACGGTCAATGCTCCGATCGGACGCCATCCAACAGACCGAAAGAAAATGAGCACCCATTGTAAAAACGGACGGGATGCAGTCACACATTATAAAGTTCTGGAGCGATTCGGCGATTACACATATATTCAGTGCGAACTTGAAACCGGGCGTACACATCAGATTCGCGTCCATATGGCAAGTATCGGACATCCTCTGGTTGGTGATGAGGTCTATGGTCCGAAAAAATGCCCATTCAAAGGATTACAAGGGCAGACCCTGCACGCACGCACACTTGGAATCATTCATCCAACCACAGGAAAATATCTGGAAGTAAATGCACCTCTCCCAGAATATTTCATTGAACTATTAGACAGACTAAGGAATATTTATAACTGAATTATGAGAAAATTCTATACATTTGTCTAAGTTTGCTGTATAATATGTTTATATTAATTTTTGTTTAGGAGCGTGATTTATATGGCAAAGACAAATACAATCATTACAATCGGTCGTGAATATGGTAGTGCCGGACGCCAGATCGGATATAAAGTTGCGGAAGATCTTGGAATCAAATTATACGACAGAGAAATGCTGGAACGCGCAGCAAAAGAAAGTGGTATCTGTGAAGAACTTTTTGAGACACATGATGAGAAACCTACCAACAGTTTTCTGTATTCTTTGGTTATGGATTCTTATTCTTTCGGGTATCCTTCATCCAGTTACACAGATATGCCAATTAATCATAAGATTTTTCTTGCCCAGTTCGATACAATCCGTAAGATAGCGTCTGAGGGACCATGTATTCTGGTTGGACGTTGTGCTGATTATGCATTGGAAGAATTCGATAATGTTTTAAGCGTATTCATTCATGCCGATATGGATGCCAGAATCCGCAGAATTGCACGTATCTATGATCTGACAGATGCAAAGGCGAAAGACTTGATCAAAAAAACGGACAAGAGACGTTCCAGCTATTATAATTATTACAGCAATAAAAAATGGGGAGCTGCCGAAAGCTATAATATCTGCCTTGACAGTTCACTTCTGGGAATTGATGGTACTGCAAAGGCCATTGAGCAGCTGGTTGAATTAAAAGAGAACATTACAGATAAAAAATTATAATCTAATTAAACTAATAAATAAAAGAATCTCCGACATATATTATTTACTATTATTATTTACTATATGTTGCCGGAGATTCTTTTTTCATTTAAATTAAAAATAGATGAACAAGAAGAACACACCTGTCACTGTGACAAAAAAGTTCCATTACATTTTATATTTCTCGTAATTTGACCGCAGAAGCAGCTTTACGGCGTCGGTTATCATCAATCGCTGCATAATGCTTTTTTGTCGTGTTAACATCTTTATGTCCCAGGACATCCGCTACCAGATAAATATCCCCAGTCTCTTTATAGAGAGAAGTACCATATGTACTGCGCAGTTTATGCGGCGTGATTTTTTTGTTCGGTGTTACCTGCCTAGCATATTTTTTCACCATATTTTCAACAGCCTGGACACCCATGCGTTTTCTCTGTGTTGACAAAAACAATGCCTGTTCATGGCCGGGGAGGGGAGTAGCGGCCTCACGGTCACCTGCCATATAATTCTTAAGCGCCTCCGCAACCTCATCACCGAAATAGACAACCATCTGATTTCCACCTTTTCTTGTAACCATAATTCCATTGTTCTTAAAATCTACATCCTTTATATCCAGTCCGACACATTCGGATACACGGATTCCGGTTCCTAATAATAATGTGAGAATAGCAATGTCACGGTCACGCGTTTTCTTATAATAATTCAGTGCCTGCCCGGTCAGATGTTCGCCTGCAGATTCCACAAAATCCAATAACAGCGCAACTTCATCAGTATCCAGACGTATGATTGCCTTATCATGTAATTTAGGCATATCTACCAGAAGTGTCGGATTTTTCTGAATGATCCGGTGCTTGAAGTAATATCCATAAAAACTTCTAAGGGCAGACATTTTTCGTGCCAGACCTTTTTCCCCATTGGTGATCAGTTCGCCGTCCTCATCACGTTTGTATACTTTCAGATATTCCAGGTATTCCTCAATATCTACAGGCTCAAGATTCTCAAGATCCTGAGGCGTAAATCTGTCAATTGTATAATTCTTGTATACAGGATTGTTTTCCATAAGAAAGTGGAAAAACACACGGATATCGTAAGCATAGTTAATACGGGTACGTGCCGATGATTTCGGTTCCATAGCACGGAAATAGTCCTTAACAAAAGGCGGTAAAGTCTTCAAAACTTCACGGAGCCGTAACGTCTGGTCGATCTGGCTCTGTTCATGATAATTATGCGGTTTGTTTGACGATGTATTGGCCAGATTTGTAGATGAATCAATCATGTAAGAAAAAACCTCCTTAAAATAATAAATATAAAAAGCATAAGTGTATGATAGTATGTATATATACATATTTTTATAAAACATATTGTAAAGAAAACATATCGTAAATACCTTACAAAACAGTATAATTATAGCATAATGAGTCCTTTTCGTCCACATCTTTTGGAAAAATCGGTATTTGTCGTATAGATATGAGCTACTTAAAAAAACTATTCTCTACCATTTTTTCAAAGTTTTATTTATCTCATCCATCATATCAGCTATCATTCCATAATAATAAAAATGGCAATGAACTACTATTTTTCATTCATTGCCGTGGGTGAGTATATTATATATAAGCCTTTTCAGCATATATATCAAATTTGTCCTGTTTTGAAGAATACCAAACTATTTATTATAACTATAATATGGAACCATCAGATACTGACTGTCCTGAATCTGATCAGAAGAAAGTTTGTTAATCTTTTTCACTTCTGTAATATAATCATTAACCGACTCATAATCATCTGACATATTTTCTTCGGCGATATTCCACAAGGTGTCTCCACAATGAATCTGAATGCTTTTATAATATTTATATCTGATTGAATTATCCTTTGCATTGTCATGTGCACTCACAAGACCACTTCCGTAAAACGCGCTAAGGCCCAGAATCATGATAATAGAAAAGAAACCAGCAAATAACTTCTTCACATACAAGCTTCTCTTTCTCCGGATGCTTACTCTGTTATAACCGGAATAATTGTTTCCCGCATAAATCTTTTTATCCGCATTTTCGTCAGTTTCCTTCAATCCTTCCAAGTATATTCTTCTTGTGCTCATCCTGTACCCCTCCATCATTTCTTCAAAACAGTTGTCTGCGAACATGTGTTCCTTGCACTGTTTATTATATATCTCGAACACATGTTTGTCAATAGATTCAATGCTATATTTCGAACATATTTTCTAAACATCTGTTTGCGTTTTCCTATATACTGTGTTATCATTAAATATATAAAAATTAACGGAAAGAAAGCCCACTTAAGGAGGACATACATATGGCACAAGGTAAGATAAGTGCAAAGCAGGAAGAAATATTGGAATATATAAAATCCCAGATACTGGAGCGTGGATTTCCACCATCGGTCAGAGATATCTGTGAGGCAGTACATCTGAAGTCTACTTCTTCTGTCCACTCTCATCTGGAAACTTTAGAGAAGAATGGATACATTCACAGGGATCCAACTAAGCCTCGTGCAATCGAGATTTTGGATGATTCTTTTAATTTTAATCGCAGAGAGATGGTAAACGTACCTGTGATCGGGCATGTTGCTGCAGGAGAACCTCTTCTTGCCGAACAGAATATAGAAAACTACTTTCCTATCCCGATGGAATACATGCCGAATAAGCAGACTTTTATGCTTAAGGTACACGGAGAAAGCATGATCAATGCCGGAATCCTTGACGGTGACCTCGTATTAGTTGAACAATCTTCTGTTGCCGATAACGGTGATATTGTAGTTGCATTACTCGATGACAGCGCTACTGTCAAAAGATTTTACAAAGAAGAAGGCATCTTCCGCCTCCAGCCGGAAAACGATGCACTGGAACCAATTATCGTCCGTGATCTTCAGATCATGGGAAAAGTAATCGGAGTCTTCCGTTTCTTCGCTTAAACACAAACAATTCCAAGCATTCAAGCGTTCATTCAATATTTATTTGTTGTTGCAAAATCAATAACGTTCAAAAGCCCCGTGCAATATATAAAATATAAAACAGATAACTTCGAACGAAGTGAGCGGAATCAGTTTTATATTTTATATGCACGGGGCTTTTATAAAATCTTTTACAACAATAAACTTTTATTAAAATTCATTTACATCATCAATTTTCTTTCCATCATTCCAGATCCGTTCCAGATTATAGAACTGACGGTTTTCTCTATCAAAAATATGCACGATCACATCACCGAAGTCAATCAATACCCATGCTCCGCTTCTGTGTCCTTCTGTCTCTTTTGCAGCATAGCCTGCTTTGTGCATCTTTTCCTCTACATTCTCAACAAGTGCACGTACCTGGCTGTCGCTGTTACCATTTGCAATTACAAAATAGTCTGCAAGTACAGATACCGCTGAAATATCAATCGCACATACATCTTCACCTTTTTTATCCTCTAACGCTTCAAAAGCAATTTTTGCCATTTCTTTTGCCTGATCCATATTAATCCTCCTTTCCCATTTCTTTTTTATAATAATCATAAGTTCTTTGTGTCATAGGGTCCACTGTAATATTCTTACTATCCAGATATACCAGTGAATCTTTTAAAATCCGGTAAAGACATTCATCAATGTCCCTAAAAGCAAGCTGTCTTACATCTGCCATATTCGGCAGTTCTCTTCTACCCGGCTCGATATAATCCGCAATGTAGACGATCTTCTCCAACATGCTCATACCCGGACGTCCGGTTGTATGGCTTTCAATCGCATAAATGATTTCTTCATCCTTCACACCATATTTTTCATGAGCCAGATACGCACCGAGTCTGGCATGTAACAGACTTGGATTTTCCTTTTCTACAGATGACACCGGAAGGCCGTATTTCTCGCACAGACGGATTTTCTTATCGCTAGGGATACATTTTGCACAATCATGCAGTAATCCCGCGTAAAGTGCCTTCTGTACGTCTACATCGTAACGCATGGCCATTGAAGCAGACGTGTACATCACACCAAGTGTATGATGATAGCGGTTTTCATCCAGTTCTTTCTTTAACGTATGCTGTATTTTTAAAATTTTTTCATCCATCATCGTTTTCCTCTTTTGCTTTTTCACATGCTTTTTCAAAGCTGTTACCGGTATAACTGGTGTTCCTTTATATAACCGCACACAGCATCCGGAACATATGCCGAGACAGATTCACCGGCCTGAAGACTGGCACGCAGTTCATGAGAGGATACTGGCATAAGCGGTGTCTCCATAAGCAGGACCTGCGCCCCATATTTCTCAGACAGATGATGGATCTGCTGATCCATCTCTTCTTTCGTCTTTATCTCGTCACGGTACGTCGCAAGGATCGTACACGTTGGGAAGATCCGCTCCGGATGTACCCAGGTCTCAATTGCCATAAGCGAATCTGCGCCGATAATAAAGTAAAATTCATCCTCCGGATACATTTCCTTAAAATATTCCATCGTCTGATAAGAGCAGGATACTTCCTCTCTCAATGCCTCATACGGCTGCAACACAAACTCTGGGAACGGTGCAATTGCAAGACTGGTCATCTTCATCCGGTCCTCAGCAGTAGATTTTATTGTCTCACTCTTTTTATGAGGAGGATTTCCATTTGGCATAAACCAGATCTGATCCAGAGAAAATGTCTCATATGCAGCATGTCCCAGCATCAAATGTCCGTTGTGGATCGGATCGAAGGTTCCTCCCATAATCCCTATCTTCATTCAAATCTCCTACCTGTATTTATTTTGGCAGTTCGATCTTCTTATGTTTATCTTTGCCTTCTTTATATAATACAATCTTCTTACCGATTACCTGAACTACCTGTGAACGTGTACGTTCTGCAATCACTTCTGCAAGCGCACGCGGATCATCTGCACAGTTCTTAAGCACACTGATCTTAATCAGTTCTCTTGCGTCCAGTGCTTCCTGGATTGCTTTGGTAACTTCCGGTGTCATGCTGTTCTTTCCAATCTGGAAGATCGGATCCAAATTCATGGCAAGACCTTTTAAATAAGCTCTTTGTTTTGTTGTCATCTTTAATCTCCTCTTTATCACAATCAACGGACCGCAATTGATCTTTTATTTATAATAATCAAACTGCAGGCCATACATACGTACTGTATCACCCTCCTGGATACCAGCTTCTTCAAGTTGTTCCAGAATACCAGAATCTTTGAGGAATTTCTGGAAGAATGCAAATCCTCTTTCGGAATCCAGATTCGTATAACCAAGCATTTTTTCAATCTTTGGTCCCTCTACCACATACATATCGTCTTCCTTTTCAACTGTGTATGGAAGATCATTCATCGGGATCTCTTCCTCTGGGAAATATTCCTGCTCAAATACGATCGTATCCTGTTCCAGATGCTGCAATTCGTTCGATACATAGTAAAGCAATTCCTTGATACCCTGTCCGGTTACCCCGGAAATCGGGAATACCTTTACTCCCTGTGGCTCAAATTCATCTTTCAGACGCTGTACCGGATCATCATCGGTAAAGATCGCATCAATCTTATTCGCTGCGATCACCTGTGGACGGTTCGCAATATCCGCATTATATGCTTTTAACTCATTGTTGATTTTATAGATATCATCTACCGGATCACGTCCTTCGGTTCCGGCTGCATCTACTACATGGATCATCAGTTTGGTACGTTCGATATGGCGCAGGAACTGATGTCCGAGTCCGACACCTTCCGATGCACCTTCGATCAGTCCCGGAATATCAGCGATTACGAATCCGTTCGCATCCGGAAGATCCACGACACCAAGGTTTGGATTCAATGTTGTGAAATGATAATTGGCGATCTTCGGCTGTGCATTCGTCACACGTGATAAGAATGTAGATTTCCCGACATTTGGGAATCCTACAAGTCCTACATCCGCGATCACTTTCAATTCCAGATCTACATATAATTCTTTCGCCGGCTGTCCTGGCTGTGCATATTTTGGAACCTGCATGGTTGCAGTTGCAAAATGCTGGTTACCAAGACCACCCTTACCACCTTTTAAGATGATCTGTCTGCGATTATCTCCGGACATATCTGCAATGACTTTACCGGATTCTGATTCTTTGATAACCGTTCCTTCCGGAACTTTCAGGACAATATCTTCCCCATCTGCACCATGGCATCTGCGTTTTCCGCCCTGTTCGCCGTCTTTTGCTGTAAATTTTCGTTTATGTCTGTAATCCTGAAGTGTATTCAGTCCTTCATCGACTTCAAATATAACGTCTCCGCCGCGTCCGCCGTCTCCACCATCTGGGCCGCCATTCGCCACGTACTTCTCGCGCCGGAAACTCACATGACCGTCTCCGCCTTTTCCTGCTCTAATAAATATCCTTGCTCTATCTGCAAACATACTGTATTCCTTTCATCTATATAAATAAACGGAAGTTAAAAAAAGCGCGCTGCATCATAACCGAAAGAAGTTAATCATTGCAACGCACTTTTTCAACTCATAATTAAGCTACTGGATAGATAGAAACCTGTTTCTTATCTTTTCCTTTTCTTTCAAATCTTACAACGCCATCAACGAGTGCGAATAATGTATCGTCACCGCCGCGTCCTACATTGATTCCTGGGTGAATCTTTGTTCCGCGCTGTCTGTAAAGAATGTTACCAGCTTTTACAAACTGTCCGTCAGCTCTTTTAGCACCAAGTCTCTTAGACTCAGAATCTCTACCGTTCTTTGTAGAACCTACACCTTTTTTATGAGCGAAAAACTGAAGGTTTAATTTCATCATGGTTGTTACACCTCCTCGAATGTTAAATCAATATATTCTGCATAGTTGTCATCATCTACCATCTGTTCCAGACCAAGAATCATTGTGTTCAGCAAAAGCTGTGCATCTTTTGAAGGATGATTCAGATGATAAGAAATCATTCCCATCTCATCTTCCGAAATCAGACTCGCGTCATCTTCCGTAAATTCTTCAATTGCATTGATTGTGTTAATCACCAGGATAGAAGCAGCGGCACATACAATATCCTGTCCTGGATCTGCATATTCAGCATGTCCTTCCGTCTGAAAACCTACACATTCTTTATACTTGTTCTGAAAGATCGTTACATGAATCATGGATGCTCTCCAATATTAAGCGTTGATTTTTTCAATCTTAACTGCAGTATACTGCTGTCTGTGACCGTTTTTCTTATGGTATCCAGTCTTTCTCTTGTACTTATAAACGATAACTTTTTTAGCTTTACCGTTCTCAACTACAGAAGCTTCAACTGTTGCACCTGCAACTGTCGGGTTACCAACTTTTAATCCGTTGTCACTTACTGCAAGAACCTGGTCAAATGTAAAAGTTTCTCCAGCTTCTACACCAAGTTTCTCTACTTTAATGATATCGCCTTCGGCTACTTTGTACTGTTTACCACCTGTTGCTATAATTGCGTACATATGGCACCTCCTATTATCATTACTCGCCAGTTACGGTGTCTGACTGATAATTTCAGCAGAACTTCAACCTCACTGTGCGGCATACTAGAAGATAATAGCATACGTTTTTCCAAAATGCAAGTGGTATCCGGAATATTTTTTGTTTTTTTACATTTTTTGTATCATCAATATTTTGCAGCCTTCTTTTCTTACTTCTGTCTGCTATATTCCCAGCAATTTCTTTGCATTTTCTGAAAAGATGGCAGCCTTCTCTTCCTCTGTCAGTGGCATATGCTCTAACAACGCCACAAAATTCTTCTGATCTGCCCACGGAGAATCTGTTCCAAACAGAATCCTGTCTGCACCATGCATATGTACGATCCGTAAGAACTGTTCCTGCGGCATTGTATTCAGTATGACTCCTGTATCAAAATATACGTTCTGTCCCACCAGATACCGTTCCACATCATCCCACATTTCATTGCCGCCCATATGTGCAAGCACCAGTTTCTCCGGTTTTACATCATCCAGAACCTTTCTTGCCATCTTCGGTGTACAGTGTACATCCTCCAGACATTTTGGATCAACACCCGCGTGCACCACTGTGATCAATCCCAGTTCTGATGCTGCATCGATAATACGTTCATAGCGGATATTGTCAAAATACATATCCTGATAATCCGGATGCAGCTTAATCCCCTTCAATCCCAGATTCTTTATTTCTTTTAATATCTCTTTATAATTCTCACATTCCGGATGAATCCCGCCAAAAGAGATGACAGGTCCTTCCGTATACGCAGATGCAAACCGGTTGATCGATGCAACCTGCGATACCTTCGTCACAGCCGGAAGTGCAATGGAAATATCAACTGCTCCTTTTCCCATAGAATTACAAAGTCCCGTATATGTTCCATCCGCAAACGGACTTGCTCCAAAAATGCCAGAAAGATAGTCGAGCGTACGCCCGGCTATCTTATCTGGAAACATATGTGTATGAAAATCAATGATCATCTTGTGTCCCACATTCTTTCAATCTGTCATAACAGTAACCAATAATGTCTCGTCTGGTAATAATACCGATAAAATGTTCCTGGTCGTCGATAACAGGTACAAAATTCTGTTCCATCGCACGGCCGATCAGATCTTCCATGTCTGACTCAGCAGTTACACACTGATAGTCTACACGGCGTTTGAGCTTCATAATACTGATATCTTCTGCTTCCTTTATATTAAAGATATCCAGCTTTTTTAATGCCCACAGGACATCACCTTCCGTGATCGAGCCGACATATTTCCCCTCTTTATTCAGTATCGGCACACACGAATACTTGTGATATTCCATGATCTCCATAGCCTGTCGGAGTGTGTGATAGTCATAGATATATGCCAGCTCACTCTTTGGCTTCAGGAAAAACATAATATTCATTGCTAATAATAGCCTCCCCAATTCTTAATTACAATTTACAAGCATTGTAATGTTCTTACTTGCAAAGTTAAATATCTTTCTTGTTATCTACGCGAGATCCTAAATCATTGTTTTTACGAAAATATCATAAATCGCGTTGATTGCGGCATCAAAATCATGACTTCTGACACCAATGATAATATTCAGCTCACTGGATCCCTGATCGATCATCTTGACATTGACATTCGCATGTGCGAGTGCAGCAAAGATACGTCCGGAAGTTCCTCTGGTTGCACGCATACCCCTTCCCACAACAGCGATCAACGCCAGATCTGATTCCAGTTCCAGGAAGTCAGGCTCTACGGCTCTGTGGATTCCGGCAATGACATCCTGTTCTTTTTCTTCAAATTCATCTCTGTGAACGAAGATTGTCATCGTATCAATTCCTGACGGCATATGTTCAATGGAAATATTATTATTTTCAAACACCTCCAGAACCTTGCGGCAGAATCCGACTTCGGAATTCATCATCGCTTTTTCAATCGTGATAGAAGCGAAATCCTTCTTACCTGCGATACCTGTAATTGTAAAACGAGGTTTTCTGCAAGTATCTTCTACGATCAGAGTTCCCTTATCTTCCGGTGCATTGGTATTGCGGATATTGATCGGGATACCTTCTTTACGTACCGGGAAGATTGCATCTTCATGAAGTACAGTTGCTCCCATGTAAGACAACTCTCTCAATTCTCTGTATGTAATCACATCGATCGGCTTTGGATTCTTGATGATTCTTGGATCAGCGATCAGGAAACCAGATACATCTGTCCAGTTTTCATACATATCGGCATGTACAGCCTTTGCAACGATCGAACCTGTGATATCAGAACCGCCACGGGAGAATGTCTGAATACTTCCGTCTGGCTTTGCACCATAAAATCCAGGAATAACTGCACGCTCTGTATTCTCCAGCCTTTCAGAAAGGATCTTGTGTGTCTCATCTCCGTCAAAATCACCATTTTCATCAAAGACGATTACTTCCGCAGCATCGATGAATTCATATCCAAGATATGCAGCCATGATGATACCATTCAGATACTCTCCACGGGAAGCCGCATAATCTCTGCCGATTTTCTTGCTGAAGTTTGTACGGATTGTTTTAAATTCCTCATCCAGGCTCAGATCCAGGTTCAATCCTCTGATGATGCTGTTATATCTCTCTTTGATTGCCTCTAACTGTTCTTCAAAATCTCTTTCCGCATCTTCTCCAAGAATTGCCTGTCCATAACAGCTGTATAACATATCTGTTACCTTTGTATCATCCGGCGTACGTTTACCAGGTGCAGATGGAATGACATATCTTCTGGATTCCTCTTTTCTGATAATGTTACCTACTTTTTTAAACTGCTCGGCACTTGCAAGCGAACTACCAGCAAATTTTACAACTTTTTTCACTTTTCGTATTCCTCCAACCAAGTATTTTCTGAAATGTATTCATATTCTTCCGCTATAAAAACGTAACTGTATTTATCTTACATCATTTTCGCGCGCACTTCAATGCAATAATGTGTTAATATGCACGTGAATAGCGGATGATTTTTAGAACTACTGCATAAATATACATACTTTTCGTCTATACACAGATGCTCTGCACACCATCACCACATCTGGTTATGGACGGATCACATCTGCAAATTCTGCTTTTGCAACCTTTTGAAGGTCTAACGGTGCAAGCCTGATCTGCATTCCAAGCTTTCCGCCGCTGACATGCATATATTCCAGCTCTTTTGCATCTTCCTGGATTACGGTAGGAAACTGTTTCTTCATGCCAATCGCCGTGCAGCCGCCGCGCACATATCCGGTTACTTTGGTCAGATCTTTTAAATGCAGCATCTCCAGCGATTTTTCACCGACAACTTTTGCTGCCTTTTTAAAATCAATCTCTGCTTCGATCGGAATTACGAATACATAATGGTTTCCCGTCTTCCCTGTTGTTACAAGTGTCTTATAGACCAGTTTGTGGTCATATCCAAGTTTGTCTGCGGTCTGGATACCGTCTGTAAAATCATCGCATTCATATTCTTCATATGTATACGAGACTTTTGCACGGTCCAGCATACGCATGGCATTTGTCTTTACTTCCTTTTTGCTCATTGTTTTATCACTCCTGTCAGATTAATGGAAGTCCGTTATATCTGTGTCATTTTAGTAATCACTGTAAATGATCTCCGGATTTATTTTATAAAATATCTTTTCCAAGACCTTCCAGTGTTATAAACTCAGTCTGTCCTTCTGCCGCCTCCGGATTCTTTGCATACACATCAATGCGGTGGATATGCACCGGTATTTCTTCCGGATCTTCTCCTGCGAATTTTAAGAACGCTTCTGCCACCAGATCCGGCTTCAGATTCTGCTCACTTCCTGTTGCAAGGTACAGATAGATGCCATCGTCCAATGCAGTCATTTTGTAGATCATTGGTTTGATATCGACTTCTTTTTCACTTCGCTTTGTCTTCTTTAACACAACGATCTCCGGCTGTGCCATAAATGCATCCACCTTCTCTTTCCAGCTCTCCGGAAGTGTACGAATCTCTTCCGCATGCTGGAATGTCTCAGGAAATGTCACTTTATAATCTGCTGCAGCCACAATCGTCATACCGCTTGCTTTTTTATCCGATGAGATTTCGCGGAAGCTTATGACTTCTACGCCCTCCACCATCACTGCATTTAACTGGGCAACCGCCTTCTCGGAAGAAATCGGTTCCGTAATCTCGATATCAAAATATTCTCCGTCACTCGTCACGCCAACTCCAAGCGGCTGCGCAAACGACATGATCATATGCGGACTGTATCCGGTTGTAAATGCGATCGGTATCTCTGCGCGCCGGATTGCTTTCTGGAAATAACGCATCACGTCCAGGTGTCCAATGAAACGCATGACTCCATATTTACGGAATTTAATTCTTACTTTCAACACAGACACCTCCTTTCCATTTTGCGACACCGCAGCCGGAACATTTCATACGACAGTTCGGTGTTACTTCGGCATTCATTGCCTGATTCCATTCTCTCTTCAGGAATTCTTTCGTTACGCCGATATCAATGAAATCCCACGGGAACACTTCATCCAGCGGACGCTCCCTGTGATTATAGAATGCGATATCAATGCCTGTATTTTCAAACGCCTGCATCCATTTCTCATTATCAAATTGATCGCTCCAGGAGTCATACAGACATCCCAGACGATACGCTTCTTTAATTACTGCTGCCGTCTTTCTGTCCCCTCTTGCAAAGACACCCTCCAGCACAGTAACCTCTGCATCATGCCAGTTATATCTCAGGCTCTTTCTGTTAAGCTGTTCATTAAATGCATGCTTTACGATCGCTGCTCTTGAAATATATTCTTCATTCGTATACATTCTTGCCCACTGGAACGGGGTGAATGGTTTTGGAATAAAGAACGACGTACTCGTTGTAATCTGACACTTTCCATTCCGCTGATCCTTCGGAATCTCGTAATAACGTCTGGCGATTCTGTCAGCAAGTTCCGGAATGGCTCTCATATCTTCTTCCGTCTCTGTCGGAAGTCCAAGCATGAAATAAAGCTTTACCTTATTCCAGCCGCCATCGAACGCCTGTCCGGCACCTCCGAGGATATCATCCTCTGTAAGCCCTTTATTGATCACATTACGCATACGCTGTGATCCGGCTTCAGGCGCAAATGTCAGACTGCTCTTTCTGATATCCTGTACCTGTCCCATCACATCCAGAGAAAATGCGTCAATACGAAGCGACGGAAGACTGATGTTGATTCCCTGCGACTTAAAGTTCTCGATCAGGAACATTACAAGCTCTCTTAAGTGGCTGTAATCACTGGAACTTAAGGAGCTTAAAGAAATCTCTTCATGTCCTGTATTCTTCAGCATCTTGTATGCATATTCTTTTAATACTTCTACATCCTTCTCACGGGTCGGGCGGTATAACATTCCCGCCTGGCAGAAACGGCATCCGCGGATACATCCTCTCTGAATCTCAAGCACGACACGGTCCTGTGTTGCCTTGATAAACGGAACGACCGGCTTTTCCGGATACGTTGCACTGCTCATATCCATGACTACCTGTTTCTTGATCTTTTCTTTTGCATGCGGATTATTTGGACGGAAGCTTTCAATCGTACCGTCTTCTTTATAAGTCACATCATAGAATGCCGGAACATAGATTCCTTCGATCTCTGCTGCCATCTCCAGAAATTCTTTCCTCGTTCCGCCACGCTTCTTATTCTCCTTATAAGCATCCAGAAGCTCATCATAGACCGTCTCGCCTTCTCCCATATAGAACAGGTCGAAGAACTCCGCTAACGGCTCCGGATTATACGTACACGGACCGCCGCCGATCACGATCGGATCTTCGTCCGTTCTTTCCTCTGCTGCCAGTGGGATGCCGCTCAGATCCAAAACCTGCAGGATATTGGTATAACACATCTCATACTGCAGCGTGATTCCAAGAAAATCGAATTCCTTTACCGGATCCTGGGACTCCAGTGCAAATAACGGAATCTTTCTCTCTCGCATAATCTGATCGAGATCCGTCCACGGCGAATAGACACGTTCACACCACACATCTTCGCGCTTATTGAACATATCATAAAGGATCTGGATACCCAGATGCGACATCCCAATCTCATACACATCCGGGAAGCACATGGCAAATCTAATAGACACCTTTGCAGGGTCTTTCATGACCGAGTTCACTTCATTTCCGATATAACGTGCCGGTTTCTCTATTTTTAGTAATATTTCATCATTTAACGCAAGCTTTCTCATTAAATCTCCTTGTATTTTTGTACATGTTGCACAATAATTTTCTTATTGTTTTTTTCGTAAATCTTTAATTATTTTCTTTTTTCGGGCTTTTTTTCTGCCTGTTTTTACTGTTTTTCGCCGCATTTTGGGGTCAAAATCGCGGAGTACTACAAAACCTGCAAAACACTAAATGCTGACTAACGTTTTGCAATGTTCAGCAATATTTACCAATATATAATAATATATGGTAATCAGTTAGGAGTCAATCCTATTTACAAGCATCTTTTTTTGTTCTTTTTTGAATAACTATTCCTTTGATTTCTGGTCAAAAATCACCTCAAAGATTGTTCCACCTGCAGGGTTTGACTTAATGCTGATACTGCCATCGTGCACTCTCACGATCTCATGAACCAGAGCAAGTCCAAGTCCTACACCACCAAGCTCTCGGCTTCTGGATTTATCCACGCGAAAGAATGGTTCAAATACACGTTCCCTGAGTTCTTTCGGAATTCCGCTTCCGGTATCCTCTACTGACAGGTAAATATGTTTTTGTTTTTTGTATGCATTTACTGTAACCTGACCGTCTGAATGATTGTATTTTATAGCATTCTCAACAAGATTATATACCAGCCTATAAATAAGGATATCACTTCCAATCATCGTTATATTTTTATATTTTCCAATAAGTTTTATATTCTTTTCCTGTGCAAGAGGTTCCAAATCTTCCAATACCTCGTCAACGAGATCATTAAGGATAATTTTTTCATCCCGTCCTACAGTCTGAAGCTCACTCATGTCAAGAAGTGTTTTTACCATCTTGCCAAGCCTGTCATTTTGTTCCGTCAACATCTTTATCATCTGTACGGTGTCTGCATCACTGCCCGGATGCTGAGTGGAATGATACAGGTCAAGCTGTACCTGCATTAACGATAATGGAGTTCGAAGCTCATGTGCTGCACTCGCAGTAAATTGTCTCTGTATCTCAAATGCATCCGAGAGGCGTTCAAGCATCTTGTTATACGAAACACTAAGCTGATTCAGTTCTTTAATCTTACATTCTTCTATTCCCGAATCTGCCAGGTTTTGAGCCTGCACTTCTTCAATTTTATCAGAAAACTCACGAATTGGTTTAAGTGCATGTCCACTTATAAAATATGCGGCCACTCCACCAAGGAGAGCCAATAAAGCCGAAACTATCAGACTGTTTCTTTTGTAGTCTTCTTTATTATTGTACACTTGAACAGAAAAATCATTTGAGAACTCATCCCACTTATCCTCTGGTATGCTGATGTATATTTCTTCCGAACCACCTCCGCTGTCATCTCCCTGAGCGTCAACAGCCTTTTGCAGGGAATCCATATAATACACACCATTTTTATAGACAAACATTGTCAGGCACCCACATATAATCGCAATACACAATGTAGTTATACAAGTAAGTCTCCACTGCAGTGACATTTTTTTCATCAATCAGACTCCTCTCGTATTTTATATCCTTCTCCCACCTTATTCATAATTGCATCATATCCAAGCACTGCCTTAAGCTTTCTCCTTAGCGAAGACATATGCACCCGGATGGCTCCACTGAAGCTATCCACAGATGCATCCCAGACATGCTCCATCAATTCCTCCTGACTTACCGGTCTTCCCAGGTTAAGAAGCAAATATTCCAAAATTCCTTTTTCTTTTCTTGTCAGGGAAATCTTTGTTTCCTTTGCATATGTCTCACGTTTTATCGTGTCGAACATGATATCGCCGCTTTCCAGACATACATCCTTTTGTACAAATTTCCTTCTTGTCAGACTTCTGATACGAGCCTCAAGTTCCTGTAGATGAAACGGCTTTTCCATATAATCATTCGCACCAGCATCCAACCCTTCGACTTTATCTGCAATCTGCCCTCTTGCCGATAATATAAGAACCTTTGTCTCCTCATTGCTCTGTCTGAGTTCTTTTAGGATTTCCATCCCATCCATGCCGGGCAGATTCAGATCCAGAACAATCAAATCATAATTTTCTGTCAGGATGTATTCCAATGCCTCTTCCCCATCATAACAGGTATCCACCTCGTACCCGGCATCATACAGACTTTTCGCAACCGCATCACATATTTGTTTTTCATCTTCAACTATTAGTAATCTCAAAATCATTCCACCCGCTTCTTAACGAAAATTTCACACTAACTATTGTATAATACCGAAGTCAGCTGGTCAACAAATACAACCAACGAAAGGAGTAACAAAATCTTGAAGTGCAAAAAAATATTTCAATTTGTAATATTCATCACAGGTACAGCCATGATTGGCTATGGTGTGATCCGAGGTGAAGCTGCTGCCGTCTTTGGCAAAGCAATAAAATTATGTCTGGAGTGTGTTGGAATTGGATAAAAAAACGAAATTACTATCAAAAAAAGTTGCCAGAATACGGGGATGGATACAAGCAATTGCCACATTACTTACCAATATCCATATTCCCAATTTACTTAAAGGCAAAATATATCAGGGCAAGATTAAAACAGTATGTGTGCCAGGATTAAACTGCTATTCCTGTCCTGCTGCAACAGGCGCCTGCCCCATTGGAGCTTTTCAGGCGGTTGTCGGATCCTCCCGATTTAAATTTTCATATTACATAACCGGGTTTTTCATTCTACTCGGTATGATACTCGGAAGATTTATCTGTGGTTTTTTATGTCCGTTTGGCTGGTTTCAGGATTTACTTCATAAAATCCCCGGAAAAAAATTTTCCA